>Ga0164297_10004657_pt1 | contig 12145 bp, 6 predicted proteins | sample GEODES058metaG_FD_113539 | JGI IMG/M metagenome (GOLD analysis project Ga0164297, IMG submission 113539) | Dystrophic lake water microbial communities from Trout Bog Lake, Wisconsin, USA - GEODES058 metaG | ecosystem: Environmental > Aquatic > Freshwater > Lake | place: USA: Trout Bog Lake... | reverse complement strand
TGGACCGTAACTTTTGTGCGCTTCATCCGCCATCTGTCGCTCATGGTACAGTGAAGTAGTTAAGCAGCGTGCTGCATGTTGGTGTCGGTGCTTCCATGCTGATGATGACGAAGTACCGCACGCCGATGACCATGCAGAACACGCCCAAGTGAGCGATGCGCATGCACCAGTCCCACTGCACCAGCGCAACACGCAGCGGGATCATCTTGGGCACAAGCGGTGGCGGCGGCAATGGCTCGACTCCAGCTGGTCCGTCCTCCTCATCAGCGGAGGCGGCGAACACAGTGAACATGTCCTCTTTGGGGTCCACACTAGACTGTCTACTAGACTGTCTAGTGACACTTATGCGCCGACTGTGGCGGTGCTCGCTACTTCTTGCGGGACTGTTAGCTGCGGGCTGCTTTGCTTCGACCTCGTGGTCCATCGAGAAGGAGCTCCTAAAACTGCGCAGCTGAGAAGGGTTCACCACTGCCCCTGGAGGTGTGACATCCACATCCGCCGCCGATATGTCGAGGGTCAAGCTGGCTCGCCGGTGTCTGGCGACGCGTGCGTACTCATCGGCACGCGGAAAGTAAATCATGCCGCAGTGGCTGGCATCAGGCTCAATCTTGCCGCTCACAAGGTCACGGAACGTGGCGGCCTCCTCGTAGTAGGCCAGCAGAAGCGCGTGTTTGCATCCCAAATCTTCGCCGGTAGACGATGCCATGCGTCGTCGGTGCCATGTCCGACGCATGCGTCGGGTGGTCCTCCTCTTTGCCACCTCAAAGTGCTGGCGCCCATCGCTGGCGTCAGTAGCATGGTGCCCGTGATCACCTGCTGTTTTGCCAACCTGGTTGGCGACCTGGTTGCGCCTTGCGGCATTAATGTCGACGTCGAGTCCGTAGGACACAATCACGATGTAGCCCATGCCAAAGCCCATTAGTGCGTATGATGTGTACAGAGCACAATGGATGAACGTGATCGTCACTGTTTGCGGCAATGTGGACGACACGTACGCTTGCAATGCCATCTGGCTCAGCAGCGACGTGGCCATGGTGCCGCTGCGCATTTCGTACGCATCGAGGTCGTTATAGTACGAAGTGGCAGCTAGTATGGTCACCAATATAATGGGCGCTAGCATATTCTGGATCCAGTAGCCAGAATTGCGGCTCGCCTGGAAGTAGAGAACCACCATGTCCTGGCACGCCGGTGAGTTGAGGCCGTCCACAGCGGGGTCACACAGTCGCGTATCGTCACCGTCCGCCTGATGTACATTGCACACCAGGGCTCCCGGGTTGGAAAGGCTCCAGCCCTCAACCGCCTGCGGGGCTGCGAAGCCAATCGTGCCAAGCAGGACTTTGATGGAATCGCTGCCCAAATTGATCGCTCGCCGTGTGGCCATGAAATACGGCTCGTCGAATGGAAAGCGATCAAGATTCATGCTGAGGCTGTACTGCACAATGAAGTGTTGGCGATGCTCCAGGTCGCCATCCCCTGTGAGGCGCCAACTCTCGCTAATTATCTGCTCGTCGGAGAGTTGGTTCACGCTGTCCTCGAATTCCGGCGTCCAAATTGACGCGGGGTCCGTAACAGTGGGATCGTTTGTGCCGCTGAGTTGGCCAGCGGCCATATTGAGCCCCATGGTTAGAAACTGGGGCGTCACACGCGCATCTGCGCCCATGCAATGCACGCTCACCCACGTCCACGCGACGCCGCTGATGCCACCCACTTGGGAGCCTGGGGAATAGTCGCCACCAGTGATGCCGCTGATGTTCAGAATAGCTGCGTTGATGGTTGCCGTTACGTTGTTTGGATCGTTGAATCCCAAGTACGGCGGGGCTGGGAATACAGTGATGTTGAGGGCGTCTGCATTTGCTTGCGTGCCTGGTGCCGCGGGCATCACGGTCACGGTCACCCTCGGTAAGACGCCGGGCGGCAGGAAGGGCCCGTCACAACTTTGGCCAGGAGTAGAGCAGCCCCAAGCTGCGGTGAGCGCAGCCAAAATTGCACGTTGCGCAGGTGCTGCCATTGCGGCGGCACTCAGTCCGGACGCAACCAGCACGCCCGCGGAGGCGGACCTGCACGCGAAACCTCCCTCGACGTACTTTAGGCGCCAGTCATTCCATTGAAGGACGACGTCGGTGGACAGGGTCATGCTCTGCCCAACTTCGTCAAAATTGATCACCTTCTGGATGAGCCACGAGACGGTGAGAAGGTCGGGCGGCAGCTGGCAACTACTGTTGGTCCAGGAGACGTTCATGCGGCACGAGATATTTCCCACATTCTCGACCTCCATCGCAAACCAGGGGACGTTGGCGGACGGACGCTCGCCGCGGTTGTACGCATACCCTGGGCGTATCAGGGCGTGTCAGTGCGTGCGTGTATGTGCGTGTGTGGGAGCGTTTCCAGGAGGGGTTCCAACCCCCGTAACGGCGGCTGTCGACAACGAACGCACACGCCCACCCACCAGCTGTCCCGTAGCGCGGGCTCACACCTGAGATTGAGGCCAGTGCTGACGGGTTGTACTTCCAAGTCAGCCCTGTTCCGAAGACGCTAAGCTCCGTGAGCTGTCCGGCAACACCTCTTGCAAGGAGCACAGTGCTTAGGGTCAGCAGGGCTGCGGGAAAGCGAGCAGCCCAGCAGGTGCGCATGGTGCCTGCACTTCGAGGAGGTGAAGATTGGCGGAGAGCTGAGAGTTGTTATGACATAGCTTTGTGTGTGAATTTTGGTTTGCCTTGGCCCCATGCATGGCCCCATATGGGGCTCTTGTGAGCGGGCACTGGGCGGCGCAGTTGTTTGCGCGTGGTGATCAAAAAACGGGAGGGCGTGAACCATGGCGGATGAGGAGCTGCACGACATTTACGTGGCCGTGGTGCTCTGCGAAGTCGACAGCGGCAAACTCGTCATCCTCCGCCATCACATCTGCGCCGCGTTCAATCAAAAACGCCACCACCTCTGCGTGACCAAACATGGCTGCTCCCATCAATGGCTGCTCGTTTCCAGAATGGATATCCGCTCCGTGGGAAACCAGGAGTATGACGACGTTCAAGTGACCTGATTGGCATGTGGATCGCAGCGCTTCGTTGTTATCTACGAGCACATCGGCACCATGCTGAATAAGGAGCGCCACTGCAGCCATCTGACCAGCCTTAGATGCCGAACAGATGGGTCGGGTCACTTTACTGGAGCGCACATCGTGTACGCCGTTCACATCAGCGCCACGCTCTATGAGGAGAGCCATGACATCTAGGCGACCGTTTTTGGACGCCAAGATCAGCGATAAACCGTTCTCAGCGTTGACATTCGCGCCACGAAGAAGGAGCATTGCCACCATGTTTGCATGACCCTCGTCGGCAGCGAAGCATAGGAGCATACCATCGCAGCCATGCAAATTAGCACCAGTATCGAGAAGAAGCTCAGCTGCCAAGACATGTCCCTTCTTCACGGACTGCCACAAGCCGTGGTCCAGGATCGGAGAGGGCGACTCGAGGGCTTGGAGAAGTGGCGTGCCGTGCTCACTCACACCAGCGGCGACCATAGACGCGATTATGGCAACGTCGCCATAGAGGGCAGCGCGCGAGAGGCGACTGAATGTACAAGCGTTATTCAGATCCTCCGACGTTGGCGGCGCGTAGCGAGGTCCGGTATGCTGCTCACGGAGGCTCGCGAGCGCGAGCCAGAAAGCCTTGTGAACAAAAGTTAGACGCGCCAGCTCCACAGTTGGAAGATGGCGCAACACGAGGACCAGAATGAGAAGCGGCAAAGCAGCGACGCGCTCCAGCAGCTGCGCCAATGCATTGCTCTCCGTGTCTGCTGCAGGCATGCTCAGACCAGTGGCTTTGCGACGAGTGAGCATGCTGGCAGTTGGAGGTAAAGAGTGGTTCCCACGAAGCTACGTGAAGTGGCTCGATGACATGGCTACGCCACTCGCGGCGGCGGGGGCGGCAGCATCTGCTCCCCTGTCAGCGCCGCATACGCTGCCTCATACGCATGCCGGTTGCGTCTCGTCACCTGCGCCATCTCGTCCAGAGCTTCACACACAGAGCGCACAGGCACAAAGACCCCGCCTGCAGCACTGACCCCGCCTGGAGTGGCCACACCAGCACAGACGCGTGCCAAGGACGCAACATCTTGCTGCGGTGCTGCTGTCTCCGGGAGCCGCGAGAGCGTCGCCTGCACCCATCCGAGAGCTGCTTCCTGACCCAGGCTGAGCAACGCGTGCAGTGCATCTGCCACATCCGGGATGCGTGCCGGCGGTAATGCCACTAGCGCAGCAGTCAGCAGCGCCCGTGTCAGTGCCTCGCCCGTGGGCGGCACGGCTTGCGACAGTGCAGCCAGTTGATCCGGCTGTCTGCATCGCAGCAGCCGCCCTGTGAATAGAAGCAGCGATTGACACGCCTCTCGGTGCTGCACACATGCACCAGCGGTCGCCATGGCGAGAAGCGCACGCAGCGCCTGTGGCTCAAATACAGACGCAGGCATGACCTTTAGGGCGCGCTCGGCCATAAGGAACGTGTCGTCTGCCACATCCGGGGCAGTGTGGAACGCGCTCAGCGTAGGTAGTGCATGCGCAGCGTCCGCAAACAGAGAGGACAGCAGCTGCGTGAGGTGCGGGATTGCAGCTGGGTCGCCTGCAAACTCTCGCACCAGCTCACTCGCCGCAAACAACAAGCACGCATGTCGCCGTGCGTGGAACAGCTGGCGTAGCAGCTCGCACGCAGGCGCGAGGATGGCCCCACACCGAGGCGCGCCGGCATTGCGGAGCGCGTATTTGAGTGTACGGCACACGCGGTCACATGCAGCCTCGTCTGCAGATGCCATCAGGGCGGCTGCGATGAGAGGCCACAGGCGGGTGCATAGCACGTCTGCTGCCGCAGCTGGGCATCCGCAGTAGCGCATGACGGCAGCGATGCGGTCGAAATAGCGGGTGAGGAGTGCTGGCGGTGGCGGTGTGGTGCTGCCAGCAGCTCTTTGCGATAGCAGGGCTTCCAGCGCGCTCACGGGTGGTGCGAGCAGTGCATCGAGTGCAGAGCGCTGCTGCTCTGCGCTAGGGATGGCGCTTAATAGATGAGCCAACCCGGACGTGATGTCCACAATGTCTTCCGGCTCTAATCCGAGAGGCGATGTCGACACAGCGCCAGTGGTAGCTGCAGTCGCGGTGTCCGCATCCGCAGCCATGACGCGTGCGTACACGTCCAGCAACTGCGGCATGAGAGGAACCAGATGTCCAGCGCATGAATCGCAGACGCTGCGCAGCGCGTGCGCAGCCCCACCGGGTGCATCGCCGCCAGCAGACAAGGCTGATGTAAGAAGATTAAGCACATTGTGCAACAACCCCTGCGCGTGCGGATTGCCACTCGCGATGGCTGCGGAAATCCAATCAGCATATCCCCCTGCCGTCATGCACGCCGTATACTGCACTTCCGAAATCGCAGGCAGCGTGTGCAACGCACTCAGCAGCTGCGAAAGCAGTGCATTGTCTGGCGGCGGCGCAGCACGCGCGACTGAGCGACAGCAGTACAGAGACGCCTCTGCTGTTCGCCAATCGAAGGATTGCGGCGAATGAGACGCGGCAGCCAACGCAGCCAGCGGTTCAGACAAGATACTTAGAGCTTTGTCGCCGCCAAGCACGCGTGCAGACTGAAGAAGCGCGTCGCCGACGGTGGATCGGTCTTTCCGGAACGCAAGGCGGTCTTCTCGCTTCCACTGCCCGAAATCCTCCGGGTATTTCACGCGATGTGCGGCTGCACGCACGAACTGCGAGAATGCGGGCGCGAATGCGGCCAGACGACGCGCCATCTCCTGTTGCTGCTGCGCGCCATCAGCAGGTGCTGACCCGTCAGCACCAACTCCTGGTGCGTCCAGCAGTCTGCAGGCGAGGCGCCACCAGAACTCGTAGCTGACGCTGGCGACATCGTCATCGGGATGGTTGGCGACCGCTAGGAGCGCATCCACAGGCGCTGCTGCTTCAGGAGTTGCGCTTGCGATGAGCTCCATGAAGGCTTCCCCGACCTCTGCGAACAGGCGCGCGCATCCCTTGGCAGTGTCATCATCCGCATCTGCGAAGCCAGGACGTAGAGCCATGATGGCTGGCACGAGGACATTGACCAGGGGCGCGCTGGCGGGGTCCATGGCAGAGCCAGGCTGTGAGACCAGCAGCGGCATGCCATCGCCACCTGCGTCTCCATCGCCGCTCACGGCGCCACTTCGAGGAGCCGCAGCTCGGATGAGCTCCACAACAGTCTCGACAGCCGCATCAAAGGTGTGTGGCTGCGCTAATCCAGCCAGGGCAGCCGCTGTGAGCGGGTGCTGGGCAAGCGATGCAGGGTCGCATCCTGGCGGGAGGTTGCGTCCACCGCTGCTATTCTGCCATGTGCTCATGCCACTCGCATGCGCACTATTACAGGCGAGCCATACCCAGCTTGCGAAGGCTTCCAACGCTGTGGACTCAATTTCATCGGGCCGGCTGGCTTCCATGCGAGCAGCGTGCAGCTGCGCCAGCAGCGTGAGCGCGCCTGGTGCCGCAGCGAGAAGCTCTGCTGCGTAGGCACGTCGCCGCTCTGGCCGGATGGCAGGCCGGTGGCTACCAGCTTCCTGAGGGAGGACCACCAGGAGTTGCAGCAAGCACGGCAGCGCCCTATCTTTCGGCTCGCCTCCCAGTCGTGCTGTCAACGCGCCCAGTGCGCCGTCAGGGTGACCCCACTGCTGCGGCGGCGTGTGTGCTGACAAGCCTGCCAGCGCCAAGCACAAGGCTGTGCGCACGCTGGAAGGGCCACCGCTGAAGCGGAGCAGCGCCGCGACAAGGCTGTCACGCAACGAAGCGGCAGCATCTGAGGAAGGGAGCAGGGTGAGGTCGGGCAGTCAGAGAGACGTGCGCAGAAGTGAGGCGGAGGCAAAAGGGGGTGTCGCACCTGGCGGCAGTTCTTCGAAGTCACGCTCAACTTTGACACGCAGCGTCTGTGCGCAGAACAGGTGCACTTCCAGCGTCGCCTGCGGTGCGTGCAGGAACGTGTTCGCCACCTGAGCGCGGTCCAGGGCGGGGTATGCTTTGTGTCAGTGATCACAGCAGTCCGCGCAGGCGGGAGAGAGCTAAGAAGGAGCACAGTCGTAGAGGCCCGTGGCGGCATGCAGGTAACCACGTGCCTGCCATGCTTCTGGCTGTTGTTGGAAGTGTTGGAGCCACCTGGAGCGATCGTGGAGGACGTTTCGGCGTGGTGTAAGGACCAAAGCACGTGATCACGTGTCCGGTGCCGCGTGTGCAAACGTCGCATGTTTATCACGCAAAGGGCGCAGCGCTGGACAAAGAAAGACTGGGCACACACCTATTTGCGCGCTCCCTCACCTCCGGGTCGCTGTGCCTGTACAAAGCTTCCAGTGCTTGCGGCAAGGCCTCGGATGCAGCAGCCACAGGGTCAGGGGTGCTCATGGCCGCTGATTTTGAAGTGCTATCCCCGAGTTTATGCGCACACCGGTTTCCCGACGGGCGTCTGACAAGACGGCGATCAAAAACTGTTGCCTCGCTTATCTTTTCTGAGACGAGCCTGCTCGACAAAACGCATTGTTTCCAAGTGCGGCCATCCTGTTGAGTAAGCGCCAGCTGCAGTTGGGGTGGGCGTTGGAGTTGCCACCAGCAAATAGCGCGAACATCTGAACAGCCAAACTATAGGTCATGCTGTCGGCGCCCGGTTCGTCCGCGCCGGGGCCTGGAGGACCGAGCATGTCCGAATATGTACGTTCTCCCAGCGCACGCGTCGCCTGCGCTTGCTTCCAGCCCGGAGAAGGCAACGTCTTGTCACTGAGTCCACTTGCCTCCCAACCACCTCCTTTTTCCCTGCTTGCCTCCTGACCGCAGGAGAGCTCCTTCCGCCAGTTCTGCGCGCTGCCCGAGAACAAGAAGATGGTGGAGAAGACACAGCAGGCTGAGATCCGGAAGGTGCACAAGACCAGGGAGCAGCTGCAGGCTATTCGCTTCCGGGAGGTTGTCCTGTCATCCACACCAGAGGCGCAGCGCGCCGTGGCTCCCTTCCTACAGGTCCCTGTGCTGCGTCGCATTGTGCAGACGATCGCGAATGACCCGGCCGGCGAGTTTTCGAAGTGGGCTACCAACCCGATGATTCTGGAGCACTTGTCTGTGGCGAAGAAGGCCATGGAGGACGGCTTGATTACTGAGCAAGAGGCGGAACACCTCGTGCTTGCCCAGATCAAGGATCCAGAGCGGAATCCGCAGGCGGCGGCCGCGTTCGAGGCGGTCACCAAGCCAAAGGCTCGGCTTGAGACGGCGCAGCTGGTTGGCGCCCTGAACGAGCAGCTGCAGGAGCGCAACGCCGGCAACATGTGCTACAAGGCGAAGCGCTGGGATGAAGCAATGAGTGCGTGTTTTGGTTGTGGCATTGCAAGAGCACCCGGCGATCGGAACTCACATGGCCCAAAACTGTACTCTGCGCGCCCACGCTGCGCAGGCCACTATGAGAAAGCGCTGGCCATCCTTAACTTCGTTCAGGGCGCCAGCGTGGCGGACCAGGAGGAGGTGGATGCGAACAAGGCGACTGTGCTGTGGAACACTGCAGCTGTTCACCTCGCCCAGGGCGAGTATGGGGCATGCGTCTCAAAATGCACGCAAGCATTGGAGCTGCAGCCGGGCAGCATTCGCGTGCTTCTTCGCCGCGCAAAGGCGTACATTCAACGCGGCGATTATGACGCAGCTGAGGCGGATTTGACGCGCATCAAGGACCTTGAGCCGTGGTCGTTCGACGCTGAAGACGTCATGGCACAGCTGCGTGTCGCCAAGTATAAGCACGGCCAGAAGCTGCGCCAATTTGCAGAGGCCGCGATCCGCAAGCCGGGCGACATGGCAGAGGCTGCAGCTCGTAAATGAGGAGGCGGCGAGGCGGCTGTGCGTGCCTTCATTTACCGCTTCGTTGATCCATAGATGCTGGCCGAGGCGCTGGTGAAGAAGATCAAGAACAATATAGAAAAATATAGATGTGTACGGGAGAGACAGAGAGGTCAGCATGTGCCGATGACAGACACGTCCACAGCAGAGAGAGAGACGCACCGCCTGTCACTGCAGATGTTGCCCTTCCCTCGGCATCCCCTTGTGGCCGTCCAGGCAGCAGGGGCATTGAATCTCCCAAGGCTGTGGTCAGCGCCGGCACGGTGGGTACTCTCGCCAGCGCGCGCACGCTCGATGGCAGTATACACGGCGTGACGGTATTCATCATCCGCGTCACAGTGGCTAGTCGGTTCACCTAGACAAACGGATGCGTTATCAGGCAGCGTGCAAGTGGCAGACTCTCTATGGAGAGGGAAAACGCACCCACGACGGCGGCCTGCGTCCCGTCAGCTGCTCGCATAGGTCCTCGCAGAAATGATTGCACTGCGTGCGACCAAGGTGCACCCGCAGGAGTTGTCAGACACGGCACACACGCGCGTCTGTCCCGACGCCTCTGTGGGTGGGGGGGTACAGTGCCCAGTTGTACGCACGTTCTTGAACAGCAGGTGGTATCTATCACCCAAATACTCGCGGCTCATACGTCGCAACAAGTCCTGGACTTGAGACGGGCTCAGAGTCGTGGTGCCGATCACCAGCGTCTCGCGAAACTTGGCACCTCCGGGAACGACTCTGGGAGGTGTCTCGAACACGCCGCTCGTGCTGAGGGGCACACGCAAAGGAGGCGAGTGTCGTGTCAGCCACGCAAGTTGGCCATTTGCCAGGACGTTGAAAATGAGAAGCCCCGCGTTCGAAGCGGCCGAGAGGCGACTTGGGACCCGAGAGGAGTCGGTGACCCAGGCCTTTGGGTTCAATAGCGGCGACGCACCTGTACTCGTGCCCCCCGTACGCGTACTCCTTGCCATATACCTCCACGCCGCTGTGGTAGACGCCGAGGCCGACGCACGAGACGTGCTGGTGGGAAAAACAAGATGGGCAGCGCTTCAGTCTGGGCAGATCTGGGAAAGCGCAGGACGCAGCCGCCGCGCTTCATAGAGCTTGTTCGACTCAGACAGCGCACCCTGTTCACGTCCAGCAGGTCGTACACGTTGAGACGGACGGACTCCGCCATCGCGTTTGAGGGCCCTTCCCGAAAGCACTCAGCGTCGCGCTCGTTCCGCACACTCGCCCAATGTGTCGCAGACAAGGTGCTATCGAGAGAGACGGGTGCGATTGTAGGGGAAGTCTACACGTCCAGCGAAGGGCGCGATCGATGATGCTCTGACGTTGACGGCGCCAAGTTGGCCCGCATCACTGTGTGTCTATCAGTTCTACGCACGGCGCCCGCCCTAGTAGAAGTAGTCTCTTGTTGTGCCATACAAGTGCGCTGTCTCGTTCTCGTAGCCGTTGAACGCCAGGGTCGCCACCCGGTTGCCACTGGGTGAGGTGACGAGCATCGTCTCCGTCGCTTGACTCCACCGTGGATGTGGGAACGCAGGATTCACGACGCCGTAAAACCCGTACTCGCCAGGTGCAATCTGTTGCCACCATCCCACAGGCTGCTGGTCCACGAAGGAGATGCGGACGAGGCTCTTGATGCTCTTGAAGCCGTACTTGTGTGGCAGCGTGAGCCGTATGGCTGCGCCGTTCTGTGGCAGCAGAGGAGCGCCGAATGCGCCGACGCTAATGAACATCAAGTCATTCCAGGCCTCCTTCACCGTGATGCCTTCCACATACGGCCATGGGACAGAACCGAACGACCTCGACTGCCCTGGCATGGCCGTCGAGTTCAGGGCTGTCTCAAAACGGATGAACTGCGCGCTCGGTAGCGGTTTGACGATGGACAACAGTTTGCGCAGCGGGAACCCGGTCCATGGCACGACGATGGCCCACGTCTCGACGCAGCGGTGGCGGTAGACACGTTGCTCTAGCGCAAAGAGGTTGATGAAGTCGATCACGTTCAGCGTCAGAGGGTTCGCCACAGCGCCGTCAACAGTCACCGTCCAGCTGGTGCTCAGGTTCAGAAAAGACGAAGCCGCTGGCGTGATGCGAGGAGCCACGCTTTTGCTGGTTGTGAACTCGTACATGTTGTTGTACGTCGTCACCAGCTGCTGGGTGCTCAGCTGCCGATTGGCACCGGGGTCGCTGTAGCGGGGATTGGTCGGCGCGTTCGCAAGGCCAGCCAGGCCCTTCACTGACGAGTGGCTCACATTCCGCGACGCCGGATCCAGGCAGTCGTAAATGGCCGAGTCGAGACGGCAACAGTCGCCGCCGTCGTAGCCGCACTCCGCTGTGTTGTATGGGGAGCCTGCATCGCACCAGCCATCACCAAGGCGAAGGAGCTCGAACGGTTGCAGGCCGGTGCAGTGCGGGAAGCGGGCCGCGAGCGCGCTAGCAGCGGCGATCTGTGTGTTGGAGAGACCGAGCGAGATGAGCGGCGGGGCGGCAGGCGGCGGCGCTGGTGGCGCCGTGTCCATGATGCTGACAGACCCGGGCAGTGTGGACGGGGCCAGTACCCCGGCTGCAACCAGCGCCGTGAAGAGTGCCGCGATGGACGACCAGATGACGAAAATCATGGCCCAGATGCGCTCACGGCGTGCAGCTGGCGTGATGTCCGTTGGCAGGCCTGTGGATGAGCCACCACCTCCAAGCAGGCCGTCAGACTTTGCGACCCATCTCCGCATTGATGACGCAAGCGGGTCCAGCTCTCGCAGAGCTACGAAACCGCCTATACAGGCCAGCCAGACGATCAAGCCGCGCTGTAGCTGCCCGGAAATGGTGACGCTATAGCCAGTGCGCGACAGGGCGATGCCGGTGAACATGGCAGCCACGCCAACTGCAAAAGCGGCGAGGGCGACCATGCGATGTGATGCTGCCCAGACGGCACGGGATCGCGCGCCAGGTTTCGGGCGGGGCACAGCAAGCACTGGCTGTGCCAGAAGGAGCGTCAGAGCTGCAACACCGAGCTTTGAATGCAGGCTGAACAGTTTGTAGCTGCCTTTCGTCTGTTTCTGCAGCGCAAGAGAGCATGCTAGGCCCGCGGCTGCTGTTGCAAGCGCGAGGTAGGCGATTGCCCGATGTGCGTCGAACCAAGCGCTGGCCTTGCTGAAGAGGCCACGCTTCGCATATCTCGACACGTACGCTGTCAACGGCATGAATGCTGCGTAGCAAAGAGTCATGAGCACGCCGTGGGCGACCAGTGTCTTTGGCACCGCTGTTGCTACTCCAGCGTGAGCG
>Ga0164297_10004648_pt1 | contig 12163 bp, 9 predicted proteins | sample GEODES058metaG_FD_113539 | JGI IMG/M metagenome (GOLD analysis project Ga0164297, IMG submission 113539) | Dystrophic lake water microbial communities from Trout Bog Lake, Wisconsin, USA - GEODES058 metaG | ecosystem: Environmental > Aquatic > Freshwater > Lake | place: USA: Trout Bog Lake... | reverse complement strand
TGATCTCAGGCCTTTAGCGCCACAGCATGACCCATATTTCACAGCCCAATGCCATTCCGATTTTGACCCAAGCGCGGGAGATGATGTCGCGCTATCAAGTGATTTTATGTGACATCTGGGGGGTGGTCCATAATGGGCGCGCCCATTTCCCAGAGGCGTGCGCGGCTTTGGCGGCGTTTCGGGAGCAGGGTGGCAGTGTGATTCTCGTCACCAATGCACCGCGCCCGCATCCGCCCATTCGCCAACAGCTTAAAATGCTGGGTGTGCCTGATGCGAGTTTTGATGACATCGTCACCTCAGGTGATGTGACCCTTCATTATATTGCAAGCCGAGTTGATGCGCCTCTTTATCACATCGGCCCAGAGCGCGATCTGACCTTGTTTGATATTTTGGCTGAGAACACAGGTATTCGTCCACCTCTCGTCAGTCTTGATAAAGCCTCTTATGTCGTGTGCACCGGCTTGTTTCATGATGACCGCGAAACCCCTGATGATTACGCCGCTGCACTCGCAGAAATGAAGGCGCGCAAGCTGGATTTTATTTGCGCTAATCCTGATTTGGTTGTTCATGTTGGCGATCGTCTTATTTATTGCGCGGGGGCATTAGCTCAATCCTATGAGGATATGGGCGGGCGTGTGTTGCAGGCGGGTAAACCCTATGCGCCCATTTATGAGCGCGCATTGGAATTGGCGCGTCATACACGTCAGCTCGCCGCCATTGATAAACGAGAAGTGCTTGCCATTGGCGATGCCATGCGCACGGATATCCGTGGCGCCTGCGATTTTGGTGTTGATGCTTTGTTTGTTACATCAGGCATTCATCGCGATGATGTTCATAAAAACGATCAATTGGACAAAGAAGCCTTTGATCAATTTATCAGCTCTGCTGAGAGTGTCCCAACTGCTGCTATGGCGCATTTGCGCTGGTGACATCGGTGGGGCTTGACGCGCGCACAAGGGGCGGGCAGGTTGCGCCCACTTTACACACCCTGATGAAAGCAGCTCTATGCCCTCATCTGTGCCCGCAGATCGTGATTTTATAATTGTCCGTGCCCCCACCCCCATGCCGCAGAGCTTGGCAGGGGCGGTTGTTGCCATAGGCAATTTTGATGGCGTGCATCGTGGCCATGCGGCTCTGATCGAGCGCGTTAAAGAGCTCGGGCGCGAGCTGGGCCGCCCTACAGCGCTCGTGACTTTTGAGCCTCATCCCGCCGATGTCTTTGCGGGCCGCAGCGTTGTGTTTCGTTTAACCCCTGAGGCTGTCAAAGGACGTGCCGTCGCCCGATTGGGTCTTAATGGTATGATTGTGCTGAACTTTGATGCGGCCTTGGCTGCGCTCAGCGCGGAAGAATTTGTTGAGACTGTACTGGTTTCCCAGCTTGGCATTAGCGCCATTGTGGTTGGTTATGATTTTCAATTTGGCAAAGGCCGGACGGGTAATGCCCTGCGCTTGCGGGCTTTGGCAGCCAATGCAGGTGTGCGCGTTGAAATTATTGAGCGCGTTGAGTTTGACGATAAGGGCACGCTAGAAGCTGTACACTCGCGCCGAATTCGCGAGGCTCTCAGCTCAGGTGATGTCAGCCGTGCCGCTGATCTCTTGGGCTATCCATGGTTTGTCATGGGTGAAGTCGTTCACGGAAAGAAACTTGGCCGTACCTTGGGCTTTCCTACGGCCAATATCAGCCTTGACCCCTCATGTGATCTCAGACTTGGCATTTATGCCGTGCGAACGCGGGTGGATGGGCAGGTCTATGATGGCGTGGCAAGCTTTGGCCGCCGCCCCACTTTTGACAATGGCGCTGTGCTTTTGGAGGTTTTCCTCTTTGATTTTGCTGGCGATCTCTATGGCAAAGTGGTGGAGGTGGCCTTTTATGGTTATATCCGTGGTGAAGCTAAATTTGATGGCATAGAGGCTTTGGTTGAGCGCATGGCAATTGATGTCGAAGAGGCAAAGAGTGTTTTGGCCGCTCACCCTCTGCCGCCATTGGCGCAGACGCCATAAATCGTTTAATGAGCACAGCAGCTCAGATGTTCAGAGCGCGCAGGACACTAAATTATGACCGAGACTGATAAGGGCGTTGATTATTCCAAAACTCTGTTTTTGCCGCAGACGGATTTTCCGATGCGTGCAGGGCTGCCGCAAAAAGAGCCAGAAATTTTGGCCCGCTGGAATAAAATCGGTCTGTATCACAAAGTGCGTGAAGCCTCCAAAGGGCGCCCCAAATTTGTACTCCATGATGGCCCTCCTTATGCCAATGGCAATATTCACATCGGCCATGCCCTTAATAAAATCCTCAAGGATATTGTGGTGCGCTCTCAGCAGATGATGGGTAAAGACGCCAATTATGTGCCGGGGTGGGATTGCCACGGCCTGCCGATTGAATGGAAAATTGAAGAAGAAAATTACCGCGCCAAAGGCAAGAAAAAACCTGAATTAGGCGATGCGGAGGCGATGATCGCCTTTCGGCAGGAATGCCGCACTTATGCCCAGAAATGGCTTGATGTGCAGCGTGAAGAATTTAAACGTTTGGGTGTGATGGGTGATTGGGATCACCCCTATGCCACCATGAGTTTTGATGCAGAAGCACAGATTGCGCGCGAGATTATGAAATTTGCGCATAATGGTCTGCTCTATCGCGGCTCAAAACCCGTGATGTGGTCTGTGGTTGAAAAAACCGCTCTGGCAGAGGCTGAAATTGAATATGAAGATTATACCAGTGATGTCGTCTGGGTTGCATTTCCCATTCATTCATCAGCGCATGACAATTTAAAAATTAAAGGCGCTTCAGTCGTTATATGGACGACAACACCTTGGACACTTCCTGCTAATCGCGCCATTTCTTATTCGCATAAAATTGAGTATGGACTTTATGAAGTCAGTGCCAATGAGCGTGATTTTGGCCCCAAAATTGGCGAGCGCTATATTCTCGCAAAGAAGCTTGCTGAAAACATTGCCGCATCAGCCAAAATAATACTCATTTTTAAAAATGATGTTGCTGCGGATGAGTTAAAGCAGATTGTTTGCACTCACCCGCTCAAAGATTTTGGCGGCGGGTATGATTTTGATGTTCCTCTGCTCGATGGCGATCACGTCACCGACGACACAGGCACAGGCTTTGTTCATACTGCGCCTTCGCATGGGCGTGAAGATTTTGATGTCTGGATGAATAATCAGCGTTTGCTGATTGAGCGTGGCATCGACACACGCATTCCCTACACAGTTGATGCCGATGGCTTTTATACCACCGACGCGCCGGGCTTTGAGGGTAAGCGTGTTATTGACGATAAGGGCAATAAGGGCGATGCCAATGAGGCCGTGATCAAAGCCTTGATTGATGCAGACCGCCTTGTGGCGCGTGCGCGTCTTAAGCACCAATATCCCCATTCATGGCGCTCGAAAAAGCCAGTGATTTTCCGCAATACACCGCAATGGTTCATTGCGATGGATAAATCATTCAACAATGCGCAAAGCCTGCGTGAGATCGCGCTGAATGAGATTAAACAGACACGCTGGGTGCCAGCAGCAGGTGAGAACCGCATCACCGGCATGATCGCCAATCGACCGGATTGGGTGGTCTCGCGTCAACGCGCGTGGGGTGTGCCGATTTGTGTCTTTGTTAAAAAAGGCACGCATGACATTTTGAAAGATGAGGCTGTCAATGAACGTATTGCCTCAGCCTTTGAGCGGGAAGGCGCTGATGCCTGGTATGCGAGCGGCGCTGCCGAACGCTTTTTAGGTGGGGCATATGATCCTGCCGATTATGATAAAATTGATGATGTGCTCGATGTCTGGTTTGACTCAGGCTCAACTCATGCCTTTACTTTGGAGGGGCGTGCTGATCTTCACACCACACGTCGACATGATGGCGGGCCTGATGAGGTCATGTATCTCGAAGGCTCTGACCAGCACCGCGGATGGTTTCATTCATCCTTGCTGGAGAGTTGTGGCACGCGTGGACGCGCCCCTTATGACACAGTGCTCACCCATGGCTTTGTGCTTGATGAGCAGGGCCGCAAAATGTCCAAATCTGTGGGCAATGTGGTGGCGCCCCAAACTGTGATTAAGGATTCGGGTGCAGATATTTTGCGTCTTTGGGTCGCGGCTTCCGATTATTCTGATGATCTGCGCATTGGCAAAAATATCCTCTCCACTTTTATCGAGACTTATCGCAAACAGCGCAACACCATCCGCTGGATGCTGGGCACGCTGGCCCATTTCAAAGAGGAAGAGCGTGTTGCTTATCACGACATGCCCGAGCTCGAGCGTTATATGCTTCATCGTTTGCATGAGGTCGAAGGGCAAGTGATGGAGGCCTATGCGCATTTTGATTACAAGCGCATTATGGCTTCACTCAATGCGTTTTTAACAGGTGATTTATCGGCCTTTTATTTTGATATTCGCAAAGACACACTCTATTGCGAGCCTATCTCAAGTGGTGAACGCCGATCAGCTCTGACAGTGATTGATGACATCTTTAAGCGCGTTACACTTTGGCTGGCGCCCATCCTCTGCTTCACCGCTGAAGAAGCGTGGTGTGCTCGCTACCCCGATGCTTTATCTGTTCACGCTGAAACAGTGTTGGCTTCACCTCAGATATGGCGTGATGATGATTTGGCCGCCCGCTGGGCAATCATTCGCAAGGTGCGCCGTGTCGTGACAGGGGCGCTTGAAATCGAGCGCGCCAATAAACGGATTGGTTCCTCGCTTGAGGCCGCCCCTCACGTCTACATTGCTGATGAGACGACGCGCGCGATTATTGAAGCCTGTGATTTTGCTGATATGTGCATTACATCGCAAATTCATATTCGTAGCGATGATGGCCCCGCAGAGGCATTTCGTCTGTCCGATGTTGCGGGTGTGGCCGTGGTGTTCGCGCCAGCCGAGGGCATTAAATGTGTGCGTTCATGGCGCTATTTTGATCCCGCAACGGCAGATCCCGATTATCCCGACATGACCCCGCGCGATGCCAAAGCCATGCGTGAATTAAAAAGCGCAGGCTTGCTGTGATCGGCGCTGGACTTACGCCCAAACAATTGCGTTTTGTGGGGGCCGTGATGGCCTTGTTTGCGCTACTGTCCGATCAAGCACACAAGCTTTGGATGCTCAATGTGTTTCACATTGAAGCACGCGGACGGGTTGAGGTGACATCCTTTTTTGAACTGGCGATGGCGTGGAATAAGGGCGTCTCTTATTCAATGTTTGAGGCTCAGTCCGAAACAGGCCGCTGGATGTTGCTGGCGCTCGCGCTTGTGGCATCCTGTGTTTTAGCGCTATGGCTGTGGCATTCGCACAGTCTTGCGGCGGTCAGCGGGCTTGGTCTGGTGATTGGTGGAGCTTTGGGCAACGCTTATGATCGTTGGGCCTATGGCGCGGTGGCCGATTTCTTCCATTTTCATCTTGGCAATTTCTCATGGTATATATTTAACCTTGCTGATGTCTGGATTGTTGCTGGCGCAGGGTTGCTCCTCTATGATGGGCTTATGCACAAGCAGCCTCAGGCCTGACAAAACACAGGTGGGGCTTGGCGAACGCGCCGAACATTTGCCTTTTTTAGGGGATATGTCTCGGATCTCGTCTGTAGAAGGATTTGATTATGTCATCATGTAACCGTCGTTTAAGCGCTGCCTTGACAGGCCCGATCGCGCTGGTGGCTATGCTGGCTGTATCATGTGCGGTGACCTCCCCAGCCCAAGCGGATGATGACTCCGGAGGCACCACTTTTTCCGCGCTTAAAAGCACTTTTTTGGGTTTTGTTGGGGTTCACAGTGAGGATGATACACCTCCGATTGAATATCGTGAGCGGGCTCCTCTCGTCATTCCTCCTAAGCCTGATCTGCCTCCTCCCGCAAAGCCTATTGCCAAGAGCACTCCTGAATGGCCTGTTGACCAAGTTGCCGCCCGCAAGAAAAAACAGGCCGAGGAAGCACGAGCAGCAAAATCGGGTGACGATTTGGCTATGTCACCCGAAGAGATGCAAAAAAAACGTGACATTGCAGTTCAGCCCGTGACGCCTGACTCGTGCGGGGATCAAATTATGGGGCGTATCTGCAATCAAGAGCAATTTTGGAATTCTTTGAAGGTGAGCAAGCAGGAAGATCAGCCGCTAACGCCAGGCCAAGAGCCTGAGCGCGAATATCTGACCCAGCCACCCAAGGGTTATATGGCTGCTCATAAAGTTATGAAGCCGACCTTTGAAGCACCCAAGGAAGAGGTTGATTTGAGTGATGCACGTGCCCAAATAAGAGAAGAAGCGCGGCGCAAAAATTCGGATGAATAGTCTGGCTTTTTTGGATTGGTGATATCTGCGCCGCCCTTATGGGCGGCTCTGCTTTTAATCAGAGGCGACGACATCACTTTGGTGTTTCAGGCCTCGTGATCAGGGAGATTTTATGTTTGATCAGGTGCAATCAGATATAGTTCATGCCCGCCTTGATAATGGCATGGAGATCGTTGTTATTCCCGATCATCGCGCGCCCGTTGTGACGCATATGGTGTGGTACCGTAATGGTTCGGCAGATGATCCAGCTGGAAAATCAGGTATTGCCCATTTTCTTGAACATCTCATGTTCAAGGGAACCAAAAATCACGACCAAGGTTATTTTTCAGAATTGGTTGCGGAGCTTGGTGGGCAGGAAAACGCTTTCACCTCCAATGATTACACAGCTTATTTTCAACGTGTGCCGCGCGAGCATCTCTCGGTGATGATGGAATATGAAGCTGATCGTATGGTCAATCTGGTGCTTACCGATGAGATTGTCGCGCCTGAGCGTGATGTGGTTCTCGAAGAACGGCGTATGCGCACAGACAGTGATCCGGGGGCGCAATTAAGCGAGTCTGTGCAAGCCACTCTCTTTAGCCATCATCCCTATGGGAAGCCAATCATTGGGTGGCAGCATGAAATTGAGCAGCTCTCACGCCAAGATGCGTTAACATATTATGATCGGTTTTATACACCTGAAAATGCGATTTTAATTGTGGCGGGTGATGTCGAGGCTGATCATGTCATTGATTTGGCCAAACAACATTACGGCCACATAAAAGCGCGCGGAGAGGCACCTCAGCGTATGCGCCCGCAAGAGCCGCCTTCTCACGCTCATCGCCTCGTGCGCTTATCAGATGAAAAAGTTGAGCAGCCCAGCTATCAAAGTCTTTATCTCGTTCCATCCTACACCACAGCTCATCAAGGCGAGGCTGAGGCGCTTGATGTGCTTGCGCATATTTTGGGTGGTGGCGCGACAAGCTTGCTTTACCGCACGCTGGTGATGGAGAGCCAAAAGGCGGTTGCTGTCGGTGCTTATTATATGGGGACCTCACTTGATGCGACACGCTTTTATGTTTACGGCATGCCGTCAGAGGGTGTGAGCTTGGATGAGCTTGATCATGCCATTGGCGCGATCATTAGGGATGTCGCGGAAAAGGGCGTGAGTGAGGATGATCTTCAGCGCTCCAAAACACGTTTAATTGCCGATGCCATTTATGCGCAAGATAGCCAATCCGCACTTGCGCGCTGGTATGGGGCGGCATTGGCTACAGGACATAATGTTGAGGATGTGCGCCAGTGGCCTGCACGGATTGAAGCAGTGAGTGCACAAGATGTGCAACACGCCTGTCAGAACTGGCTTTATCAAAAACATTGCGTGACTGGCTTTTTGTTGCCGCAAATGCCATCCACTTCGCCTCACACTATTTGATTATGAGCATTTGATCGGACCATGATGACTGCTGTGGCTCACACATCCCCCAAAGCGCGCGCAGATCGCGTTCAAAAACTTACAAGCCCTCAGGGGCTCCGCGTCTGGCTGGTTGAGGATTACACAGTTCCTCTCATAGCGCTTGAATGTGCGTGGGCCGGCGGTGCGGCTCAAGATCCCAAAGGGAAATCAGGCCTTGCTGCGATGATGGCCGGCCTGCTTGATGAAGGTGCAGGCGCGCTTGACTCACATGCCTTTCATCGCGCGCTTGATGATAAAGCCATTGAAATATCTTTTTCAGCCGGCCGCGATCATGTGCGCGGTCATGTCAAAACCTTGTCCAAAAATGCCACAGATGCCTTTGAGCTCTTGCGTTTGGCGGTGAATGAGCCGCGTTTTGATGATGATGCGCTCGAGCGTATCAGAGCACAAATGACAGCCGCTCTTAAACGCGATGCAAAAGACCCCGATGTTCTCGCAGGCAAATTATGGCGTGAGATGGCAACGCTCGCCCATCCCTATGGCGCGCCTGTGAATGGTGATCTTGAAAGCGTTGCAGCTATGACTCGCGCTGATATTGTTGATGCCCATCAACATATGATTACGCGTGCACATCTGCATATTGCTGTTGTCGGTGCCATTGATGCCCTGACATTGCTTGAGCTGGTTGATCAGGCCTTTGGTGCTTTGCCGATGAGCTCTTCGCTTCAGCCAATTGCAGATATTATTCTGCCCAATGAGCGCCTGTGCCGTGTGGTTGATGTGGATGTACCTCAGTCAACAATTCGCTTTGGGATGCAAGGCATCTTGCGCAAAGATCCAGATTTTATGGCAGCGATGGTCGTCAATCATATTTTGGGTGGCGGTGTTTTTTCAGCGCGTTTGTTTCGCGAAGTGCGCGAAAAGCGCGGTCTGGCCTATTCCGTTCATTCGCAATTGGTCAATTATGATCATGCAGCTTTTCTCTCAGGTGGCACATCAACCAAAAATGAACGCGCCGCTGAATCCCTCGCGGTCATTGAAGAGGAAATCAGCAAATTGGCCCATGATGGGCCGAGCGCAGAGGAGCTTGATAAAGCCAAAAAATATCTCATTGGCTCCTATGATTTGCGTTTTGACACATCAACCAAAATTGCCAATCAACTCGTCGGCTTGCAGCTTGAGGATTTTGATGCCAGCTATCTTGATGAGCGCAATCCCCTGATTGATGCCGTTACGCATGATCATGCCCTTCGCGTGGCAAAGAGCTTATTGGGTGATAAAAAACTCATCATTGCCATCGCCGGACGCCCGCAAGGGCTCTAAACTAATATGAGCTGCTGAGTCGGGTAGCGCATGAGGGTGGTATGGCCGTTCGCCGTCTAGATCCTATTGTGGTTGATCGTATTGCTGCGGGCGAGGTTGTCGAGCGGCCCGCATCGGCTGTGAAAGAATTAGTTGAAAATGCACTTGATGCCGGTGCGAGCCACATTGATGTGGTCATCGAAGAAGGTGGGCGGCGTCTCATCCGCGTCATTGATAATGGCATGGGCATGGATGCCGCTGATCTCAATCTGGCAGTTGAGCGTCATGCCACATCTAAAATTGCGGACAATGACTTATCCCACATCATGACATTGGGTTTTCGTGGCGAGGCTCTTCCCTCTATCGCTTCGGTTGCGATGGTGGAGATTGTTACGCGCACTGCCCATGCCCCACATGGCCTCAAACTGAGGGTTGATCAAGGTCGCAAAGGTCACATTGAGCCGGCACCCATGACTTTGGGCACACGTATTGACGTCAGTGATCTCTTTAGTGGTACGCCCGCACGTCTCAAATTTCTTAGGAGTGATCGCGCGGAGTCACAAGCAATTGCCGATATGTTAAAGCGCTTGGCGATAGCCCATCCGCATGTGCGCTTTACCCTGTCTGGTGATATCAAAGGCTTTGATTATCTTGGCGCCGCCGATGGTGAAGAAGGGCGTTTGACGCGTTTGGCGCATGTGCTCGGTGATGAGTTTCGCGCTAATGCACTGGGTGTATCAGCACAACGTGATCATGTTTATGTCACGGGATTTGCGGGCCTGCCGACATGGCATAAAGCCACGACGCATATGCAATATGTTTTTGTGAATGGGCGCCCTGTGCGTGATCGTGTTTTACAAGGCGCGATCAGGGCCGCCTATATGGATTATTTGCCGTCAACGCGACATCCAGCCGTAGCTTTATTTATATCATGTGACCCGCATTTCGTTGACGTTAATGTCCATCCCGCCAAAGCAGAAGTGCGCTTCAGGGATGCGGGGCTTGTTCGCGGCCTCATCATTGGCGCGTTGAAACACACTCTGCAATCAGCGCTTTACCGCGCCACGCCGCAGGGAGGAGAGCGCACGCTTGAGCGCTTTAGCTCAGCGCCCCCTTCAATGCCATTCGCATCCAGCAATGTGGCGCCATCTTCTGAGGGGTTTGCGGACAATCAGCAAAGCCGTTTTGATATTGGTGGGCCATCTGCGCCCATTCATCATATAGCGCATCAGCATGAGGAAATTGATGCACCTTTGGGCGCAGCGCGTGCTCAATTGCATGATACTTATATCGTCGCACAAACCCGTACAGGTTTTGTGCTTGTTGATCAGCACGCCGCGCATGAGCGCCTTGTTTATGAAAAACTTAAAAAGCAGCGCGCGCAGACCTCTATTACCCGTCAAGCCCTTCTCATTCCCCTCATCATTGATATGCCCCAAGATGATGTGGATATGATCATGCAACATGCCCCTCAATTAGCCGAATTGGGCTTGGTGCTCGAGAGTTTTGGGCAAGGCGCTCTCGCGGTCAGTGAAATTCCTGCTCTTTTAAGAGATGGGGCTATTGAGACTTTGGTGCGCGATCTCCTTGATTTACTCAGGGATGATCAGGGCACATGGGCGCTTGAAAAAAAGCTGGATCATGTCCTCGCTACAATGGCCTGCCATCACTCTGTGCGCGCTGGACGCAGGCTCAATGCAGATGAAATGAACGCGCTTTTGCGTGAAATGGAAATCACACCAGGCTCAGGTCAATGCAATCACGGCAGGCCCACTTATATTGAGCTGAAATTAGCTGATATTGAGCGCCTTTTCGGGCGCGCCTGAAAATTGCGCAAACACAAATTGCGTATCGCCATAAAGGCGTTTTTCGCATTGCTCAAAGCCATCTGGCAGCATGATGTCGCTTTCCTCAGCCTCTTCAATAATGCACAGCGCGCGGGGCGCAAGCCAATGCCCATCTCTTAGAGCTGTTAAAATGGGCGTAATGAGATTTTTGCGATAGGGTGGATCAAGAAAGGCGAGCGTAAAAGGCTCACCTGCTGGTGCGTGCCCTAATTTTGTGGCATCGCGACGAAATAAGCGGGTTTGCCCCCCAAGCCCCAAAGCCTCAACATTGGCGCGGATAAGGCTGCGCGCTTCAGCCCCTTCATCGACAAGAAGAGCAAAATGTGCACCGCGCGATAAAGCTTCAATCGCCAATGCGCCTGTCCCAGCGCATAGATCAATCACGCGCGCGCCAGCGCAGGGATCATCATAAGAGTGCGACAAGACATTAAAAATGCTCTCACGTAGGCGGTCTGAAGTCGGGCGAATGTCATGGCTTTGTGGGCCTTTGAGCACACGCCCTTTCAAACGTCCCGAAATCACGCGCATGATTAGTCACGCCCCCGCGGGCGATTGCCCTTATATGATGAGGAGGGGCGGCCTTTGCTTGGTGGTCGCGAGCTGCGTTTGCCTGCGCCTTCAAAGCTCCGACTCTCTTTACCCCTGTTATCGCGTTGCCCACGTCCCTCAGAATGCCCCTTAAAGCGCCCTGCTGAACGATCCTCAGAACGTCCTTGGGAGCGTCCTTCAGAGCGGTCCGTGGAACGTGGCTTTTTATTGATGAGATCATGCGCACCACGTTTTGCCGTGCGCTTGCTGCTGACGCGCTCAACCGCCACCGAACGGCCCTTGCGATCAGCGGTTTCTGAACGCTCAATGGGTCGGCGTTGACGCTCAGCTTCAGTGCGCGCTGCGCGCAGAGCTGACACATGTTTGCGCGTGCGTGGGGGTGGACGATCCTTGCGTGGCGGGAGCTCTTCCACGTCTGGTGCGTTGCGCTCTTGGCGGCTAAAGTTTTTGGCATTTCGACGCGAGCCGCCGTTGTGATCCTGATGATCGCGCCGCTCATAATCGCTGCGTCGAGGCGCGGGACCACGCGAGGTCTTTGCTTGAAAGGCCAATGCTTCAGGGCTGCTCACAATAGGCCCATCAAAATCGCATCCCGCTTCTTGCGCGAGTGTGTCGCCTAATTGATCACGCAAAATTCGTGTTTTAATTTCTTCAACATCCCCTTCGCCCAATTCACCCAATTGGAACGGGCCGAAGGAGAGACGAATAAGCCGATTCACGGCAAGGCCCAAATGTTCGAGCACACGCTTAATTTCGCGATTCTTACCTTCGCGCAATCCCATGGTGAGCCAG
>Ga0164297_10004645_pt1 | contig 12168 bp, 13 predicted proteins | sample GEODES058metaG_FD_113539 | JGI IMG/M metagenome (GOLD analysis project Ga0164297, IMG submission 113539) | Dystrophic lake water microbial communities from Trout Bog Lake, Wisconsin, USA - GEODES058 metaG | ecosystem: Environmental > Aquatic > Freshwater > Lake | place: USA: Trout Bog Lake... | reverse complement strand
TCCATCTCGCCACGGGTCATCAGGCACGTCAGCAGAGCCTCCGCGCAAGCACCGTCACAGGTGCCACAGAACGTGAGGCCCAGAGCTAGTGCGCCGTACGCGACTGTGTCCATGGCGTAGGACTCATCACCCAGGATGGGGCTCACCAGATCGCGGACCTCGGCGCGCGCGCATCCAGCGTAGGCAAGGCCCAGACCAAGCAGGGCAGCGCACTGCACCTCCGGCGTCTCCCGCTTCCCCGCGCTGTCGCACAGCAGCGCGTACGCGGGGTCCATCTCGTTGCGGACGCCGCAGTTGAGCAGGCCGATGGCGAGGAGGGCACCAGCGACGACGGACTGGTCAGTCGCGTACACGTACTTGTCGACAACCGGCAAGCCGCCGTCGACGTCCCACAGCAGAATGGTGCCTAGACTAGCGGCAGCCGCGGTCTTGCCATGGTCCTTGTTCTTGTAAATCCAGCTCACCTCGTTGCTGCCAGCGGCCTCATTGCCGCCATCGGGGCCCTGAGTGAGCAGCTTGTCGACTCCGAATCCGGCATTGACGAAGGCATTCACGAATGTAGAAGCCAAGTTTGCGCGCGCGGAGTCGACAGCAGCTGCGCCAGCAGGTGCGCGCCCTTCCGTCAAATGGCTCTTGTAAATGTCTTCCGGCGTGCGGGGCTCCATGACATCCAAGTCGCGCGCGAGGGTGAGATACCGCTCGCTCTTCTTCGCATTCGCGAAAATGTCCTTCAACGCCTCGCTATCTGCGTCGTCATCCAAGCAGTCTGGGTGCGCAGGCAGCACCAGACCAAGACCAGACAGCATGTGAGCGAGCTGCCGTTTCAGCGCAGTATCCCCCGCCGCAGCCGTCCATGTGGCAGTCACAAGCTCCTGGCCCATGGGCGTATGCGTGCCCAGCTTCAGCGCACAACGCAGCGCCTCAGGCAGGCGGCGAACAGCGACGTAGATGCTATGCGCCGCACGCAGCACTGCCGCGTCCTCTGGGTCCGGCAAGTACGCCGCGCAGCTGAGCAGGTAAAGAGCGGTGCGTCCCGCGTTGGTGGCGTCCACGTGCGGGTGGAGGAGGTCCAAGCGCTCGAGCTCGATGCAGAGGTCGCACGCCTCCGGCTCTGCGTTGTGGCGCATATGGAACGGCACGATCTGCTGGATGAGCGGCATCAGGTCATCCATGTGTGCTGCATCGCCTGTGAGTACGCACGCAGCGCGGCTGGTCAGCGCCCTTGGCGTTGCGTGGAACGACGACTGGGGAGAAGCACAGACTGTTGTCCCCTCTCCTCGCTGTGCAAGGCCGCAGTGCACGTGCCTTGCGCTTCCACTCGTCTCCCGTGCTCGTGCGCGATCTCGCCCGCAAGGTTGCGCACGTACTGCGTGTCCGGAGCACACGCACCACGGTGAGGCAGGAGGAGTCAGGAACACAACGCACTGTCCATAGGGTTCTTGCTTCCACCCCCGCTCTCGCGCACGCACCTCGTGACCAAACGACCCGATCTCGTCGTTGCTCCCCAGAAGACGGAAGCGGAGACTGTCAGGCATGCTGCTGTCGCTGTGGCTGCGCGTCATGGCAAGCAGCGACAAGACGTCTGCCAACAAGCGCCCGTTGTCAGCGCTGCCCTCTCCGCGCAGCGCCTCGTACGCAGCCTTCAGCGTGTCGTACTGCGGGCGCAGGAACTTGAGTGGCTTGGGCACACTGGTCATGGAGCTGGTGGACGAGAGCGTGGAGTTTGGGCGAGTGTGTTGAGGGTGCTGTCAGTCAGCTTGCTTGTGGTTGTTGTCCTTCTACCACCGCGTTGGGCGGCCCAAGACGGCACGCACCTGGTGGCTGTCCTTATCTCCGTTCGGAGCGTCTCCAGCGCCAGGCGCGCGACGCCGGGGTCGGGGTCGGACACGCGCTGCACACAGAGAAGCAGGTTGTCCTTCAGCTCTTGGTCTTCTGCAGACAGCTCCACCGGCGGCGCCTTCGACTTCTTGTCATCAGCGCCGCCGGCGGGAGTGCCGTTCCCGGAAGGAGGCGGCGCCTCGGCCACCATGCTCTCGACAGGGCCTGGGCTGGGCGAGGGGGTAGACCGTCCCCGGTGAGGGCACTCCCCGCAATTCTACCCTCCCGTTCGCGCGGACGAGACCGGCTCACCCTCGATAAGCTCTTGATCCCAGAAAAGTCTGAAGACAGCTTCAGAAGACAGTCCTTCACGCGTCAGGAGTGCTGTCCTCGTGGTGGGCAGAGATGGCAGCAGCGATGGGAATCCGGACGATTGAGGAGATCTACGGCGACTTCGCAGCACGGCGTGGCGCGTTGGTGGCTGCTCTGACAGACGGTGCGTGTCAGCCGTGCCGGGCGGGCGCGGCATTGGGGTGCTGACAGCTGTTGTGTGCAGATGTGGAGTCCTTTTGGGCGGAGTGCGACCCCAACAAGGAGAACTTGTGCCTCTACGGTGCGTCCTCGGCATGGTAGCTATGCGGCGGTCGACGCGCGGGCTTCGATCAGGCGGCAAAGCCGGCGTTCGGGGGGCAAGGTCGCTCCCTGAAGGTGGCTCCGTCTTGGCGCGCGCACTGCCCTGACTCTCTCGCCCGCGCTCCCGGCGTCACAGGCAACAGCGACGGCACCTGGAAAGTGGGCCTGCCGGTGGAGGAGGTGCCGCCGGAGCTGCCAGAGCCGGCGTTGGGCATCAACTTTGCACGAGACGGCATGGCGGTCCGTGCCCGGACTCCCCTGCCGCCCGCGCTTCTCACTACTGCGCGCCGCGTAAACCCGAGGCAACACGTAGCGGGGCGCACCACTCCGCGCGCCGTCTCTGCATATCGCGTCGCCGCAGGACGGGCCCGAAAGGCTCGCCAGGGGACAGAAAACGGGTGCACGGCTTGCGGGCGCTCCTGCGGCTCCGCTCGCCTGTGCGGCGCCTGGCACACCAGCCCGGTGTGCCCCGCCGCGCGTCCCCCTGGCGGCTGGCTGGCTCGACCTGGCTGTCCGGTGGTTGTTTCCCCTGCTGTTTGTGCCTGCTGACTCCCGGCTCGCCGCGGCAGGACAAGGAGGCCAAGGACAGCGGGAAGCCGATCCGCGTGGTGTACTACAAGTGGCTGGAGCTGGTGGCAGTGCACTCAGACGCCTGGCTCATGTCCGTCGCCTTCTTCTTCGCTGCAAAGGCGGAGAAGCCTGACAGGTCCGCCACTTTCGTGCTTCGCCCCCGACCTGCGCCGCCCCTGACGCCGCGCCACGCCTGGCGCCGCCCAGATTGAAGCTGTTCAACATGATTAACCAGCTGCCCACCGTGTGGGAGGAGCTGTATGACGCGACGTTCGGCAACAAGGGCGGCACAAAGCACAAGAAGGCACGCGAGAAGCTGGCACGCGCACGCCCGCGCGCGCATTCACCTCCATGCTCGCGCCTGAGCCATGGGAACTGGTGCTGACACCGCAGGCGACCACTCACCAGGCGGCGCCAGCGCAGGCGGCCAAGCGGGACAGGGAGCCAGAGGTACGTACGCCGCCGCCTGCTTGCACGTGGGCGAGTCTCACGCTTCCGGGTGTCGACTCCATCGCCCCCTCTTTTCCATGATCTGCAGTGCTATGACAAACCGAGCCGCGGGCGGATAATGTCGCCCAAGGACAATATCGCAGCGCTGCAAGGCAGCATTGTGGAGCTCTTCTGGCCAGACGACGGCTTGTGGTACCGCGCCGAGATCCTGGCACTCAACACGCGGGGACGCAGCGCAAAGGCACGCGATGCACTCGGATATGCGCGCGCGAACCCCACCTTATTCAACAATGCCTGTTTCCTCTGCAGGTGCTATACTCCACAGGGGATGTCGAGCAGCTGGCGCTTGACGAGGTCATCGCAGATGGGCACCTGAACATCGTCACATAATTGGCCTCCGCGTGCAGAGTATACACACGCGCGATGATGATATGCAGAAGAAGGGCTGTGTCACGACTGTGGGCGCACAGAGACACACAGAGACACATATGTCTCCGCGGCGATGATAAATCATCGTAACTCGTTTCACATGGATGTGCGGTACTCATTGTTGCCCGGACCTAATCACCACTGCCTCGGCACTTGCTGCGGGTACTGCTGCGCCGGCGGGCCATTCCATCGGACGCCGGCGCCCCCCACAGGCGCGCCTCCTAGCGGTGGAAAGTCACCTGGAGGGTACGCGCTGCCTGGCATCAGCCCGGGCGGCCACGGCATGGGCACTGCCGAGTATCCAGGCGCCATGGGTACGCTATATCCTCCACGCACGAAGTCAGGGTCTGCCAAATCTTTCTCCCGGTCTCGCAAAAGCGCCCTGGCGCTGCTGGTGCGAGTTCTTTGCCCTCCAGCGTCAGGACCTGGAGCACCAGCTTCATTCAGAGGCAAAGCAGTGGCAAACGACGGTGCATCCACAACCCCAGCGGTCGATGCAGAAGCTGCCGCATCAGGCGCAGCGTCTGCATCACTGGTGCGCCCCAGAATGCGCTCGCGTGCACGCTCGTACTCAGCCTCCCGCTCCTCCACCGTCTTCTGCGGCGCCTGCCCTGCACCGCCAGCCATGCCTGCACCGCCGAGGCTGTTACTACTGCTTGCATTGCGGCGCATGACGCCTTTTACAACTCGAGGAGGCTCAGCCGTGCCTCCAGGTGTCTGTGCAGCTGCCTCTGCTGACGCTGCAGCTGCGCGGTCGCTGTCACTCACAACAGGCACGTCCTGGAGTCGAGACAGCGGTGGCCTCGACCGCTCCGTCTTGGTCAAGCAGATGCCGTCCTCGAGTGTGGAGTCGCACAACAACTGGTAGTGCTTTGCAACCTTGCGGGCGAGCATGCGCTGCATATCATGAACATGGGGACGACGTCGTCAGTAACGCATGCGCGGACGGCACAGGAGCAGGAGAAGAGCAGAGCGAGAAGCGCGTGGTCGTGTCAGCGAAAAGCGGTCGGTGGGAGCACCGTTCTTTGCCCGGCGTGAAAAGGAGGAGCGCGCAGCCCCGTCCTGACCTGTGTCGGGCAGCTGCATGTGGCGAGGGAGGCGGGCACGCACGTGGTAGTTGCCCAGCGGCCCAGGAAGCGTGTGTTGCTGCAGCTTTGGTGCCAGGATCAGGCGCTCACACTCGGCGTCGAAACGCAGCGCTGTGTGGTTCAGCAACGAGCCACGGGGGCGTCAGGGGCGGGTGCTGTAACAATGTGCCGTGCTGGGAGTGCCACTCCACGAGTGGGGGCGCGTCCAGCGGTGGCAGACTAGAGCAAGACAGCATCGCAGCGAAGCCTGTAAGAACACGAGATAAACACGCACCTGCTTGTCTGTCTGCACCGCCACCTTGGAGCGCCTCACGCAGCGCCGGGTCAAGGCTATCTTCGCCGACGACAGCGGCAGCGGCAGCGGCGGCTGTGGCTTCTTCGATAGCAGCTACAAGAGAATTCGGCCTCGCGCTGCTCGCTTTGCCTTGTGCGCTAGGCTTTTCTGCGGGCTTCAGGTTTATCCGGGACACATCAACGCTCTCCCAATCCTCGTCCGCCATCGGAAGTGCGAGGGAATGTCCACACTTGGCCAGAGCCCCTCCTCCGAGACGAGAGACGCCCGTCGTCGGGGCTCTTACACCACCTATCCTCAATGGCGCCGCGTGGCAAAGGGGCTGCCGCTGCAGCAGTGGCTGCGTCGCCAGAGGCCGCAGCAGCAGAGGACGCCCACCGTCTGGCCCTCCTGCGCCGAGCAGCTGATGTGAGCAAGGAGTTGTTACCTGAGGAGGTGGACGTGCTCTGTGGCGCACACGCCCAGTGCGACGGCTCCTGTCCCAAGACGAAGGGGGCAGCCCAGCCAAACTGTTTGTGTCGCCTCGCGCCGCCGCCGGGCGGGAGCCGCGAGCACAGCATCTGGGCTCGCAAGTCAAAGGCCGCAGCGCAAGAGACACACGAGGCGGCGTCCAACTCGCGGCGAGAGGTGCGCGCGCCACCCATGGGCACTGAGAAGTGCTAGACGGCCACAGACGCCCACCTCCGTCGTCTATTCGCTGTCCAAAAAGAGTCGCTTCTTACCTGCGACGCCTTGCTCCTCTTTCACGTGACTCGTGCAGAAGAGCCACCCGGCGGGGCTGAACAACTTGGGAGCCACGTGCTATGTGAATGCCGTCCTGCAGTGCCTGTTCCACAACACAGCCTTCAGACGCCACGTGTACAGCTTGTCACACGCTGTCCTAGACAAGTGGCCTGCGTTGCGACTCCTGCGGTGCGCGCTGCACGGACCTCTTGCTTGTCCTCAGGGGTGGCCTCTGACCTCTGTCCTGCGGCGCCGCTGCGTGTCTCCTCCACACAGGACGCTGTTCGCGCAGCTGCAAGCTGGCAAGTGCGCGAGCGCGAGTCCGGAACAGTTCGCGGCAGCGCTGCAGCTCGACGCGGGAACACAACAAGACGGGCAAGAGTTCATGAAGCTCCTGCTCGCCAAAATCGAGGCCGTCTGCTCTGATGCGTCCGGAGGCGCTGGTGGCGGTAGCAGTAGTGGGGCCGCACTCGCTGCTGGCTCTTCTGCTGGCTCTAATTTCGTGGCCAGCTTGTTTCGTGGACAGACCAGCCGCTGTGTGACCTGCTCCACTTGCGGCACTGCCAGCGATTCATCCAAATCGCGGGTGGATTACTACGAGCTGGAGTTGTATGTGCGCGGCAACAAGACCCTCAGCGCCGCGATGTCCGACCTGCTGCAGCCAGAGTACCTGACAGGGGACAATGCCTATGCGTGCAGCAGCATCACCTGCGCGGGTGCAGGCAAGCAGCCTGCCAGCCTAGCGACACGTGTGCATGCGCCTCCGCCGCCGTTGCTGAACATCAGCCTGAAGCGCTTCGTGTTTGATGCGAAAACGTTCAGCCGCAAAAAAGTGACTGACAAGTTCGCCTTCCCAGCGGAGCTCGATCTTGCCCCATACCTGTCATACGATGACGACAGTGACGCTATTGCAGCTGTTTCTGCCGGTGATAAAAGCGGCGGCGCGATGTACGACCTCGCCGCCGTTCTCCTGCACCGTGGCCAATCAGCATCGCACGGGCATTACATCGCCCTGGTTCGCGTGGGCCGCATCTGGTGGCGCTTTGATGATGATGACGTCACACGACTGGGGCAACATCCGTTGGGAGACACAGAAGACAAAGCAGCCGCGAAGACAGGCAAAAACGCAAAAAAGGGGGATGCCAACAAAAAGGGGAAAGCAGCGGAAGCGAAAAAGGGCAAAGCGCCAGCTAAAAATGCGAAAGCGGTGCAGCGGACAGAGAAGGCGGGGAGTAAGCGCAAAGCAGGCGAGGTTGCGTCCACTGGCACTGCTACAAAGCAGGTGCACGGTGCACGCGTCAAAGCTGGCGCCAGTGACGGCGATGTCATCATCGTGGACGACGACGATGATGACGACGGCGATGACGATGTCATCGACATGGAGGAACCGGAGGAGGTGAAGCCGCTCAAAGGCGCGCAAGTAGCAGGGGGTGCAGCCATGTCCGGCCTCGAAGCAGCCTCTGGTGCTCTCCCTCCGGGGCATTACGCCAGCACGGAGGCGTATTTGCTCATCTACGAGAAGCGGGGTAGCAGCAGCTCGTGCGGTGGGCATCACATCGGCGATGCAGCTGGGGCTGTGCATGGACCAGAGGTGCCTCCGGATTTGTCATCCGCTGTCGCCGCTGCTGATGCTGCGCTAGAGGAACGTCGTGCAGCCTCAGCTGCGCGTCGTCAGGAGGCACGCTCGGAGATGGAGGCGCGGCAGAAGCAGGTGTTGAGCTTGTTGCCAACTGCAGCAGTGCCGCCAGCCGTGCACGCAGCCGCTGCATCATCGGCGCCGTCATGTACAGATTACCGGTGGATTGCAAGCAGCTGGCTCAGCGCATGGGCGTCAGATGAGCAGGCGCCGGGGCCAATTGATAACAAGGGCATTACCTGCCCTCATGGAGCCCTGGACCCGGTCAAGGCACGCACCGCCGGCAAGCGCATCAGCTGCGCTACATGGGACGCACTGTCTGCATCCTACGGCCTCGCGGATGGGCCCCAACTAGCGGCAGGGCAAGCAGCCATGTGCCGGCAGTGCGCAGCTGATGCTGCGCTCCGGGAGCTGGGTGGTCGCGCAATTACTGATGCGCGTGCAGAGCTACGTGTGCAGTTGGAGCAACTCATGCGTGCTGATTCTGTGAAGGAGGCGGGTGGTGAGGCTGCTCCGCAGGCTGCGACGGTGGAGGAGGGTGACAACGATGTGTGGGTCAGTCGGTCGTGGGTGTCTTCCTGGATGAAATGGAAGCCAGATGCAGATGCCATGGCCACAGCCGCAATGGCGACAGCAACTGGAGCGGCGGCGCAAGATGTGGAATGCGCGCCCGCGTACGAGGTGATCACAATCTCCGATGACCATCCTCCTGTCACAACGCCGGCTGCTCCTCCACGCAAGGCCATGACCGCCGCTCAACTCGGCATCGCTCGCGGCCTCGCTGCTGGCCCGTCTGCAGGCATAGTGTGCCCACATGGCCGCCTGCAGCCTGGCGATGGACCCGCAAAACGCCTGCGAGTGTCCCCAGCGATGTGGGATTTACTCTGCGCTGAGGCGCGGGCTGCCACAGCCGCGCTGGTGGCATCCGCGGGTGTCATCAAGCCGGTGGATGAGTCATCCACATTCACGGTGTTTCCCGCCGTTGGCACCGCGCACTGCGTCCAGTGTGATGCCCAGGCGGTGGCAACAGATCGCGCGGCGCGAGCTGCAGAGCGCACCGCGTTGCTGCAACTGAGCAAGGGAATAGCGACGAAAGTGGTGCCTGGCACGCCGCTGGTCGCGCTGCCAGCGAGCTTCCTGGCTGCCTGGCGGGCGTACTGTGCCCCAGGAACCAGCTTGGTGTCCTGCCCGCGTCCTGATGGTACATCTCCCCGCTTCTGCACCTGGCGCGCGCGGCTATGTCCGCATGGCGGCACGCTGACACAGCTGCCGCTACTGCAAGGCGGCGGCAAGAAGCCCTGGGAGGCATCCACGACGGCTGTCTCAACTCCTGGCCACGATGGTGAGGATGGCGGCAATGCGGCTCGGTTGATGCCACTCGTTGTCGTCACCCAGGACGATGGCGCCACACTGGCAAAGCTGTATGGCACTGCACAAGGCAGCAGTGCGGAGGTTCCACAGTTCGGATGCCTGGTGGATGTGGGAACCACATCTGCTGGTGACAGCTCCATGCCAACACTCACACTTCGTGGCTGCAAAACCTGCGACGCATGCTGCGCGAGCTTCGTAGCTGCGCAGGCGGCGGCTGCGTGTGTGTACAGCAATGCCAGCTTGACTGTGGTCATGCAGCGCCCGCCTCGCCACGCGGCGCTCATGTCTGACGACGATGACGAAGACGGCGGTGGCAGTGGCGGTGGCGGCGGTGATGAAAACGATCATGACTACGATGGGGGCGACGGCGATGGCGCAGACGGGGCCTCGCGGAAGAGACGTCGCAACAACAATGCTGGAGAGCCAGCGGATGGTGCCAACAAGCGAGGTAAAGCGAGTGGTGCGGCCATAGGCCCTTCGACTGGTGCCAATGGCGGCAGAGACGGCGCTTCAACGCAGCAGCAGGCGCTTGCTGCCATGGGCGTTCACACGTCGAACCCGCGCGTAGCTGCCGCGGCCACAGCCGCCATCCGCGCATCTCTCGCCGCTGCACCAGCTGCTGGCCGGCTTGCGGCGGCGCAGACGGGGGCGGTGCGTAGTAGCAGTCGACGGGTGAAGACTGGCGGCAGTGCTGCTGGAGGCAGTGCCGGTCGGCGCATTCTGACGGGTGTATCCAGCACGGACACTGTGTGGCAACTGAAGCTCCGCATCCTGGAGGTGTTCAGCGTGCATCCGTGCGACCAGCTGCTATTCTGTGCCGGAATGCGTGTGGACGCGGAGACCGTGGACGGCGACAAGACGATCACTCTGGGCGGTCGCTCCGTGCCTGTCGGAGGCACCGTGTATATGGTGTCGGCGGGCAATCATGACCCGGACGATGTGGCGGGCGTCCTGGGCGATGGAGACGTCGTGGTCGGTCGCGGTCCAGTGGTGAAAGAGAAGGGCTTCCTAGGCACGAGTCTGCTCATGCATGATGCCGGTGGCGGGGCACAGCAGCAGGCGGGAAGCGGCGACGATGATGGCGTGCGCATCATCGACGCGCCAGACACAGAGAATGGCCACAGAGGAGTCGTGTTCGTCAACTGAGGCGGAGTTCGTGACAAGCAATGCACAGACAATCCGTAATGCTACATTCCCCAGGGGGCTACATTCAGGTCTCTTGCGTCACCACCGCCGTGTTTCCTTCCCTGAAACCATGTCGTCGAAGGCCGGAACATATGCTCCGCCAGGTACCACCGACGCGCCCTTCAAATTCGCCGACAAGTACGATAACGTGCGTTTCGCCCGCGCCTGGGGTCGCGGGAGCGTGTGCTTGGGCCCTTTATCCACTGCCTTGTCACAAGGTCATCCTGTGGCTCCAGGCGCCGCGTGGTGGCGCCAACTGGTGCCACCTGCAAGATCCGAGCACAGTCACCTTGCTTGTGCTCGTGGGGCCAGCCAACATCCACCCCACGCTCCGCGGTGAACGCGACCCCTGTCCAACCACCAACAACTGACACACACCCCTCTCCTACGCCGCACCCCGGGGCCTCCTACGCTGCACCCCCACTCCAGTACATCAACGGCAAGTGGACCCCGCCAGTGTCTGGCCAGTACTTCGACGTGGTGACGCCCACCACCGGCAAGGTGTTCACTAAGGCTGCTCGTGGCGATGCTGCAGACATCGAGCTGGCTCTGGACGCGGCGCACGCCGCAGCTGAGGCTTGGGGCAAGACGTCGCCTCAGATCCGCGCGGGCGTGCTGCTCAAGATCGCTGACATCATCCGCAAGAACAATGAGTTGCTCGCCTACATTGAGACGGTGGACAACGGCAAGCCCATTCGGGAGACGTTGAACGCGGACATCCCTCTGGCTGCAGACCATTTCGAGTACTTCGCAGGCTGCCTGCGTGCGCAGGAGGGCAGCCTCACGGAGCTGGACGACCACACGATGGCCTACCATCTCGCAGAGCCACTTGGGGGTACGTCGTGGAGACAGCGCACTGGCACACATCTCTGACGCCCGACACATTCCTCCCGTCAGTTGTGGGACAGATCATCCCCTGGAATTTTCCTGTGTTGATGGCAGCCTGGAAATTGGCGCCTGCGCTGGCCGCTGGCAACGCCGTGGTGCTCAAGCCTGCTGAGACAACGCCTGTTGGCATAATGGTTCTCATCAGCCTCGTCGGCGAGCTCCTGCCGCCAGGCGTTCTGAACGTCGTCAACGGCTTCGGATCTGAGGCGGGCGCTGCGCTTGCCTCATCCAAGCGGATCGCCAAGATCGCGTTCACTGGAAGCACTGCTGTCGGACGAAAGATTGCCGCTGCTGCAGCGGCCTCCATGATTCCTTGCACTCTTGAACTCGGTGGCAAGAGCCCCAACATCTTCTTTGCAGACATCATGTCAGCAGATGATGAGCTGTTCGACAAAGCGCTGGAGGGCTTCGCCATGTTTGCCTTCAACAGCGGCGAGGTGTGCACGTGCCCCAGTCGCGCGCTGATCCAGGAGAGCATTTACGAGGCTTTCATGGAGCGCGCACTGCCTCGTGTCGCCAAAATTAAGATCGGCAACCCTCTTGATCCCACTGTCGCGCTGGGTGCGCAGAACAGCGAGCTGCAGCTCAACCGCATCCTGGGCTACCTCAAGATTGGACAGGAGGAGGGGGCGCAAACTCTCATCGGCGGTGCGGCTGCCAAGATGCAGGGCGATCTTGCCAATGGCTATTACGTGCAGCCAACAGTGCTCAAAGGCCATAATGGCATGAGAATCTTCAGAGAAGAGGTCTTCGGGCCCGTGCTGGCGGTGACTACGTTCAAGGACATGGCTGACGCCATCGCCATCGCCAACGACAGTCCTTACGGTCTCGGCGCTGGTGTGTGGACCCGCGACGTGAACACGCAGATGCATGTTGCCAAGGCCTTGAAGGCTGGCCGCGTGTGGTGCAACTGCTATCACGCCTACCCGGCTGGTGCTGCGTTCGGCGGGTATAAGGAGTCTGGCATCGGTCGAGAGACTCACAAGGCTGCTCTCTCCGCATACCAGCAGACAAAGGGCCTGCTCGTGTCCTACGACAAGAAGGCCCTTGGCCTCTTCTGAACCCAGACGGACTTAACCGCGAAT
>Ga0164297_10004643_pt1 | contig 12169 bp, 14 predicted proteins | sample GEODES058metaG_FD_113539 | JGI IMG/M metagenome (GOLD analysis project Ga0164297, IMG submission 113539) | Dystrophic lake water microbial communities from Trout Bog Lake, Wisconsin, USA - GEODES058 metaG | ecosystem: Environmental > Aquatic > Freshwater > Lake | place: USA: Trout Bog Lake... | reverse complement strand
GGGCTCAGCACGGCCTAGTTGCGAGTCATTGGTCGTCAAATGGATGACAGAGCCACCCATTTGATACATTCCAGCTTCAAAAGAGACTCGTGTGCGAGTACTGGCTTTTTCAAAAACCATCGCAAGCGTTCTATCGTGAAGTGGGTGATGAGGCTCATAACGTTTGAACTTGCCTTTGATAATTCGGGCACGCTCTAGCACGTACTGCAACTCTTCAATGTTAAAGTCAGAAACCTGCAGAAAGTGCCTGATGAGCCCGGTCACCGAATCGGTCGCAGACATGATTAGGCCTTTTGATCACAAAAAGATTTAATTAACGGGACGAGTACCTTTACGATGTGATCGGCGTCGTCTTGGGTCAAAATCAGCGGGGGTAACAAACGCACGACGCTATCGCGAGTTACGTTAATCAATAACCCAGCATCCAAAGCTTGTGCGACCAAAACACCGCAGGGGCGATCTAGCTCAATACCCAACATCAGTCCTTGCCCGCGAACTTCTTTGACGCCCTGTGTGCCTTTAAGCGCGTTCGAAAGTGCCGATTTCAGGTGTTCGCCAACTTTAAGGGCATTATCGAGCAGTTTCTCTTCTTCCAACGCAGAAAATACTGCCAGACCTGCCGCGCATACTAAGGGGCTACCACCAAATGTTGTTCCATGTGTACCCGGCGTGAATACGCCCGCAGCCGGTCCTCTGGCACCAATTGCGCCAATCGGTACACCACCTGCTAGACCCTTTGCCAGCACAATAACGTCCGGCAGAATGTCCGCCCATTGGTGGGCCAGCCATTTACCGGTACGGCCGATGCCGGATTGCACTTCGTCAATCATCATGAGCCAACCTTTCTCATTGCAAAGCGCTCTTAGGTCGCGCAGATATTGAACATCAGAGGGTCTGATGCCCCCTTCGCCTTGGAGCACTTCAAGCAGAACGGCAACCACGCGTGGCTCTTTGGCCGCCGCGTCTTTGATTGCATTCAGGTCGTTATATTTAACTTTGACAAAACCTTTAGGCAAAGGACCGAAGCCTTTCTTAGCTTTTTCACTGTCCGTAGCAGCAAGCGTGCCCAGAGTGCGTCCATGCCAGGATGACTCCATCGTGATGATGGTGGGGAGATCATTGCCCTTGTTGTATCCGTAAAGCCTCGCAAGCTTGATAGCAGCCTCGTTAGCCTCGGCTCCGCTGTTGCCAAACAGCACTTCGGTCATCCCCGAAATTGATGCAATACGCTCGGCTAGAGCCGCTTGTTGAGGTATTTCATAAATGTTTGATGTGTGGATGACTTTAGCAGCTTGTTCGCTAATTGCAGTAACAAGCTTGGGATGAGCATGCCCCAAGCATGACACACCAATACCTGCCAGGCAATCCATATAACGTCGACCCTCGGCATCCCATAGCCAGACACCCTTACCGTGGGTAAAAGCGACGGGTAGGCGAGAATATGAGTTGGAAAGGGCTGATGTCATGCCTAGACTCCAAAATAAGTTGCGTGTGCACCATGCTCACGCAAATAGGGAAAACCTCAATCATATACAATTCAGGCGGCAGCAACGTGAATATTGCTCACGTTGTCTGAATGCGACCACACTGGGTTGTGCATGACACAAGAAGTGCAATTTTTCGTTTTGTACGGTTTGACCGAATCAGGCGCTACGTTTAGACCCAGCGATTGGGCCGAACGTTTGGCTGGGGTTCTTGCCCCTTATCGTCCGGCAAGTTCAGCAAAAAGCCACATCAGTTACTCTCCCTACGCGATCCCAACAACGATTGACGGTGTAAAAGTAGTCATTGTCGATGAAAGATTGAGAGAGCTTGAACCGCTCGCCTGGAAGTTTGTCCACGATTTTGCTAAAGACAATGAGCTGAGAACGTCTTTCGGTGCCCATCCTCAGCCGCATTGAGCAATTTACTATCGCTTAGTTAAATACCGGGGTGATAACTTTACCGGTATTGAAGTAAGACGCAATATTGTCCAAGACGAGATTGAGCATTAATTGCCGAGTTTCTTCGGTGGCGCTAGCAACATGGGGCATCAGTACGACGTTGTCCATGGATTTGAGTTGATCCGGAACTTTGGGTTCCTTATCGAAAACGTCTAGACCGGCACCTCCGAGCGCTCCTTCCTGCAGTAGTTTGACCAGAGCAACCTCGTCGACAACTGAGCCACGAGCGATATTGATCAGGATTGACTTTGGTCCGAGGGCTCGCATGACTTGTTCATTAATTAAATTTCGTGTGCTTGCTCCACCTACCGTGGCGACAACTAAGAAGTCGCTCCACTTAGCTAGCTCTACCAACGATTCATAATAGGTATAACTGACGTCGTTTCGTTGTTTTCGGTTGTTGTATGCAACCTCCATGTCGAAGCCCAAGCCACGCTTTGCGATTGCATGACCAATATTGCCGAGCCCAACAATGCCAAGTTTTTTACCTGTGACTCGCATGCCTAGTGGGAGCGAAGCGGTTTTGTTTTCCCAATGGTTGGCACGCACAAAGCGGTCTCCCCAGGCAATTTGTCGAGCACAGCCCAAAATGAGTCCCCATGCGATATCTGCGACGCAATCGTCAAGGACTTTAGGGGTGTTACTGACCTGTACGTTACGCGCCCGCGCTGCTTCAATGTCGAGCGTGTCGTAGCCAACGCCCCAACTGCAAATTACTTTGAGCCGTGGCAATGCATTGATGATGTCGGCAGTAATGCCTGTTACAGCGGATGTCACTGCAACTTCTATATCTTGTGCGTGTTCTCGAAGGTAGGCCGCTTTATCAGCTGCTGTCCATAACGGTAAAACGTCATACTGTTCAGCAACTGCCGCATTGGCGATAGGGGAGCCTGACAGAGATCCGATCTGGAGTATACGTGGTTTGCTCATGTTGGATGTAAGCCTTTTGCGCGTAAAAGTTAATAAACGCGCTACTGTACATCCAATAAATACCCAGTGGTTAAATTAACCCTGGGTATGTAGCCGAGATGCTTAGGCTAGTGTTTTGATGGCGGCAGACAAGCGGCTCTTGTGGCGTGCAGCTTTGTTTTTGTGGATGATGTTTTTATCAGCAACGCGATCAATGATGCTAGTGGTCTTTTGCAAAACTAAATTGGCTGCTGCTTTGTCACCGGCCTCAATGGCCTCACGGACACGTTTGATAGACGTGCGCAACATCGAACGCAGGCTTGAATTGTGCTTGTTAAGCGCTACCGATTGGCGGGCGCGTTTACGTGCTTGGGCGGTATTTGCCATGTGATTACTTATCTTACTGTTGGTTGGAAAAACAGGATAAATACCCTGTAAAGCCCGCTACTATAGCATTAAGTGTATGAAATGCAAACTTTATTTGATGAATTAGCGTGTTGATGGCGTCTTAGCGTGGTCTGACGGAGCACGTTTGAAGTCGGCCAGTCTGATGCCCACTACCCATAGAGATATTGCGTAAGTTAGGCAAGATCCTAAAAGTACCGCTGTTAGGGCGGTTATTCGTATGAATGGCGTGTTTTGCATTCCTGCCCAGTCAAATTGTCTGGCGAGCAAGATGAGCGGCACGCTCATTGCGACCAGCGCAAGAGCGATTCTGCTCAAAAATATCAGCCAACCCTTGCCTGGTTGGTAAATACCTCTTCTTTTTAGGCCGACTAGCAAAGCGAGTGCGTTCAAACTGGCTCCTAAACCGATTGCTAGAGCTAGTCCAGCGTGAGCGAGCAGGGGAACTAGTAGTAGATTCATCAATTGGGTTGCAATGAGCACACAGATCGCAATGATGACGGGCGTACGGATATTTTGTTTGGCATAAAAACCGGGGGCGAGCACTTTCACGGCTAATAGTCCGATGAGACCAACAGAGTAAGCAACAACCGCGATTTGAGTTTGAGCAACATCCTCGGTCGTGAAAGCTCCGTAGTGGAATAGCACTGCGACCATTGCATCGGATATCAGCATCATGGCTAAGGCTGCGGGTAACCCAAGCAACAAGACTAACTTCAGGCCCCAGTCCAATAGACGGCTGTACTGGCCTGTTGTTGGGTCAATACTGGCTTTTGACAAAGTCGGAAGCAAGACGGTCCCTAGTGCAACACCAATGAGCGCTGTCGGAAACTCCATCAATCTATCGGCAAACGATAGCCAAGTGACGCTGCCGGGCTTGAGCCAAGTTGCAATGTTTGTGTTGATGAGAAGGGAAATTTGAGCGACAGACACGCCTAACGTTGCTGGCAGCATTTGGCGCATGATGCGCCTGACGGTGGCGTCGCGCAGTGCTTGCTTGATATTTAGGGAAAATCTAGGTCTCAGACCAAACTTGCTCAAGGCGATCCATTGCACTGCTAGCTGCAATAAACCACCTACCATGACACCGATGGCTAATGCGTAGATTGGCTCTTCTAAGTATCTCGATATCGTAAACGCCGAGCCTATCATCGATAGGTTCAGCAGTACCGGTGTGAAGGCTGGTACGGCAAATCTGCGCCAAGTGTTAAGTATCCCAGAGGCGAAGGCGACCAGTGACATGCATATGATGTACGGAAACATGATTCGCGTCATTGCGACAGCGGACAGGAAACTTGCCTCTTTTCCCGTTGATCCCAGCCCGCTTGCCATTGATATGACAACAAAGGGCGCTCCGATTATGCCAATTACCGTAACGAGCAACAGGACGCTGAATAAGGTGAGCGCAACGCGATCAAGCAATGCCTTTACTTCCTCGTCTCCGTGACGATTTTTTACCTCACCTAGGATGGGAACAAAAGCCTGTGCAAAGGCACCTTCAGCAAAAAGCCGTCTCAGAAGATTTGGGATGCGAAAAGCTACCCAAAATGCGTCAGTCAGCAAGCCAGCGCCAAAAGCTCTTGCAATAATGACATCCCGGAGTAGGCCTGTTATACGCGACAGTAGCGTAAAGCCGCTAACTGTTGCCGTGGCGCGTAATAGACTCATGGCCTGAGCGCTTTGTCTAGCTTAACTCAATGCGTCAAAGATCTTTTGCTTGATATCGTCGACAGAGCCCACACCCTCTACCTTGCGATAACGCGGGGCAATCGTACTCTCGGCAGCAGCCCATTTCGAGTAGTAATCCACTAAGGGACGAGTTTGCTCCCGATATACCGATAGCCTATGTCTGACTGTTTCTTCTTTGTCGTCGTCACGCTGAACTAATGGTTCACCTGTGATGTCATCGATCCCGGCTACTTTTGGAGGGTTGAATTTTATGTGATACGTGCGGCCACTCGACAGATGTGCTCGTCTTCCGCTCATTCTCTCGATGATGTCTTGCTCCGGCACGGCAATTTCTACAACAAAATCAAGGCCGACCTTTGCAAGTTTAAGCGCGTCTGCTTGAGGAATAGTGCGAGGGAATCCGTCGAATAAATATCCCTTTTTGCAATCTGGCTGCTCTAGGCGATCTTTGACTAATCCAATAATTAGATCATCAGAAACCAAACCACCGGAATCCATAATTTTTTTGGCCTCTAACCCAAGTGGAGTACCCGCCTTTACGGCAGCGCGCAGCATATCTCCCGTGGAAATTTGGGGGATACCAAAGTGCTGTGTAATAAACGCGGCTTGTGTGCCTTTACCGGCACCTGGTGGGCCGAGCAGGATGAGGCGCATGAAAACTCCCAGATCTTAATTGCTTGAATAACGAATACCAGCATTATGCCGCATCGTAAAAACACCTGCTGATCATGACGATTTGACCTTACGCTGACCTTGCAAAAACTGCACGCACTCGTTCGAGATCTTCGCGTGTATCGACTCCAGCAATAGGCGGAATTTGAACGGTTTGCACAGCGATTCGATAGCCGTGCTCCATGGCACGCAATTGCTCCAAAGATTCGATTTTTTCCAAAATCCCTGGGGCAAGTTTAGGGAATTTCTTTAAAAACCCAACACGATAGGCATAGACCCCAATGTGATGCAAGGCCGGTAGGCCTTGAGCGAGTACCCTTTGGCCACCTGAAAGTGCATCACGATGCCAAGGAATGGGAGCGCGAGAAAAGTACAGTGCTCGCTGCTGGCTGTCACAGACCACTTTGACTGCATTCGGATTGAATAGTGTTTCTGCACTATGGATGGGCGATGCACAAGTCGCAATATCGGCCTGTTCGTCAAGCGCCAGAAACGCAGCAAGCTTGTCGATGAGAGACGGTTCGATAAGTGGTTCGTCGCCCTGTACGTTAACCACGATTTCGTGATCAGCTAAATTAAGCAGTTCAACCGCCTGGGCCAATCTATCGGTTCCTGTGGAGTGATTAACCGAGGTCTCAAGCGAATTGATACCAAAGCAACTCGCAGCTTGCACGATGTCTATGTGGTCAGCGGCGATGACGACAGTTTTTGCATTTGATTGCAAGGCCCGCTGAGCAACACGAATCACCATGGGTACCCCTGCGATATCCGCGAGCATTTTGCCGGGTAATCGGGTTGAGGCGTGACGCGCTGGAATAATGACAGTGAACGGCTGCATGGATCAAAGCAAAAGCACTAGGTTAAGGGCGCGCTTGATTCGCTTAATTTTCTCGCTTCGTGTTCCAGCATGACTGGTATGCCGTCTCTGACAGGAAATGCAAGTTGGTCCGATCGGCAAACGAGCTCGCTCGATTTGCGATCAGGGTATAGCCGCCCTTTGCAAATCGGGCAAACGAGGATGTCTAGTAAACGAGTGTCCATAGTCTCATTGTAGTCTCAAGCCGAGTTTTCTGTTGTGTATCAGCCTCAGTTTCTCGTGCAGCCACGTAATGAAGGTGTTGTCACTGAAGTTTGAATTTGTTTCAACTAGCCAAAGTCGCTCGTCTAGCCTGTCGTTACATTTGATCGCGTCTTTTGCGGTTATCAGTATCAACTCGCCTGTCGTTTGCGACAGCAAACTTTTAGTAAGTGTTTCGTGGTCAGGCAGGGCTATCGTCGCCGCAATATCGATTCCTGCGCTTCGAAGGCTTTGGAAGAACTGTTCAGGTTCTCCAATCGCGGCAATTGCGGATACCGTTTTATTCACGCTGACTTCAAGAAACTGCTCGAGCGAGAGTTCGGTTTGAGAGCCCAAGTGCTTGAGTTTAGAAATTTGTTGGTACATAAACACATGGCGAGGATTCGAGTTGCCATCAACAAATTGAGGATCGATTTCAAAATTGTTTGTTCGAACATTTGTAATGACTACATCACAGAGGTTCAGGCGACTAGCGGGTTCTCTCAAAGGGCCAGCAGGCTGAACCCAGCCATTGCCGATTTTGCGAGCATCTTGAACAACGATTTCGATATCGCGCCTCAAGGCCAGGTGTTGCAGACCATCGTCGCATATCAGTAGATTGACATCGGGGTATCGAGATACCAGCGCTGATGCGGCAGCCTCTCGGTTCGGATGAACGCTGATTGGTACGTTGGTCTTTTGTGCAATTAGTGCTGGTTCATCGCCAAACTCGTGGGCGCGTAAGTCTCCAGACCCTACGCGCGGCGTCGATCCAAGCCGAACCCCGTAGCCTCGGCTAATGACGCCGGGTCGCCAGCCACAGGATTTCAAGCCGTTTGTAATCGCAACTGTTGCCGGTGTTTTCCCTGTTCCACCCGCGTAGATATTTCCAATAACAAGAACGGGTAGCGAGGTATGAAATTTGGCGGCGCGGAGTTTTTCAAAATAGAACTTGCGCAACCAAAGTATCGCGATGACTAGCACCGAGATCGGATAAAGTAGTCTCGCAGACGATCCCCGGGTGAGCCAAAGGCGTTGAATAATTTTCCCTATTGATCGGCGAAGGCGCAGCAGTTTCAATCTCGAGCCTGAGTGGCAAAGTTCACGCGCCCTATACCAGCATGGCGTGCCGCCTGCATGGCAGTGACGACGAATTGATGAGGTGTCATTGCGTCGGCAAAAATAACTAAGGTTGTTTCACTCGCTTGAGGCACTGCAGCTCTGAGCGCTGTGGCGATCTCCTCCATCGAGCCCGCAATTAATAGGTCTGCCCCAAGAGCGTATTGACCATTCTGATTGATTGCGAGCACAAGCTCGTTGGGAACAATCTCATTTGTTTGCGCTTTTGGCAGCGATACTTTTAACGCTACTTGAGGGAAAAAAGTTGTCGTAGCTGCAAGAAAAATGAGCATGACGAGCAACACATCGATCAGAGGTATGAGATTGATGTCTGGTAGGCTAGTGTCGTGATCCGCTTCGAAGCGCATAGTCAGACTCGACGTGCCTGTGTTATCGCTTCATCAAGCTGTCGGGCGGTATGCTCCATTTTCACTATAAAACTACTGACTTTTGATTTGAAATAGCGGTGAGCGATGATGGCTGGCACGGCAATCAGAATGCCAAATCCCGTGTTGTAGAGCGCCACTGAAATACCTCTAGCTAGTTGCGCGGGGTCACTTCCATCAGGTTTGTAAGCGGCAAATATTTCTATCATGCCGATCACCGTACCAAATAACCCGAGCAACGGTGCAATAGTTGCGATCATTCCAAGTGCTGGCAAATATTTGTTTAAGTAGTAGGCTTGTTGACGTCCGACATCTTCGACGGCTAAGCGTCGCTCAGCGGGCGTATGGTTTCGCCGACGGATCGTCTCCGCAAGCACCGCCCCTAGCGCACAACTATTAGCGAGCCTAGTCAAGGTGTCGGGGTGATCGTCCCCAGCTCGCAGCAGTTGAAGGACCTGAGTGAATAATTGCGTCGGTATCACTCTACTGGCTCGCAAGCTAAGCAGTCTTTCGATAATGATCGCTAACAAAGCGACTGAGAGTGTTATCAACAACCAAATAGGCCATCCTGCTTGTGAAACAATTGACTGCAAAGCTTACCTCTTCGTGTTGAAATGGCGTCCTACTCAATGGTATCCATCGTAAAGGCGGTGCATGCAATTTTGCAAGCTCTGCTTTGACGGATATCTTATCCACAGTTCCTGTGGATAATTCTGTGCTCATCTATGGCAAACAAGGATATTTGTGGCCTTTTAGTTGAGTGGGCAAAAAATATACAGCTCGTAAGCTTTATGTAATAGTATATATAAATCAATAAGTTGCGATTATTTTGAGTGATATTAAAAAGTTATTCGAAAAATCTCTGAAGTAATTTAGTAACTTATCTTAAATAAACAAAGCTTGTGGACACTTTTGCATCGGAAACGCTTATGACAGTTGAGAGTCAAGTCAATAATCAAGTCTTTTTGCCGCAAATTGTGACAGTATCTCAGCTAAACAAAGCTGTGCGGGAGGTTTTAGAAACAGATTTCGATAGTGTTTGGGTTAGTGGGGAAATTTCTAGTTTTACACCAGCAGGTTCAGGTCATTGGTACTTCACCATAAAGGATAGTGCCGCCTCAGTACGTGCTGTTATGTTCCGAAGCCGCTCACAGCAAGTTGGATTTATCCCCAAAGTAGGCGATCACGTTGAAGTTAGGTGCAAAGTCACGATATATGAGGCCAAGGGCGAGTTTCAAATTCAAGCAGATCAAATGCGTAGGGCAGGCGTTGGTAATTTGTTCGAGGCGTTTGTTGCTCTCAAAGGGCGTCTGGCCGCAGAAGGTTTGTTTGATCCTGATAATAAGCGCACGATTGCCCGACACCCTCGCGCAATTGGCATCATCACCTCGCTGGCGGCTGCGGCTTTGCACGATGTGCTCACCGCACTGTCAAGGAGGGCATCGCATGTCCCAGTCGTCATTTACCCCGCAATGGTGCAGGGAGTCGAGGCGCCGGCTCAACTGCGGAGGGCTTTAGCTATTGCTAATGACCGTAATGAAGTGGACACGATCTTATTGGTGAGAGGCGGCGGTAGCATCGAGGATCTTTGGGCATTCAATGATGAAGGCTTGGCGAGGGATATCGCAGCGAGTTTAATTCCGGTAGTTTCGGGGGTTGGGCATGAAACTGATTTCACTATTGCTGATTTCGTTGCTGATTTACGCGCGCCCACGCCAACGGCAGCGGCCGAGTTGGTGTGTTTAACTCGAGTTGATTTGTTGCGACAGCTCGAGATGGCGGCGCAATCGCTCAGTCGGTTCCATGCGAGGTACATTGAGCTGCAATGGCAGAGGCTTGATAGGGTTTGTGTTGCCCTGATTTCACCCTCCCAGCGCCTTGCCACTCAGTTTGAGAAATTACGATTACTCCGTCATCGTTTGTGCAACCTGGAACAGAAAACGCTCTACATGGCATCTTCCAAACTGGAGAGAGTGCAAGGGCAATTCAGAGGTCAATTGCCGAGCTTGACTGAATTGAGTCGTCACGTCCAACGAGCCAGGCTAAACCTTGTCGCCGCCCAGCAAAGACTGCTTGTCACAAGGCACTCGCGCCTTGAAGCAGCCGGTGCGCAGCTGCGCGCACTCAGCCCACAAAATATCCTTGAGCGAGGTTATGCGATTCTTATGGATAGGAGTGGTCAGGTGGTCCGAGCAACTGGCGCAGTCAAGACCGGGCAGCGGCTGCGTGTCACTCTGTCTGACGGTGAGTTAGACGTCACGGTTCAAAAGTGAGCTAAAACAGATTTCGTCCGATACAATACCCACTTATTTCCAGATTTTTGTCTTAACCTTCACTAGGATCTTGCTGCAATGGCTCATACGCTTCCCCCACTGCCTTATGCGATGGATGCATTGGCACCTACGATTTCTAAAGAGACTCTCGAGTTCCACTACGGTAAACACCACCAGACTTACGTGACCAATCTGAATAATCTGATTCCTGGCACTGAGTTTGAATCGGCTTCACTAGAAGAGATTGTTAAAAAATCTTCTGGTGGCGTGTTCAATAACGCGGCGCAGATCTGGAACCATACCTTCTACTGGAACAGCCTTACTCCCAATGGTGGCGGCGAACCAACAGGCAAGCTTGCCGATGGTATCAATGCGAAATGGGGGAGTGTTGCCGCGTTCAAAGAAGCCTTCAACAAGTCTGCTGCCGGTAATTTTGGTTCCGGTTGGACTTGGTTAGTTAAAAAGCCTGATGGATCGCTTGATATTGTCAATACCAGCAATGCAGCCACACCACTCACAACCGCAGATGTACCGTTGCTGACCTGTGATGTATGGGAGCACGCGTATTACATTGACTACCGTAACGCTCGTCCGAAGTACTTGGAGAGCTTTTGGAATTTGGTGAACTGGTCGTTTGCTGCCAAAAATTTGGGCTAATCGACGAAGGCAAAAAGCATCGATAGGTGCTTTTTGTGCAGATAGTGTCCCTTAGCGCGACAAAGCGTTGGATCGACTCAGGAGTTCTGAGTCGATTTTTTTTTAACCTCCGCATAACGGAACCGGCCGCAACTGCTGGCTTACAATCCACCGATGGCTTTACCGGCGGTAATCCCATGCCTGGTAAACCAGCCCTGTTCCATTTCAAGGGTGTAGCGCACCGGCGCGTTTGAGCAGTGTGACGTCTCGGTCATCGGTTCCATATCCGCAATGTTCGTGATGACGCCATCGTCTTTAATAAACGCAATGGAAAGGGCAATTTTGGTATTTTTCATCCAAAAGCATTGAACATTTGGTTGGTCAAACACAAACAACATACCGTGGTTGGTTTCTAGCTTATCTCTGAACATCAAGCCTTTGGTGCGTGTTGCATCACTCGCTGCCACCTCGGCTGTGATTACGTGCATCCCGGCGGTTAGGCGTTTAACCGGAAGTGATTGAGATAAGCTGTTCTCTGAGATCATTGCGATCGTAGTCAGAGCGATTATCTGCAAGCAATACCTAACCCGGCGGCCAATTGGCGCGGTTATCGACTTCTTAGTTACCATGACGCGTCTCTCAGTAGGGGGCTAACCCCTACAGTTTAAGCCGCCGTGATATTTGTTGCTTGTTTGCCCTTGGGACCTTGCGTAATTTCGAACGCCACTTTTTGGCCTTCCTTCAACGTTTTGAAGCCGTTCATTTGGATGGCTGAAAAGTGAGCGAATAGGTCTTCTCCGCCATCATCTGGCGTAATGAAGCCGAAACCTTTCGCATCGTTAAACCATTTCACGGTGCCGTTGGCTTTTACGCCTGATCCTGCATTTGCATCTGACATACCGACTGCCTCTTTATGTTTTGTATAAACTAATTACTTTCAACAAGCTCTACACTAGGTAAAACAAAAACCTAGAATTGGTTTGTAACAAAAAATCGCAATTTTGTGATCTATTGTTTGTAATGGATTGCCCTTATACCGAATATGGCTACTAGAACCGTTTTACCCCCCGATCTTGTTGT
>Ga0164297_10004642_pt1 | contig 12171 bp, 7 predicted proteins | sample GEODES058metaG_FD_113539 | JGI IMG/M metagenome (GOLD analysis project Ga0164297, IMG submission 113539) | Dystrophic lake water microbial communities from Trout Bog Lake, Wisconsin, USA - GEODES058 metaG | ecosystem: Environmental > Aquatic > Freshwater > Lake | place: USA: Trout Bog Lake... | reverse complement strand
GGACCGGCCGGCCCGATCGGGCCGCAGGGCGCTATCGGACCGACGGGCGCCGACGGACCTCAGGGTCTGACCGGCAACCCGGGCCCCGTAGGCCCCACCGGCGCGACCGGTGCGACCGGCTACGGCATCAGCACGGCCGCGTGCAGTCCGACCGATCTGATTGGCGGTTGGGACGTCTACATGTCAGTCCAGACCGATAACACGACCCAACTCGGCGGCCTGTTACCCCCGCCCAGTTATTTCGCAGACGTCTGCAGCATGATCGTCACCGACCTCGGCAACGGCACGGTAGGCCTCACGAATTTCGCGTGCGCGAACGTTTCGTGGTGGGCACCCGCGAACGGTGCGGGGCAGCCGGTGATCACGTCCGCCACGCCCCCGCCGGCCAACAGTTGTGCGTTCACGATGACCGTCCAAGACGCCAACGCCGGGGCCACGGGATCTGCGAATGCAGCGTTCACGTTCACCTTGGACTCGACCCACCGCGCCCTGCACGGTGTCGCGACCCCAGTGGGCGGTTTGCAGGTGAGCTCTGGCGCCGCATCACCGGCCTACCTGATGACCTTCTCGGGTGTGCAGCAACCCAATTGACGACGGTCTCACCGAGCCCCGCTCTCTCGCGGGGCTCGGCGGATGGCCATGCCAGGCCATGGCCATCGTCTGACATCCACGCGAGCGGTGTCGCCTCCGATGCATCGCTCGATACGTGCATCGACGTCTCGAGCCGATACGTCCGGCGTGCCGGCACACCGACTATTCGCTGTAGAACACGTCCGCGCGATCCGGCGACTGCACGAACTCCGCCTGCAGTGTGCGCTGGATCGCCTCAGATAACGGCACCGGTGGCGTAAATCCGATCGTGCCGGCGGCACTCTCGTAGACTGAATCCGCACAGAATTTTTGAACGCGCACGCGACTGATCGCGAGGGAGCGCCCCGTCAGTCGGCTCACGATATCCGCCGCGCTACCCAAGGCTAACCCGAGGCGATACGGCAGCCGCATCGGCCAGCGCGGAACACGACCGAGACTCGTTTGGATCAATGCCACGAAGGCGTTCATGTCAAAGTCGGGCTTGTCGACGTAGTTATACAGATGCATGCCGACGGGGAGCGCTAAGCAATGCTCGATAAAGGCGGCAACGTTCTCCACGTACGCCACGGACTTTCGATTCGTCCCCGCGCCAATCATGACGAACCGGCCCGAGGCAATTTGCCGGAACAGGTTGTAGACATTGCCGCGGTTGCGCTCACCGAACACCACCGTTGGGCGAATGATGCATAACGTGCGCTCGTCCGGCGCCGCGACCTGCCAGTCGCGCAGGATTGTTTCCGCCGCCGCTTTGGTACGGCCGTACGCGTTAAACGGACGGATGGGCGCCGATTCGTCGGCGCCTCGCTCGGCAAATCCGTACACCGCAACGGTGCTCGTGAACACGATGCGGCGTACCCCTTTTTGCTCGGCGACGCGGACAATGTGCCGCGCGCCTTGCACGTTGACCTCATCGTAGAGCGACAGTGGGCGCACGTCATCGCGATGCTCGGCGGCGAGATGAATCAACACGGATCCGTCGACAACGGCGTCCGACAACCGCGCGAGATCGCGCACGTCTGCGAGCGTCGTCAGCGCGGGAAAATCCCGACTCATCACTTTGTCGACGATCCGCAGGCCAAACCGCCCGGTGCGTTGCAGTCGCTCCACGAGACGTGTGCCGATGAAGCCGCTCCCACCGATCACGCACACCGGCGTCATGGGCGTACCTGCGGGCATACATCCTGAGTCCCCCGCGCGTCGCCAGCGCCGCGCCGGTGTCGAACGCGGGAGGCCCGCACCGAGGCAACGCTTCTGGCCACCGACACGCTCACAGCGCTTTGATCGTCTTGAGGGCGGCGACGCTCACCGCCATATTCGAGAGGATCTGCGTGACCGAGGCCCACATGGGCAGCGCAGGCAGTTTCCGCAAATCGGTGGGGACGACGATCGTATCGCCGTCGCGCAGACCCCGACTCGACAATCGCGATAACGGTTGTGCCAGGCCGTCCGGCCCGAGCACGTAGGCACGACCCGAGTCGGCATCCTTCGTCGTTCCACCGGCGAGATTGACGAAATCCTGCAGCGACCGCGCCGCGGTCACGGAGAACGCACCCGGGCTGAGGACCTCACCGATCACCGTCACCGTGCCGGCGCGGCGCGGCACCAAGATCGTATCGCCGCCCAACAGCGGCACGTCGTAGCGCTCGCCGCTGCGCAATCGAGCCATGTTCTCCGCCGGCAGCGCCACCCGCCCCACCGCCTTTTGGGCGCGCAGTTGTGCCAGTAACGCGTTCGCGGTCAACAGTTGGTCCTTGCTGTCTTCCTTGACCCCGCCCACCGACGTGCTGTTCAAGGCCGCGATCGACTTCAGGGAGAGTTCGTGACTCAACCGATCGGCCAACAGATCCAACTGCACCTGCTCCGAACGTCGGGCTTCCTCGCGGATGAGCGCCAACCCTTCGGGATTCGCATCGTCCGCAAAGCCGCCGGCGCGTTTCAATGCCTGTACGAGTGTTTCGTGATTGCGAATGACGTAAGTGCCGGGGTAGCGAACCGCGCCTTCGATGTGCACCACCCACGTTGAGGTGTCGGCGTTTTCGATCGGTCGCAACGTCAGCGCGTCGTGCGCGCTTAACCGCGCGCTGAGACCCGCTTCGTCGTCCAACCGCAACGTGTCGACACGCACCGCGCGGGCTTCGCGCCCGCGGATGTCGAAATGCGCCAACTCGGCATTGACGTTCACGGTTTCCAATTGGCCACCGGCCGCGGTAATCAGCTCACGCACCGACATCCCGGGCGTGAGCGGGTAGCGGCCCGGGAAAGCGACCGGTCCCGAGACGCTCACGATCGCCGGCGGCTGCCCGTCACGGGACTCGCGCTCGAGCCGATCCAAGTAGAGCTTCAAGGCCCCTTCACGGTCGGTGCTGCGCGAGAACAAGACCACGGCGTCGCGAGCGTGCAAGGGCTGATTCGCGACCGAGGCGTCCCCGGAAATCAGACCCCGCGGTGAAAACGGCTCCACCTGCAGCGTGCGCTGCGGTCCCTCTTCCCGCGCGATGATTCCGTAGTTCAGATCCGGCTCGCGCTCGCCGCCCGCCGCGACGAGCAAATCGCCGAGCGTCATGCCGACGGTCAACGGATAGTTCCCCGGGAGTTTGACCGGTCCGGCAATCGACACCATCGGCGGCACTTGCCCGTCCCGATATTCCTCGCGCAGCCGTCGCATCAACGGCTCCAGCAGGCCTTGGCGCGATTCGTCTTTGGCGAAAAAGAGCACCACGTCGTGCAAGGCGAGCACAGGGTCCGCGTCGGTGCCTTTGTGCGCAAACACCTCGCGCGGGACGAAGCGGATGAACGTCAAGCGGCGTTCGTCGCCCACTTCGCGCGCGATCAAGCCGTACTCGAGGTCCGGCGTGTGCTCCAGCGCGTCGACGCCAGGCACCAACGCACTGACACGGGCCGCGCCATGCCACGGGATCGAGCGGGGGCGTTTCACCCAGCCGGCGAGTTCGACCGTATTTTCAAATCGATCGAGCGTTCGGGCGATCTGCAGCCGATCGCCATCGTTAATTTTGATGTTGTTCGCTTGACCCTTCGACAGATCGACGTGCACCGCCTCGCGGATGCCCTCGCGCGTGACGCGATCCACCGTGATCTCGCCCGAGTACGCCGTGGCATTGAGGCCGCCGCTGAGGCGGATGAGATCCGCCAAAGTGGCGGATGCCGGCAATTCGTAGATCGCGGGCCGACGGATCTCACCGTCTATTTCGGCGGTTTTACCGACCGGTGGCACGAACAGGACATCGCCCGGTTGCAGCGCGTAATCGCCGGTCCGATCTCCGGACAAGAGCACCTCGTACAGATCGACCGTGCGCGGCTTCTCGCCCGTCCGTTTTAACTGGATGGCACGCATCGACCCAATCGGGTTTGGACCGCCTGCCTCCATCAGCGCGTTGATGACCGTGCTGAGACTGCTGACGGTGTAGGCGCCCGGGTGTTCGACATCGCCGAGCACGAACACCTGCATGGATCGCAGGCGCCCTAGCGTCACGTGTATCTCGGTGCCGACGAGTCGTGTCTTCGCCTGCAGTTCGAGTTCTTGGCGAACGTCGTCGAAGCGGCGTCCCATGACGCCAATCGGACCGAACTCCGGCACATTGAGCACGCCGTCTCGGTCAACCGCCCGCAAATAGCGGGCGGCCTTCGCTCCGAACAATTCAATCTCGATCTGATCATCCGGCCCGAGCACGTAGTCCTTCGGTACGGGCAGGCTCGGCGTGAGACCGGCCTTGGACGCTCCGTGCTGGAAGACGTCATGACCAAAGGGCGCGAGCCGTTTTGGCGGTCCACCCACCCCCTGCAACGGGGTCAGATGCAGCGTCCACGCCGCCAACGGGGCCCGCGTGGCCAAGACGTGCTCCGCCGCACTCGCCGACAGTCCCGCCACCCGTACGGACGGAACGCCCGGCAGATGCAGCGCCCCGTCGGGTTTGACTTCGTACGGGTTGCGATTATTCACCGCATCGAGGAACTCCTGGGCGGCCGCATCCAAGGCCTCGCCCGTGGCTTTGCGCGTCAGATCCACGTAGACGAGATCTCCCGGCTGCAAGGTCGTCGCCAGTGGGATCGAGGAGGTACCGGCCGGTGCTTGCGGACCCATCTGCAACGTTGGCCCCGGCGTGTCGGGGACGCCCGTCGCCGGGGTGTTCTCGGCCGGCGGGGGCGCGTCAGCGTCGGAACCGGTGGCCGTCATGCCCGGGGCGTACTGCTGCAACAGCGCTTTGCGCTGCTCGGCGCTGAGCGCATTGAATGCGGCGATCGCCTCCGGTGTGATGGACTGCCCGACTGCCGGCGGACTTGTGAGGCTAAGGGCGCCGAACACCCCCAGCAGTAATCCCGCCACTCCCGTCCGATGGATCCCTACGCGCACGTCATCCTCCTGCTGCTCGCCCGCGCACACGGCCCATGTCAGCGAGCGACAACACCCTCCGGGTCGCGCTCAGGCCTGTACTCTTGCGGTGCGGGCAGTCTAGCGGAAGGGGTGCCGGTCTCGCACGGGCATTACCGCCCGACGCACAGCGCAGCGCCGTGCGCGCTCACCGGGTGCGGCCTAATGCAACTGTCGCACGGCAGCGCTACTATCGGGCAGGTTGGAGGACGCCGGCAACGGAAACTCGGCGCCTCCCTCCGCACGGCGCGCGACGGGCGCGTCTGCCCTTCAGGAATCTCAAACGAACGGAAAGGCTGCCGATGATCGATCCCATGGAAGGACGTTACCCCTGCGCGAGACGCGCCCCAGACCCGACACGGCCTTGAGCACCGCGCGTCCCCCCGTGCTACGCCCCGCCGCAGAACCTACCGCGCCGTTTACGCCCGATTTTTTTATCGTGGGTGCGCCGAAGTGCGGCACGACGGCGCTCGCCAGCGTGCTCTCCCGGCATCCCGACGTGCGGTTTTGCCGCTACAAGGAACCGCACTTTTTTTGCACCGATCTGAATTGGCAGATCGTCAAGACCGAACGCGACTACGCCGCGCTGTTCGACCTGGGTGACGATCCCGCGTCCGCCCGAGCGAAACTGTGCGGCGAAGCGTCGGTCTTCTATTTGCTGTCCCGCGCGGCCATCCCCGCGATCGAGGCCCGCGGCAGTGCACCGCGATACATTGTGTTGCTGCGACAACCGGCGAAATTGATCCGCTCGTTGTACCTTGAGAATCGCAAAGCGGGAGACGAACAGCACCGATCGTTGGCGGCGGCGTGGCACGCCTCGCTGGGCCACGACGCGAGCGCCCACCGCAATCCGGCCGCGATGCGCTACGCCGACGTCGGCCGATTGGGTGAGCAACTCGAACGCCTGTATGCCACGGTACCGCGGGAGCGCGTGCACGTGATTTTCCACGAGGACTTGCTGCGCGCGCCGCTGCAGGTCTACGCCGACACGCTGCAATTCCTCGGTTTGCCGCACGACGGCCGTGAACGATTCCCCATTGAAAACGAGAGCCGCGATTACCACAGCAGTCGGTACAACCGCGGCATAACGCTGATCAGTGACCTCCTCGGCCCCCACTTCCGTTACCGAACGTCACTGCGTCATGTCGCGCGCGCTTTGCGCTTCTTCAATCAGAAAGTCGTGCCAACGACCGACACCGACGACGCGGCCATCGATACCGTGATTACCGAATATTTTGCGCCCGACATCCGGCGTCTTGGTCGTTTACTCGACCGCAACGTGGACGACTGGCTCGTCGCTTAAACCGCACCTGGCGTGTCGCCGGCGCGTCGCTCACGCAGGCAGGCCCATAGAAGGCGCGGCTGCGTCAATCCGTACCCTGCGAGCCGAGCCAGACGCCGGACGTTTCGAACGAAACCTACGAGCCCCTGCGCGGCCAAGAGGTGCCCAATCACAACCCGATCGTTGTCGGGGAATCGGCTCGCGAGCGAGGCGAGCGTGTACTGCTGTTTGGCCAGGGCTGCCCGCGCAAACGGGGCGAACGCCGCGGCGTGGCGTCGGTACAACGCTTTCTGTCGCGCGATCGCGCGCGGTGAGACTGCCGAGATGGCATCCGGGCTCAACCAGTACGAGCCCAATATCGCGTTTAAGAACCGAAAGCGGGCGCCCTGCTCGGCCAGTCGCAGCCACGCATCGAAGTCCTCGTATGCGACGAGATCCGAGTCTTCGCACAGACCCCCGATCCGTTCAAGCAGGCTCCGTCGCACGATCACGGCGGAATTCGGTATCGGATTGTCGATGCACGCCATGTGCCACAGCGCATCGCCCACCATGGCCTCACCGACCGTTCCTTTGCCGCCGCGCCGCGTCGGTCCGTTCGGACCCACCAACCGCAACGGGTGGTAGAGCACATCGACGTCGGCGGTAAGGTGTGCCACCACACGCGCCATGCGCTGCGGATCCCACCAATCGTCGGAATCGAGGAACGCGATCCATTCGCCGCGCGCGAGGCCGACGCCCGTATTGCGCGGACGCGCCGGCCCGCCCGAGTTGTCCAGTCGACGGTACGTGAGCGGCAGCAGCGCCGCGAATTCCGAGGTGACGGCCGCGACATCGACCGTCGATCCGTCGTCGCAGACGATGACCTCGAACGCCGGCTGAGTCTGCCCCGCCAGCGCGCGCAACGCACGACGCAGATCCTCCGGTCGGTTGTAGACCGGAATCACCACGGAGACCGTCGGACTCACAGGCGTTCCCACGTCTCAGGCAACAACGACGCCGTGACCCGGCCGTCGGCGAACCACCGCTGCGGGGCGATGACGTGTTGCTGCGGGCTAGCGCCGAGCCAGGCGCCCCACCAACTGAAGCTGCTGTTGGCGATGATGTGGTGTGCACACAAAGCCATTAAGTGCAGATCTTCGACGTCCCGACGCGCCGAGTCGTACTCGACGAAGCACACCGGACCGGGGAAGGTCATGGACGCCTTGGCCCACGCGATGTCATCCGAAAACACAAAAAATGTCGGGTTCTCGATCACCGCCGACATCCGGCGCAGTGCCCGCTCGTAATAGTCGAGACCGCACAGGCCGTGCATGCTCGCGGCTGCCGGGTGGGTGACGTAGTCCCCGCGCCGGACGTGCACGGCGACCGACGGCTGCGGCGTCGCCCGAATGCAGGTGGCCAGCGCGGCAGCGGCCTCTCCCAACGGGGCGCGCAGTCGCAGGTCGGCGCGGATGCGCTCCGCCACCGACTCGAAGTAGCGAAAGCTCTGCCAATAGCCGTCGAGGTACGTGTGCGCGGGCAAATTGAGGACGGCGGCGTCGAAGGCAAAGCCCGTTTCGCGGTGGTGATGCCAGCGCCGCGGCAGGAACGGCAGCCGACGGACGATGCGACCGCGATGCAGCGCGCACCACCGGGATTCGGCAGGCGTCGTGGGACGGGCCTCGATGGCGTACTGCGCCAGCTCGTAGGTCCGTGGCGTGTTGGACGCAGGGGTGTGATGGAACCAATCCAGATCGAGCACGAGGGGCACGCCGTGCGCGAGCGCCAGTCGCCGCGCCGCAGCATATTGGAACATCTGATTGCCGAGCCCACCGCGCAACGCCGTGACGATCACGGGTGCCGCTCCGCCTGCGTAGCGGTCGCCGTGTGGACGGCGCGCTCTGGCCGTGTGGGGTCCCGACGTCGCTCCATGATGTTCCGTTGGTCTTCCTGATCCGTGCCCGTGTCTCACCGGCGGCGTCAACGCCGAGTCCGCGGTCGGGCTTAGCGCGCCGTCCGGGCCCGTTCGGCGTTGAACCAGAGGAGCCCGAGCAGACACTGCGCCGCACTCGCCGCCACCCACGCCACCCCGCCGGCACGAATGCCTAAGCTAGCGACGCCGAGGCTCACCACCGCGTACGCGACCGTCACGCAGACCGCGTTGACGAACACGATGTACCGACCGGCGCTGGCGATCAGCATGCGTTGGTAAATCACATTATAGCCCGCGTTCAGCGCGACGGCCGCCAAGATCAGACGCAACGGGGTGAGTACGGCCTCGACCGCGTCCGGTGTATGGCGCAGCCACAGCCGTAACAGCCACGGCGCGCAGGCAATGGCCACGACGCAGGGCATTACGCAGAACACAGCCACCGCATTGCGCAACGACCGATACTCGGGCTGTTGGAAGGTGGCGTCCGCGCGGGCCAATCGCGGCAAATACGCGCGCATGATCGGGTATTGCAGCTGCATGGCCGCAAGGCCCAAGCTCGCCGCGATCGCGTAGTACCCAAACTGCCGCAGTTCCACCGTGCGGGAGAGGACGATTCGATCGATTTGCGACGCCAGCATCCCCGTGACCACGCCCACGACCAAGAGCCCCGCCTCCCGGTAGAGCGCCAGGACATCGCGGAAGGTCACCGGCGTGACCGGCGTCGCGTGCGCTTCGTGCCGTATCGAACGGCGGTTCCACAGGCATTCCAGAGCGGACACCGAGGCAAAGGCAGCGAGATAAGCGACGACGTCCGCACGATAGCCGACGAGCACGCTGAGCGCGGTGGCGTGCTTCAACGTCGCAAAGGCCATCTGCCGGGTGTTCGCCGTGCGCTGGGCTTCGGTGCCGTTCCAAAATCCAATGCTGGCGTTGTTCACGAACTGGAACAGAAACTGGCACAACGCGAGACGCACCGCGAGGGTCGGCACCGCCGGAAATCCTCCGGTGGGCGCCACCCAGCGCGGCAACCACCAACTGCAGGTTGCCTGACCCAGCGCAAACACGGCGAGGCCCACCCACACATAGGCGCGCGTGTACACCGCATAGGTCTGGCGGGGGTCTCGGCGAGCAACGTCGCGGGGCATGATCTGCCCGATCCCGGCATCCACCACGGTTAAGACGGACTGCAACGTCATGCACAGCGCGAGCACGCCCCATTGGTCCGCGCCCATGAGGCGCAGGTAGACCGGCACGAGCAGCACGCTCAGTCCGCCCATCCAGACGACGCCCAGGTAATTGACGAGGATATTCCGCTGCGGGAGGGACAACCGCACGCTCACAGCATCCCACCCGACCGATCGGCGTCCGACCGGTGGGTCGGCGCCGGCACTGCGGCCGCACCGCGACGCGACGCAAGCGTGGCCTCGACGGCAGCGAGGAATTGCCCGCGCACTCGCTCGGGCTGAAATTGCCGCAGGACCTGCGCGCGACCGGCCTCCGACGCGACTTGCCAGGCGTCGGGATCGTCGAGAAAGGTGCACAGCGCACGCCGAAAGCTCGGCCGATCGTGGGCCAGCGCGCCGCCTTCCAGGGAGGGCACCGCGCCGACCGGTGTCGCCACGAAGGGCGTGCCGGCCGCCATCGCCTCGAGCAGCGTGATCGGCATGACCTCCGTGATTGAGGTCGACAGCACCACCGCACTGCGGGCGATTTCGGTGGACAGATCGCACTCGTCATCGGCCCGAAACGTCACGCGTCCCGACCATCCGCGGCGCTCCACGGTCCGCACGCACTGCTCGTAATAACGACCCGATCGACGACCGACCAGCAGCAGGGTGACGTCGTCGGGCAAGTCCGGCACAAGACGCAGAGCGGCCCGTTGGTTCTTGATCGGTGAAAAGTAACCGACGAGCAGAATCTGCCGCAGCCGCTGATCGCGAGGGACGTAGCCGGGGGCGTGATGCACTGCCGTGTTCGTGACGAGGGAGACCGGGATCCCGCGCGCACGCGCGCGGTCGCGATCGTAAAACCGTGCAGAGGTCGCCTCGAGATCCAGCGCGGTCAGGCGGTCGATGCCGCCCAACAAACGCGGAAAGCGCACGAACCGGTAATAGGACCACAAGAGCGCACGCGCCCACTGACCGAGGTCGGCCCGTGCGGGCGACAGGGAGATGCCGTGGCTCACCATCAGCACCGGCCATCCCGCCGCGTGGGCGACTTCCACTGTCGCATCGGTCAGCGCGGTCTGCCACGCTTCCACGATTACAAGGTCCGGATTCAACGGGGCGAGCGTTGCCGCGAGGCCGCGACGGTCCACCACGGCCGGGGCATAGAGCGCACCGGAGCCCCGCGCCGGCACCGCGTGACGCGACACCACCGGCAGGTCTTCGGACAGCACCGCGTCGTCAGAACCGACAATGGACACGGCCATCCCGGCCTCGGCGAGCCAGCGCGCATGGGCCGCTGCGACGAGCGCGACCCCGCTGCGTCCGCCGGACGGCCACTGGCTCGACACCACCACGGCGCGGATCACGTCGACCGTTCCTGTCTCACCGACAACCACCGCGCGTGACGGTGCGTCGTCACAGACCGGTCAAATCGGCGCGCGCCCGCGCGCGGCGCACCCGCCCTTCCCAGGCGAGCGCGACGCCGAGCGTCATCACGAGACTCGCCATCACGGCGATCAATGCGATCAGCGACGCCTGCGGCGACACCGGCTCTTTGGGCGGGATCGCGGCGTCCACGACCTTGAAGGCATAGTCCTTGCGGGCGCGCGCGAGCGCGACGCGCTGCAACTGCGACTCGAGCGCTCGGCTGACGGCCTGCTGGACGCCGACCTGCCCCCCGCCCTCTTCGAGCTCGTGATTCAGATACCCGATGACGGCGGTGGATTCCGCGATCGCGGCATCCCGCATTTGGTCGTTGAGCAGATCCACGTACTCGCCGGCCCACCGGGCGGCCACCGCCGGATCCTTCCAACTGACCTGCACTTCGACGGTGCCGGCCTTCTTGTCGTCATTGATCTGTACGACGTTGCGCTGCAGCAGACGGATCCCGTCCCGAACGTCGGGTATTTTCGCCGGATCCGTGACTGTCCACGTCCGCCGTGCGGCGTCCCATTTGCGAGCAAACAGCACCGGCAACAGGTCGTGGCGTTCGATGAAGCTCCGCGCTAACTGTCGCGAGCGCAGAAAGGCCATCGGCTCCTGCGAGGGCGAACTCGGCAACGCGATGCCCGCCAACGAGGCGACGCTTTCGACCGACGCGGACGCCGCGCCGCTACCGCGCGCGCTCTCGCTGAGCATCACCAGCGTGGTCGCCCGGTAAACCTTGGGCGCCGTGACGTAATAGAGAACGCCGAGCGCGCCGCACAGGAGCCCGCAGGCCACCCACAACGGCAGCGCCCGGCGGACAAACTGCGCCACGACCGCCGGATGGAAGGGTTGGGCGCGCAGGGCCGCGGTCGCCTCGCAAATATCACGCCCCCACGCGGTCGCGCGAGGCTGTCGATCGGATCTCTCTGTCATAGCGTTCCTACCCTTGATCGACACCGGTGCCAGCGGCTCCGGCATGGCGGCAGACCCGATCGTCGCGATCGCCGGCCGACTGAATATACCGATGAGCAACAGCACCCAGAACCATTCGCCCGTGATCGAAAACGTAAACGCGCCCAAATACACGAAGCGGGCGAAAATAATATAAATCAACGCCCCCGCGATCGACCGGCTGATAAAGGATCGGCCACAGCCGTAACCCAAAAAGGCCCCGTACACGACGGGGCCGAGGATCCCAAAATCGAACATCGCCGGGAATAATAACGTGGTGAAGGCGTTGTAGTCGTGATCCCCGAAGGTGACGATGAAGTTTTGCGCCTCACCGGACAGCACGTGGGACGCCATCAACGATTTCGCATCGTCCATCGGCAGCAATCCCAACAACGGGTCGAGCAAAAATCCGAACGTCGCGCGGCCATAGCCCACATGGGTGAGAAAATACGTC
>Ga0164297_10004639_pt1 | contig 12174 bp, 7 predicted proteins | sample GEODES058metaG_FD_113539 | JGI IMG/M metagenome (GOLD analysis project Ga0164297, IMG submission 113539) | Dystrophic lake water microbial communities from Trout Bog Lake, Wisconsin, USA - GEODES058 metaG | ecosystem: Environmental > Aquatic > Freshwater > Lake | place: USA: Trout Bog Lake... | reverse complement strand
GCTCTGCGAACAGCGCTTTCCAAGAGCCGCCGTGAGCAGCAGGGTCGCACGCAAGCCAGCGCGGTGTTTGTGCCTCTGCTGCGCGGGCCTTCCAGTACACCTCGTCTTCCACAGTCCTCACTGCTTCACTCAGGTCCATGTCCAGCGCAGGCATCCCTACGCCGCCGAATTCATCGCCACGCGCCATATGGATACGTGCCCTGCCGACCCTCTCTTGGAGTGGAAACAAAGTGCTGCAAGTTTCTTCTCGACGGGCCGGTGAATCCTCCGCTGAGTCCATATGGCCGCCCTTCAGTCTGTTCTCGCGAAGCACACACTCATTCTGGGCAGCTCCAGCTCATCAAGGCGTGCCATCCTCCAGAACCTGGGCGTGCCATTCTCCGTCGTTGCAGCTGGCATTGACGAGCAAGCTATCCGGCGTGACACTCCTGAAGCGCTGGTCATCGCTCTCGCACACGCCAAAGCAGACGCTGTTCTTGCGAAGCTGAGGTCGCCAAGCGGGGCAGTCACAGCGGACAGTGCCCGGTCGCCGCTGCTTATAACAGCGGACCAGGTGGTCGTTCACGACGGCAGAATACTGGAGAAGCCCGTTGACGCGGCGCAGGCGAGGAGTTTCATCCGGGGATACAGCGCAAGTAGCGCACGCACCGTGGGTGGCATATACGTCACCGACGTCGCCACTGGTGTCGCTGCGTCGAGCCTGGATGTGGCGGAGGTGTTCTTCACGCACATACCAGAGGAAGTGATTGACGCACTCGTCAGAGATGGGAGCTGCATGCACTGCGCCGGTGGGCTGCAGGTGGAGAACCCTCTCGTTTCGCCGTACGTGGACCGCTTCGAAGGTCCAATCGACTCCATCCAAGGCCTCGGCGTCGATGTGCTCACAAGACTGCTGCTCCAAGTCGCGGGAGATCGATGAAGCGTGGCGTCTATAACGTCTGATGATTTACACTCTACGCGTCGTCATCGTCGCTCTCCTCGACGACAACTGCCTTCGCCTTTCCACGCGCCGGACGCAGCGGCGCGCGCGCGGTCTTCACAGCCACTGCCGGTTCCTCTTCATCGTCTTCACCATCGTCGCCCCCATCGCTGTCGCTGGCTGCGGCCTTGCGCCCGGCAGCCGCTTTCCGTCGCGCCGGAGCTGCGGCCTTCTTAGCGGCTGGTCTCCTTGCGCTCGCTTTGCCGCCAGCTTTTCCGCCACCGGTCTGTGGAGGTGCAACAGGCACGGCATTTTCATCAGCGCCAGGGACACCGCCTGGTGCCTCCTCCCCAGGCGGCGGTGGTCCTTGAGCCCGGCCCTCGTGCGTCTCAGCGCGATGCGCCGCACTGGCTGCATCCGCGCGCTCTTCCGCCGCCTGGCGAAGCTTCGCCTCGAATTCCTCAAGTTGGGCTTTCGCATCGCCAGTAGCTTTTGCGGCTCGCTTGGCGCCTCGGACAGCAGCCTCCAGGTTTGCCGCCACTTGCGCGTCACCCAGAGCCGGCTCGTACAGCTTCCAGCCGTCCATGAGGCGCTTCACGCCACGGTCAGACAGTGCCAGTGATGCGAGACACAACGTGATGTCACGCTGCTGCTTCACGTGGCCACCAGCAATGGCATCAGGCATGCGCGCAAGTAGCTTGTCCACCAGCCCGTCAGTCTGCTTGTCCTTGTCGATGAACTGCAGCAGGTGTTTCATGATGCGCGCGAAGCCGTCCTCGGAGAGGCCAGCATCGGAAGACAGGCGGCTCAACACATCCGGCAACAGGTTGTAGATTGGCGCGCCTGTGCGCTGCGCGAGCTCGTGGAAGAAGAGACGCGCCAGTGCCGCGACTTGAGGGTCACAATCCTCCAAGCACCGTGCCATGTCCGCCACATTGCCGCGCACTTTGAGCATGTCGTTGAGCACCAAGTGGGAGAGCACGCCCAGCGCGTGCTTGCGCACCCCTGCCTGCGTGTCATGCAAGCACGTCTTCCACTGCGGGCTGCCATACAAGTGCGCTGTCCACGGCTCCACGGCGTTCGGGAAGCGGTACGCCAAATCGCCAAGACAGACGCAGCAGCTTGCCCGTTGCCCAGGTGCGGGTGTGTCGCGCAGGAGCGTGAAAATGAGTGCCAGCTGGGACTCGCAGAAGGTGGCATCCAGGGCGCAGAGGCGACACAAGCAGCTGAGTGCTGCGCCGCGGAGGAGGGGGTGGGCACACAGCAGAACCGGGGTGGATGCTACCCCGACTGCCAGCGGAGCGAAGAGCGCCACCACTCCACCGCTGGAACTGCCCACCAGCTGCGCCTCGCACGCTTCACGCATGGCATCCAGCTCCGCATCAGCGCTTGCACTCGTCTGACCAAGCTGGGCTGCCAACCCCCCAGGCTCATCAGTCTTATCGGCAGCGGCAGGCGCCGCCGGCTCAGAAGCAGCCGCAGCGGCAGCTTTCTTGCCGCGACCTTTGGACGCTGCTGCAGATGCCGCTGGCGGGGCAGACGCAGCGTTGGAGGCGGCCTCAGCGGCGCGCTTCTCGGCAGCGGTGCGTGCAGTGCGCACTGCTTTCGCGACTCCCTCGATGAAGACGAGCTGGTTGAGTGCAACGCAGCCGAGTGCGAAGAGGAAGCGTGCCAAGGAAGCCGCATTGATGCGGGAAAGAGTCGGGGAAGCAGCAGCCTCGCCCTCAGCAGCTGCGGTGATGAGGCCTGCATCAGCAGCCATGTGCGCAAGCACAGCGGCGCAGAACGCCTCTGGATCCGGATGGCGAGCGTAAATGCACGCCACAGCTTGCTCAGCCACTGGGAACCACGCCGCCCCAGAGAGAGCGCCGCGATTCACCGGCGCACGAAGCACGGCCGCTAATGCCTCCAGCGCCGCATGATCACTGGGCCATCTGCCGCGAGTGAGGGGAGAAGACGAAACCGTGTCACTGTCGCCGTCTGTGGTTGCTGGTGCAGCGCGCGCGAGGGCCGCGCAAGCCGCCCGTGCAAGAGGCGCATACTGCCTCGCTCCAGCCGCTAGGCAGTCCAGCAAGATGCTGACATGCGGGCGGACGACATCGGAGGAGGCGCCGCCAGCCATGGCAAGGAGGGTCACTGCGTCGCATCGGCGCTGCCAGTCGTGCACGACAGGGCCGCCCGCCACGGAGGCAGATGATGAGGCGCCTGCAGCTTCAGCCCACAAGTGGCGCATGACATGGCCCTGTGGCGCAAGTCGGCCGGAAGTCACCAAAGATGTGAGCACCTCTTCCGCGGCAGTCAAGTCGCCCAGCGTTGCACCGTGGACGAGCTCCAGCAGAGACGCGGCCGCGCCAGCAGGGTCTTGACGCAGGAACAGCGTCTCCGCCGCCTCGAGCGCAGCCCCGCGAGCGGCTTGCTCCCGGGAGAAAACCAAGCGAAGCGCCGCCCGGATGCCCACATGCGCAGCCGCATCCACGCCGAACTGGCGGCATGTCACCAAGCACGCGATGGCGTCCACGCAGTCGCTGGCGGTGGCACTGGCGAGGAGCTGAGTGAGCGCAGGGATGGAGTCCGCGAACACAGCCGCAAAGTCCACCGCTGCCGCCAGAGAAGCCACCATCGCGCGCAAGCCCTCCACGCCGCCAGCCAGCCATGGCGCCGAGTCAGCGGCCCCGCTGGTGGTGCCAGTATCTGCACCTGCGACAGCGGGAGGAGCTGTGGCCGCGGCGATGTCGCCTTCCACTGGGGTGCCCTCCTCGTCAATGCCTTCCATCTGGCTTGCGCGCACTTCCGCCTCCGCAGCCTCCAGCTCCTGCGTCTCCGCCGCGGCGCGCTCCTTGGCGAGCGCGTCCTCCAGACGCTGCTGCCACTGCGCGTGGGAGCCCTGCAGCGGGCCCAGCGCCAGCTCTGGCCCAAACGGGTTCTTCTCCAGCAACGTGCGCAGACACGTCGCCGCCTGCTTGCGCACCGCGGACTTGGTGTCTTGCAACCGACCAGCAGCGACACGGGCGCATGCCACGAAATGAGGCGCGCCCAGCACCTCCCGCTCAGCGAGTAGGGAGAAGACCGCCAGCACGCGGGCGCGGGCGAAGGCGTTGGTGTCGTGCACTCGCTCGAACAGGACATCCAGGAAACCCTGCTTGGCCGCCACACGCAGCTCGGACTGCTGATTACTCGCACCCGTGGCAGGGGCGGCGCCGGCAGCTGTGCCATCGCCAGAGGCAGCCAGCGGGTTTGCAGCGCCACGGTCCGAGTAGCCGACCACGAGGTGGCCGACCACAGAGAGGAGCGCGCATCGCAGCTGCGGCGCATCACCGTCCAGATGCGGACGCAATAGACTCACATTCTTGCCCACCGTCAGCGGCAGTCTCTCCGCCAGATCCACAAGGAAAGCGCACACATTGCGCACACCCACCGAATCCGTCTCCGCCTGGCGCTTGTACTCGCTGGGCGGCACGGCGCCGATGTCCTTCAGCAGGGTTTGAGCAAGGCGCGTGTCGTTGTGTTTGCGGGCAGCCAGCTCGCACCACTCGGCCAGAGGCGCAGCCACATGCTCGTGCCGTCCCAGCAGATGCCCCAGCGCTGCTCCCACCAGTGTCAGCTGTCCGTAGCGCAGCGCCGTCAGCACAAACGCGTCCCCCACAGCTGCCCGGAGAGCCTTGTTCTTCATGCCACTGGCGGAGCCCGCGCATGCAGACGCAGCTGTGACGAAGAGCGCCAGAAATGAGGTGTCGACTGCACGGCCACGGAAGAGGCTGCCCAGGTCCACGGCAAGGGCGGCGAACAGAGTGCGTGCCAGTCGCTCGCGCTGCGCTCCGTCCCAGTCCCAGCTCCCATCGCCAGCAGCCGCCTTGCTGGCCTTGCCTCCCGCCTTGGTAGTCTGTGTGGCCAGGGGAGAGGTGGGTGTCAGTGTGCGTGCCAGGTGCTGTGCAGCTGGAGAGGGGCAGTGGGGTGGGAGGGGGAGAAGCGCGCCGCAGCCGCGCATTCGGGAGTCTGTCGGGGATACGTGGCTCACAGACGGTCGTGGTGCGGTGCAGCACCGTCGCAGCTGCGTCTTCGCCTGCTGCGGCGTCACACGGGCGAGCTGCTCGTTCAAAGGCCTCGTCTCACCTTTGCAGGAGCACCATGCACTGCCGCCTCCTTGCAGTCCGCCTCCGCCGCAAGCAGGATGTGCGTCAGGAAGAACGCGTACGCCTTCAAAGCGCTGCGGTGAGACACCAGCGCAGCAGCGTCCGCCATCGCGTCCAGAAGACCGCACGCCCCCGTCAAGACGCTTGTGTTGCTGCACAGCGCGTCCACCAGACGAGCACGCGCGCCGGAAGACAAGCACGTGAAGTCGCTGCAAGTGGCCGTCCCGGTGGGTGTGTGCGCGCGCGTGGGTCCGGACGTGCGTGAGTACCACGGCGTTGCGGTGCATTTTAAGCGGCGGGGGATGGCAAGCGGACGCACCAGGTGAGGCTGTACACTTCCACCAGCACGTCCGCCTCCGTCACGCACGTCCCTTCGTTGTCGCACAGCGCGCCGGCGACACCTGGGGACAAGGGAGGCGGGGGTCAGGCGCGGGCGTGTGACAGAGGCAACACGATGGAGACGTACTGTCCACCAAAGCGTCAGCGCCGTCCACGCCGAGGCCAGCCACGTCGACGCGGCTGCTGCCCTGAGGCAGCTCAAGCTCGTCGAGCTTGCCCGGCACCACGAACTCGGCGGCCTCCATCGCTCTGGAGAGAAGCCGCGCGGTGTACATGAACAAAAATCTGGTCGAAAACTGCACAGACGGGAAGCCTTCGCGCGACGAGTTGCTCCGTGTAGCTCAAGGTAGGGCGCTGGCGCGAGCGGTGCGAGCAGCCCGGGTACACGGATGTAGCACAGGCCCCGCTTTTGAGGCGTGCAGGCGTTGAAACGGACCATGCCGCTACGCGTGCTTAACGTGGCTGAAAAGCCGTCTGTCGCGCGAGAGGTGACTCGTATCTTGAACAACGGCACACAGCCGCCTGGTCGAGTCGTCCACGGGTGCGCCGCGGGGTTCTGTGTGCTTTGGTCTGTCACTTTGGACAACGACGCCTTCCTCACACCGCGCTTTGCCACGCCCACTCGTTGCGTGTGCACAGGGCAAACTTCAACCAGGTGTATGACTTCAAGTACATGCTGCAGGGACAGCCGTGTGACATGCACTTCACCAGCGTCGCAGGCACGACACGCCTTGGCGCCCAGTGCGTGCCCACCCAAAGCTCACACCGCACGCGCGTTGTGCGCTGTCACCAGGCCACTTGCTTGAGTACGAGTTTGCGGCGGAGTACCGCAAGTGGCGGAGCTGCCCCGAAGGCGACCTCATCTCCACCGCGCCTTTAGAAGCACACGTGCGGGACAAGAACGAGAGCTTGAAGCGCATGTTGCAGACGGAGGCGCGAGCTGCAGACTGGCTCCTCCTCTGGCTCGACTGCGACAGAGAGGGAGAAGCTATCTGTGAGGAGGTGAGGAGCCTGTCTCGCGCCTTGCGCGTCTCGTCTGTGTGAGTGTGAGACTCACTTCGCCGTTGGATTGCTCTAGGTGATTCAGGTCTGCCGTGCCGCCAACCCAAAACTCGTCATCCGCCGGCCACGGTTCAGCGCGCTCACGCCAGCGGACATCTTCCGCGCAGTCGGCCCGCTGCTGGGCAACCCCGATGGCAATGCCGCCGCTGCTGTCGCCCTGCGCCAGGAGATCGATTTGCGCTTAGGCGCCGCGTTCACGCGGTGGCAGACGCTGCTGCTGCAGGACCGCTTCGAGTGGGTGGGTCCTGGCTATGATTTCCGGACGGGCGACCCAGACAAGGGGCCGTTGAAAGGGCCCATCATCTCGTACGGACCATGCCAGTTCCCCACACTCGGCTTCATCGTGCAGCGCGCCTGGGAGCGAGCCAGCCACGTGATGGAGCCGTTCTGGGTGATCGACATGGCGCATGATGCGCCAGATGGAGCAGGCAAGGCGCAGTTCACATGGGCAAGGCAGCGGCTGTTTGACGCACCGTTCGCAACTGCACTCTATGAGCTCTGCTGCGCGCCGCCATGCATCGCAGTGGTCACCTCCGCACAAGGTAGCCGCGCACACAAGGCAGCGCCGGTGCCGCTGGCGACGCTGGCGCTGCAGACCAAGGCCTGTCAAAAGATGCGCTGCAGTCCGGAGCGTGTTATGGCGGCCGCGGAGTCGCTGTACCAGTCCGGTTTCATCTCTTACCCGCGCACGGAGACGGATAGCTTCCCTCCAGACTTAGATCTGCGTCCGCTGGTACAAGAGCAGTGCAACGACCCTCGATGGGGCGGCTACGCGGCGGAGCTGCTTGCCAATGGTGGTCAACGCATGCGCTCACCCCGTGACGGCGGCCACTCTGACGGCGCCCATCCGCCCATTTACCCGACGCGGTGTCCGAATGCGCAGCAGCAAGGCGGTTGGAACTCGGACCAGAGAGGCGTGTACGAGCTGGTTGCCCGCCACTTCCTGGCCTGTGTCTCCCCTGACGGGGACGGCCATCAGACGGTGGTGACCGTCGCTCTGGGCGGTGAGGAGTTCACCACACGCGGGTTGAGCATCACCGACCTCGGCTTCCTGCGCATCTACGGCAAAGGCCCCCCCATGCCGGGTGGCCAGCAATTCGCATACGCTTTCGATTCCTGGGGCGGGAATGCGCACCTGCCGGCGTACGTGACCGGCACCACCTTTGTGCCGACGCGCCTGCTCCTGCAGCAGCGACAGACACAGCCCCCAGGCTTGCTCACAGAGTCTGAATTGTTGACGTTGATGGACCGGCACGGCATCGGCACAGACGCGACCCAGGCAAGTCATATCGAGAAGGTGTGTGGCGGTCGAGGATACGCGCAGCGCAGTGACGATGGAAGTGTCTCGCCCACATGCTTGGGGGAGGCCCTGGTCGCCGCATATGAACACATGGGCATGCGGAACATGTGGGAGCCGCATTTGAGAGCAGCCATGGAGCGCGACTGTGGGGAAGTTGCGGCTGGCAAACTCGCAAAGCAAGTGGCACTGCAGCGATGCCTGGACGCCATGCGGAAGGAGCTGGACGTCGCCATGGGCCGCTCTCAAATGCTTATCCGCATTTTCCCCCTCTTATTCCAGCCCAAGGGGCACGAGGGTGGGGGGGGGGGGGGCGGCGGCGGCGGTGGCCATGGTGGCGGTGGTGGCGGAGGGGGAGGGCCACCACCAGGTGGTTCGGGGTTCAATAGCCACGCTCCTCCGCATCAATCCATCATGCCGCCCCCGATGATGATGGGAGGGGGTCGCGGCGCTGGGCCGCGGCCGCAGCGGACGATTCACAACGCTCTGCACCGCGCCAGCGGTCGCACTGATGCCACGACCGCCGCCGCTGGTGGACGAGGCCGTGGCGGCGGTAGTAGTAAGAAAACCGGGCGCGATGCTGCTGGCATCAGCGACAAACAGCCTGCAGCAAAGAAAGCCAAGACAGGAGGCAGTGGCGGCGGGGGTGCAGGGGCACGTGGTGGGAGAGGCGGGCGGTCAGGTGCTGCACAACGTGCCCCTCCTGCTGGTGGCGGGCGTGGAGGCGGCGGCTCATCAGGCGATGTCTGCTTCCGTTGCAAGCAACCGGGGCACTGGTCCAGCAATTGCCCGCAGCAGAAGTAGAGACGCAGATGGATGGAAACGAATTCGACGATGGAAGAGATAGCCACATCGAAATGGACGTTGATAGACTACACGTACACTCGTTACCACTCCATGGCCAGTTAGCTGACTGAAGGTCGCTGGGACGCTCGGAGTGTGGACGCGGATGTCGCCTCTGCTTTCTACCGCTCACGCCTTCTTCGGAGCTGCGGCCCCAGCTGGCGTTTGAGCGGCCACCTGCGGTTGCTGTGCGAGGCCCATGCCGTCCAGCGCTGTTGTCCACCACTGTGGCACAACTCCGCAAGGGTCACCTGGAATGAAGCCCGAAGGCTGCGCAGTTGGCGGACCTGGTTCTTGTGGAACATCAGATGCTGACGGCGGCATCGGCTTCGGTGGCCGTGGCCGCCGCACTTTGCGAACCGGAGGCAGCTGTGCCGGCTCCGGCTCCTGCGGGTACGCTACTGAGGCTCCTCCACCGCTACCATCCGCGCCCGCTGTGGTGTATGTCACCGCCGACGCGGCGTCCCCGTCTGGCCTGCGTTGTGCAGCACCACGCGGCCGCGGCCCAGCAGGTGGTGCTTGCTGCTCCACATCCAGGTCAAAGGCAGCGGCTTTATCTAGCACCGCCGTCTCCGGGATCTCTGCTCCTCGACTCCGCGAGGCTGTGCTTGCCACGCTGCGGCTGCGACGCCGCACAGTCGCGAGGAGGCAGCACAGAACAGCAGAGCTGAGGAGGGCACCCACGATGACGCCCGTGGACAGGGTGTTTCCCGTCAACGAGGCGCTGGTTGATGCTGCAACATACACAGCCACCGGCGGGAAGGGACTCGGCGACGGCGGCGGAGGACTGGCGGCAACTACTGCAACAGGCGCTGCTTGAAATGGGTTGTTCGCGGCAGCAGACAGCCCCGTCGATGGCCCAGGTGGTGTGCTATTCATGCAGTGAAAAGTGCGCACGGTCGCTGCGGGTTGCTTTTCGAAGGGACGCGCGCTAGCGGCCCTGGGAAAATTGGGGCCTGCTGCTCTCCTCGGCGGATTTTTGATCGACTGGTTTCGAAACCAGCGCAAGTTCCAACCCGCGGCCCCCCGCCCGCTCAACGCAGCACAGCAAGTTGAGGGCTGAGCGTCGTGTGCGACGCAGGCAGTGCGACGCTGCGGCGCGGTGTGCGGCGTTCTCCAGAACTGTGACGAGAGGGAGCTGTCAGGCCGCAACAACACCCCATGGCAGTTCGCCCGCGAACAGCGCTCGCAACCGCGTGCCTGCTCGCCTTCGCAGTCGCAACCACCGCACAGCTATCTCCGGTGCCTGTCTTTTTTTCTTCTTCACCGACCTGTGCGACCGCCTGCAGGCCGGGAGCCACTTCATGCGCAGCTCCAGGGAGTGCAGGCTGCTGCAACGTCCTGTGCCGCGGCGGCACGCTTGGCACACCATCTAAAGCCCCGCCGGGTGGCGCAGCAGCTGCGCCGCTGTTTGTGAATGGCGCCGTGACGGAGCTGGTTGCATCCACAATGGCGACTGTGGCTTCTCTTGGTGCGCAGTCCATCCGCACCTACACCGCCGTAGGTGGGCCTGCAGTCATGGCCATGGCGCAAACGGCTGGGTTGACGGTAACCATGGGCCTCGCCATCCCGGTGGCCCAGGGCAACGCGGCCACGTACACAAGCACATCTGCCGCCACGGCGCTGCTGACGAGCCTGCAGCCGCTTATCCAAGCGGTGATGTCCTACCCCAACCTTCTCTTCTTCTTCGTGGGCAACGAAGTTGAGGACCCGCCGATGCAAGGCTACGGCCCAATCTTCGCGTTCATTGACACCGTATGCAGCTACATCCACAGTGTGGACCCGTTCCACCCATGCGGGACAGCCACACCGGACATCAGCGCGCAGACGCTCTATGGGCTGAACACCTTCGCACCGCATCTGGACTTGCTTGCGTCAAACGTGTACGGCCCCGCAATGGGAAGTAACCCCAACTTCGGCGCCAACTACGCGAGCACAGCTGTCAATGGCTTCAACGTCGACCTCCTCGCCTACGGCGCCAACGGCGTGCTTGTGCTGCCCACGTACCCCAATGCGATCCAGGGCGGTTGCTGCTCCGGCTCAGACACCACGTGCAACCTGTCAGGCCTTTTCGACGACTCTGGGAGCCCCATCACCACGGCTGTGGCCAACGCATCGTGTGTGTGGAGCCGGCCCTACCTCATCTCCGAGCTGGGCCCTTCAAACTGGTGGGAGGTGTCCCAGACCCCCTGGGGCGATTGGATCGAGAAGACCAGCACCGCCAAAGCGGCAGAGTACAGCCGCAACTGGCAGGTGGCCACCGCCATGGCATCTACTGCCTACACCAACATCCCCGCGTGGCAGAACGGCGCGGCCGGCAGCACCGGCTTCGCTGGTGGCGCCGGCCTCATGGGTGGTCTCTGCGTTGGCGCTTATGCCTTCTCCGTCGGCTGGGTGTGGCAGGCGACGGCGACGTGGATCAATGTGATGAACGAGTACCCGTATGCGTCGAACCCGAGCTATCGCGGCAACATGGTGGGCAACGAGTACATTGAGCCCATCGACACCTTCTCCTACCTGTGGAGCGGAAAGCTGCCGGCGCAGCGAGCGCCCACCATCACGGCGCCGCTTACCATCAACGGCATGTCAGGTTACATGAACATCGCGCTCCAAGTGGGCGTGCCAGCCACAGCAACTGTGGGCGCAAGCGACCCCAACGGCGACACGTTGACGTACACCTGGCTCATCATTCCCATGCCCAATGACCCGACCAACCACACGACGCTTAGCGCCATCCAGTTCGGTGTCCTCTCCACGGCGCCTGGCAAGATTACGTTCACGCCTCCCGAGTCCCCGGGCTACTACCGCCTCACCGTCTACGCCGCTGACGGCAAGGGCAAAGCGGCCACGCACAACGTGCCCTTCCAGACAGTGGTCACGCCGGCGCCCATTAGCGTGAATGCCAGGGATGACTCCTTCGTCACCGACGGGAGCCGTCTGGTGGCAGGCTGGACACCCAGCGTGACGACCATCTACGGCGGCTCCGGCTACCTTGCGCTGCTGGCTGGCTACTTGCCGGGCGTCAATCAGTACCCCTACATGATGTTCACCGTCCCTGCAGGGTGGACGAAGGGAGCAGTGCCTGGCCAGGTGACGCTGAACATCTTCGTGCAGGGCGGCGCGCCAATCACGAGCCTCTCCACCGTGAACGTGTACGCAACTCCCGCCACCTGGTCCTCCAAGACCCTCACCATGGCAAATGCGCCATGCAGCACCGGCTACAGCGCCACTGCAGCTGTGAAGACAGTGGCAACAGTGGCGCTGACGGGCGCCTGCACTCTGGCCGGCACTTGGCAGAACCCGTCGCCGGGATCGTATCAGCCCGTGGGCGCCTCCTCGCCGCCGGGCTTGCAGATGAATGGCCAGTACATTGCCATCGATGTGACCAGCTACTTCACATCTGCGGTGATGGCCTCCCTCGTGCCGGGCGTGACCCAGTTCTCCTTCATGCTCTCCATGACGGGCTCTACGGGCCGGAGTACCTTCCTCGGCTCGCTCAGCACCGACCCAACAGGCAACAACGAGACGGCTGCCTACATCACGTTCACGCCGCCTGCGAGCGCCTCCAAGGTGAGCGCAACGCT
>Ga0164297_10004636_pt1 | contig 12178 bp, 10 predicted proteins | sample GEODES058metaG_FD_113539 | JGI IMG/M metagenome (GOLD analysis project Ga0164297, IMG submission 113539) | Dystrophic lake water microbial communities from Trout Bog Lake, Wisconsin, USA - GEODES058 metaG | ecosystem: Environmental > Aquatic > Freshwater > Lake | place: USA: Trout Bog Lake... | reverse complement strand
TGTTACACTCACACGGCGAGAGAGAGAGCAGCGGTTTCTAGCTGAGCGTCGCCGATACGCGGCCGAAGAAACGCGCGCGCTGTTCCTCATACGCAACGACTTGGAGCGTCAACGGACCGCCGAGTTCTTCAACACCTTTCGCTCTGAGAGGTGGCAGTTCGAGGAAGAGCGTTCAGACGGTACAGAAGTGTGGCGGTTGCCTGGAGCACGCATCCATACGATCATGGGCGTGCACACAGTCAACACGTCTCCAAAGACGGCCCTCGACATGTTTGCTAACCCGAAGGCTGTGTTCCGAAAAATATTTCCAAAAGTGGACACGATGTTCATAACAGGGCAAGTGATGGATACCAAAGGGTCGACGTTGTGCGCCGCGACGTTCAAGCTCCCCAACCTCGTCGGCAACGGCTCCGCCCCTGGATTCCCGCCGCGTGAGTTCATCTGGCGCCAGTTTGTAACCCGCCTCGCAACTGGCAATGTTCTGGTCACAGCATCGACAGGGAACGAGAACAAAGTGCACAAGCAGGTCATCCATCCCGGTTCCGTTCGCGGCACGTTACTGACTTCTGGCTACTACGGACGCAAACTGCCTGGCTCACCGTCACGCACCAGGGTATTCTACATTGCCTCTGCTGATCCGGCAGGTGTTATTCCTGCATGGCTCGTCAACTTTGCAGCGGGAAAGCAAGCCGGGAACGTGACGCGCCTTGCGCAGCTCTTTCAAACAGGGACTTTTCAGGGCTGATGGCGCACACATATGTCTTAAATATTATTCATCGCTGCTGCGCACAAGTCATGCCTTGACGGCGGCGAAAGGGTCCACTGCAGGCACGCCCTCAGTCTTTGTTTGCCCGAGGAACGGGTAGTCCGTGTAACCTCGGTCACCCGCAGTGGGATCGTAGAACGTGTTCCGGTCGTAAGCGTTCAGCTCCGCGCCCAGGGCGAAGCGCTTGGGCAGGTCTGGGTTGGCGAGGTAGTGGCGGCCATACACGATTGCATGGCCGTGGCCCGCAGCCAGGGCAGCTGCTCCGGAGGCGGCATCGAAACCACCAGCAAGAAGGACGGTGCCGGAGTAGTGGGCGCGCAGAGCATACAGGTTCTTGGTCTCCTCTTCACTGGATGGCTCGAACTGGCGGGGCATGATGAGGTGCACATACGCAAGGCCCAGCGCATCCAGCTCTTTCAGCAGGTGGGTGTACAGCGCCATGGGGTCGGAATCGGAGCACTGGAGGAACATGTTGAAGGGGGCAAGCCGGATGCCAACCTTCTTGGCATCACCACCCAGCGCCTGGATGACGGCGCGCATCACCTCCAGCGTCAGCCGGCACCGGTTCTCGATGGAGCCACCGTAGGAGTCCGACCGGGTGTTGGTGCCATCGCACAGGAACTCGTTGAGGAGGTAGCCGTTTGCGCTGTGCACCTCCACGCCGTCAAATCCCGCCTCATTGACTGCGCGCTTGGCAGCATTCGCGTACGCCGCCACAATGCCAGCAATCTCTGACGTCTCCAGCGCACGAGGCACCGGGTAGGGGTGCGGCCCGCTGCCTGTCGGGCCGTACACTGTCCACGCAGGGTCCGTGATAGCGATTGCGCTGGGCGCCACTGGTGCTGCGCCATCCGGCTGATACTCGCTGTGAGATGCGCGGCCGACGTGCCAGAGCTGCGTGAAGAAGACAGCGCCCTTGGCATGCACGGCGTCAACAACCGGCTTCCAGGCAGAAAGCTGGGCGTCAGTGTGCAGTCCCGGCGTGCACGGGTATCCGTGGCCCGTCACGTCCACCGGCGCAGCTTCCGTCAACATGAAGCCGCCCTTGGAGGCTCGTTGAGAGTAGTATGTGGCGACCATAGGCGAGGGAACAGTGCCGAAGCTGCGGCACCGCGTCAGAGGGGCATACACGCAGTTGTGGCTCAGCGTGTGGTGTCCCATCGTGAACCCGCGGAAGAGGGGCTTCAGCGACGCCGGCACAGGCACGGTCTCGCCGTTGAAGGAGAACACCTGGGGGAGAGAACGTCGCGTGATGAGAAGGAAGTGCTGGAAGCACCACACTTGCGCCCGCTTGTGGAGCACCGCACACACAGCAGGCGGTGGACACGCTCGTGCACGCTTGTTACATGTGTACGCAAGCCAGCAAGCGCAAGCGCAAGCGCAGGGGCTCGCCGCCACCGGGCACGAATAAAGCACTGCGGTTGCAGTCAACAACACTTCTGTTTGTCTCTGCCTCTCGCTTGTGATGACATCCACCACGTGCAGGCGCGTGTGCCAGCAGCAGCAGCGCAGAAGTGACGCACCTCATCGGAGCCTGCAGGGGCGGCCATGATCAAGCGAAAGGAAACTGTTCTGCTCGCGGCCCCTCCTCCAAGGCATAGGAAAGACGCGTCGCTGTCACGCGTGTCCGTGCTACTTTCTGCGCTCCTCGGGTGATAACCCAGCAGTGACTGCGCTCTGCCACCGGTCATTGACACGCGCCGGGGAAAAGCGAACGACAGCGTAAGACAGCGTGGGGCGTGCGCGCCGCGGTCGCTCCACGGCGGCCGCGCCGAATAGTATGGGCAAGGGCGGCGATGTTAGCGGTCTGGCTGTCGCTCCACAGCAACAGCCAGTGAGCAGCCAACCAGCCGCCCCTCCGAAGGGAGTGCAGAGAGCCAGTGACGGCTATAGCCCTTCTGTGGACGCTGCGACCGTGCCTGCTCGCCCGACAAGTCGGTTGTCGGGCTGGCGCGAGCGTGTCGAAGGGGCTGGCAGCAAGCGCAGCGGTAGCGGTGAAGGCGGGGACGGCGAGCAGTGCGGGAGCGCACTTCGACCTGTGCGCCCCCGCCTATCGTCCCCGCCGCTCAGTGACCGTGCAAGACTACAGATCGCAGTGCAGGAGGCTGTGCGGCTCGCCCCCGAGGACGTGCGTGGCGGCGAGTCCGAAGACGATGAGGGGGATGGCGGCCGTGTAGGGCCGCAGACAGCACCGAGTGGCGCCTTTCCTCGCGGCGGTCGTCAAGGCACTCGGTTGCCGGGTGTCTTGCTAGCTGCACCTCCCGGGACGCTGACTGTGACGCCGCCAGCATCAGACGGACAGCCAGTTGACGACACTTTATGGGGGGTCGCGCCTCTGCCTGCAGGCGCGGCCACAGCGCGTGCAAGTCAGCCGCCACCGCCTGCTGAACCTGTACTAGCGGCGACAGACTTGTGTGGCGATGGCACGGAAGCAGATGTGCCGCATGGATCGCTTTGTGTGCCTTTGCTTCGCCACCAGCGCCGTGCACTCGCTTGGATGCAAATCCGCGAGTCGGGTGTCACCTCGCCAGTGGGTGGTCTCCTAGCAGATGATCAAGGCTTGGGCAAGACGTTGACAGCCATTAGCTTGATCGTATCATGCAGACCGCCACCACGACCCAGCATAAGCAGCAGACCTGCCGCTTCAGCAGCCGGCGCATCAGGGGGCTTGCTGCACGGCGTACCAGGTGGTACTCTAGTCGTTGTACCCACCAGCGTGTTACGCCAATGGGCGCGGGAGCTGACCACGCGTGTCAGCTCTTCTTGTGCCCTCACCGTGCTCCTCTACCACGGCCCTGGACGGACACGCTCTGTGGCTGATGTTGCACGTGCGGATGTGGTGCTCACCACGTACGCGATTGTCAGCCAAGAGCTGGGCCACAGAGCAGCGGCAGTAGCAGCTGCCGCCTCCGCCCCTGCGGCGGTCCCGCCTCAACGCAGTAACACAGGGGCAGCACCTGCTACTGCAGGGGAACATGGAACTGCGGGTGATGCCGCTCATGGAGGCACAGGTGCAGCGCCATCGGCGAAAGCTCCTGGTGTCAGCACTAGTGCAGGCGGCGGCGTGTTGGGTGCAATCACCTGGTGGCGTGTCATCCTTGATGAGGCGCAGACCATCAAGAACAGCCGCTCGCTGGTCGCTGCCTGCGTGTGGGCGCTCCTTGCGCGACGACGGTGGTGCTTGTCCGGCACTCCATTGCAGAACAGCGTCGATGATTTGTTCGCCTACTTCCGCTTCCTCCGCCACGGCCCGTACGATGAGCCAGCTGGCTTCAGAGTGGCAGTGAAGGAGCCCATCCGGTTGAACCCGACTGCTGGGTTTGCGCACCTCCACGGGGTGCTTGCTGCAGTCATGTTGCGACGCACGAAGGCCACGCTGATCGCTGGGGAGCCCATCGTGAAGTTGCCCCCGCGTCATGTGGCCCTGCGATGCGTGCAGTTCAGCGATGTGGAGCGGGAGGCGTACACGACGCTGCGTGAGCAGTATGCAGTGCGGTTTGCAGAATACAGAGCAGCGGGAACCGTGAGCACCAACTACGTGAACATCCTCTACATGCTTCTCCGTCTCCGCCAGGCGTGTAACCATGTGGCGCTCGTTCGAGGCGGAGCGGGTGATGCAGCACATGCAGTCACCTCCGCATCAGACCAGCAGCAAGCGCCTCCACCCGCGAGCGAGGTGGCCTCTGCACGCAAGCTGTCAGAGCAAGCGCGTAGCGTGCTTCTCACTGCAGCGGAAGGCCTTGGCGAGTGCCCGCTGTGCGCAGACTGCCCTGAAGACGCGGTTGTATCATCTTGTGGTGCCCTCTTCTGCCGCCAATGCTGGGCGACACATGTGGCGATATCGTCCACAGTGCAGGCTACCGGTGCTGGCGCAGCAGCGCTGTCTGATGATGAGCGGGAAGCGTGTCCTGCGTGCGGAGCGATGCACGCCCAAGCAGATGCCTACTCCCCTGCTGCTCTTCGCATGGCAAGCGGCAGCAAGACAGCAGCAGCTCAGACGATGCATCATCCGGCATCACTACCTGCTGCTGGTGGCGAGGGAGGCGCAATCATGTCCTGCAAACTGCGCGCTGTGATCGACTACCTGAATGACCTGCGCACCCGCTCGGGTGGTGTTCGCCCATCAGAAGCGCTTCGCCGTGCAGCTTCTGGCGCACAACTTGCTGCTGCTAGCGGTGGCGGTGGGACAGGCAGTGCGCTGAATAAGAAGGAGCGGGTTCGAGAGCGGAACCAGACGCTCCGAGACGGCATCAGGAGCAGTGATGCCGCCCTTGCTGCTGCGCTGCCGCCACTCCCTCCCGTCTCATTCACTTCGTCACGCGCTATCGGCACGGCTGCGTTGGTAGGCGGCAGTGTGGCGAGCGCGGTGGCGGAGCCACCTGAGAAGGTGATTGTGTTCAGTCAGTGGACGGGGACGCTGGATTTGCTGGAGCCGGCGCTACGTGCAGAAGGCTTCGATTTTAGGCGCCTGGATGGTACCATGAGTCTTGCGGCGCGCGAAAAGGCGCTGCTCGAATTCGAGACCTGCCCAGGAGTGTCCGTCATGCTCATGAGCCTAAAAGCAGCTGGCCTGGGCGTCAACCTGGTGTGTGCAAACCACGTGCTGCTGCTGGACGTGTGGTGGAACCCCACCGTGGAGGAGCAAGCGATTGATAGAAGTCACCGCATCGGGCAACGCCGCCCAGTGCACGTGTGCCGCCTCACAGTTGCGGACACTGTTGAAGCACGCATCCTGGCTCTGCAGGAGCACAAGCGTGCGCTAGCAGCCGCTGCGTTTGGTGAGGCGCACGCGGGGGGCGCGCACGGAGCAGGCGCCACTGGCAAAGAAGGCGGGACATCGGCTGCTGATGCGGCTGCAGACGCGCATCGCAGTCGCTTGACAGTTGAGGACTTGCTCTTCCTATTCGATTGATATGATCAGTCAACAATTCGTTGAAGGTCAATCGTGTTCAACACGGCAGTGCCAATTTGCTTACGTGGCTGGCCTTTGCACTGTCTCCTCCCCTCGGTGAACCGGTTCACGTGTGGTCGCCGCCGCTGGTGGCGCCGCGACGCGCGTCGCGGTGTCAACCGCGTGCTGCGGCGACCCCGTGACCGTTCAGAGCAGCTCTCTTTCTCGTCCTTCTTCCTGCAGCGCATCGCCATCCACACTCCTGGTCCTCCCGCGCGTGGCGCGCGCGCCGGGTGGGGCGACTAGTGCACGAGGAAGAGGCGGTGGAAAGGGGCGATGATGGCGGCGGGCACTGAGGTCGCACTCCCCGCCCCAAGTGCACTGCTGCCGCCTGCTCGCCGTCTGCTGCACGTGCAGACACCGAACGACGGAGTCGTCACAATAACGGTACGTACGCAAGTCCGAACGGCGTGTCGCGCCGCGTCTGCCGTGTCGCGCGTCTGCCCACAGACGTGCACGTGCCTTGACCTCAACACCTCCGTCCGTTCTCACGCAGGTGGAGCCCAGCATGCTTGTCAAGCACGTCGAGCGTCACGTGCAGCGAGTCACTGGCGCGGTCACAGCTCTGCGGTTGTCCTCGTTCTCGAACGGCAGTGGAGAGGAAGCTGCGCTTCCCAGGCAGGAGGCCTGCTGTGACCTTGTCGCTGACGGAGACGTTCTCCTCGCGACTGCATCTCGTGTGCCGCGGACGAGCAGCAGTCCTCAGCTGAGCAGCCCGCTGCTGGACGCAGAGGTGGGACACAGCTGTCAAGGAGGAGCCCAGGAGGACGGCCCGTCTAGCGCCGCGCGCTTCGGGAATCCGCACCGCGCGGACTCCGCCTTCGTCGTGGTGGGCTCCGCGTCAGCGAGGTCACGGAACACGAAGCGTCTGCTGGAGGTGCGTGTCAGCGTCCCACCTTCCGGAAGTCTGTGCTTAGTCACGTGCCTTCGCACTTCTCACACACACCCCCCTCCACACACGCGCACAGGCCTGTGAAGCTGGCCTCGCTGCAGGACACGCGCCGAAGCTGGAGACGGAAGGCCTCGGTGGAACGTACTTGCTGAGAGGCGGGGACGGGCAACGCCTGGCCATGTTCAAGCCGCTGGACGAGGAACCGTTCGCTCCAAACAACCCCAAAGGCTTCGTCGGTAAAGCACTGGGCGCGCCGGGCGTGTCGCGCGCGGTGCGTGTCGGTGAGGCCGCTTTCCGCGAAGTCGCGGCCTTCCTGCTCGACCACGAGCGGTTCAGTCGCGTGCCCCGCACTGCCCTGGTGCGCATCCACCACGACCTCGCCGCATTCCACGTCAATACTGGAGGATCAACAGCCGCAGCGGCAGCAGCAGCAGCTCCAGTCGTCGCATCAATGACAGTGCGCACGCCCAGTGGTGCCGGTCCTCGTCGGGCTGCCGTTCCCAAGCTGGGCAGCTTGCAGGTGTATGTGCGTCACGATTACGATGCCAGCGAGCATGGGACGAGCCGTTTCCCGGCAGTGGAAGTGCACCGGCTGGGCATTTTGGACGTACGGCTATACAATACAGACCGGCACACGGGCAACATCCTCGTGTGCCGCCCGGATGTGACCATGCCTGGAACACCTGCCACGCCTGCTGGTGGCATTGCGGCCGCATTGGAAGGCGATGGTGTAGAGCTGGTGCCCATCGATCATGGCTACTGCCTACCTGACGCGCTCGAGTCCGTCTACTTCGAGTGGCTCCATTGGCCACAGGCAAGCATGCCATTCAGCAAAGACACACTCGCATACATCGACCGCCTCGACGGCGACGCGGACGCGCAACTACTTGCACGCGAGCTGCCATGCCTGCGCCCTGGCTGCGGGCGTCTCATTCAGTTGACAACGCGCACGCTACAAGCCGCTGCTGCTGCTGGCTTATGTTTAGCTGACATCGGAGGCCTGCTGTCGCGTCCGGTGGTCCGTATCGGAGAGGAGCCCAGCCCGGTGGAGCGCCTTGTGGAGTCCACTCTCGCTGCATTGGCGGAGTCGCTCTCGACGAGCAGCACAGTCCCGGTAGCAGTATCGAATGCAGTGACGCCGCTGCGTGTGGCTTGTCGACGCGAGGGTGACAACGGGTGGGGAGAGGACTACCCTCTTGGGGAGCTGTCAGAAGGCGATGAAGACGCCGCCGCGGCAAGCACGCCGATGCAGAGCGCTACGCCAGCTGGCGGCATCGCACGTGCGCTTGCTGCAGCGGGTGGCTCGTCTCTGAAATCGCTGCTTGCAGCCCAGCAACAGCAGCAGCAAGATGTCATTGAAGATACAGATCCTTGGGAGAGCAATGCAGGCACGCCAGTTGATGGTGATGAGACCACGACAGGCAGCATGGGCAGCAGTCCCAGCGGCGGGAGCTGTGCATCCCCTGCAGGCACACCCACCAAAGGCCTGCCGTCACACGCAGCGCTGGCGCCATCATCAGCGTCATCAGCCATGCCAGTACCGGTGCCTATGCGACGCACGCACAGCATGCCGCTCAGCGTGCCGCTGGTCGCACCCGAGTCGCCGAGTGGTGCGGAGGACGGCGGCTGGTCTTCCACCTCTTCCTCGTTCGGCATCGGCGCACCAGACTCGCCGTCGCCAGCTGCGAATAATACATCGGCTGCTGCGAAGCAGCATACGCGGCATCACGGCGGGGCTGGGCAGTCATCCTCACGGCACCAACATGCACGGGGTGGTGTGGGCAGCGCCCCACACAGGCCAACCACTGGCCCTACTTCTGGACGACCAGCCTTTGGCGGCGGCGCACACGCGAGTCATGCCAGCCTTGGTCGCGACGTCGGGCAAGCTGTGGCAGTCAGCAGCAGTGTTGGCATAATGCACACCACCTTTGGCAAGCTCGCGACACCGCAGGCGCATGGCCAAGGCACGGCTGCCGTCGACGCCGACATAGGCGCTGCTGCTGGCAGTGCTTGTGGCATCTCTTCGCATCGCGCCACACCCTGGGCGTCCTTCTCAGAAGTGCCGCAGTCTCAGTGGCGTGCCTTCCTGCGCATCTTTGAGTGCCAGCTGTATGCGCTACTGGACGCCCATCCCCCCAATCGACGCACGCGCATGGCCTCTGGCGATCAGCCCATGTCTGCTGCGGGCGACACTGCGCCTCGCGGCAATCAGCTTGTCACTCGAGACGGTACACGCGTCGAGGCGTTTGGGACGTCTTGTCCGTCAGTATGGTTGGCGGAACGCCAGGGGCGACGTGCCACGGGCGGCCCCCTGGGCTGGCGTTGAGACGAGAGTTGACCGAGCCATCTTAGCCGCGCCCTGCGGCTGTGATGTGTGCTCTTTGAGGGGAGGGGAGGCACCGCTGTTGATGTCGCGGCCACACAAAAATGGGTGGCTGCTCGAGTTGGATTGGGGACAAGCAACTGTTTTTGACTTTGGGGGGAAGATGTATCACGCGCACAGCACTGCAAAAACGCGAGACTGTATGGGACACACATGTACACTGTGCAATGCACGCACAGACGCGTCTATCATGATATAAAGCGAAGCCAAGCTCTATGTGCATCCACCCTCTCCAACACCTCCATTCAGATGCCTCTGGAGGTCCGCCAGCGTCTCTTGGCTAATACTGCGTTGGAATATGCGACTCCCCGGCCGACCCGCCAGCGGCGGCGGCCTGCACGGCGGCGGTTGCGGCGAGAAGCAGACCACGACGCAAGTCACGTTGTCACCGCTGTGTCTCCTCAAAGCCTCCTTCGCTAGCTCCGCCGCTAACCGCGCTGGGTCGTTATGCTGCCGCAGCACCTGGCGTGCAAGCTCCACTGCGCCTTGGCTGGATAGAACATCCCAGAGGCCGTCACAAGCAAGAATGACGAACTCGTCCTCTTCTGTCAGGGCGTGAACTCGCACATCCGGCTCGGCAGTTAGTGGCCCCGCTGGGTGGCCATTCTCGGGATGTGTCTTCAGCGGCAGCTTATTGGCGCAACACAGTTGCCAGTCGCCCAGCGCGCGACTGACGGAGACACATCCGTTGAGGTAGCCCTCAGAGTCTACAAAACCGCCAGCGGATGCAATGCGCTCCGCCTCAGCTGGCGGCTTATGGTCTGTGGACAGCTCGATGCTGCGTCCGCGACGGCACAGCACCGCGCGGCTATCGCCAGTGTTGGCCACGAACAGGGTGCGGCCTAGAACGAGTGCTGCCAGTGCTGTCGTTCCACAGCTGCCAGGTGCACCGCCGGTGCGTAGCAGCTCGTCTGTGTGCAAGAAGCCGGTGCGCTGTGTGCGTGTAGATATAGGTAGGCAGGGAGCACGCGTAAGAGGTGGGTGAGTGGGTGCGACGCTGACAAGGACGTGCAACGAGCAGGACGCGGGCACGTGCATCGGCCGCCTCGTGCGCTGTCTGTAGATGCAGGCGTGTGTGGAGGCGCGTGCGCGCGTGGTTGTAGGGCAAGCGTACCAGCGCGGCCGGCACGTCGGACTGCCATCCGTCTTGGCTCGTCACCGCCGTCACGAGGTGGTCTCTACAATACACAGCCGCGTCTCGGCCGCCATGACCGTCAAACACCTTGACACAAGTGCCGTCAGGTTCTGCTTTCCCGCGGCGTTCCGGGATGTGTTGCACAATTGGATTGCCCACACTCTGACGATGCCCACGGCAGCCGACGTTTCGGCTCGCAATCAACGTTCACGCACCGCGTAGAAAGCACACGGCGTGTCAAGGCCTTGCCCAGGTGCAAGGTCGTCCACAGTCAAGTTGGCGTCCTCCAGACACGCTCTTGAGCCAATCTCCTCCGCGGCACCACACCGCACCACCGGGCCCTTCCAAGGCTGCTTGTTTGGAGGCAGCATAGCGACAGCGACGCGTGAGAAATGTACCCACAGCGACGGAAAATTGCGTATCAGCGCGTGCGCGCAAACACGAAGCTCTCCTCCTTTTACAAAGACAGCGCACCTCGCTCGTGTCTGTGGCCGTCTCATATACTGTGGCACACACTACGCTTTGTCTAGGACTCTCGTCGTTGTTCATTCAATTCGCGAAGGGCGAGTGAGTGAGTGCTTCCTCTCAGAGGCCCCTCCTCCGCCACCCTCTCTCTGCGCTCGCCGTCGCCGGAGCACACACAGGCGCGTCATCGTGGCAATCAATGTCCATCGGCGCGCGGCACCTGCGCCCCGCTGTCGTGGCGCGCAGCATGCAGCAGCAGGGCGGCGGCCGTCTGTGTCCTGCTCCCTCTGCGGCACCGCAGGCTGAGGTTCCAGCAGCGCGCGCCGTGCAGCTCAGACCGCTTCGCACACCAGCTTCTTCTCACGTGACGATGCATCAGAACCCGCTGCTGCGCACGAGCGTCATGGCTGGTGGCGGGCAGGCGGGAGTAGTGGCGTTGCAACTGTCCACCTTCCACTCAGCAGACAGCGTCTCTCAGGAGACGAGCCCTCCTCATCCGCTCAGTGCATCCTCACCCAGTGGCAATTCGTGGGATGCACTGCCCAGCGATGGAGACGATCCGCTGCACGCGTGGGCGCTGTGGCGCCAAGTGTGCAGGTCTCGCAAGTGGCAGCTTGTGAAAGGCGTACTCGCTCTCGTGCTCGCCACAGCATGCAACCTGGCCAACCCCGTGTTGGTGGCCGGCCTGATGGACACGCTGCTGAATGCAAACAGTGCAGGCGCGCGGGTGTTCCTGGCTATCTTTGGCAGTGCTGCTGCTGTTCAGTGGACCGCGCACCGCATTTACCAGCAGGTGTGGCTCACCATCGGCGGGGAGCTGCTGAAAGAGATACTTGACACGGCCAATCGCGTGATCCTGTACAGGCACTCCGTAGTGAGCGCCCCAACTGCTCACACGGCGAGCGAGGTGGCGAAAGAGTACATGTTTCAGCAGGCGCTGCTCAAGGCGAGCTGCGCAACGCCAGACGCAGGCCCACGCGCTGTCCTCAAGTTCATCGGCGCCATACCCCTGATGTTTGTCGCTACGCCGCAACTTGCACCGCTCGTGGTGCCGCTCTTCGGGGCGGCGATCACGTTCATTGTGATACGGCAGCCCGGTACCGCATCAGCTGAGAAACAAGCCAGCCTCAGCGCCGAAAAGCGCGACAACTTCATGTCTGATGAGCTGCAGTCCTCCAGGCACACGCGGTCATCCTGCACAGAGGAGCAGGCGCATGTGAAAGCGAAGTGTCTGGCCGAAGCAGCTCGTGTGGAGCAGGAGCGCGTGAATCACCGAGTCGCAGACACGCAGTTGGTGGCCGCCTGCCTGGTCACGACTGCCTGGATCATCATCTTACTTCGAGGCATCCAGCTGTACAGCACTGGAAGTATCACGTTCTTTGTGCTGCAAGCTGCACTGTCATGTGCCTTTGAGCTCACATCCAGCATGGCTGGCACCTTCAATGCCATCAACTACTGGATGTCCGCAGCAGCAGCACACCGTCGCATGGTCACTGCGGCGACCAAGTGCACCAAGGATGTCACTGACCAAGTGGTGCCGATCATGCAGCAAGCAAAGTCATCCGTGGCTGATGCTGTCGCAAGTG
>Ga0164297_10004634_pt1 | contig 12178 bp, 6 predicted proteins | sample GEODES058metaG_FD_113539 | JGI IMG/M metagenome (GOLD analysis project Ga0164297, IMG submission 113539) | Dystrophic lake water microbial communities from Trout Bog Lake, Wisconsin, USA - GEODES058 metaG | ecosystem: Environmental > Aquatic > Freshwater > Lake | place: USA: Trout Bog Lake... | reverse complement strand
GGAATGAATTGAATGCGGAATGCGGAATGCCAATTGCGGAATGAATTGAATGCGGAATGCGGAATGCCAATTGCGGAATGAATTGAATGCGGAGTGCGGAATGCCAATTGCGGAATGAATTGAATGCGGAGTGCGGAATGCCAATTGCGGAATGAATTGAATGCGGAATGCGAAATGCCAATTGCGGAATGAATTAAATTTGAAAGGCGGAATGCCAATTGCGGAGTGAAACAAATTAGAAATTCGCAGTGCCAATTGGGGAGTGGGTTGTTTGTCAATTGGTCTTAATTATTTTTTACGTTTACTGTTTTCCTTGGCCGTTTTACCTGAGCTGGTGAATATCGCTGTCAATTCAAGCGATTCTTTGTGGAGAGAATTCGTCAGATCATTATTTAATGTTTCAGATTCCATGATTAACTCAAGCCAGAGTGATGACTCGTCAGATTCTTCTTCAACTATGGTGATTTTTGAAATAAAATCCGCTATTGATCTTGCTTTGCAGGCAGACCGGTAATTTGCAGATACAGAGGTTCCAGACCTGAGTATTTGATTTCCGAGTACTCGTCCAACTTTGTCATCTGGTAATTGTCTAACTAATTTGATAACGTTAAGCGAAAAAGTCTTTGTCCTTGCTTTTAGGTCGGTTTTGGGTTGCATGATCTTAAGATTTAGGGTAGACAATTATAGTGCTTCCGATACGAAATCTGCAAATATTAATTTTACATTTTTCCGAAATAATAATTCACATTTGGCACTCCGTACTTCGAATTTCTAACACCTGGCAATAGCAAAATCCGCATTTGGCATTCCGCACTCCGCATTCCCTTCCTTCAGCTTTTCGGTATCGAATCGATCAATTTTTTAGTGTATTCATTTTTAGGATGAAAATAGATATCATCCGGGTCGCCGGTTTCGACGATCTCGCCTTTGTTCATGACCATCACCCTGTCCGAGATGTGCTTGATCACCGAAAGGTCGTGCGAGATAAAGATATAGGTCAACTTGAATTCCTGCTGTAATTCCCTTAAAATATTGAGTACCTGTGCCTGTACGGATACATCGAGTGCGGAGACCGACTCATCGCAAATAATAAATTTGGGTTGCAGCGCCAATGCCCTGGCTATCACAATACGCTGTCTTTGTCCGCCCGAGAACTCGTGAGGGTAACGGTTAAAATATTCTGGCAGCAGATTTACTCGCTCCAATAATTCAAGTACCCGTTGTTTGCGTTTGGTGTTGTTTTCGTAAAGCTGATGAACCTGCAAGGGTTCCATCAGCGAATCTCCAACGGTAAGCCGCGGATTTAAGGAGGAGTAGGGGTCCTGAAAAATGATCTGGATATCGCGGCGGATATGCCGCATGTCCTTTGTGCCCAGCTTGCGCAGATTGGTATTATCAAAACTCACAGCGCCGGAAGTAGGTTCGATCAGTCTTAATATGCTTCGGCCCAAGGTCGACTTGCCGCAACCCGACTCACCTACAAGGCCCAGAGTTTCGCCCGGAAACACATCAAAACTTACCCGGTTTACAGCTTTAACATAGTCTTTCTTGTTCCCGAATAATCCGCCACCGGTAGGGAACCAGGTGCAAAGTTCGTTGATCTGTAACAAGGCTTGTTGCTGGTATAAGCCTTTACGATGGGCGGCTATCTCGCCGGGTTGGTAAGCATTTTGAGAACGAATGTTTTCGATGGTATTGCTGGTTTGGTGCTTGTTATTTAAAAAATCGGCGACAACCGGCAAGCGTTTTAAATGGTATTTTGGCGAAGGTCGGCAGGCCAATAAACCCCGTGTATAGGGATGTTGAGGGGTAGTAAAAATAGATTCGGTACTTGCCTTTTCAACAATTTCACCTTTATACATCACGGTTACCTGGTCGGCAATTTCGTGTATCACACCCAGATCATGCGAAATAAACACAAGGCTCATGTTTCGTTCGGCTTTCAGGCGATGCAATAGTTCGATAATGGTTTTTTGTACGGTTACATCCAGGGCCGTAGTTGGCTCGTCAGCAATTAAAATCTCCGGGTCGCATGACAAAGCCATCGCGATCATGATGCGCTGTTTCTGGCCGCCGGATAATTCGTGGGGGTAACTGTCAAAAATAGCTTCAGGCCTTGGTAATTGTACTTCGTTGAAAAGTTCGATCGCCCGTTGTTTTGCCTCGGAACTGTCGACACCCAGGTGCAAACGAATTGCCTCAGTTACCTGGTTGCCGCAGGTTAGCACCGGGTTGAGCGAGGTCATAGGCTCCTGGAAGATCATCGCAATCCGATTGCCCCGCAAATGACGCATTTGATCTTCAGGAAGATTCAAAATGTTAATGCCGTTTAACAGGATCTCGCCACTTACCAGCGTGTTTTCGGCGGGGTGTAATCGCATTATGGCCAGGGAGGTAACCGATTTGCCAGACCCGGATTCGCCAACTATGCCCAGCGACTCACCTTTTGCCAGTGTGAACGAGCTGTTGTTTACTGCTTCTACCAGTCCGTTTGGCGTTTTAAAACTTACCTTTAAATTTTTAACCTCCAGCATTATATACCAACCACCGTTATGTTTTCGTCAGGAATCAGTTCTTCGCCACGGTAACGTCTTAATAATTGTGCAGTGGCAATTACGTCTTTCTGGCAATAGTTTGCGATCCGTTCCAGGTTGTTTTCTTCCCAATAAACCTGGCCTACCATGCTGCCATCAATATCGTCTTTTGGTGTGGGTATATCGAAAATAGTAGTCAGCAAACTCAACGAAGTATAGCTTTTATAATCTCCGAATTTCCAAAGCTCCATCGTGTCAAGGTGACTGATCTCCCAGGGCTTCTTACCGGCTATTTCGAGTTGTGAGGGTATTTTTAGCCCATTGATCAGCATACGCCGGCAAATATAGGGATAGTCAAATTCTTTGCCATTATGCGCGCAAAGTACCAGGGATGCCGGTTGTGAATGCAGTAAGTCAGCAAACTTGATCAGCAAATCCTTTTCCTTGTCCGAATAAAACGACTTTACACGTAATCCTGTGCCTCTGCCTCTCGAGAATATTCCTACCGATATACAGATGATCTTACCGAACTCTGCCCAAATTCCGGCACGTCCATAAAACTCTTCTGCTGTTTCTTCCTTCCGGGCGTGCAGGGTTTTTTGGTCCCACAGTTTTTTAATTTGCCCGGGCGCCTCGTCATAGTTGCGGTACTGAGGTACGGTCTCAATATCCAACACCATAATATTATTCAATTCGTATTGTTCGAGCATGGCAATTTAAATTAGAAGACAAGATACTAAAAACGCTGCAATGCCCGTGCACTTTAAATTTCGGGTTGTTATTATTTGGCAGTGATATCAAAACTTACCTCAGTAGTGTTCCCGTTGGCATCTACCAGTGTCAACTTATGATGGCCTTCTGAAGGGTTTAAAGCCATTTGGTGAAAGTCGGTTGTTTCCCCCACATATTGGTCATCCAGATGCCAGAATATTTTTATGCCAGCTTGCCGGTGCGCAGCATTACAAACCATGCGGCCACGTTTTCCATCTACTTCCAAAGGAACGTAGACCTTTGCGCCCTCTTTAGGGTAAATGATCTCCATCGGGCTGCTTTTTGCGGCCAGTGCGCAGTCGGCCCTGAATGCTGGCAAAACATGATACTGGTAATTTTTAGCCCTGTAATAGTACTCCATGGAAGGCGGTAATACAAACCAGTTTTTGGTGATCATGGCCGAGGGACTCATACAGTCGCCGGTAACCTGCCATTTGCCGGTTGGGTCTAAATGAACCTGCTGATGCCAGGGACAGACTGGTGCTTTAAGTCCGCTTTGCGGAACCCAAACCTGGTCAACATCATCGCAATAAATTCCGGCCCTGTAGCCGCTTTGCCGACATACCCTGATCTTTACCATGTCATTCAACGGCATCCTGAACCATTCGCGGGATACGGGCAATAATCTGAAAACCTGGAATAGGATAGGAGCTGCAGTATTGATCCCGGTCAAGCCTGGCCTGCCTTCGCCGTCGGTATTGCCAACCCAAATTGCCACCACATAGCGCGGTGTAATGCCTATGGCCCAGCCATCGCGAAAACCAAAACTGGTGCCGGTTTTCCAGGCTATCCGTTGCGTTGAGCTGAATTGTTGCCATAACATTTCTTCCCCGGGCCGCATTACTTCCTCCATCGCGTGAAATGTAAAATAGATGGATGCAGCATCAAACAGGCCGTTTTTTTCAAGATGATGTTCCTTCGGGCGCTGATAGCTGTAAACCGGGTTGTGGTAATCGGCCGTATCATATTTTCCTTGATAGGCACCGTTATAATGGTTAAGTACCCTGGCCATATCGGCATATGCCCCCGCCAGTTCCCAAAGTGTGTTTTCGCCGCCACCCAGAATAAGGGAAAGTCCGTAATGATCTGCTGGCTTGTTTAAGGTGGTCATACCAACCTCATGCAGCAAATCGTAAAAGCGTTCAAATTTGTATTGCTGTAACATTTTCACAGCCGGTACATTTAATGAACGCGAAAGCGCCCTTGATGCCGGTACGGCTCCATCATATACCAGGTCGAAATTTTTTGGGTGAAAACTTAATATCTGTGTAGGGACATCCGGCACCAAACTATTCGGTAACAGCAGACCGTCATGCAACATGGAAGCATAAAGCAAGGGTTTTAGCGTACTACCCGGACTCCTCGGTGCATTTACTACATCCACATCACTTTGCATGGTCGTATCCTCGGGGTGCGAAATATTGCCCGCATAGGCCAGTGTTGCCCCGGTTTCAACATCGATCACAACTGCTGCGATGTTGTTGATATCGTTACTTTTTAATACTTCATGATTGCGTTCTAAAATTTCATTCACCTGTTTCTGGAGCGAAGCATGGATGGTTGTTTTGATACGCGTCAAACTATCCGGATTATTGACATGATCAGTTTTGAAGCGTTGCAGCAGGTGAGGGGCAAGCAGCGGCAGCGCTACGGGTTGGTCCGGTAAAGGTTCTAGCTTGGCGAGCGATGCAGTTGAAGCATCGATGGTACCTTGTTCCTTTAGTTTATCCAAAAGCAAATTGCGCTTCCTGAGTAATAATTGTTTGTTTTTTCCGGGATGAACAAGTGACGGCGAATTGGGTAATACCGCCATAGCTGCCATTTCACCCCAGGAAAGTTTGTCGGGACTGCGGCCAAAATATCGCCATGACGCTGCATCAAGCCCAACTACATTTGAACCAAAGGGTGCATTACTGGCATACATGGCCAATATCTCTTTTTTACTGTATCTCAGTTCCAGTCGCAAGGCTTTAAATATCTCGGTGAACTTATGCCAGTAGGTGCGTTTATCTTTGGTTGATAGCCTGATCACTTGCATTGTCAGGGTACTTCCACCGCTAACCACGTGTCTGCCTCCGATATTCTGTTTGATCGCCCGCCCAAGGGCAATGATGTCGACACCCGGGTGATGCTCAAAGCGCTTGTCTTCAAACGCCATGATACATTGTTTGAATTTGATGGGGACCGCAGTATCGTAAGGAAAGCGCCATTGTCCGTCACTGGCAATGGAAGCTCCCAGCAGTTGTCCCTGGTCGTCATCTATAACATAACTGGTGGGATAGGTGAACAGCGTTTTTGGCAGGCAAAACCAAAACCACAACAGGCTGCCGGCCAAAAAAGTAAGTATTATGATTACTTTTGGCTTTTTGAGAGCGATTTTTATACGGTTTAGCCTATGCTGCATCACATGAAATTAAAAAAGTTGTCGATCATCATACCTGCATATAACGAAGGTAATACCATTCACCTGATCCTGGATAAAATTAAAGCGGTCGACCTGATCGGGCATATTAGTAAAGAGATCATAATTGTTAACGATTGTTCTACTGACCATACCGAAAAAGCCACTATCGAATACCAAACAGCTAACCCCGACCTTAATATCCGATATTTCAAACACGAGGTCAACAAAGGTAAAGGTGCCGCCCTGCACACTGGTATCGCACATGCCACGGGCGAGTACCTCATTATCCAGGATGCCGACCTTGAATACGACCCCGCCGAGTATAACGACCTGCTAAAGCCCGTTTGCAAAGGTTTTGCCGATGTAGTTTACGGCTCGCGCTTTATGGGCAATAATCCGCATCGCATCTTATTCTTTTGGCATACCATCGGCAACCGGTGCCTTACCTTTCTCTCTAACATGTTCTCCAATCTCAATCTGACCGATATGGAAACGTGTTATAAGCTCTTTGATACCCGGATCATTCAGTCGATCAAACTAAAAGAACAGCGTTTCGGCTTCGAACCCGAAGTCACCCAAAAAATCGCCCGTGTACCCGGTATCCGCATCTACGAAGTAGGCATTTCCTACTACGGCCGCACCTATGAAGATGGCAAGAAGATCGGTTGGAAAGACGGCGTTCGGGCCATTTATTGTATTTTAAAGTACGGGCTTTTGGGTTTGTGATCGGTTAACTAGTGATTGGTTGACTGGTTAACTAGTGACTAGTTAACTTGTTAATTGGTGATCAGATAACAAATCACTAATTAACAAATCACTAGTTAACTAATCACCAACCATTACCTAAGCACCTCCACCCATTTTCCTTTCTGTACAGCATTGATCGAATGGTTGTACATAGCTTCGCTGGATACAGCCGGCAGGTAATACTTACCGGTATAAGCCGCGTTTAGCGTAACGTAGAAAGTTACTTCTTTGTCCTCTGCCACGCTGAAATAGGTGTTGACCCGATCGTCACGGATATCGCGGTAGTCTGATGGCGATGAACTCATCGCTTCGGTCGTGTCGTTCATCCGGGTGTTGATGATCTCCCATCCCGATGGAAAAATTTGGGTTAGCGCCATATTATCATACCTGCCGCGTTTGCCTGGGTTTTTGATATTTACCTGTGCCACAAAATCGGTTCCCTGCTTTAGCTTTGTTACGTCAATCGGGTGACCAGACAGTGTGAAATAGCCCACGCGCATTTCAAGTATATCCGGATTACTAACCGATTGTACCTCCTGACCCGTAGCAGGTTGTCCTCGCTGAATCAGTCTGACATATAAGCGATTATTGCCAAGGTCTTTGAGTGTTACTTTGCCTCCGCTGGCCGCCAGATCTGATTGCCATATATAGGTCTTTGAATCTACAGCGGACGAATTATAATTGAACTGCATCTTCGAAGCGGTATGATTTACCCCGCAATATTCAGCTATGGCCACCAGTGAATATGCTGTGGTCTGTGTGCTATACCAATCGTCGCGCGATAGCCTTGAGGCTACGATCCTGAGTTGTGCCCCAGCTCGTTGTTGTTGCCCCAGCAGGGTCAGTGTTTCTAATATCATGGCCTCATCACGGAGGTCGGTACCATAGGTGCCGTAAAGTGTATAATACGGTTTAACCGTCGTCGACAGCCCTTTTATCAACTGCAGACCAATCTCGGGCTGACCGACCAGTTTGTAAGCAGCAGCCAATCGCCAGCGGGCTTCCTCACTGATATATTTAAATTCACGTAGGCGGTTCATAGCACCCAATTCAGGGGCACGAGCCAGTGCCAGCAAGTACAGGCGGTATGCCTGAGTAAGGTCGGCACCATAAAAACTTCGCGAATCAGGAGCCCAGGTCAATGCCTTTAATTTTTGATATTTCTTCCAGTTTTCCAGGAAACCGATCGGCAGGGAATATCCTTTGCCTTGTGCCGCCAGCATAAAGTGCCCGGCATAATTGGTTCCCCATTCATCAGACTCGCCCTGATTCGGCCAATAGCTCAGGCCACCATCATTTGTCTGGAAGTTTTTCAGGCGACCGATCGTTGTTTTAACATTTCGGTCAACTTCGGCATTTTGCCTTGGCGACAAGTCGATCAATTGCCCCAGGTAAAGTTGCGGGAATCCTGCTGAAGTGGTTTGTTCGACACAACCATAAGGGTATTCGATCAGGTAGTCCAAACGTTTCGTCAGGTTAAGGGGCGGGATGGTCGCTACTTCCAGGGCAGCCCGGTTAGTTCCCGTCATTCCGATAGGAGTGTACTCTGAGGACCATGATTCGCCCGGCGCTAATTCCTTCTCGATCACTTTGGTGATCGGTGGGTTAGGGTTCCGTACATTCAGTTCCACATCATAGGTTGCTGTTTCTCCGGCGCCTTTAGCGATGATCTTAACTTTTCCAACTCCGATAAAACTTTTCACATCCAGGTCGAACATGACCAACTGGTCGCCCGTTTTGCTAAAGCTAACCGTCTTTTTATTATTCCCCGCCAGGTTTTCAAAGGCGTTAGACTGAACCTCTACACTTACATTTTTTACTTTATCTTCCAGCGCAAACACACTTACCGGCAACTGTATCTTTTCTCCCGGCCCTAAAACCCTTGGTAGTGTTGCCAGGATCATTAAAGGCTTTTTAACGGTTACTTCTTTATCTGCAAAACCGTAACTACCGTCGTGCCCGGCAATTACCATCACCTTTACTGCCCCAATGTACTGTGGCAGAGTGAAACGTTTGGTTTGATGTTCGCCTGCATTGAGATGGTAGGGCCCTAAGAACTTCACAACAGGTTTAAAGCGGTTTACCTGTACATTATGGTTCATGCCGTTAGTGCCGTCGCCGCCGATACTTAAAATACGCTCAAGGCCGCCACCATAGGCACCGATCACATAGTCGAACAGGTCCCAGCTTTTAACGCCCAGCGATTCGCGGGCATAGAAGGTTTCGTGCGGATCAGGTGTTTTGTAATTGGTAATATCCAATAATCCTTCGTCAACAATAGCAACTGTATAAGTCATTTCCTTGCCATTAGCTTCTGAAACCGTTACCGAAGATGGCGTCTCCGGCCTGATCTTGTCTGGCATATTGATCACCGGTTTAAGGATCGTTTGCGGGTCATCAACCTGCAGTGGTATTACGCCATACATGCGGATCGGCAGGTCATTCACGGTTTGTGCATGCCGTTGCAGCAGCGTAACATTTACAAAAATATTAGGCGCCATCTTGCCGTCTATCTTAAAGCTATACTGCGTTTGGCCCTTCCTGGTATCTATCCAGGCAGTTTGCAATACCTGGCTGCCGTTTTCAATACTGATCAATGCGCGACCGTTATCGCTGGTCGGAATGGTCAGGGTTGCATCTTCGCCTACTTTATATGCCGTTTTATTGGAAGTAAATGAAAGCATGGCAGCTTCGGTCGGATTGCTTTGCTGAAGACGTTCGGCCCAGTTCGACCAATCCATATACAGTACTTTTCCTGTTGAATGGCCAGTCTGCGGATCTTTTACCAATAGCAGGTATCGGCCCCAATCATCATTGCTAACATGCAGGTTCCATTGTCCGCGACCGTTGGTTAATTTAACCGTTTCGGTTTTGATCAGTTTGTTGTAACGGTCCTGTGTAAAATTGCTGAACTCGTTGCCGCTTTCGTCCCACCACCAGCGCCACTGGATCTTGTATAGTTCTACCTGTACATCGCGACTACCACTGAAAGGCTCGCCTTTGGTATCTACGTCAGCAATACTGATCGGATTATCCCGGTTAGTAAACAACATACCGGAATAATTACTGCCTTTCGGTGTTTTAATGCCGACATAGCCATCGTAAACGTTGTAAGGCAATGATATACCCTGTATGCTAAAAGCTCCTCCGGGTTCAAATACTTTCACCAGGAAATTGGCTTTCAACTGTCCGGGTGCTTGTTTATCTACTTCAATATCCGGTTTAACAACCGCCTTGCCCGTTGCATCCAGCCTGCCTTCAAAAACGGTGGCTGTTTGGGTGTTGAAACTCAGGGTAGGGTTATCGAATATATAATCATCATAACCTTTAAAAGTAGTGTGCTGTGCCGACAGGTAAGCATCAACTTTGGCCTTCAGATTTTGCGCAATACCGCCAAAAAGCCATCGTGCCTGCAGGTCGCCGGTTTTGTCGCCGCCTTTGGTTAACTGCGTTGCTCCGCCAAAATTCAGATTGATCTTTAGCCGATTCGGCATGATCGTCTCGATCTTGACATTCTTTTCAAACGAAGCGCCGCCTACCTTCACTTTGGCGGTCCAGTTACCTGTACGACTTGAGGTTTCAGTCGCTACATGGAAACTATAAAATCCATCGACCGATTGCGTAGCAGTGATGTGTTTATAGATGTGCCCATCCGGGTCATCCAGTTCAAATTCAACCGGGTGATCAGAAGGCAGGGTCTTTAATTTATCCTGCAGGATAAAAGTCAGGAATATTGAATCGCCGGGCCGCCAGACACCGCGTTCACCATAGATGAAGCCTTTTAAGCCACCTTGTATTTCCTGGCCGCCAACATCAAAACGGGAGAGGGGCAGTGAACTACCATCATCCAGCTTCAAATAGCCGCGCTCATTACCTTTACTTGCTACCATCAGGTAAGGTTTACGTTTCAGATCGAATTTGGCCAGACCATCGCTGCCAGAAATTGTTTTATAAATTTCCTGCTTCTGGTAATCCAAAAATTGTAATGTTACACCCGACATCGGTTGTGCACTCAGGATATTGGTAACAGCAACTACCATGCTGTTATTTGCACCGCGTTTGGCGATCAGGCCGATATTGGATGCGATGATGTTGCGCATGGCCCAGCGCTCGCGGGTATAGTAAGAATTGGTACACGGGTCACCGCGCTCGTTCCATTTATAATTATCCGGGTAATAGTTATCATACCTTGCCCAAAAATCATCATCTTCATCACTTACCTTATTGGTATTGTCGCGGTCTGAATAATCGCTATCGTATTCGTTATCGTCGGTATTTGCTTTTAGCGTACCCGTTCCACCAACTGAGCAGTTATAGAGGGAATATTCCTTTCTGAAACCAATCACGACCCTGTAAATAGCACCAGGTTCGGTCCTGACCAATTGATCGATATCGAGCATAAACCGGTTTTTCTTGGTCAGGTTAATGCCCTTTTGCTGATCCAGATGTATTGTTTTTTGTAGAATAGGTTTACCCACCATACGGAGTTCTGATGAGCCATCAAAGCCATTCGACTGGAAGTACTGCGGTACGTTATCGGCATAGATCTTGATAATGCTCACATCAACCGCATTCAGGTTAACGGCTTCAAAAGGCATGGCCAGTTTGCCGGAGTCGGGGAGGATAACACCTTTACCCGGAATAGTTACAGAAGGCAATCTGTTCTCAAAAAATACATTTCCAGTAAATGCCTGGCTGATCTTTTGATGAGATATATTCTCGACACCTTCATTCACGAATGCTGTGAAATTGCCTTCGAGGCGTTCAGGGGCAAATATTTTTACTGTGCTACCTTCAATAGTATATGCCGGGTCCTCGATGTTTTTGATCCCCACCAGGCCTTTTAGCTCCTGCCCAACCATGATGGCATCCGAGAATTGTACCAAAACATATTGGTCGTTATCCTGAACGGCCATAATATTAAGCACCTTAAAATCGCCGATGGCAGGTATCTCAAATTGCTGGTTGCCGTGTTTGTCGATATTCAGTGCCGTGCCATCCCAGTTAACAGTAAGTTGATTTACTTTGTCGGCTGCACGGCTCAGACCAGTTATAGTGAATTTGTGCGAATGTCCTATGACATTATGTTGCCAGCTGATACCAACAGGCGATACATAGTTGGCCGTAAGCAGTTTTTCGATCAGAGCAGGGTCTTCAGCATCTGCTGTTTGAATAATGCCTTCAAGCTTCATTTTGTCGGTTGAAGTGTTTGTGGCTGTAACCAGTCCGGCAAAACTCACCGTAAAATCGGGCTTGATGGTCTCAAAGCTGAATTTGAAATCGTTGAACGGCGCAGTAACATTTACCACTTTACTCAACCTGAAGTCAGCCGAGTAAGCCTGGTCAGACGTTAACTTCGTTTCGGGCCTGAACTCAATAGTTCGCTCGTCAACCCAATAGGCCTTGCCTTTTACAGCCGGAGAAAAGTCGAACACCCCATCCGGCAACTCATCATTTAGCGCATGGGTGGTCTGCACCTGGCTGGCAAGCCTGATCCTGATCGTGTTTTCTTTTGAAATAATGCCTGTGGTGTACGACTCAATATACTTGCTGAAGGCCGGGTCGACGACACCTTTTTTGTGATCAAGGTGGTAAACAAAAAAATATACAGCAATGCTTGCTAAAACGATCGCAGCAGCGGCGATAATTGGACGCTTGCCTTTGAGCAGCGGCGTCTCTCCATCTTTCATTTGTTAAGGTTATTTATTAACGAAATTTAGAT
>Ga0164297_10004633_pt1 | contig 12179 bp, 11 predicted proteins | sample GEODES058metaG_FD_113539 | JGI IMG/M metagenome (GOLD analysis project Ga0164297, IMG submission 113539) | Dystrophic lake water microbial communities from Trout Bog Lake, Wisconsin, USA - GEODES058 metaG | ecosystem: Environmental > Aquatic > Freshwater > Lake | place: USA: Trout Bog Lake... | reverse complement strand
TTGTGGGACGATTTCTGTAGTACACTACTAGCTACTGATTTAGTCAGCTTGCATATTATCGGCGGTGAACCTACTATAAACAAGCGGTTTAGACAGTTAATAGACTTGTTTGTCGCTAATAACCGCACAGACTTTAGCTTTAGTTTTACTACTAACTGTATGCACTCACTAGATGATCTTTGGGATAAGTTAGCTAAGTTTAAACGAGTTGAAATAGGTATGAGTGTGGAAACTGTAAATCATACCAACGATTATATACGTTATGGTAGCAACATCAATACCTTATTAACGAACATTGCTCATTATCGAGCTACGGCGCCAGAGAATGTTGCTTTTGTTGTGCGTACTGTGCCTACACTATTAACTATTAACTATTACTCACAGCTAATCGATTGGTGTTTAGACAACAACTTCTTAATCGACAGTTACTTTGCTACGGATCCTGTATGGCAACAGATACGCTTGCTACCCGATTCAGTAAAGCAACATTTACAAACAGAGTTTCAGAATCAACTTGATGGGTATCTAGCATTGGCCAAACACCGACAAACAGGGTTAACTAACTATAGAAATCAATCACACGTGTTAGAAAACCTAACATCCGAAGTACGTGCGGCACTAGCTAGTGTAGCATTAGGCAATCAAGATCCAGACTTAGCGGCCAAGAGTGTGTTACACTTCAAGCAACTAGATACAATGCGTGGCAATAGTGTTGTTAAGAACTTTCCAATGCTACAGGAGTTTTTTGAATCATATGGCTACTAATCTACAGTTTAGTATAACTGTCAAGCCCATTGGTTATGACGATTCGTGGCCTGAGTTTTATCTTAAAATAGATAACCAGCTACAGGATTCAGGAAAATTATGGGAACAGCGCACTTACAATTTTGATGCCGATCTCGAAGATGGTACGCACAATATTGTTGTTGGGTTTACAAATAAAACTGATGCAGATACACAAGTAGTTGACGACAATATTGTCAACGATAAAGCAGTCGTTGTAGAAAAGATTAGTATAGAAGGTTACGAGTTTGAGGATTTTTTGTACCGTGGAGTATATTATCCTATCGGGCGCTGGCACTCAAACAGTAACTATCTAAGCTGGAATGGAGAATGGAGTTTAGAGATCACTACTCCAATCTTTACTTGGCTACACCAAACACAACATTTGGGTTGGATTTACGAGAAAAATTTGTAATATTACACGATTGTCATAACTACTATGCATGTCATGGATTTACGAAAATACTCAAGTAGAAACTTTACCCGAAGATTGTGTCGGATTTGTTTATTTGATCACAAATAACTTATCTGGCAGGAAGTATATTGGCAAAAAACTTGCTAAGTTTAGCAAAACCACTTACAAAATGGTTAAACTAAAGAATGGTAAGAAGAAGCGTAAGAAGATTCGTGGTAAAATAGATTCAGATTGGCAGACTTATTATGGCTCCAGCCCAGAACTAACTAAAGATATAGTAGCTCTAGGCGTTGAAAACTTTAGCAGAGAAATACTTTATTATTGTCGATCAAAATCAGAATGTAGTTATATAGAGGCGAGAGAACAATTTGCTCGCCGAGTATTAGAAAGTAATGATTATTATAACGGACATATCCAAGTCCGTGTACATGGCTCACATATTATCAACAAGATTTAGTTCTTCAGACACAAAGTCTATCCGTAGTAAATCATATTAAACAGTAATGGCTCGCACAGGCTTAAAAACGTGTGCCTATGACAACCGGATAATAACGGGGACGGAAACCTTGCCGCTGTAGCAAGTGCTCAATCACTATCCTTAACAGGACGAAGATCGCTAATCGCCGCGGTTTGATTGTTTGAAGAACTAGATAAGGCTAAAAAGACGCAGTAGTGATACTGCACGGGTTATATGTATGTTAGCGTATATGTATGATCCCGCCGTTGTAAAAAGACGCAACTCGAGGTACCGGACAACCGCCTCTGTAATGTTGTAACGCTATGTGACTGTGCTACTCGGATAATGCTACAGAACAATCTTTGCCCAGTGCGGGCAAAGTGTGACCGATTAATCTGGATAATACTGAAAAACATCAATACTTCTTAGATAATGTTTAAAGAAGAAAACGATTAACGAGCAAAGCGAAGTTAATAGATCTGCGAAGTAGATCTTAAAAGAATGGCAATCCTGATTCCTTAGTAGTTTCCATATTAGACTTAACTATCTCACTGATGATTTTTCTATCTTCATAACACATCATTGTGGCTTCTTCATAGGTAATACCACCTCTCATAAACCAGCAAAGTGATAAGAGATCGTGTTTTAAGGCTTTTGAGTCTTTGTCGTACTGGTCAATGAGTGCGGCAATCTCTTCATTTGATAGCGTCAAAAGCCTTAGTCGAAAAAATTTGTTTGATCAAACACAAAAGGAGCTACAAATGTTTGATTACATTCATTGTTTGTGCAAGTTAGATTGATATTATTGTAAGTAGTTTCTTCTCTAATAGCTTCTAGTCGAGATTTGATTGCTTCCCAAACTTTTTTATCACTGTTATTTAAGAATTCAAGAATATACTCTTTATTATCAACAAAAGTACCATCAGGTAGTTTAATACCAGCAATACTTTTACTGATTTGACTAATACCGGTTTCAACTAACTTTTGGAATAACTGCCCAAACTGTTTAGTTTTTTCATCATCGTCAACTTCAGTATTTTGAACTAGCTGTAGCAAACGCTGTTCTTCAAAGTTTAACATATTATTTTTATTGTATTCTTCGTAGTATTGTGGTCTTAATACAATTTCAAGATCATTAATACTAACTGGCGTAGACCAGTCTGCTGGAGTAATATTGCCGAGCATAAATGATAAATCTAATGCATGCTCGTGCTCAGTCCCGCAATGTGGACATTTAGATAAAAACTCCATTTCTTTGCCAAATGTAGCTAAACGTATAGCGATTAAAATAGCATCTAAATCAATAGCCGGCATTTTCCACGGATCTTTAATAGCTGGGCAACAGCTTTTAATAACAGCTATAGTACTTTCGCCGTTCATTAGTGCATCTGGAGTTTTCATAGTAAGTTCGTCTTTTGCAGTCATGGCATATATAGGAACTTCGCCGGACGCTGGCAAATCTAATACACCTTCAGGGTACCATTTGCCATTACTAGGCAACTTAATATAAACTACAGGTTGTCTAAAGTGTTTAGCTAATGGATTACCGGATAAATTACTCATTTTTGATCTCCATAAATATTGATATATGTACTTATCTTATAATAAACTGGGTAGATTAAAAATATGGCAGGCTTAGAAAATCCACAAGAGGCAAAAGAATATATAGAGACTGTACTAGGTACATGGGGCTCTGCTATGGGCGCCAATGCTAAATCGTCTCAAATGCGATTTCTACAAGAAGAGCGAGCACACCAACGACTAGTTAAGGCGTTAATTGATTCAGGGCAAGCAACTAAGGATGATGCAGATCAAAAAGCTCGTAAGTTAAAACAAGACGAAGACGATGCTAGAAAAGCCGATATACGAAATAAAGCATTAGCTGACGGTTTCCTTAAAGCAGTTGATGGTGTAAAGAATTTTGCCAGTGGATCAATAAGTGCAAGTCAAGGTGCTTACAACGCAACTGATGCGTTTCAAGCCGCAGTACCAACATTAGGTTTATTAAGTAGTGCCGCCAAAACAGTTGCGGATGTATTATCATCGACATTTAGTGGCACAGGTATACTAGGTGGCATAGTCAGTGGTGCGGCTAAAGCGGCTTCGGGATATATTGAAATATCAACACAGTTAGCTAAAGCACAACTTGAAAATGCATCAAAGTATGTTAGAACATATTCTGATTTAAGTAAAGTAGGTGTTACATTTGGCGGAGATCTTACTGCCTTAGCAGAAACTACAAAAGATGCTGGTATTAGTATGGACAGCTATGCAACTTTTGTTAAAAACAGCAAAGACGATTTGGTTAAACTTGGTGGTGGCATTGAACTAGCTTCTATCGGTATAGCTCGTATGGGCAAAGAACTACGCAACAGCAATACTAACCTGGCTGTTATGTACGGTACTGTTGAAGATTTTGACAGCGCATTAGCCAGTTACTCATCAATGATGGCGTCGTATGGTGTTGATGTTGTAAAAAATAATGGCGCTATTAAAGAAGGTGCTAACAGTTACTTACAGACACTTAAAGATTTAACAGATTTAACTGGTCGCTCAGTTGAATCTCAAATGAAAGACGAAGATAAGAGAAGTCAAATATCTGCTTATCAAGATCAAATGGCATCCCTTGCCGCACAAGATGCCGCTGATGGCGGAAAACGTGTTGAGGCACAAAGAGCTGCCACCGAAATATTTACTGCGGCACTTGGCGAAGGTTCTAAAGATTTACAAACAGAACTTGTTGCACAAAAAGGTGCATTAATAACACAGTCTTCTAACTTAATACAGGGCTTTGCACCAGTTACAGTAGGCATTATGCGTACTGTAAATGAAATGGCACGTTCTGGACAGTTTACTAGTAAACAAATTGAAGCCTTTGCTCAAGAACAGTTTAACTTACATAAAGAACAGATTGCTCAAGAAGAACAAGCACTTGGAAGTGTTACTCAGTTTAACTCTGCAGTAAAAGATGAAAATTTAAAAACCTTAGAAACTTTTAAAACTGGATTGCAAGGTGCTACTAGTATTAGAGACAATCTAGCAGAAGGACTTAAAAGAAAAGGCGAACAAGCTGCCGAAGCGCCTAAACAAGCGGCCAAAGACTTTGTTTCAGCAGTAAACGAATTACAAAACTTCAAAATAAAAATGGATACTGAAACTGCTAAGAATCTTGGCGATCTTGGGCAGTCGGCTAAAAATCTAATAGAGTTTCAATCTAAGATGCAGGATATATTTGGCGGCCGTTCTGGATTCCTGCGAGCAATGGATTACTTAATACCTGCATTAGAAAAAATTGCAGGTATTGATCATGGTGAGTCGTGGAAACGTAAAGCAATTGATTACGGTGCTACAGCAATTGGTGCAACCATTGGTGCAGTTGGCGGACTAGGTGTTGCCACCGTACCAGGTGCAGTTGCAGGCGGCATGATAGGACATACAATCGGCTCAAGCATCAATGATTATTTTAATATTGGCGAAGAAGATAATAGATATAGTGCTGGTGGTCAAAATATAGACGAATTAATAAAATTTGCTGGCGGACGTACTGGAGATAAAACACACTACAATGGATTAAACGATGCAACTAGACAAGCGTTTGAAGCTATGGTTGCAGACTATGCAAAACAAGGCGGTGGCCCAATCTCCATCAATTCTGGTGCACGGACAGCAGAAGAACAAGCGGCAATGGTTGCTGAATGGAAAGCTGCCGGCGGCGATAAAGATCACCCTACTGTAAATACTACAACTTTTGGCAGATTAACAACACCAGCTGATCCAGCAAATGACCCACATGTTAAAGGTATTGCCTTAGATTTGGATAAAAGTGATTACGCTAAACTAAATGCCAAAGGCCTACTTGCTAAGTACGGATTTGCAATGGTCCCAGGCGATGAAGGGCATATACAAAAAATGGCCAAAGGTGGAGTCACTGATGGTACTAGTATAGCTGGCGAAGCAGGACCCGAGGCTGTAGTGCCACTACCAGATGGTCGTACTATTCCGGTTAAAATGGATATGGCTGATTTAATTGACAAGTTTGATGAAATGATTGATGTGCTTAAAGATCACCGCGATACTTCGGAAAAGATATATCGGGCAACTGTTTAATCTGCTATAAATATAGCATAACAGAGAATATTATATGGCCGGCAGTAATTATTACGTATATCAATACCTATTAGAAAATGGATTACCATACTATATCGGTAAAGGTAAAAATAACAGAATTGATGTTAATCACAAACATATTGCGTTACCGCCAACTGAACGCAGGATTATTGTTAAAGATAATTTAACAAACGAGCAAGCTAAGATATTAGAAGGCGAGCTTATTACTAAGTATGGTCGTAAAATAGACGGTGGTATACTAGATAATATTAAAATTAATCAATGGGCTTGTTTTGCTGGGTGGACCCACAAACCAGAAACAATTGAAAAAATTAGTAAAGGTAATACCGGTAAAGTTAGAACTGAAGAATCTAAAGAAAAATATAGACAACCAAAAACTGTAGAACATGCACAGAATATTCGCAAAGCTAATTTAGGTAAAACTTTATCAAACGAAACAAAACAAAAGATATCTAATAGTCTAAAAGGAAACATACCTTGGAACAAGGGTGTAAAAGGTACGCCATGGACCGAAGCAAGAAGAAATGCTTACTTACAAAGTAAAGCATTAAAAGGATTATAAAATAATGGCGTGGAAAAAATATTTCAAAACATCAAATTTACCTAGTAACATTAGTCCCTTGGGTGGCGGACGTATTGCTGATCCTGGCATGCGTAACTATCAAAGCCAATTACCAGAAGTCTACATTGGACACCCAAACCGTGTTGAGCGTTACAATCAATACGAACAAATGGACATGGACTCAGAAGTTAATGCGGCATTGGATATTCTTGCTGAGTTTATGACTCAAAAGAACGAAGAGAACCATACTGCATTTACTCTTAAGTTTAAGGACACCCCTAGTGATAACGAAGTTAAGATTCTCAAAGAACAACTGCAACAATGGGTAGCACTTAACGAATTAAACAAACGTGCATTTAAGATTGTGCGTAACACATTAAAGTACGGTGACCAAGTATTCATTCGTGATCCAGAGAACTTTAAACTAATGTGGACAGAAATGTCTAAGGTTACTAAAGTTATTGTTAACGAAGGCGAAGGCAAAAAACCCGAGCAGTACTTGATCAAAGATTTAAACCCAAACTTTCAAAACTTAACTGCTACAGCAGTAGCAACAACTGACACTTATACTAATCACCCACAAACTGGCGGTCCCAGTGGTGCTTATGTACAGCCACAAAGCCCATTTGGTGGCGGATCACGTTTTAGTCATGCTAAAAACGAAGCTCCTATTAATGCAGAACACATTGTTCACGTATCCTTAACAGAAGGCTTAGACGTATTTTGGCCGTTTGGTAACTCTGTATTAGAAAACATCTTTAAGGTGTTTAAGCAAAAAGAATTGCTTGAAGATAGTATCATTATCTATCGTGTACAACGTGCTCCGGAACGTCGTATCTTTAAAATTGACGTAGGTAACATGCCAAGTCATATGGCTATGGCATTTGTTGAGCGTATTAAAAACGAAATTCACCAGCGTCGTATTCCTACACAGTCTGGTACAGGTAACAATGCTAACATGATGGATGCTACATATAATCCATTAAGTACAAATGAAGATTACTTCTTCCCTACTACAGCAGATGGACGCGGATCTAGCGTTGACGTATTGCCAGGCGGTGCTAACCTAGGTGAAATCACAGACTTACGCTTCTTTACTAACAAGTTATTCCGTGGTTTACGTATTCCAAGTAGCTATTTGCCTACTACAGCCGAAGATGGTACAGCGGCCTATACAGACGGACGTGTTGGTACAGCACTTATCCAAGAATGGCGCTTTAACCAGTATTGCTTACGTTTACAGAACATGATTGCTGACCGTTTGGATGCAGAGTTTAAGCTGTTTATGCGTTGGAGAGGCTTTAATATTGATGGATCTTTGTTTGATCTACAGTTTAATCCACCACAAAACTTTGCACAATATCGTCAAGCTGACATTGATGCGGCTCGTATTGCTACATTTACACAGCTAGAACAATACCCTTACCTAAGCAAGCGTTGGCTAATGAAACGTTATTTAGGTATGACAGAACAAGAAATTGCAGAAAACGAAATGTCTTGGGCAGAAGAAAAGGGTGATGTAGAAACAGCACCAGTTGATGCACCAGGATTACGTAGCGTGGGTGTAAGCCCAGGCGGTATCCAAAGTGATATTGAAGGTCTAGGACCCGAAGGCGGTGCCGCTGGTGGCCCTGATCTAAGCGGTGCACCTGGACCAGATGGTGCTGCCGGTGTTGGTAGTCCTAGTCCAACAATGTAACCTTTAAGGTAAATAGTTATACCATGTTTATTTTAGAACTATTTGACCCAGCACCTGAAGGTTATCATAATGAAAAAGATGATCAAAGTGTAGCTAAAATGTCCGACAGTCGCAAGACTCGTTTAACATTAGCACACCTAAATCAGCTTCGTCAGAGTCACGATGTGCGTAAAGTAGAGCACGAAAAGAAACTAGAACAAGTAGCAAAACAGTACACAGTACCTGCTGAAGGTGCCGGTAGCCCAGCATTATAACCGATATTTTCGGCATATCTTCACAAAATCCTTCAAAATATACCCATTTAACCCTTAATATACGTAGTTTTGTTAAATAATACTACAAAGCCACTTATTAAGGAGTTCTTATGAACAAGTTTGAAAAATTAATTGAATACATCATTAATGATGAAGATCAAAAAGCACGTGAATTATTTCACGATATCGTAGTAGAAAAATCCCGCGACATTTACGAATCTATCATGGACGAAGAGAACATGGAAGAGCGTGTACACGGCGACCAAGTTGGTGACATGGTTGATGAAATCGGTCACGAAGAAGCAGTTGGCGAAGCAGAAGATGAATTTGCTGATGCCGGCGAAGAAGAATTAGGCGGCGACGAAGAAATCGGCGGCGACGAGCATGGTGAAGAATTTGGTGGCGACACCGAAGGCAACCCAGCTGAAGAAGAAATTGAAGACAAAGTAATGAACATTGATGCTAAGTTAGACGAGCTATTAGCTAAGTTTGACGAAATCATGGGCGACGAAGGTCACGGCGAAGAAGTTCCTGCAGAAGAGCCAGCAATGGACACGGGCCACGACGAAGTTGGTGCTGAAGAAGAGCCAGCAATGTTTGAAGGCGAAAACCCATTTGCTAAAGAAGGTTCAGCAAAGTCTGGCAAATCAGGTAAATCTGGTTCAGCCGCATCTGGCAAGTCTGGTAAGAGCGGTTCCGGTAAAATGGAATCTAAAGGTTCTGCAGAATTAATGCGCGAATACGTAGACAAAATCCAAGACATGAATTTAACTGGTGCTTCTGAAGGTGACGCTGTTGGCGCCGCTGGTAAGAAAACAGCAGTTAACACAAAACCTGGTTCAGTAGGCCCAGGTGCTGATTTTGGTGGTACAGCTAATATTGCTAAAGGCGGTGAGCAGAACCAAGATGGTACAACACCAACTAAAGCCAGCAATGAATATAACAAAGGCCAAGGCGAAATCAAATCTGGTAACCGTAACGTTCCAGGCGGTAAAGCTGATAGCTTAGAGTCTACAGGTAAAAAGTATGAAACAGAACACGGTGCTGAAGGTCAAACTACCGACGGTAAAGTTCCTGTTTCTACTAAGTCAGTGCAGAAGCAAAATACTGGCAAGAAATAATTAGGAAACGATAATGGCTTTGTACCTAAGAGAGAACTTATCCTTTGACCGGGCTGGTATTGTAGTTGAATCTACAGAATCAGCCGACGGAAAGAAAAAAGATCTCTATATGAAAGGGATATTCATTGAGGGCGGCGTTAAAAATGCTAACCAACGTGTATATCCCGTTCATGAAATTGAAAAAGCTGTTTCGACTATTAATGAACAAATCAAAGGTGGCTACTCCGTCCTAGGCGAAGTGGATCATCCAGATGACCTAAAAATTAACTTAGACCGCGTTAGCCATATGATCACAGAAATGTGGATGGATGGCCCTGCTGGTTTTGGTAAATTAAAGATTTTACCTACTGCTATGGGACAACTAGTTGAAGCCATGATTACATCAGGCGTTAAACTAGGAGTTAGTTCACGTGGATCAGGACAGGTAAACGAAGGAAGTGGACACGTTAGTGATTTTGAAATCATTACCGTTGACATCGTAGCACAACCATCCGCGCCTCATGCTTATCCTAAAGCAATTTATGAAGGTTTAATGAACTATCGCGGTGGTGAATCAGTATTTGGTCTAGCACGTGAAGCTAGTCAAGATCAAAAAGTACAGAAGTACCTGAAAGAAGCCGTTAAGGGCTTTATCAAAGATTTAAAACTATAGGAGAAATATCCAAATGTTAGATGCTATCAAACCATTGTTGGATAACGGAATTATTAACGAAGAAACTCGTCAAGAAATTTCTGAAGCTTGGGAAGCTCGTATTACCGAAGCCAAAGAACAAGTTCGTGCCGAACTACGTGAAGAATTTGCTCAACGTTATGCACATGACAAGCAAGTTATGGTTGAAGCTCTAGACAAAATGGTTACTGAGTCTCTCACTGCTGAACTACAAGAGTTCGCAGACGAAAAACAACAATTAGCGGAAGATCGTGTTGCATTTAAAAAGCAAATGGTCGAAAGCGCAGGTAAGTTCAACAATTTCATGGTAGCTAAACTATCCGAAGAAATCAAAGAACTACGTGCAGATCGTAAAACTTACGAGGCAGCAATTGCCAAGTTAGAAAACTTTACAATCCGTGCTTTAGCAGAAGAAATCAAAGAATTTGAAGCAGACAAGAAAGCCGTAGTGGAAACTAAGGTTCGTCTAGTTGCTGAAGGTAAAGCTAAGTTAGCTGAACTACAACAGAAATTCATTGCACAATCTGCCGCCGCTGTTAAAGAGGCTGTTACCAGTTCGTTAGAGTCAGAGTTGACTCAACTAAAAGAAGACATTACCACAGCACGTGAAAACATGTTTGGTCGTCGTCTATTTGAAGCATTCGCCAGCGAGTTTGCAGGTACTCATTTAAATGAGAACAAGCAGATTCGTCAGTTACAAGCACAAGTTGCTATGGTAACTGATAAATTATCTGAAGCAGTTCAGAAGATTGAAGAAAAGAATGTATTAGTTGAATCAAAAGAACGTGAAGTTCGTATTATTAAGGAATCAGCAGAGCGCAAGGAAAAACTTGCAGAAATGTTGAAGCCTTTAAACAAAGAAAAGTCAGCAATCATGCGTGACCTTCTTGAAAGTGTTCAGACTGATAAATTACAGTCTGCATACGAAAAGTATCTACCAGCTGTATTGAACAATTCATCTGTAAATACTCCAGCTCCTAAAGCTGCCGTGTTAACAGAAAGTCGTGCAGTAGTAACTGGTGATAAAACTGCTAAAACTGCCGTTGAAGCCCCAAGCACAGAGTCATTGAACAATGTATTTGAGATTAAACGTTTAGCAGGGCTTAAATAAACCCTAAAAGGAAAGAGGAAATAAAATGACACAACAATTATTAGAAAGCCGTTGGGGCGAGACAAAAGAAGCCCTGTTAGAAGGCTTACAAGGCTCTAAGCGTACATCCATGGGTGTAATCTTAGAAAACACTCGTCGTATGTTAGCTGAGAACGCTTCAGGCGGTGCAACACAAGCTGGTAACGTAGCTACACTTAATCGTGTAATTCTACCTGTTATCCGTCGTGTTATGCCAACAGTTATCGCTAACGAAATCATTGGTGTACAACCAATGACAGGTCCAGTTGCTCAGATCCACACATTACGTGTGCGTTATGCAGACAACATGACTGATGGTTCTAGCTATGGCACATCAACTGCCGCTGGCGATGAAGCATTAAGCCCATTCAAGATTGCAGTTGCATACTCTGGTAGTTCTTCTACTGGTCAAGCTACTTCTACAGCCGCTTTAGAAGGCGTAGCAGGTAACCGTATCAACGTTCAAATCTTGAAACAAGTTGTAGAAGCTAAGACACGTAAGTTATCAGCTCGTTGGACATTTGAAGCCGCTCAAGACGCTCAGTCTATGCACGGTTTGGATGTTGAAGCTGAAATCATGGCTGCTTTAGCACAAGAAATCACAGTTGAAATCGACCAAGAGATCCTAGGTTCCCTACGTGCTCTAGCCGCAACTGACTACACATTCGACCAGTCAGCTGTTTCTGGTACAGCAACATTCGTTGGTGACGAGCATGCCGCGTTAGCTATTTTAGTTAACCGTACAGCTAACTTGATCGCTCAACGTACACGTCGTGGTGCAGGTAACTGGGCAGTTGTTTCCCCAGCTAGTTTGACCGTACTACAAAGTGCTACAACATCTGCATTTGCTCGTACAACAGAAGGTACTTTTGAAGCTCCTACAAACACTAAGTTTGTTGGTACATTGAACGGTGCTATGAAGGTTTATGTTGACGGTTACGCAAACGACAGCCAAGCTGTA
>Ga0164297_10004631_pt1 | contig 12181 bp, 18 predicted proteins | sample GEODES058metaG_FD_113539 | JGI IMG/M metagenome (GOLD analysis project Ga0164297, IMG submission 113539) | Dystrophic lake water microbial communities from Trout Bog Lake, Wisconsin, USA - GEODES058 metaG | ecosystem: Environmental > Aquatic > Freshwater > Lake | place: USA: Trout Bog Lake... | reverse complement strand
TCTTTGAGTTCTTGAATAGTCATTTCGATCTAATTTTAAATATCGTACTTGTAGATCAGAACTAGAACTATGAGAGCCAACAGGAGCATGAATGCATTGAAACGTAAGATCTGTTCTCTCTCTTTCTTGATTCTTTTCAGTTTTTTGTTTCATGTTTTATGATTTGAACAAATATAAACTTTTTCTCTCATACCTGAAAATTTTACGTAACAAAAAAGGGATTTTCTGCTGAAGAAAATCCCTTGACAATCCTGTTGATAGTCTCTATTTCTTGGAGGGATTTTTCTTTTTCGTAGTCTCGACTGATGAGCTGTCCATGTTGGCTTCCTTCTTGGTGACCGATCCCTTCTTGGAGGTTGTCTTCTTTGGAGAAGCTTTCTTCTTGGAGATCTCTGTGCTGGGTAGAGAATTGAGCTTCAGATTGGCAAAGGGCTTATGAGAGTCCTGACTCTTGATCTTTAGCAAGTCCACTTCCGGTGAAACTACATCCTGCTGTGAGTCTACCTTGGAAACTTCCTCTGTGTCTAACTTGTCCAAGATCTCTTCTTGCAAGTCAGTTCTGGACATCTTCTTGGGGATGAAGTGCCAGATTCCAACGATCATCACGACGATGAGCAGTAAAAATATCAAAATGTTCATTATGAATGATTTTAGACTTTATAGAATCCACAGGGAAAAAGTTCTTCCACTTACTATATATCTCCAGACCGCAAAAAGAAAGTGGAAGAGTTCCAGGCCACTTCCACTTTCAACTATCCGGAAGAGATTACTCGATCTCTATCTTAACGATCTTTTCTTCGGGTTTCTTGATCTGTATCTTAGGGACAGTGATTTCCAGGATACCGTTGCTAAATTTAGCTTCCACGGCATCCGTGTTCATGTTGTCTCCAAGTAAGAATTTACGTGTGAACGAAGAGTGCTTCAATTCTTTGATGATCCATGTAGTTCCCTCTTCATGGTTCTTCTGTTTTCTGGAACCCTTGATGGAAAGAATCTTTCCGGGCTCCACGTTGATCTCAACTTCCTCTTTGGTGAGGCCTGGGATCTCTGCGTGTATCAGGATTGAAGTGTCAGTGTCGATGACATCGACTTTAGGGTAGGAAGAATTTCCGAAAAATTCCACTCCCAGGTCCTTGGAGAAGGAAGGGAAGGATTTTTCCACCATTCTGTCAAACATCTTGTCAAAAGACGAGATGAATTCCGATCTTGAGTCCAGCAGGGCTGGTAATGAAAAGTTCTGTTTCATAGTTGAACACATTTTTTTGTTAAACAATCGTTTGATCTGTTTGTATGAGAGGACCTCCTGGAAGCGTCCTTTCGTCTTATATATTAGCAACGTCCGAAAAGTTCGGATTATGCAATGATAGATTTGCTGCTTTCGGTCTTGGGTGGAATGGAAAATTCCTCGTTGACATGACCGCAACTTGAGCACTGGAACGTAGGCACAGGAACGATGGAGTCCTGAGCTTCTCCAGTCATGATCTTGGAAACTTTGAAAATGTAAACTGCTTCTCTGAAAGTCTGGCTTCCGCAAGACTCGCATAGAACTTGAGTTCCATGATCTCTGAGATTGATTTTTGCTGGTGAAGATTGCATAGTTGAATGTTTAAGCTTTTTAGCTCTTGGAATGCATTAGTTCTGTGCAGTTCCGTAGAAAGATTTCATCTGTTTTCCTCTGGCAGTCAGAAAGTAGATCTCCTCACCATGTTCGTCCTCTATGCTATCCACGATTTCTTTTCGTTTCAAGTTGTTGAGTATAGTTTCTGCTGTCGTTAAGTTCAGCACTGAGATCATTTCATCCTCGTCGAGAACGAGATCTTCTCCATTTATGAACTTTTCCAAGATTTTCTCTGAGCAATTCTTTCTGAATTCCTCGATACCAAACTCGCTGTCAAAATCTTCTTTGATAGAGTCTATGATTTCGTTGACGTAATCCTGAACGGGTTGTGGGTATGTTCTCATGATGTAGTAGTTTCTTCTTCTATGATCTCTGCTTCCGGAACTTCTCTGACAAAATAGAAGCTTCCTTCCTTCCTGAAGACTTTGTCAGCTCCAAGATGCTCTTTCCAAGTATCTATGACTGGATTATGAATCTCCTTGATAGTTCTCAGAACTTGATGAAGAGTTCCGTCTATCTCGATGAATGTGGTGTGTATCTGGTACATAATTGATCGATCTAATATAACTTATCTTCATGCACGAAAAAACTTTAGACTGCAAAAAAGAGGGAGCAATGCTCCCTCTTGGATGAATTCTTCTATCTTCATTCATGATGTCCATGATGACCGTGGTGATGGTGATGATGTCCCGGATGACCGTAAATCAAATCATCGTATTCATCGATCACAACCTCGACTTCAATCTCTTCTTTGACTCTAGTTTCCTCTTCAGCAATCCACTGCTCTCTCTTTTCCTCTGAAGTTTTTTTCTTGAACGGAGTTCTAGTGCCGATTCCCAATTTTTTCAGTATACTTTTCATGCTATGAATCTTTTTGGTGTATATATCGTCAACTCTTAAGTCGATGCTGTGTGATGATCATGACTGTGGTGATGTTCATGTTCATGATGATACTTTCTTCTTCTGTGTTCCTCGTCTACCCATCTCTTTCTTCTCTGGATTCTATCCAGTGAGTGCTTCTTGGAAGCAAGGATCTTTCCTCCTCCTACAGTCTTGACAAGTTGTACTAAAAACTTTTTCATTCTCTTTGCTTATTTTAACGCAGCTAACCAAGTCAACTCAGCTCTGTAGTTGTAAATCTTTAGGTACACAGTCTGGAACCAAGCTGAGATCTTTCTGAATCTGTATGCTAGTTGCAGCTTTCTCACCATTCCCTTATGCGAAGTGGGAGAAGTTCTCAGAAAGGGTGGCATCCACTCGATATCTTCGGAAGCGATGATTGGAATTCCAGCGTTCACAAAATCAGCAGTGACGATGTTGAACGATTCTGAGAAGGAAACTTGTGTACCCAAATCCATCTGTGAGATCGCTTGCAGAAAGGGAGTGTGCTGGTACCAGCCATGATGAACTAATCTGTGCGGAGATCCCACGAAGAGAGATTTTAAGTTCTTCAGAACATTGTCACCGGACTGTTCCACCCGCGTCGAGTTCACGTGGAACTTGAGTCTCTTACCATTTCTTTCCGCAAAGTCTATGCAAGCTAAAGCTTGCTGGTAAGTGTTCTTCATGGGACGAATAGCTCCAAAACACCCGATGTTGATCCAATCTTCTCCATCCTCTTCAGGAGGAATTATATCGAACTTCTTGAACTGGTAGACATTGGGTAGAAAGATGAATGTTCCATCAGGAAAAGCTACATGAAGCTGTTCAGTGAGCTCTCGAGTGTTGGGTGCTATCTGTATCTTACCGTTTTGGATCTGAGTGTACTCGCGGATCCATCTTGTAGCAATACCTTCATTCGCCAGAAAGGGAGCTTTGGAATGAATTCTAACGATCCAGCGTCTGTTCATGTGACGAGGAATCTTCAGCAACTCCTCGAACTTGTAGGGTGGAACCCAGATAGCTTCTATGATCACTACGTCAGGATTGTTCTGTGTGACTACTCTGTCGATTTCATTGGAATCCTGCACTGAAGTTAGTGCTGCATCAAACCCATTTCTGTTCAGGAAGTTGACCACAAAAGTTGCGGAATTGTACAGGCCTGAAGTGACACCGTAGGAAGCTTTGACCCTGTCCGCGGTGATGAAGAGTATTTTGGTGCTCATAAAAGTGTCTCGATGAAATTTTCCCTAGAATCATAATATGTATCTGGATTTCAGGAGAAAAAAGCACACCGAAGCCACTTTTTCGTGATCTTTTTAAGAAAAGATTGTTAATTTTCAGTTAAACTGAAGAATAGTCTTATTCTTCAGTTTCTTCAAGATTGTTGATGGATCCAATCTCGGGTCTCATTGTAGCAGAAGACTTGGGAAGAACTATCTTGACTACTGATTTAGTATTTGATCCGGAAAAACTCACTGCATCATCTATAGCATCATGCTCAAAGACTGTAAATTTTCCACTTGGGCCGGATTTTTTCTCCTCGAAGATCAGCATGGACTTATGAGAGGGTAGCGCTTTCTTCACATAGACTCTCACAAGATGATCGTAGATTTCGGCTAATTTTTCCACTCCTTCGGAGTCTTTGAAATTGCTTATCAGCTCCATGAAAGTGAGATCATCTTCAGGTTTTTCTTGCATGAAGAATTTGTACTGGTACTTCAGGAATTCCAATCCCAGTTCCGGATTACTAACGGTGAATGCTACAAAGATGGGTGCCCATTTTTTGGAGAAATCGACCTTTCCAAAAGTGAATTTCTCGTAATCCAATGTGGTGTTTCCTCTTTCGAAAATATCTCTAAGCTCTGAGATGTACGTAAGTTTGCTACCCAACGATTCGCCGATAGCAGCATTATTCGTAGTTTTGATCTCATACTCAGTGTCACCTATCTTGACGTCGGAACTTTTCACTGAATCTTTAACGAAGAGTATCAGAAGGTACTCTCCCTTTCCTGAAGGATTGTTTCCGATCTTAACGTTGAGATTGTAGACATCCTTTAGAAAATTGTCCACCCTTGAACCTGAAACTTTCAGTTGGCTTCTGATAGCTTCGAAGATGTCCATCTTTCCAGCTTCTATTCCCTCTGATAGATCCAGTTCCACGCTTCTGTTCAGAATTCCAGAGACGATAGTCTGGTAGGATGAGTTATCAGATTCAGCTAGTTTCAGAAGAAGATCTTTCAGGGTGCTCCAGAAAACATCAAATCCGGAAGCTTTACCGCCACCTGGGACTAGATACTTCACTGTAGCATCCCTAACTTCATCCATCAACTTGGAATCAAAATTCAATTCACGAAGAGCTTTCTTGATCTTCGTGGAAGGATCTTCCATGTGAGCCACTGAGGATGCACTTTTTATCACCAAGTCCACTTTATCTTCCAGATGCTTGTCGTTTCCCTTATCTCTGATGTACTGTTCAGCAGCTGCTCTGAGCGTAGCTTCCACGTCACCTTCATTCTCCTCGTAGAGCTTTGAGAAGTTGCTGAAATCTATGAATTTATTCATGTTGTATATATCGATTGCTTCATTTTTAATAAAGCAAAAATAAGAAAATAAATTGACATGCCAAAATTTATTTAAGACTTCACAAGCTTTATCCTGTTCAGAAACTCCTGAGGAAAATTGGCACGTGACTTGTTGAAAAGATCTTTCAAGCAACCGTCCAGGACGTATGTGATGGCCCAATCGTCCTTGCTTCTCACTGATCTTCCCACTCCCTGTAGAATTGCCGTGGATGCTCTCCAAGCATACCATTCGGGTTGAAAATTCATCTTAGCAAAGACATACTTGTCTCCTAAAGAGGGATAGGGAACTTTCACAAAGACTTGAAATCGGCTTCTGTCTTCGAAGAGATTGATGCCTTCCAGAAGAGAGGGTCCCATGAGAACTCTGTTGGGTTCTATGATGAACTTCTTCATAGCATCTTCCTTCTCCTGCGAATTGGAGTAGATGATGATCCGATCCTGAAGTTTCTTCTCCAGTGAATTGAAGATCTTTCCGGAGAGCTCGTAAGATCCGCTATGAATTATTCCGCTTTCTTCCGGATGCTTCTCCAGGATCTCATGAACTTTGTCTCTCACCCAGTTGAAATTGCTATCACGCTGAGATAAGCTCATCCTTCTGTCCGGGTAGAAATAGATCGGAGACTTTTCAAAGTTGAAATTGGACTCCATTCTTTTGAACTTGCATTTCTTACCACCGATGGTTTTCAGAAAAGCAACAGGATCTCCGAGAGTGGCACTCATCAGAAGTTTGAAGCCGGCCTGTTCATGAAAGTACTTGTTCATCATGTACTTCTCTTCCAAGCAGTTGAAGACTACGCTTCCCTTTTCCTGGGGATTCTTGATCATGTATTCCACACCTACTTGAGAAAGGATGTGGTTATAATCCTCAAACTTGCAATGAGTATCTTTCAACCAGTCTGCTTGAGACATTGCAAATCTCCAGTCCCGAGGAACTTCCCTTTCTCCTGGAAATGATCGGGACACGGCTTCTTTCAACTCACCTCCACACTTCACATAGTCAACCAGAAACATCTCCAGCTGTTTCAGCAGAGAGAAGAGAGCCACGTCCTCGTTCTCGGCTAGTATCTTCTTCACCAGAGTCTTGACGTCGGATGGTGTCTTTCGAGGAGTTCTGTGTCCCTTCTTTCTCAGAAAGTTGTAAAAATCTTCGATACGTGTCACAGAATCCAATGAGATCCGAGGGCTGAAATGGTTCTGCACGATTTCCGGAATCTTATGAGCTTCATCACAGATGGTGAAATCTCTCTTCGGAAAGGGCACTCCCTTTCCTTTCTCCTGCTGTTGAGCTTCAACATATACACGTTGAATCAACCAAAAACTGTAATTGAGCAGAGCTACCGGAGATTGGATGGCTCTTTTTCTGTTAGTCAGATAGCCACACTCCCGGAAGCAGATCAGTTCCTCAGCATCCTCATAGGAGATATTCTTCAGGCGGCAGTCTCCCAAAGAGAACTTCTCATTGTTCACGGCGCAAGTGTAGTTATCCACTCCTTTCACGGATCCCCATCCCATTTTCAGATCTCTGAAATCTTTTTCATACTGAGTCTGAAGCGAGAGATCCGAGGCTAGAATGTAGCCTCTCATATCGAACTGAGTCAAGAAACCTGCGACCACCATGGCAATGATGGATTTTCCGGATCCAGTGGGAGCATCCAGTAGATAGAGATTCTTTTCTCCCTCAAAGAAAGTCTGAACGATGTCAGTTATGGTCTCAAGTTGACCGTTTCTAAAAGTGAAAGATTCTCCCAGATTCTTATGTGCCCACTTGGAGATATCTTCTTGTAATTTTTCAGTTGAAGTATGTATCAATTTCAGTTGTTTAGTCGTTATCTGGATGGAAGAAAGGTAGAGTGCTGTTCTGAGAGAAGTCTATTTCCACTCTCTCAATCCGGTAGAACTCCTCGTAGAGGCTGCTTGCCCATTTTCGGGCATGGCTCTCTATCATGAAAAGTGCCACGATTCTGTTGGAATCCGACAGCCCCATCCTGACACTATCAGGTTTCACTGCATACATTATCATATCTATAGTGTTTAGAAGAAAATATAACACAAAAACACCAAAGAGATCATATTTCGATCTAAGAAATTACAGAAACATGAGCAGATATATATCATCAGATGGCAAACGCAATCAAATATTTGGGACCTGGAGTCACTGCTCCAAACTGCATCTATGCAAATAACTTTGGATTGGGTACCAGTCTGACTAAGAGTTACAATGACACCAGTGCTCCAGGAGCTACGGGTTGGTGGTCAGGTATCGCTCCTGGAGCAAGCGGTTACACTATCTACTTGAACAAAGCTTCTCAGGGTCCTGTGATCTTTGCTCCCAGCAACGATGCTCAACTGGTGACTTTCGTCAACGAAATTGGAGCTACTTCCGTGACCACTGCAGCTCAAGCTCTTTCATGGGCCGCTACTGCTAGCGTAGCGATAGTGGATCAAACTTACGGAGACATCGTCACCAATGGGTTGATAGCGCTGGTGGATGCAGCATTCGCTCCTTCCTATCCTCGATCAGGCTCTGCCATCTACGATCTCAGCGGAAGTTCTGCTAATGGCACCATCAATGGAGCGATCTCATGGGTCAGCGGAGGATCTCAAAGTTACTTTAACTTTGCTACTGCTGCTACTGCTAACTACATCTCCAGCTCAGTGAGCCAGACATACTTGGATTGCACCATAGCGTTCTATCCCGACTTCTCACTGACTTCCGGTGATGGATCCAACTTGGTATACTTACTATCTTCCGGGTTGACAGCGGATGAGAGCATCAGATTCGGCAATGTCAACGGAGTCGGTCCCTGGGGCCTCTACACTACCAACGGTAACATAAATGACTGGTCATGGGGTGGTACAGGATCCACTGCTGGCACAACTTGGTACCTGAACGGTGCGACAGCAGCAGCTCAAGCTAGCTTAAACTCTGGCTGGAACATTCTGGGTGGGCACAGAACTAATACTGTGGGATTTCCCAATACCTTTCCTTACTATCTCGGCACAGGATACACTACAAACAGAAGCTTTCGAGGAAGGATTGCAGCAGTGCTTCTCTACAACAGAATCTTATCGACGGCTGAGCAAATACAGAACTACCAGGCTCTGAAAGGACGTTTCGGTCTTCCGTGAGCCTGGCAGCTTATTCTTCTCTTCGAGAATCTCAATAGTAGTCTCTTCTTTTCCAGTCGTTCTCTTCCACAGTTTTGAATGCATTGTTGGGATCTGCGTCGTACTCATTAGTCACTGCCCAGTAACAGAGTCCGAAAGTTAGAATGATGGTGATTATCCATGTGACCCATTTTCCCCAAAGCGGAGGTTCCACAGTGACGTAGGAAAATTCCTTGAAGTCACGTCGTTTAAAATCTTTTTCCACATCTTTCCAAGTAGCAGTAGCGATGGAGTCCACGTTGAAAGTTGTGTCTTTCATGAGGTCCTCTCGAACGTCCACCAGAGTTTCCCGTTTCGGTGTCCAGGAGAAGGGGTAGACCCACTGGATCTTACGGCTTTTCGAGGAGAGACCGATGCAGATGACTAGCTCATTGTCATTACCTCCGAACCATCTAGCTTCCTGCATCTTACCTGCCAAGTGAGGTTGATCTCGGAAGAGCAAGTAGTAGATTCTTGCATGCTTCTTGGGTCCCAGGTATCCGTCCAGGAACATTCCCCACTGATGAAACTTAGCTTTCTCCTGAGAAGTTAACCAGCGGATGCTGTCCAGTCCCAGAATAGTTTCCTGCTGAAATCCTGTAACTTTTGGGTAGTTGTACAGAGAGTACTGTTTCACGTCCTGAGCTGTGATGTCCGGAAAATCGAAAGCTGTATGAGCTACTTTGATTCGATTCTCGTAGCTGTGCTCTGTGGTGGTGGCTTCGGAACTCAGAGGTTTGTTGTCCCAATGTATCTCATAGGCGTTACCATCCTTGCCGCATCCACCCTCATAGTCAATGTCTCTATGCATGTTGACAAACTGGGGAGAAGCATGCCACTTTCTTATCAAGTAGTTATAGAAAGATTCAGTGACGACCCAGGTTTGTCCCAGAGAGTTGGTGACTTCCCAGTAGGGTGCGTGAGTGTCACAGTAGGAGCAGTCGTAGTAGTGAGTGGTGCAAGTTTGAGATTTTCCGGATCCCGAACAAGTAGTGTAGCTACAAGTTTTGTGGACCCAGGTAGCCCAGTACTCATAGTAGCGAGCTTTGACGATCAGAGAGCCATGATACTCGGTGTCAGTAGTTTCTATCTTCTGAACGATGAACTTGAATGTGCCGATGAAGATGATGCAAGCGATGAGAGGGATGATGATTTCCCACCAAGTCATCTTCTTTCTGTACCATTTTAGCATGACAAAGGCTCCGATGAGAGGAACGATTAGGGCTAACCAAATTGACATATCTTTGAGTTTTAGATTGTTTCGAAAAGAAAGGGGCTTAGTAGCCCCTTATGCCTATTAACCAGTTACGAAGAGTTTCATCTTCCACGTCGGAAGTCTTGTACTTGCCGTATTTGACTTGGATGACTCCCTTCATCAGTTTTTTATCGGAATCGTTAGCTAACTGGTACTGTTGAAAGTCGAAAGCTAGAGATCGATTGAATCCCTGAATGTAAGCCGGTGAGTTGGTGAATACTTTGTATTCTGCTTTCTGTTGGATTGGAGCCCAGAAGATGTAGTTTCCTGTAGCAACTCCATGACCCACAAAGGTTAGGATGCCGAGACTCAGGATGACCAGGATACTGATGCCCATCACTTTAAGATAATTTGTCATTTTATTCTGATTTTAGAGTTTGAGATTTGAGTTACATTTCAAGCTTATAAGTTAAGACAGTCAGCTTGGGCTCAAAATACTGAGGTTCAGGAAGGTTGTTCTTTTCCGGATTTAGCATCAGGATCCAAGTAGCATCAGCGGAGGCCGGCATGAAGAGACCGTTGGGTTCAGCTTGAGGTAGTGTGTAAGTGCCGTAAGAGCCGTTGATATCAGAGTTGCTGTTGCCTGCTTTCAGGCCTTTCACGAAGATCTCTTGTACTTTTTGGGGATTGCTTCGTTGAGTAGCATAGGGAATGGGATATCCCACGCACCTTCCGATGTAGATGAGCTTTCCTGAGTACTCTGATTGCAGATAAGCATAGTTGATGAGCTTGGGGTTGTCTCGCATCTCGTAGATGAGATTGATCATCTTAAGTTCCGTGAACTTATCGATGGCTGGCATCCCCGCGGATTGGACAGCAGATTTCTGTATAATTTCCTGCTTAGCTTGATCGATCTGGTCAGCCGTGGGTGGAGGAGCTTGAGTGCATCCTGTTAAAAACAAGCTCGATACTAAGATCGACGAGATGAATAGTTGTACTTTTTTCATTTTTTGAAATTTGATTGTTTGAAAATATAACAAAGTTTGTGTTGCGTGAAAATTAGAGACCGAAATGTTCATCGTACTCTCGAAGTAGAGACTCATCATGGATCTTCTCACGAAAATCCCGAATCTTCTTCTCCAGGGATTTCTTTCGGCTGGTGATCTCCAGGACGAACTCATTCTTAGCTAGAACGATGCCGATGAGTCCTTCCTCTCGTTGAGAAACTTCTGTCTTCTGCTTCATGCGATTCATCAGGAGATGGATTCAGCAGGTTGAAGAGAAGCTTTGTACTTCTCCACTCCGAGACCTTGTTTCAATTTGGAATTGACAAAAGCGGAGAAATCGGAAGAAAAAATGCTGACATAATGCATGTCAGCATTCAGCTTGTGAATCTCCTTCTCAATCTCCTTCTCATAGTTCTTATGATTTGTGAGAATCCAAAGAGCTAGTTGCACAATTTTCGTTTTGAACTTCTCAGATAGAGCATCCAGAGATTCCACAGCAAAGAGTAACTGGTCGATCGGAGCGTTCCCGTTCGTTTTGTACGTTGAGTTGCTGTCTATGTAAGTTGTTTCCATTTGTTTTTGATTTAGACAAATATAAAACTAATTTCTCAATCCTGAAAATTTTTTTTCAAATTTCCATCTCATCATCCAGGGCGTCCGCAGCAAGGACATGACACATGGAGCATTCCGTCTCCGTGAACATAGAAGTGTTTCTTGCTGAAGAAGGGAACGTACTCGCTCCCGTCCTCATCGGAGTAGTAAGTCCATAGCTGATCTTCCATGAGAACGTCTCCCTCCTTCACCCAGGGATCATTGATCTCTATGATGGGTTTGAAAAGTTGTTTGGCCACAATGCTATCGTAAGGATTATCCGAGTGTTTACTGTAATCCGTGTTCTTGAAGATTACTTTTACCATCTCTTCGGAAGTCTCATACGTTCCAGGTCCCATTGTCATCAGAAATTCATGGTAAACTTCATCTCCAGGTCTGTGATCTCGAGTGCATAGAAAGAGCTGAGCTTTCTTGTATCCTTTGAACTTCCCGTGACGCTTTGCTTCCCTGATGTATTCCTTGTCCAGGACAGAAGTCAGAAAGCAACGGTCGAACGCCCTATCCCCGACTTTGGGAACCTCGTTGATAGGCATGTATTTTGCGAAGTAAGTTTTCATAGACAAATATAAAACTAATTTCTCAATCCTGAAAATTATTTTCCAAATTTTCTATCAGTTTCTGGACGTCTATGTGATAGAATCCTGAACAATTGACGCAATTTACTTCGACTATCTTCAGGCCCTTGTCCGTTCGGCAAACATCCAGCACAAAAGCTTCAGCTACTTGGTACTCATCCACCATTTCTTGAGCAAAACTTAGAATGTCTTCTTCGAAACATTCTTTGTAGATCACTTGATCACCAAGCTTGTAGAAAGAAGCTGTGATCACTTTTCCCTTCACCACAAAACAGCGTACTTCTTGCATGATCTCTTTCGGCATGCAGATCTGCACCATTTCGTCTGGGTTTGCTCCATTATGCAATGCTTGCTTCACACTGTAATCCCAGATTCCCTTTTCGTAGAGCTCTCCCTTGAAAGTCTTAGTGTCACCAGTGGGCCTGGCAAAGAAAAACTCTTCTTGCAGTTCCGGATCCTCGAATGTGTTTCTGTTATTTAATCCTACGTCCATATTTTGATTTTATGTACAAATATAACTAAAATATTTCAAATCTTAAAATCTATTCTCCTTTTGTTGACGA
>Ga0164297_10004630_pt1 | contig 12187 bp, 11 predicted proteins | sample GEODES058metaG_FD_113539 | JGI IMG/M metagenome (GOLD analysis project Ga0164297, IMG submission 113539) | Dystrophic lake water microbial communities from Trout Bog Lake, Wisconsin, USA - GEODES058 metaG | ecosystem: Environmental > Aquatic > Freshwater > Lake | place: USA: Trout Bog Lake... | reverse complement strand
ACTACCAATACCGGACCGTCGACCTGGTTAACCGCATCTAACTGCCCGGGATTTAAACGAGCCAGTGCTTCAAGAAATTTTTCGTTGTATTTGGTTGGGGATTGTATCATGTTAAAAGTAAAAGTAGCGAAATAGCGCCAAGGTTTTCATTGTAAAAATTGGACAGCTTTATTTAGCAAGTGTTAGCATAGCTGTAGATTCAATCTGCTTTCTTAATTAAAAAAGCTATTGCAGTAAAGGTTATTTCTCAGCCAGGATATCTTCCTAAAAGGACGTGAATTGATGTTAAGTGAGTAATTAGCAAATAGTTTACGCTAATAACAATCGTTTATTTTTCATAATAAACTAAATCCAAATCCTTTACAGTTTTGAACTGCCTATCCGATGTCACTAGTGGCAATTTTAGGGCAATTGCTGTTCCAGCTATAATGCTATCTGGCAACTTCATATTGGAAGCCTTTTTGACAGAAATTGCGTTCAATTTAGTTCTTTGGTCTATATTCAATATAACTAAATCGTCCAAAAAACTATCGATTGCTAATCGCTCGGCATGGGTTATATCTTTAAAACTCAACAATTCCATTTCAGTTATAACCGAGATGTATAACTCTTTTTCAAAAAGGAATTCAGTAAGGGTAATATCGCCATTTAGAATGTATAGAATAGCGTTTGTATCCAACAAATACTTATTGCCATTCATCGCGCATTTTTTTTTGAATTACTAAGGGGTCTTCCTTTAGTTTAATGGCACCGCAATATTTTTTGGTGTTTACGCCTTTCACAATCGTGATTTTTTCGGCTAACGAATCCATTTCTTTTTTGCTTGCGCCTTTTTTCAAAACCAACACCATATACGAAGATTAACAAATCAAATTTAACCTTTTAAAATGAAATTCAATAAACGTCGAAAAAGTGAATTTCCCTTTCTATTTCAGTACCACACCGCTTCCCGAAGGAAAGTATTGGTTGATCCTGACCGGCGATTTGCCTTTTGGAACTATCAATCCCGCGATCGCGCTAACAGCCGATCGCTGTAGCTCATCGTTCATCTGATAACCTGCCAATAGGGCTCCGCATTTTTCGATACCAGGCAAACCGGCAATCGTATAGGGATTAGCGAAAACACAGATCACCGAATTTGGGTGAGCAGCTATTTCCGAAATAAAAATTTTCACATTTTCGTTATAGTCGAGCTTACTTGCCGGCCTGGGGCGGGTATCATTTATGCTGACAAAAACCTGGTCGTATTGCCTCAATTTTGAAAGCATGCCAAGCAAAGTCTCGGCTGTAGCATTTTTATCAACCGTAAACAAATCATTGTTGTTGTACCATCGCGTCAATTCATCTGCAAAAACAGTTGGCCCGGTTACCCCGATACTAACGATCGCTGTCTTTTGGATCGGGTTTAACATCAGGTTAGTTGCATCGCCTTTAAGCAGCGTAATGGCGTTATCAGCAAGTTTTTGTAACAAATCTTTGGCACCGGCGCGATTAAGATCGTCAACCAGGTTTTTGGTTGAAGTTTCATGGTAGTGATTCAAGCCTGTCCAGTATTTGGCTGCTAAAACTCTTTTTACCCGCGCTTCAAATTCCTTTTTCGATATATGTCTTTTGCGTACTTCCTTTTTGATCAGATCGATAGCCAAAGCGGTATTACCCGAAAGCTCGATGATATCATTGCCTGCCAGGAAAGCTTTTACATCAGCTTCACCATCCGGGAAATACTTTACTACGGCCTTCATCTCCATTGCATCCGACATTACCAAACCTTTGAACCCAATCGAATCACGAAGATCACCTGTGATAATTGGCCGGGATAAAGTTGAAGGCAGGTTTTTTGTCGAATCCAGCGCCGGTATATCCATGTGGGCGACCATAATACCGGCAATGCCAGCCTTTATCGCCTGCCTGAATGGATATTCTTCTAAAGTGTCGAGTCTTTTCCGATCAAAAGGCAACAGCGGCAGATCGAGGTGTGAGTCGACATTGGTATCGCCATGGCCGGGAAAATGTTTTGCAGTTGTCAATAAACCTGAACTTTGCATGCCTTTCATATAGGCAATTCCTTTATCGGCAACATGGTATTTGTTATCGCCAAACGACCGGTAGTTGATCACCGGGTTGTCGGGGTTGTTATTCACATCCATATCCGGTGCCAGGTTCATTTGCATACCCATTCGCTTGAAGTCGTAGGCAATATACTGGCCCATTTTATAGATCAGCGTATTATCCTGAATGGCCCCCAATGTCATTTGAAAAGGATAGGAAATAGTTGAGTCAAGGCGCATACCCAGCCCCCATTCGGCATCCTGACTGATCAATAAGGGAACCCTGACCAGCTTTTGGTATTTATTGATCAGATCGACCTGCCTGACAGGGCCGCCCTGAAAAAAAACCAGGCCGCCAACCTGCAGGTCTTTGATCACTTTCCCAACCGAATCTTCATATACCTGGCCTTTATCTGTTGTGGCCCGAACGAAAAAAAGCTGGGCTATCCTTTGTTTTAAGCTCAACTTGCGATAAACAGAATCTACCCAGTGGTTCTGGCGGTTGATCGATGATATATATCCCGAATTTTGCTGCGCTACGGCCTGTAGTGCATTGATGATGGTGAAACAAAACAAAAGCCCAATAAGCCTTTTTTGATAGCTGATCATAATTTTCAAAAGTAACATTTGAAGGTATTTTTATTGAAATATATGCCTATGCGCAAAAAAAATTGTTTTAAAACTAAACCGCGCGTAGTTGTTTTCATCTAAATACGACAAACATTAACTTATAAAAACATATTGAGATGAAAAAAATTCTTTTTTTAGCGATCTGCCTTTTTACCGCGGGCACGGTATGCGCTCAAACTTACTATTACGGTCCACGTCGGGTACATCGCAGCCAGCCACCAAAGGACGACTTTTACCGCCCAAGTATCGGTATTGAAGGCGGACCAAGTATTGCCAATACGGTAGCTTCTTATAATTCAAATTATGGTACAAGTACGATCGTTGGATTCCATGCCGGTTTAACAGCTACGATACCCCTCATCGCTCCTTTTTCGTTCGAGCCTGAAGTGTTGTATTCACAACAAGGATACCAGGCCACTACTACAGATGGAACGCTTACGCAGCGCAATAATTATATCAATGTGCCGCTGCTTGCCAAATTCCGCCTGGTACGGGGTTTTGATTTCGTGTTCGGGCCTCAATTAAATTTCCCGGTTTCAAGCACAACGACATTCAGCAATGGATTTAATACGGCATCCGAAACCTATTATACTGATAGTTACAACAAGAGTTCGGTTGCCGGGGTAGTTGGCGTTAGCATTGATCTTAACCCCAATGTCTATATCCATGCCCGTTATATCATCGATCTTGATTCCAATACCGAGGACCCCAACTCGCCGTTGCCTGATTACCGTAACCAGGTCTGGCAGTTTGGTTTAGGAATTAGATTTCGGTAAAATTTAAGACAGATTGCCCCAATGGCTAACATAGCCGGTCATTGGGGCTTTATACTTTTTGAAAAAGGCTCTTTAGCTTGTACCCCCAAAAATATTTAAGTATAAAATTGAATTTACTTAATGCCGATTTCTGTTGCATAAATAATAAAAGCTTCCTGTTTTTAAATAGGAGCCAACCCAATGAAAAACTGAAATAGCTGTCGACACGTTCCTCCATTTTTCTTAGGATCTGATCGTTAAATTGAGGATATCTATTAAAGGGATAGCCGCTGAATGCGCGAAGTATAGCCAATTGCTTTTGCAATTTCTCGATAGAACCCTGGTATTTGATCAGATGTTTTTTTTGGCGCAAAATATCAGTACTCGCTTCCCTGTGCTGACGATATTTTACAAGGATCTGGTCTAAAAAATAAATACTTCCGACATTGGTTGCTGCATAAGCCAACCACCAGTCATGCACGATTTCTGTCTTAAAACTACTCGTATAATCCTTCAGCTCTTTTCTAAAAAACAGCGCGTGGCCCGAAACACAGTTCTCGAATAAAAATACTCTCGGATCGTTTCCTGAATAGCAATTCCTGACATCGGAAACCTTTTTTCCAAGCGATCGCCCTTCTTCATCAATAAATTCGGAATCGTGATAGATCAGCATATGATCGCCGATATGTTTCATCAAAACACTTATCTTTTCTTTATCCCAAATATCGTCCTGGTCGCACAATGCGATATAATCCCCGCTACAGATGCCTATCACCTTTTCAAAATTGCGGATATATCCCAGGTTGGTTTCATTGATATAAAATGCAAACCTTATATTTTTATACCTTTCGGTATATTCTTTCAGTATATCAATCGTTTCGTCGCTACTGCGGTCATCGGCTACAATAATCTCCAAATTGGGGTAAGTTTGAGCGAGAAGCGAATCGAGTTGTTCCCTCAAATAAACTGCACCATTATAAGTGCACATCGCTATTGAAACCAGCGGCTGATCCATTATTGAAAAGTTTGCATATCGATCAACCGACGATAAAGGCCATTTTTTAGCATCAATTCCTGGTGTTGACCTTTTTCAACAATTTCGCCGTTTTCCAGCACCACAATGATATCAGCGTTCTGAATGGTGCTTAGTCGGTGAGCAATGATCAATGAAGTACGGTTCTTCATCAGGTTGTTCAAAGCATCCTGCACCACTTTTTCCGATTCGGTATCCAGAGCCGACGTGGCTTCATCGAGCAACATAATTGGGGGGTTATTTAAAATTGCCCTGGCAATGCAAATACGCTGGCGCTGACCCCCTGAAAGTTTAGTGCCGCGATCGCCAATATTAGTATCATACCCTTGCTCGGTATCCGAAATAAACTCATGCGCATTAGCTATCCTTGCAGCAGCCTCTACCTGTTCTCTGGTCGCATCGCTTTTGCCGAAAGCGATATTGTTAAATATACTATCATTAAATAAAATAGATTCCTGGTTTACAATACCCATCAGGGCCCGTAATGAATGCATGGTTACTCCCTGAATATTTTTATCATCGATCAGAATTTCTCCGTTTTGTGGCTCAATGAAACGGGGTATCATGTCCATCAGGGTTGATTTTCCACCACCAGACGGACCCACCAGGGCTACGGTTTTTCCTTTCGGTACCGTCAAATTGATATTTTTCAATATCGGCTTGTCCTGATAGGCAAAAGAAACATTATTAAAATGGATGCCTTCGCTGAAATCTTTGATTTCTATTGCACCTGGTTTGTCATTGATCAATGGTTTTTCATCGATGAGTGCAAGTACCCGTTCGCCGGCGGCTATACCCTGGTGGATGTTGCTGAATGAATCGGATATTGCCTTTGCCGGACGCATTACCTGTGAAAACAGGGCGATATAAGTGATAAATACAGGTGCAGTTAATGGCGATGTATTATTCAAAACAAGATATCCTCCATATAATACAATGCCGGCAACCATTACAATCCCAAAAAATTCAGAAACCGGTGAAGCCAATTGCTGCCGCCTTGCCATCGACTTTAAAATAGATGAATAGTTCTTATTTTCGTTATCAAACCTGTCTTTAATGAAACCGGTCGCATTAAAGGCCTTAATGATCTTGATCCCTGAAAGTGCTTCATCGAGGTAACTGATCATATTGCCGTAGCTCTGCTGCGAAGCGATCGCCTGACGCTTTAATCTTTTAACGATCAGGGAAATAACAAAAGCTGACAGGGGTATAATTAATAGGGAATAAAAAGTCAACTGCGCCGACATATTGAACAGCATCGCCATGAATACGATCAATGTCAAGGGTTCTTTAAAAACAACTTGTAATGTTCCGGTAACAGAAAACTGCACCACTTGTACGTCAGAAGCTACTTTTGAAATGATATCACCCTTTCTCTCGTTCGTAAAAAAACCCATATGAAGGTTCATCACATTGTTGAAAACAGCACGCCTGAAATTTAAGAGTGTATGGACACGCAGGTTTTCCATCGTACGCTGCGATAAATAACGAAAAAGGTTTGCCAGCAATGCTGATATGACGATAGCACCGCATACAAACTCCAATGTCCGCCAGGTATCATAATGCTGAATCATATAGCCGACATAGTATTTAAACGTACCCATTACATCGAACCATTCGGGTTTAGCGGTTGGTAACTGGGTAGTGCTACAATTTGTTTGTTTGCCGGAAAACAAGGTCTGCAATAGTGGCGCCAATAAAGCAAGGTTCAGCGTACTGAAAATAACTGCTAATATGGTCGACAGGATATAGGGAATAGCAAACTTTTCTATTGGTTTAGCAAAGGAAAGCAGCCTGAAATAAGTCTTCATTTATAAAAATTAAATTGCAAAGCTAAATTAATTGGGCTAATATCCGATCAACGGAATTAGGGTTTAAAGCGTGTGATGCTTTTACTTTTTACAGATGAACGCAATAGATCAACCACATCAAAAACTGTCTTTGTACTATTTTGCCGAATAAGCAGCTGCTTTAAGCTTTTACGGCTCTCTTTGATCTGACGGTTGTTTTTAAATAACTCGCGATAACTTTGCCAAATCCAAAAATGACCGGCCAGTAACCTCGGTAAAAGGTCGACCACCAGGATCTGACAATACCAGGCAAAACGGGCTAAGCCTTCCAGGTGGATCGCATGCATGAAAAGCCGGTTGCGGAAATAAATGCTTTTCACCCAACGAGCCGTTTGGTAATTTTTTGTACTGGCCGAAACCTGATGACGGCAAACTGCTTCATGCTCATAGTAGCACTTCCAGCCCATACGCCAGGCGCGAAGGCTCAATTCCATATCCTCACAATAGAAGGGGGAGAAAAGTTCGTCGAAACCACCGAGCAATTTCAATTTAGCAGCGTCGACCAATGCATTTGCTCCAGATAAATAAAAGGTGTAAAGGTGCTGTTCGGGGGTTTCGCAAAAATAAAAATAATCGGTTTTCAGCTTAAGACCATTAAACTTAGGCATTCGGGCTGCATCTTGTATCCGATCGCCCTCCATATCTATGATGCGCCCCATGACGCCAAAAGTATCTGGAAACGTAAAATATTGCCACTGCTGATCAAAATAACCGGCTTCAAGTTTTACGTCGGAATTGAGTAGTAAGATCAGTTCATTATTTGATGCTTGTATCCCACGGTTACAGGTAAATGCAAAACCTCTGTTTTCCGGATTGACAATGAGTTTGGTTTCAGGGTAATTGCGTTTAATAAAGTCGACAGAATCATCCTTCGAAGCATCGTCGACTATGATCAGTTCGAAAGCTGCACCGCAAGCTTCCAATACCCTAATAGTACTGGGTAAATAGGTTTCCAGCAGGTTCCTTCCGTTATAGTTAGGCAGTACAACCGAAATGCTTTTCTTATCCAAAGCCTATTTTTTAACGATCTTATAATTCCTGTATTCGCTTACTCGCCAGCCTGTAATATCCTCTATTTTTTGCAAAAGGCGGCGCCGGAACGTCATTTTTTTAGCGAGGGTAGCTAAATCGATATCCAGTTTCCAGTTGGTTGCGGCAATTCGCTTTTGCATTACTGCCGGATGGCTCCCGGTAAAGGCTATTAACCGATCGGCGTTCTTATAGTCAAACTCGAAGGTTTCGGGTAAATTTTCCTGTATCCAGTTATCATCATGGTAAAACTGGTTAAAGTTGAGCAACTTGTTCTTCAGTCCGGCCGGAGGCTTCACCCAGCCATAATGATAAATATAGGCATCGATCAATTTCACCTGAAGCTTTCTTCCAGCTATCCGGAAACCTTGCGCATCACGATAAGAATGTACACCTTTTTTGTTCCGCAGGATCCTGATCTCGCGGCGGTACCACCTGCGCGAATGACCATAATAGTCGTAAGAGCCATAAAAATGAAGGTACTTGAACAGTAGGCCTTCGATTTGATCGTCGGCCAGATTCTCTTCCATCTCCTTTTTGATCAGGGGTAAGTATTTTTCATGCACACATTCGTCACCCTGGATATAAAAGGCCCAATCAGCATCAGCTGAAATTGCTTCAAATGCTTTGTCGGTTTCTTTAGCAAATACCGTCCCGCCTTCACGCAGGCTTTCATCCCATTGGGTATGAATGATCCTGATCTTTGGCGAATTGATACCTTCTATCAATTTTTCTGTACCGTCATCCGAATTACCAAGTGCTACCACAAACTCATCGCACAATGGTAAAATTGAAGTAATTGCTTCAACTACCGGGTAATCATTCCTGGCGGCATTTCGGATAAATGTAAAACCTGCAACTTTCATCAGAGCGATAGAATTCAAATTAATCAGCGCAAATATAACTTTCCGGCATAGAGTTTAAGCGCAAGCCACTTCACCTTTCAATCCGATAGCCGAATTATCTCAATAATATTTTTTGTTACTTTACACCTGTACACGTATGGAAAGTAACAAAGAAGATTTTAAGGATATAAACTTCAAGGCGGTTGCCCGCATGCTTACCATTGTAGAAAACGATTTGGAGGGTGCAGACCAAATTCTTCGTAAACTGGAATTTAAAAAAAAAGTTCCTGTTATCGGTATTACCGGCCCACCGGGGGCCGGCAAGAGCACATTAGTCAATGACCTGCTGGGCGAATTAACCGCCCAAAATCACAAAGTAGCAGTTTTGGCGATTGACCCCACATCGCCGTTTAATTTCGGTTCGTTACTGGGCGACCGCATCCGAATGGCGGGTCATTATAACCACCCCGATGTGTTTATCCGTTCGCTGGCAACACGTGGTTCTTTGGGGGGCTTATCAGCAAAGACGATTGAAATGACCGACGTGCTCCGTGCCTCGGGCTTTGATTATGTTTTGATAGAAACTGTCGGCGTTGGACAATCAGAAATAGAAATTGCGGGTTTGGCTGATATAACGCTGGTGGTTTTAGTGCCGGAAGGCGGTGATGAGATTCAAAATATCAAATCCGGATTAATGGAAATTGCTGATGCATTTATCGTTAACAAAGCCGACCGCGAAGGAGCCGACCTTTTTGCCAATAACCTGAAAAAGATGGTGCAACAAAAAGATACCCTTATGCCGGTTTTTAAGACAATTGCTTCACAAAACGATGGGACTAAACAAATTGTCGATTATATCATACAACCCTCCGAATCTAAAAACGGCCGTCGAGAATTGCTTTTAGCTGAAAAAGCTTATCAACTCATCCGGCAAAAACGAATGGCCGGACTAAGTAAGAACGTGCTCTTGAAAAGAATAAAAACAAGTTTATCCGATCCTGATTTTAATCTTTACGATTTTGTAGCGAAAACCTTAATTGAGCTGAATGATTAGGCCGATTTGAACTCCAAAATTGTTCCAGCACCAACCGATCAACTATTCATAATGTCTTCAATATGTGCCGCTTCAAGCGGAATATCCGCCATGAGATCGGTATTGCCATCCTCAGTTATCAGGATATCATTTTCAAGCCTGATACCAAAACCTTCTGCAGGGATATAGATCCCTGGTTCGCAGGTCAGGATATTACCAACTTCAAACTGTCGGTAGCGGTTCGCAAAATCGTGTACATCCAAACCAAGATGATGAGATGTACCATGCATGAAGTACTTTTTGTAAAGCGGCATTTTGGGATCCTGCTTTTCTACATCATGTTTATCCAATAACTTAAGGTCAACAAGTTCGCTGGTCATAATCTTGCCCACTTCTTCCTGGTATTCCGAAAGTAGAACTCCAGCCCTGATCATGGCAGTTGCAGCCCGCATCACCCTTAGTACCGCATCGTAAACTTCGCGCTGCCGAACTGTAAATCGTCCGTTAACAGGTATTGTGCGGGTCATATCAGCATTATAGTTCGCGTATTCGGCACCAACGTCCAATAGCAAAAGATCGCCATCTTTACAAACCTGATTATTATCTATATAATGTAGCACATTGGCATTAGGCCCCGAAGCTATTATAGGGTTATAGGCATGGCCGGTAGCACGTTGTCTTAAAAATTCGTGCGTAAATTCAGCTTCAACTTCAAATTCTGCTACGCCAGGTTTTAAAAATCTAAGTACGCGAACAAAACCATCCCTGGTAATTTCACAGGCTTTACGGGTCAATTCAATTTCAATCTCCGATTTAACTGCGCGAAGCTCACGAAGAATAAGCGCCGATCGTTTGTATTGATGCAGGGGATAGCGTTTATGCAACTGCTCATACATGCGCAGATCGCGATATGGAACCTGGTAGCTATAGCGGTCGTTTTCGTTGGTATTAACATAAATATTATCGGCATAGTTGATAATACTATGTAATATCGCATCAAAATCCTGCAACCAATAAATACTTGTTATACCTGAAGCCTGTTTTGCCTCATCTTTGGTGTACTTGTGTCCTTCCCACACTGCAATATGTTCATCAGTTTGTCTTAAAAAAAGTACTTCTTTGTATAAAGGATTAGGACAGTCAGGAAAAAAAACAAATACACTTTGTTCCTGATCGATTCCGGTTAAATAGAAAAAGTCGGCATTTTGCTTGAAAGGAAAAGTTTGATCTCCATTCCGCGGGAACTCGTCATTGGAGTGAAAGATAGCCAGGGAGTTAGGGGCCAATCGTTCTAAGAAATTTTTTCTATTATTAATAAATAAATTATTTTGAATCGGCAGATATTTCATTAATTATAGCATTATTTATTTTTCCAAAACATTTTTTTTCATTTATTTGTAGTAGATACAGTAAATTTTGGAACAATGTTTGGTAATCAATTCAAACATAATTACTATTTTTGGAAAAAAAATCACAATTAAATTGTTTAATCTCAAAACTATGAACTATTCTACATTAAAAAAAACAGTCGCCCTCACAATGCTCTCCGTGCTGGCTGTTGGGATGGTATATGCTCAAACTGACTCCAGTAAAAAAGCACCTGCCATGACCAAATCAGATTCAGCAAGCACTCCTAAAGTGTTTGGTGGAGCGGGCCAATACAGCACATGGAGTGTTGGCGTAAATTTAGGGTTAACCTCTCCGGTTGTAGCAACTGGTGGTGTTAACGTGTTTAACCATGCACAGCCAAGCTTAGGCTACGGAATAAGCGTAAAAGATCAATTATCGCATGCCTTTGGTTTGCAGTTCGACTTTCATGGCGGTACTATTGAAGGTAATGCCGGAAGCAGCACTGTAACCGATATTAATAATGGCCTTGTTGCCGGAAGCTTTAAAACTCCTTTCTTTGGAGCTTCATTGAGCGGTTTAGTTGATGTTGCAACTATTAGCTATCTTCATCGCAAAGATGCTGTTAACTTTTATTTAACTGCAGGCGGTGGTTTAATGTGGTACGCTCCTAAAATTTATTCAGACAATGCTCAAGCAAACCTTCTTTTAGATTATAAAGGCCAGGCTGGATCAAATCACACTGCAACTTATGCCAAGGAATTTTACATTCCTGTTGGTGCTGGTGTGAAATTCAGATTGAGTGATCCATTATCATTGAATTTAGGATACACCGAAAACTTTGTTGACGGATTTAATGTTACTGGTGTTCACGCCAAATACCCAGCTGAAAACAAATACTCTTACGCATACGCTGGTTTAGAATATACCTTTGGTACCAAATCAAAACCAGCTTTGGAATGGGTTAACCCTGTAGCTTTATTGTATGATGAATTATACGATGCAGCTCTTCGCCAGGAAGTTGAAGCCCTGAAAGGCCGCGTTGGAAACGTTGAAAACTCGATCAACGATTTGAAGAAAGACTCTGACGGTGACGGTGTTGCTGATCAATTTGACAAATGTCCAAATACCCCAGCTGGTACAGTTGTTGACGGTTCAGGTTGCCCTATCAATTTCCCTAAGATCGATACTTCTTTATTCGTAAAGAAAGCTGATCTGGTTCCTGCTGCTAAAGCATTCTCTAACATCCAATTCGAATTTGACAGCTCTGTATTGAGAACATCTTCATACCCTGCACTTGACGCTACTTCAGCTGACCTGCGTGCTAATGCAGATAAGAAATTAGAATTAGATGGCTTTGCTTCTTCAGAAGGTACTGCTGCTCACAACCTGCGTTTGTCAAAAGACCGCGCCAACTCGGTTAAAACTTACCTTGTTAACTCTGGTGTTGATGCAAAACGTTTAAAAGTAAAAGCTTTTGGTGAAACTCATCCAATTGCTGATAACTCAACTGAAGAAGGACGCGTTGCAAACCGTCGTGTTGAGTTCAAAGTGAAATAATTTGACAAAAATCAAATATGTTGAAGGCTTTCCGGTTTCGGGAAGCCTTCTTTTTTT
>Ga0164297_10004626_pt1 | contig 12195 bp, 8 predicted proteins | sample GEODES058metaG_FD_113539 | JGI IMG/M metagenome (GOLD analysis project Ga0164297, IMG submission 113539) | Dystrophic lake water microbial communities from Trout Bog Lake, Wisconsin, USA - GEODES058 metaG | ecosystem: Environmental > Aquatic > Freshwater > Lake | place: USA: Trout Bog Lake... | reverse complement strand
AGCTTGTACCCAATTCTTAACTTTCGCTATCGCTCCCGGCAGCGCGGCAACATCAGTACCCCCACCCATCGCCATGTCAGGTCGACCACCGCCCTTACCGCCGAGTTCAGCTGCCACTTCACTGACAAGCTCACCGGCCTTGAACTTCGCAGTCAAATCAGCCGTAACACCAGCCACCACACTTATCTTGCCATCCGCGCCTTTAGTAGCCAACATTACAACGGCATGGCGCAATTTATCCTTCAACTGATCCACCATGGTGCGAAGCTCTTTCGGATCAATGCCTTGTACTTCACAAGCCAATACTTTTATGCCCGCTATGTCCACAGCCTGCTCGGCCAACGTGCTGCCCGCGTTCGCTGCGAGCTTTGCTTTAGCCTGTTCCAGCTCTTTCTCTAAAACTTTAATCTGCTCTTGCGCAAGCGCGATACGCTCAGGCAGTTCGGCCGGCTGAGTTTTGAGCGCCGAAGCCGCCTTTTGCAACGTCGCATTCAAATTTTGCACCCAAGCAAGTGCGTTATCTCCAGTGACGGCTTCAATCCTACGAACACCGGCCGCTACGCCTCCCTCGGAGACGATCTTGAACAAGCCAATGTCACCAGTACGAGAGACGTGAGTGCCGCCACATAACTCTCGTGAGAAACCAATATCCAACACTCGGACAGTGTCGCCATATTTTTCACCGAACAAAGCCATCGCACCGCCCTTGACAGCATCGTCGTAGGACATCACCTGAGCATGAGCCGCCTGATTCGCCAAAATCTGCGCATTGACGATCTGCTCGACCCGTTCGATATCCCCCGCTGTTAAAGGCGCGTCATGAGCAAAGTCAAAACGAGTTTTATCCGCATCGACCAACGATCCTCTTTGCTGCACGTGCGTGCCCAAAACATCTCTGAGAGCCTTATGCATCAAATGAGTGGCGGAGTGGTTTCTAATCGTTTTATTGCGCTGAACAACATCCACCTCGGTATTGACCTGATCACCAAGAGCTAACTTCCCTTTTGTCAAATTACCGTGATGGCCAAACACTCCTGGCTGAATTTTTTGCGTATCTAACACGGCAAACAGACTCGCGTCTGAGCGCAGTAGCCCCGTATCTCCAACCTGGCCGCCTGACTCTGCATAAAACGGCGTTTTGTCGAGTACAACTATCGCGTCTTGACCGGCAGTGATTTCGTTAACCGAGAAGCCATCCAGGTAAAGCGCGATAACCTTGCCGCTCGAATTCAGATGCTCATAACCCTCAAATGAGGTCTGCTCACCGCTATACGATAAGCCTTCGGCCATTTTGAATTTGCCAGCTGCGCGTGCCTGCGCGCGCTGACGAGACATTGCAACTTCAAATCCATCCAAATCGACGTCCACTTCACGTTCGCGGCAAATATCTGCCGTCAAATCAACGGGGAAGCCATACGTATCGTAAAGAGTGAATAGCGTATTGCCATCCAGTACGGGGTTAGTGCTAGAAGCCAATGATACTGCGGCTAGTGCAACCTCCAGAATCTTCATGCCATGCTCCAGTGTTTCACCAAAGCGCTCTTCCTCCTGGCGCAAGACCTGCGACACACGCGATGCAGATTTGGCTAATTCAGGGTACGCATCCCCCATCTGCTCAACGAGATCTTTAACAAGTGTGTAGAAAAAGGGCTTTGTTTGACCTAACTTGTAGCCGTGGCGCAGAGCACGGCGAATAATACGCCGCAATACGTAGCCCCTGCCTTCGTTACTAGGAATAACCCCATCGACTATCAAGAAACTGCAGGCGCGAATATGATCAGCAATCACTTTTAACGAGTTATTACTTAAATCATTACAGCCAGTTTCTCTCCCAGCAGCGGCGATAAGCGCTTGAAACAAGTCGATTTCGTAGTTCGAATGGACGTGCTGCAGCACCGCAGCGATACGCTCCAGCCCCATACCGGTATCGACGCACGGCTTAGGTAATGGTGTCAGGACTCCAGCCGCATCTCGTTCAAACTGCATAAAAACAAGATTCCAGATCTCAATATAACGATCACCATCTTCTTCAGGCGAGCCCGGAGGTCCACCCCAGATTTCTTCGCCGTGATCAAAAAATATCTCAGTACAAGGACCGCATGGACCGGTGTCAGCCATCTGCCAGAAATTGTCGGATGCGTAACGAGCGCCTTTGTTGTCGCCAATTCTTATAATTCGTTCAACAGGCACCCCAATCTCATTTTGCCAAATCCCATAGGCCTCATCATCCTCTTGATAAACCGTGACCCACAGTTTTTCCTTGGGCAAGCCATACACCTCCGTCAACAAATTCCAGGCGAACCTGATAGCGTCATGCTTGAAATAGTCGCCAAAGCTAAAGTTACCTAGCATCTCGAAGAAAGTGTGATGCCTTGCTGTGTAGCCGACATTTTCAAGATCGTTATGCTTGCCACCTGCTCGCACGCTACGCTGAGAAGATGTCGCACGTGTGTAAGGACGGGTATCTTTGCCCGTAAACACATCCTTAAATTGCACCATGCCAGAGTTGGTAAATAGCAACGTCGGATCATTTCCCGGTACTAACGATGACGACGGAACAATGGTGTGCCCGTTTGACTGAAAGTACTCAAGAAACTTTTTACGAATTTCGGCGGTTTTCATGGCGCAATATAAAAAGTGGGGATCTTCGAGGCCCGATGCCTCACTAGATCAATAAAGATCGTGATTATAGGGGAGCAACGCATATATAGCCCCGTAATACCTCAGCGCTACCAAAATGATCATGCCGCGGCGCAGTTTTCCACTCGGAAATCATTCGTGACCGATAGCCTGGGGGGCATGAGCATTTGCCAGTTACGGGATTTACCCACTCTGACAAAAATTGCAGGCGATCACAGTTGCCACTATCAGGGGAAACGTAAGCGCCACCAAAATTCGATGTAACTGAATGACTCACACTAAGCGTTGCTAAGGTTCCTACAGGTAGCATTGGCAACCCCGGCCACGGCGGGTTTGGCAGATCAGCCAGCGGGCCTCGCAATCTTGCAGGTGAAAGAGGATGCACTACCAAACCTTGCCCTGCTAATGCGGCCATCATTTTCCCCAAGCGATTACTGTTGCGTGCCTTTTCGTATTCCTCAGGCCGCGGTATCAGTAAGGTTAAAGCTTGGCGAATACACTTATCGGCATCGCATTGAGCAACCCCTTGATCCTTGATATTTATTACCAATTCATAAGGCAATGTCGTGTTGTCGGCAAATCCAGTAGGCAAAAAACCTTCTTTTAACAAGTTTGTTAAGTTAAAAACTTGCTTTGTGTCTTTAAGCAATCGTCTATCAACGGCATCTTTGATTTTTGCCAACCATACGCCCAGGGATTCCGAGGCGTAATCGTCCATCTCATTGGCCCAACGCGTAGCCGACCACGCGGCAACAAGTGACGCGATTGAAATAATCAAAATCAGCTCAAACAAAAGAAAGCCCTGCTGCTTATCGAATATCACTTTGCTAACGCCTAAGCTAGCGAATGATGAATTGAAAAGAGTTACTGTCGCCCGTTGCGCACTGAGCGTCAGCCAAGAGCGGGTTATAAGGCATCACTGCCGCTTGAGTTGCGTTTTTGACCTGGACCACGCCGCTCTTACCGGATATCGTAACGATTTCGGCAATACGCTGCAGAATCGATGCAAGCGCTGGGCACGCGGCAGAATTCACATCGGTAAAGGTGACAGAAAATGCAGCACCACGGGAGGAGCCTGCGATAGCGTATGGCTCGACATGTATGACACCGCGCCCTCCCGTGCCGAGCCCGCCCAATCCATGAGCAATATTGGCAGCAGATCCTTCACCTGACACAGAGACAACGCTTGAACCTCTCAGCGCTGAGGCCAACGTTCCGTTGTCCACTCCAGCATAAGGCGTGGCACCAAACCCGTGAGTGTTTGCTTTAAGACGAGCAACGAAACGCTGAATTTCCTCGGCAACACGTGGTACTTTATTTTCAACCACGTAGGACTGTATCGCAGGAATTCCGACAATAGCTACTAGCATAATAATTGCCGTCACAATGGATATTTCTACCAAAGAAAAGCCTCGTTGATTGGCAAGCGAGATCTGTTTGTGCGCGGATATCCGAGCAAAATGAAACGATTGCTGAAAGTACATAAAAATTGCTCCTTACCTAAAACGAATAAATCATCATCATGGCTTGCCTCAGATCATCGATGACGCTGTAGTGCCAAGCTCCAACCCCCAGCACAGTTGCTGCCGCGGTAATAAGCAGGGACCAACGCACTTGTTGTGCGTGCGAATTAAAATCTGCTAGAGCCATCGACACAAGACGGTTAGATGCTTTTTGAATTGCATGATCCAGCCCAATCACCTCGGCCGTATCGCACAAATACCACCACGTATGCTGGTCAATCAGTCCGGTATCTAGTGCGTTCAGCGAACCAAGCCCTGCATCGATCCGAATAAGCATTTGTTCTAGGTGCCACTGCAACCAGCGCGAACGATTTCCAGACATCATGACCAAGGCCTGTCTCAGTCTAGCCGTCTCTCCCGCATGCGATTGAATCAAGACAGCAAGTACCGATAAAAATCTCATTGCTTGCATACAACGATAGAGCTTCCAGATGCTCCAATTATCCAGGTGATTCCTAAGTCTGCCCACGAGGTTACCCAAAGACCAGGCAGTAGCGGTAACTAATAGCAGCGAACCTAATCCAATCCCTGGCCAAATTTGTCGAAGTAATTTGGCAAACCAATCGAACCTAATTGTCAGGGCACCGTAGTAGTTTGGAGTAACCGACGAGAAAGCAGTAAATAATTTTTCGTGGGTGTACATTGGAATCGAAAACAAACAGCCTATCGCGACGAGCAATGCAACACACCCCACCGTTATAGTCTGGAAAAATCCTCGACGAGCTTCATCATGGATCTGAACGCAGCGCCCAAGCTCAAGCAGTGCATAACCTAGTGCTTGACTGCCAGAAATCTGCGCACTTCGGATGACCATCAAATCATCTTGAGGCAGAGTATCCAAAAACGTCGTGTAAAGATCACCCGACGCTTGAGGCAAACGAGCTACCCAATAATTAGCAAGCCTACCTCTTACACCTCTAGTACCGTAGCGAAAGGCGTCAGCTTCAAGAATTGCAAGTAAGGTTCTTTTGCCTCCTTGCAAATTGATCATCTCGCCCAAGTAACTGTAATAGACTGCCCGATAAGGCCTAAACATATAAGCTAGGCAAAGCGTAAAGCACGTATCAAACCAGTATCTAAGTCTGACAGAGAAAGTCCAGTAACGGCTCGTGCGCATCCGAGTGACTCGATCAGATCCGTGCTGCTCATCAAGACTCACAGACAAGTCCGCCAAACTTAGCTTCTACAGCCCTAGGATCAATCAAACCTATAGACATCTTGTGGATAGCGCAGGCAAAGATGGACTTACCATCCATGTCTTCACTTGCCCATGGTGTTTTAGATCTTGAGTGAAACCATTCGTACAGTCCCAACCCATCTCTGGCCTTTAGTTTTTTGAGAAACTCAGGCTCACGCAAAGGCTCGATCATTTCTGCTATGACAGTGCGCCCGGCCAGCCCCCACAAATCAGCTAACTGCATTTCTCTGCAAGAGCTACAACCCTGTGGATTACGAAACCGTAACATCCTTGGATCAAGGGAGTAATGAGTAGCCAGATTACTTACCCACTGCGTGAGCCATGCAATCGTTCTGTCACGCCCGCGAGAACATTGCCAAACCTGACCGCGATTGTCTAATTGAATGTCGGACAAACTCAAACAACATACACACAACTGTGGCAATAGCATCTGATGAACCAAAATCTTGATCACACCCGGAGTCGCAAGAAAATCGAGTTCTACTCCGATCATCGATGAAGATAGACGCTCACAAATCGCGACGCTAGAGCGGGCGTGAACGGTCGTATATAGATTGGCGCCAGACCCTGCTAAATCTGTGAATGCCCTAGCCCCTGCCAGATCTCGAATTTCTCCGATTAATAAGTCATTCATCGCTGAACGCTTAATAGTTTTTAACTTAGTGTCAAACACGGTTTCATCGGACTCAGAAAACGACCTTGAGATCGTGTTTTGCAGCGCGTTGGGGATGACGTATTCAACCGGATCCTCGAGGGTGATAATTTTTCGATGCGTCGGGATACTTCGCATCAATGCAGCAATAGTGGTAGACTTGCCCGAGCCAACGGTGCCAGACAAAATTACAGCACCGCCGTCAATCAATTTGACACGCTCAAACGCCTCGCGATGAGAGCTTAAAAACCCTAAGCTGGCCAAAGAGCTATCGGGCGCGGTTGCATCCGTAGCCAATAATCTCAGACAAACACTGGGACCTCGATCAGATGCCAAAGACGCCCAACGCAAAACTAAGCTTGTTCCACGTATCCGACGTTCGACACGCCCTTGCTGCTCAAGTCTGGCATCGAACACAGCGCCGTTACCACCTCGGATTTCCATCCAAACCAATGACAGCATTTCAAGTAACAAATTAGTAGACACACTGGCGTATCGTTCAGGGCAGAGATAAACACCATCTACCGTGAAATAAACACGAGACTCATGCCTTGATAAATCAACATTAAAATGGACGTCACTTGCATGGCACTCGAATGCGAAATCAATGATGTCGTCAAAGGCTTTAAGCAAAGCAGGACGATCGCTACGCATGTCCGTCCCAGGCGACGCAGGTCGCTGCGCCACAAACCTAAGCGACTTGCCCAGAGCAAATAAAACCGGATTCGCTACGGTATAAACAGGAAATTCTTGTAGCTTGAATTTAGTTTGTCGCAGCAGTTGCAATAACGCCTCAACTTGGTCGTCATAGACACTGGCTGTTTCAACAAAAACAGCCACGCTTTTATCTTCAAATAGCACCGGACACATTCGATCAAGGAGGCTTAGCGTGTCGAGTTCAACAGCGAGCGTGCGGACATAGCGTGGTGTCAGCCCATTTAAATCATCCAGTGATTCGAGCGACTTCGAGGATTGGCGTTTTGATAGCTGCGGCGCTGAAGTGCTCTGTGACGAAAGCCATTTCAAGGAAATTCAACCTGAGCGCAGAGTATTTTTTCATTTTCCTTCAAGAACACTTTGACGCATGGTGGTTCTATGGAACGCAACTCGTAATTTTCTGCCTGCCCAAAAATGGGTTTTCTATTACCCGACCGAAATACAAAATACTTTGAATCAACCATTAACTCTGCCGTCAGTAAAGATCCGACACCGTATATCGAGAATAGGCGATCAGGCCTATCACTCTCACTCTGTTTCTGATCAGCCTCTAAACGCTGATGAAGTAGTCCTTCCATATTTTTAACTGCCAGCTTCGCCTCAAGATCTAACAGTTGCAACACGGTTGCAGAAGAAACACCTTCACGAGTGTCAGTCGACGCTTTGAGGGGAAAAATCACAAGTCCCAATCCAATCACAAAATGGACGATCATACGAGGCACAAGACTGTCATTAAATTTAATTAGCATAAAGATCGCCTTGGAGTTCTAGTGTGAGAGCGCTTCCCTTTGTCGCTGGCGGTTGATTCAGATTAGGCTCGACTATGACAACTAGGCTTGCCCAGCGTATCGGGATATGTTTTAGTCGATCCAAAAGTAATACTGCGCGCAGCGGACCAGTCAAACGAACTTGATAAAACCGAGGTGCAGATTTCGATGAAAACGAACTAGTTAAAACGGTTGGACTGACAGTGATTGAGGCAAAGGCAGGCTCTAGCTCCTGTAATGAGGTCATCCATGCGTTTGAACCATTTGGGTAATTTGCGAGAACTTGCCTGGTAAGCCGCTTAGTCGACCAAACCAACAAAGCTTCGTTCAGCGGAAGATATTGCAGATCGACGCCGTCCAATTCCGGAAATGTCAGACTTGAGTTTCGAGCTTGCGCATGCAAGCGTTGGTAGCGCGCGCGACATTGCCAAATCAATTCTGTTGGAAAACACTCAATATCATGCAACTTCCAACCTCCTCGAATAACAGGTAATCCTCCAATGGTCGAAACAACTGTATGCAGTGATTCACCGGTGTCTACCTCAACCATTGGGTCAGTTGCGTTTTCACGTATAGAACCAACGGCTGAATCGATTGCAAGACCTTGATCCGTTGACAATCGAGCACTCCTGCTCAGATCCGATCGATATCCGACCAGAATGATCCACAGCATCAGCGAACAACATCCGAATACAATAAAAATTTGCCTGCGAGAGTATCGCAATGCCAGCAAAATCGTATCCTTGCTCGGCTGAGCCCGTAACCATACAGGCAAGGCTCGCTCCCAGCCCTGCTCCAACACCACTAATGTAAGCGCAGGGTATCTATTACGTATTTGCTCAAGTTCCTGCTCAATTAATGATCTGTTACAAAAGAATCTGTCCGTATTGCACAAGACATGACCGTCATTTGAAGCCACCAACCAAAAACCATTGTCGGGTTGCGAAAATATACAAGCATGAGCACCTTGTCGATGAGAAGTGGCAAACAACGCAGCCACTGAGTACGCAACAAATTTAGTCTTTGTCTGGCCAGCTAGATTTTTTAATCTTCCCTTTTGTCTGGACGAATACTTAATACACCCTGCGACACGGCTAGAATCGCTTAGCAAAACATAATGTGTCGACTTTAAAGCTTTGGCTATCTTCTGAGCAGTCACTTCTGGCCTGGAGCCAATCAGCGCGAACCACTGCAAACCAAGTAACAGTTTTGCTCCAGAGGAATTAACGACCTCGTAGGTCATATGGCTCGCGACTACGTCATCGACGTGTTCTTCAATAGATCCAAAATCACTATCGTTTGCGCTCATCAGCCCTCTTCCATCAGCGCAGTTAATAAAATAACAGTGACGATTTTCTTACGCCCCAATCGGTCTCCACCTCCGGTAAGCACAGGCGCATCTTCCGTTAACCGTGTCTGCTCACTTTGCTCCTTAAGCCTTTCAAACCCCGAGATCAGCATGGATTGACCAGATTTAAGCGACATTTGTTGAACTGTGCCCGTTCCGTCAATCGTGATTTGTTGAATATCAAGAGAACGCCCTTTTTCGCCAAAACTGATAGTCTTTAGTGGTTGAGCCACCGTATTGTCATAGGCAATCGAAAGCAATATTTGCCCATCATCTTGAGCATCAGGCAAGATAGTCAAGAAAGCGCCAACGGTCTCTTCTTTCTGGCTAACAGAGACTGATCCAAACCCTTGCTCTGTTTTGGTTTGGCCAGTCCCGGTCGCACCTGAGGTTTTGACTTGGTCGATATACGAAAATGTTGTTCGCACTGCATGAGTAACTGGACGGCGATTCAAAGTCATAATCGGCATACTGGTGTGACGCAACACACGACCCTGCTTCGATAGCGCCTGAAGAGCAAGTTTCACCGGGTTAGCAGTGTCACTCGAGAGAGATACCAAAGACTTAGCAGTCTCGCTAGCAACTGCCATAACAGGTGATTGGACTGATAGTGCTACCTTATCGGCAGTAAATAGAAAAGACCAATCGATACCTAATTCAAAACTTTCGTTCGTTTCAACCGTTAGCTCCTCAAACACTAGTCGAATTCGGCGCGTCAGGACTCGATTCTCACGATCAATGAATTGCTGGATCGCATCAAGTACTTCAGGCGTATCGGTCACCACAATCGAGGTCGCACTTCCTACCTGAGCTGACACGATTCCGGCTCGAGATAAAAATGGTTCAATTTTTAATTTAATTGAATCGAGTACCACCGCCTCAGGTGCCTTCAGAACGGTTCTCGCATTACTTTCAAAGCCGCCAGAAGAAGAGTTACCAGTACGACCCAAGGCCATGTCAGATGAAGCAGACATCGATAACACTTTGACATCAAAGACTTTTGTTTGTGTTCTATAAAATTCAATCGATGAATTTTGAAAACGCCAGTGCACATTTAATCGTCGTGCAATCGTATCGAGAATTTGTGCCAAAGGCTGAGCACCTGCCGGCGATAATATCTCCATCGCGACTTGACCTTGCGATTGCTGAGTTTGCGGCGAGAGTTTGGGTGCGAAATAGTCTTGAGGCATCAGTGCTTCAGGACTAATTCGTATGGGAATATTGGTTGCAAGCGTCAGATTCTCCGCTAAAGTCACAAGTGTCGCGCGGCGATTTTGAAAAATCATCGTCGTCTCGACATTACGCTGAAGCGCTTTGGGCAACGTCAACTCTCTAGCTAACGGAATCGCTTTACCGGCAAGCCATGGTTTATTGACGGATTGAGCATCGATTCTTGTTTGAGCGTTGGATGTGGCATTACGAAAATCATCCAGTCGACGCCTCATATTGGATTGAGTTGAAACCAAATTTTCTTTATGACTATTAACATGATCATCAATCGAACACCCAGACAACATCATCGCACTGATACAAATATGACAGCACTGAAGTTTGTTCATCTTGAGACTGCTGAACCGACGCTTGGATCGCACGCTTGCGATATCGGTATGACACGAAGAACGCGATTTGAATAAAAACAAGGCTGTAACGGTTTATCTGAGAGTTCGGTTGATTCAATAAGCTTTCTGACGGATGCGTCAAAATCATCTGTAAATTTTGCATGTCCAGATAGCGGAATATCAACATCAACCGCCCAGTGTTCCGGATCAAATCTCCAACCAGAAATTTTCGCCCACCTGCTTAAGGCACTGCGAATATGCAGATCCTGTGTATCGACCGAATAAACCGTATTTTTGTCCAGCGTTGATTTGATAGGTTGATCGTTCATAGCAACATAACTACTCGAATTTTCATTACTTTTCCCGTTTACACGGTTGGTCTCTGTGTGCGCAGGTGATGGAACTGAGAGATTGTGGTTAGCGCGGGCGATTTTCCGACCACGCCGAAAAACCAAATGCTCCCAGTTTCCCTCTATTACCGACAGCGCACCTGCCTTACGAGGGATAAGCATCGTTTCACCTTGGTTCGAAGACGCTGTAATAATCGGCAACTGTTGTCCCGGATGCCATTGAAGCCAAATATTTCTCAGATCTGAAAATACTTGTGCAGGTCCGACTGAACGATCACCTTGTAAGCGCCAATTGAAGTCAAGTTCACCATTCAACACTTGATGACCATGAACCGAGGGCAAATTCTCTGCAACCTCGGTAAGACCGGCACAAGCGCTTAAAGTAAGCGCAAGCGTCAATATCAAGACAAAAAACATGCTTCACACAACCAACCGAAAATCGATCGGCATCTTGATCGATTTATTGTGTATTCGCAATTGTGAAACCTACTTAAGCAGGTAGGTCAAGCAAAAAAAACGGGATCAGATGATCCCGTTTACTTCCTTAAAAACTATCTAGCTATTTTTTTGTATTTTTGGAAGTGCCTTTTCCTGGCACTCCGCTGCTTACGTTATCGACGCCCATGACAGCTTTCGCGTCATCAATCGCAGTGTTCAACGCTTTCACTGGTGGCACTTGCCCTGAAATAGCAGCATCAAATTCGCCGCTAAGCATAGGTTCAATTCTTGAGTAGCCAGCTAGACGAAACCCTCTATTCTGTTTACCCGAAGCTTGGCGCATGTTCTCAACGATACGATTGAGCCCAGGAATACTGGCATAGAAAGTTACGTCGGCAGCACGAGCGGCCGCATCGGTAAGTGGCATAAAGCCAGTGCGCTGGTGCCATGCAGCAGCAACAACGGGCTTGGCTAAGTAGGCAAGGAAAGCCGCGGTGGCCTTATTTTGTTCCGCAGGTTGATCAGATGTCAGCCAGAGGGCCGACCCACTTACGAAAGGCACACCCGGCTTAGTTGTAACTTGATCGTAGTAAGGCATCGGCGCTACACCAAACTTCAGATCTTTTGTAGCAGCAAATTGTCCAAGCGACCCAGAACCGGTCGTTAATACCGCGCATTTGCCTTCAGCAAACAAATTGTCTGGTTTGTTGGTGTTGGCATTAACCGTAAACAGCAACGAACGCTTCCAACTGACCATCAATGCCATATGACGCATGTAAAGTGAGTCGAAGTTAAGGATCACACCTTTGGCGCCATCTAGGCCATTGTTTGGAGTTGCAAACAGTGAATTGTTAATTGGTGCAAGATTTTCGAGGTGAACGGTCACTTGCTGACTTGTGGCGTAGGGACAGTCATAATCACCTTTATCACGAAGCGCCAGCAGGTGGGCCTGTAAGTCCATCCAAGTTGCAGCTGGTTTCAGAGGATCTAAGCCAGACTTTTT
>Ga0164297_10004625_pt1 | contig 12197 bp, 7 predicted proteins | sample GEODES058metaG_FD_113539 | JGI IMG/M metagenome (GOLD analysis project Ga0164297, IMG submission 113539) | Dystrophic lake water microbial communities from Trout Bog Lake, Wisconsin, USA - GEODES058 metaG | ecosystem: Environmental > Aquatic > Freshwater > Lake | place: USA: Trout Bog Lake... | reverse complement strand
TGCCCATAGGGTCCCAGAGTTTGCGTTTGACCCATGAGGGAACTCACAAAAATCAATGTCCACATCGAGATGTACCCTTGGCATAAAAGGCCATGATATCAAAGCAAAAGGAGGAACTTCAAAGCGCTCCTTCTCGAGCGCCCATGAAGCCGATACAATGAATTCACCATGAATCTTCACCAGTTTAAGTTTGTCCATGAGGCAGCCAAACGCAACATGAACCTCACAGAGGTCGCCAAGGCACTTCACACCTCTCAACCCGGGGTCTCCAAAGCCATATTGGAATTGGAAGCGGAATTGGGCGTTGAGATTTTCGCCAGACACGGCAAACGGCTCAAAAGCATCACACAACCCGGTCACCATGTCTTGAAAAGCATAGAAGTGATTCTGTCCGAGTTGAACAATTTAAAAAAAATCGGGGATCAATTCTCCTCCAATGATTCAGGCACCTTGAGCATTGCAACCACCCACACTCAAGCGCGTTATGTTCTTCCCAGCATCCTCACACAGCTCAGAGATGGCTACCCCAAAGTCAACATCAGCTTGCACCAAGGAACCCCCAAACAAGCGGCGCAAATGGTCTTGGATGAGCAAGCTGACATTGCCATCGCCACAGAGTCCTTGGCCGACTATCCCGATTTGGTGACACTGGCCTGCTACGAATGGGTGCACTGCTTGGTGCTTCCCAAAAAGCACCCTTTGGCGACTCAAACCAAGCCCATCACCTTGAAGGATTTGAGCCAATATCCACTGGTGACCTATCACCCAAGCTTCACCGGTCGTCAAAAGATCGATACCGCCTTTGAACTCAAGAAGTTGAACCCCATCATTGCCCTTGAAGCCATTGACTCCGATGTGATCAAAACCTATGTGCGCATTGGAATGGGAGTGGGCATTGTCGCCGAGATGTCCATTCAAGGCGCCATGGATCACGACTTGGTGATCAGACCCGCTGGAGACCTCTTTGGCAAAAACGTGACCAAAGTGGCTTTTAGGCGAGGGAGCTTCTTGAGGCAATATGTGATTGATTTTGCGGCCCTCTTGGGCCCAACGCTCACGCCAGATTTGATTCAAAAAGCATTGGCCAAAGCGATTTGATCCCTCTCCAACGCTCACCACCCCCCTAACGACTCTGATGATGAACACGACACCAAACTCAGTTGAGTCCGCTCTTACCCTTGAGTCCAAACTGCCCAAAGTGGGCACCACGATCTTCACTGTCATGTCCGCTTTGGCGCAGGAGCACAAAGCTGTGAATTTGGGACAAGGCTTTCCCGACTTCAACGCTGACCGCCAACTCATTGATCATGTGAGCCAAGCCATGATGGAGGGATTGAACCAATACCCGCCCATGCTAGGGGTCTTGGAGTTGCGACAGGTCATCTCTGACAAAATCAAACACCTCTATGGCAAACTCTACGATCCCGCTCATGAAATCACGGTGACTGCGGGTGCCACACAAGCGATTTTGAGTGCAGTCTTGTGCCTGGTCAGAGCGGGAGACGAGGTGATTGTGCTCGAACCCTGCTATGACAGCTATGTACCCAACATTGAGCTCGCAGGTGGAGTGGCCATTCCCGTTGCCTTGGAGCCAGGCACCTTCAGGATCAATTTTGATCGCCTGAGACAGGCCATCACCCCAAAAACACGCGCCATCATCGTGAACTCTCCCCACAACCCCAGTGGAACCACTTGGAGTCAAGAAGATCTGCAAAAACTCTCGGACCTCTTGGAGCCCACAGAGATTTTTCTCATCAGCGATGAGGTCTACGAACACATGGTCTACGCACCCAAGGTTCACCTGAGCGTGAGCTCAGTGCCTCAATTGGCAAAAAGGGCCTTTGTGATTTCAAGCTTTGGAAAAACCTTTCACGTGACTGGCTGGAAGATCGCCTATGCCGTGGCACCGAAGGCCTTGACGCACGAATTTAGAAAAGTTCACCAATTCAACGTCTTCACGGTCAACACGCCCATGCAACATGGCTTGGCCCGCTATATGCAAGACCCTCAAACCTACCTTGGACTACCCGAGTTCTACCGTCAAAAACGGGATCACTTTAGGGCAGGACTTGAACGCACCCGCTTTGAGCTTTTGCCTTGTGAGGGCACTTATTTCCAGTGCGTGAGCATCAAAGGCCTAAAAGGTGAACAAGCTCAAATGACAGAGAGCGCATTTTGTGAATGGCTCATCAAAGAGATTGGCGTGGCTGCCATCCCCCTCTCAGCCTTTTACATGAATGGATTTGACCAAGGAATCGTGCGTTTTTGCTTTGCCAAAAAAGAGGAAACCTTGAATTTGGCCATCGATCGCTTGAGCAAAATTTAAGCCTCAGATCGACCTGAACTCTTCCCTTGAAGGGTCCTGAGCCCGAAGTGGTCCTGCAACGCGTTGAGCTATTGATTGAGCAAAGCCCACGCTTTTTCGAGTCGCTTTAACGACACGGGTTGAGGCGTTTTGAGCTCCTGTGCAAAGCTCGATACCCGTAACTCTTCCAATAACCACCTAAAGTCTTGCATGGCCTTGTCTTGTTGTCCTTTGCGTTGGGCCACAAAGCGCCAAAACTTTTGCTCCATGGGACGCATTTCAAGCATTCGGCCCTCATCTCGCTTGGGGTCTGCCTTGTACTTCTCAAGCCTTAACTGCACCGCCTTCAAGTACCTTGGCAAATGCAACCAATGCGAATATGGCGTTTGAAGCACAAAGCCTTGTGGAATCAAACGATCGAGCTGAGACAAAACATCGGCCTCCAACTCTTTGGGGGCTCGCATGTCTTTGAGTTTTTTCTTGGCCGCTTGAGCCTCCATCAAAATTCCCAAAAGTGCTTTGGCAACCTCTTGTGCGATGAGCTGCAACCTCCCTCTTCCCTCTTGGATTCGGGTCTCAAAACTTTGCGCGTCTCTAGGAGTAGGCTCCATCAAAAAGGCCCGCTCCATGGCCACATCCAAGATGTGATTGAAGAGTTCCTCAGATGCAGCCTTGGGGTAGAGCTGCAGATACAGGAGGTTCATTTTGGCCAAATCGTTCAAGTTCTTTTGAAGGAACTTGACGGGCTCTTTGAGTTGCAAGGCAAAAAGCCTCTTCAAGCCCTTGTTGTGATGAGTTTGAGCCATCTCCAACTCATCAAAGACTTCCAAACTCACCCCATCACCTTGGTCCATCAAGGCTGGGAAACCCACCAAACTTTGCTGCCCCTTTCGAATCTCCATCAACTCAGGCAACTCTCCAAAGGACCAACGTGTGAATTTTTGATCGGCAACGTGAACGGGTGATTGGGCGGCGGACGTTTGTGACTTCACCCCCTCCTTGGAGTGAGTTGGCGCGGGCTGCGAGCCCTTTGAAGAGGCTTGCTGAGCGGGAGCCAAGTTTGAATGCTCAAGGGGTTGCTTGTCCAACTTCAGTGTGGCCAGCGCTTGAAAAGCACCCCTGGCTTGCGTTGCAAATTGAGATTTCAACTGGGCGAGGTGCCTGCCTTGGGCCAACATGCGATTGCCCTCACCCATCAGTACAAAATGGCACAGCAAATGAGGGCTCAACATGTCGGGCTTGAAATCTTGGGGAGTCACCACCAATTGAATTTCTTCCTTGATGAACGCACACAAGCGTTGCATCAAAGCGCCTTGGGCAAAAACCGCAGGTTCACTCAGCCGCGCACTCAAGTGCTCTGCACTTTGAGGCAGTGGTACCAAGCGAGAACGGGGCTTTTGCGGTAAGGTCTTTAAGAGGGCCAAAACCTTCTCTTTGAGCATGCCAGGCACCAACCACTCGGCCCTTTCATCGCTCACTTGGTTGAGCACAAAAATGGGCAATGTCACACTCATGCCGTCTCTGGCATGACCGGGTTCATGCAAATACTGCACCCCACAGTCCACCCCACCCATCCTAAGGGTTGGCGGAAAAGAGACGTGCGTCACGCCTTTGGCCTCGTGACGCATGAGCGTCTCGCGTGTCATCAAAAGTGGCATGCCAGGCTGCCCCATCTCCTTGTGACGACGCTCCTCAAGTTTGTACCAAGCCTCAAGCGTTTTGGTGCTGTAGACATCTTGCGGGATGAGTTCATCGTAGAAAGCGAATATCAGCTCATCATCAACCAGCACATCTTGCCTTCTGGACTTGTGCTCGATCTCTTCAACCTCTTTGATGAGTTTCAAATTGGCAGGCAAAAAATGAAGCTTGGTCTCGATTTGCGCCTGCACCAATCCCTCTCGGATGAAGACTTTTCTGGCGTGCGCCATGTCGACACGGGCATAGGGCACGCGTCTGCCACTGTAGACCACCAAACCATACAAAGTGGCGCGCTCCAAGGCGTTGACCTCACCCGAGCGCTTCTCCCAGTGGGGATCAAGCAACTGTTTCTTGAGCAAATGTGAGCCCACCTCCTCAAGCCAAGTGGGATCGATGTTGGCAATGCCGCGACCAAAAACACGAGTGGTTTCAACAATTTCAGCGGCCACCACCCACTTGCCCGGTTTTTTCCTCAAATGAGCACCCGGGTACTTGTAGAACTTGATGCCCCTGGCCCCCAGGTAGAAGTCCTCCTCCTCAGGCTTGTAGCCAATGTTGCCAAGCAAACCGGAGAGCAAGCTTTTGTGCAGATTCTCATAACTTGCAGCCTTGCGATTGAGCTTCATGTGCATCTCTTTGGCCACCGTCAAGAGTTGGGTGTACACGTCACGCCACTCCCTCAAGCGCCTGGGGTTGATGAAGTTTTGCTTGAGCAAAGCTTCAAACTGCCGGTTGCTCAAGCGAGGACGAACATCTTGTTGAGCAACCGAGGACTCAGAGGGCTTGGCTGCGGACTTTGCTTGAGGGACCTTGACATTACCTCTGATGGCCTCAGTCGCCTGGGGCTTGAAGTTGGGCCTGGAATTGGACCTCGGTGCGGCAGGAGCAGCGTAAGGCGGAGTTGGTTTTGACGCCGAGGAGGATCCAGGGGGGACTGAATTCGCTTTGTCCTCCTGGGAGTGATGACCATGCGGGTGCTCCCCGCGAGCGGCCCGAATCCAATTCCACAGGGTGAGGTATCCCGTGAACTCGCTCTTGTCGTCTTTGAATTTGGCGTGTTGTTGATCGGCCTGGGCTTGTGCGGACAAGGGGCGATCTCTTACATCTTGAACCGTCAAGGCAGAGGCGATGATGAGCACCTCCTCCAAACACTCGCGTTGTTGGGCCTCCAAAATCATGCGGCCCACTTTAGGGTCCAGTGGCAAGCGCGAGAGCTCTTGACCCAAAGGGGTCAATGTGTTTTGCTCATCCACAGCACCCAATTCGTTCAAGAGCTGGTAACCATCCGAAATCGCTTTGGGTCTGGGAGGTTCTAAAAAAGAAAAACGCTCAACGTCCCCGAGGTGCAGGGACTTCATGCGAAGAATCACACCGGCCAAGGAGCTTCGCAAAATCTCAGGATCCGTAAAGGGTGCGCGGCCATCGAAATCTTGTTGCTCAAACAAGCGAATGCAAATGCCGTCCGAGACACGCCCGCACCTTCCCGCACGCTGATTGGCGGCTGCTTTGGAGATGGGTTCCACCAAGAGTTGCTCAACCTTGCTCCTAAAGCTGTAGCGTTTCACACGTGCAAGACCAGAGTCAATCACGTAGCGGATGCCGGGCACCGTCAGGGATGTCTCGGCAACATTGGTCGCCAGGACCACTCGGCGCTCTCGGTGAGGAGAGAAGATGCGGTCCTGCTCGGCTTGTGTGAGCCTTGCAAAAAGGGGCAAAACTTCCGCTGTTGATGTTCCCACCGAGTGCTTCAAGTGCTCACGCAGATGATCTGCGGCTTCACGAATTTCCCGCTCACCGGGCAAAAAGACGAGCACATCTCCCCCATCCAAAGGATTCATCCACAACTCATCAAGCGCCTCTGCGATGGCCTCATTAAGACCATGATCTCGACTCTCTTCAAAAGGGCGATAACGGATCTCAACGGGAAAGGTGCGCCCTGAGACCGTGATGATGGGAGCGGGCCCGCGGGCGGAGGCAAAGTGATTGGAGAACCTCTCGGAGTCAATGGTGGCCGAGGTCACAATGATTTTGAGGTCTGGCCGTCTAGGGAGGATTTCCTTCAAGTAGCCAAGCAAAAAATCAATGTTCAAGCTTCTCTCGTGGGCCTCATCGATGATGATGGTGTCGTAGACTTTCAAGAGCGGGTCGCCTTGCGTCTCCGCCAAGAGAATCCCGTCCGTCATGAGTTTGATGGAGGACTGGGGCCCGAGCTGATCGTTAAAGCGGACTTTGTAACCCACAACCTCGCCCAAGGGGGAGCCAAGCTCATCAGAGATGCGCTTGGCAACCGAGGTTGCAGCGATGCGCCTGGGTTGAGTGTGTCCAATGAGTCTGGGCCTCTCGCCAGGCTTTGCATTCATGCGCCCGCGACCCAGAGCCAAGCACATTTTGGGCAGTTGCGTGGTTTTACCCGAACCTGTCTCCCCACTCACGATGACCACAGGGTGATCTTGTATGGCCTGCATGATCTCTTCGCGACGCAAAGAAACGGGCAAGGAGTTGGGGAAATCGATCTTAAAGGCCACAGAGTTCTAAAAAAACAGGATAAATTGCTTCACAATCAGCGATTATCTCAGCACTCAGAGGCCTTTGGGCTTTTTGGGGGCATCGTTGTCAATTAAACTTGAATCACTTCATTTGCTGTCGAATCAACAAAACATACCCCCACTGAACACGCCCACAATGTCCGCTGTCTTTAATTTCACCTTCGTGCCCTGGTTCCGATCAGTCGCGCCCTACATCCACATGCACCGGGGCAAGACCTTTGTGGTGGCGATTGCTGGAGAGGCCATTCACACGGGTAAGCTGCAAAACTTGGTTCAAGATTTGGCGCTCATTCACAGCATGGGTGTCAATTTGGTGTTGGTCCACGGCTTCAGACCCCAAGTCAATGAACAACTCTTGGCCAAAGGCCACCAACCCCAGTACGCCAATGCAACTCGTATCACCGATGAGGTGGCTCTTGACTGCGCGCAAGAGGCTGCAGGACAGTTGAGATACGAGATCGAAGCCGCCTTTAGCCAAGGATTGCCCAATACACCTATGGCAGGAGCTACGGTGCGCGTGATCTCAGGTAACTTCATCACCGCCAAGCCCATTGGCATTGTGGACGGTGTTGACTTCAAGTCCTCAGGCTTGGTGCGAAAGGTCGATGTTCAAGGCATTGAGCAAACCCTCAAAACGGGCTCATTGGTGCTTTTATCCCCCTTTGGATTCTCTCCAACGGGGGAGGCTTTCAACTTGGCCATGGAAGAGGTCGCAACTTCGGTTGCGATCGCCTTGCAAGCCGACAAATTGATCTTTCTCACAGAAATAGCTGGCATCCCCTGCGACCCCAGTTTGCCCGTCTCTGAGGACAACCCCATCGACACTGAGCTCCCCCTCGATGCAGCCGAAGCACTTCTAAAACAATTGCCCTTTGCACACAACCCAACAGATCTGCCCTTTTATTTGCAGCACTGTGTGAAGGCATGCAAAGCTGGAGTTGAGCGAAGCCACATCCTGCCCTTCGCAGTTGATGGGGCTTTGCTCTTAGAGGTTTACATGCACGATGGCATTGGCACCATGGTGGTCGATGAAAAATTGGAGAGTTTGAGAGAAGCAAGTTTTGAGGACGTGGGGGGTATCCTCCAACTCATCGAACCCTTTGAGCTCGATGGCACTTTGGTCAAAAGGTCCCGCACCGAAATTGAGCGCGAAATCGATCAATACACTGTCATCGAGCACGATGGGGTCATCTTTGCGTGCGCTGCCATGCATGTGTTTGCGGAACAAAAAACCGCTGAACTCGCCGCATTGACCGTTGCCCCCCAAGCTCAGGGACAAGGGGACGGAGAAAAAGTCTTAAAACGAATTGAACAAAGGGCTCGCGCTCAAGGACTCACATCGCTTTTTGTGCTCACCACACGCACCATGCATTGGTTCATCAAAAGGGGCTTTGTCCCTGTTGACGCCGATTGGCTACCCGAGGCCAAAAAGCGCAAGATCAACATGGAGCGTGGCTCAAAAGTGCTGGTCAAAAAACTCAATTGAGCTTTTTGTCTCGAGACCGTTAAGCGTCTGGTACCCAAAAGCCCCTCAATGCATTATTCGTTTGGGGTCTCTCTTTGACGCTTAGAAAGCATTAATTTCAATGCGACCACACTCGCAATCGCAAAGCCCACAAAGGCCACAAAAGACCAATTCGCGATGCTCCCACCAAGCATTGTCCAATCCACATTGGAGCAATCCCCGCCACCTTTGAAAATCATGGGGATGGCACGCTTCAAAGGAAAGGTCTCGATCATTCCGTAAAAGTCTCGCCCACAACTCACCTCCTCAGGCGGATACCACTGAAGCCAACTTTGACGTGCAGCCACGTAAGCGCCAGTGATGGCGAGCACCAACACTCCAGCCCAACTCAACAAGTGAGAGATCAAGCCTTTGCGACTCGAGCCCAAAGCAGCCACCAAAGTGATCAGAATCAACACGTAACGCTGCACAATGCACATGGGACAAGGCTCAAGACCAACCACGTGCTGCAAATAGAGTCCAAACGACAGCAAGAGCAAGGGAATCAACGCCGTCACCACGAGAGATCCCCTGGGCCTCTCGAGGGGGGAGCGGTAGAAATAAAGGAGGAACTCTTTTAGCATGGTGATCAAGGGGATGGGGTCTAAATTCAGAGAATGTAAAAAGACTTCTTGTCAGTGAAATAAATCAAGAGTTTAGTCTTTAGATTAATTACTGTGAAAAACAAAGGTCTTCAATGAAAAACGTTTGTGAATTTCATGGTCCAAAGCAATGCACTCATGGTAAAGAAGGAAGCGATGGTGACCACGAGAGAGACGATCGCAGCAAAATCCTCTTGGCCATGATCCTGAGCCAAAGTCACATAAATACCCATGGTAGGCGTGGCAGCAAAGACAATGGCTGCCATTTTGAGAGAAGGATCGGTGCTGGCTAGCCCAAGGTCAGAAAGCGCCAAGAAGGCCAACCCCACCAGCACGGGGTGAACCAATAGCTTACCCACGACAACGGAGAACACTTTGGGCCCAAGGCCCCTCATTGGCAGATCCACCAAGGCGCCTCCAATGACCATCAAAGACAACGCACTCGAGGCATTGGCCAGCAAACTCACGCTATGAGCCAAAGGCGTGGCGAGTTTGATCTCAAAAATAGACAGGATCAAGCCCCCCATCAAACTCAAAATGAATGGCTTTTTAAAGAGGCTCAAAAGAGACCCAATCAAGCCTTTCACACCTACATGCTCACTGTTTTCACTCTTTTGTGCCAAGAAAAGAAGGAGTGGAATGATGAGCAAATTCTCAACCACCATGTTCATCGCAAGCGCCACTCCCGCAACATTGGCCAGGGTGAGAAGGAGCACTGGATAGCCCACAAATCCACTGTTGGAGCATGACATGCCCATCACCCAAAACGTCCTGAAGGTGGGATTCACAGCACCGCGTTTGAACGATGAAACAAAATACCCCAAAACAATCACAGCCAAGGATCCCAGTGTGTAGGCCAATAAATATCCCACGTTCATGACCTCAGAGACAGAGCTCTGAGAGAGGGATTTGAACACCAAACAAGGCAAGGCCACGTGAACCACCAAGCGGCCCAAGACTTTCATATCGGCTTTTGAAAAAAAACCGACTCGAGTCAACACATAGCCAAGAAGGATGAGGATGTAGATGGGGGTGGTGATGGATAAGATGTCGAGCATTTGGGCGTGAAGGCTTGTGGTGTGAAGCACTCGGGGGTAGAGAGGCGTCTGAGCTACCTTGAGGTCAAACCATTGCCCGTTTGAAGATGCGTTTGTGTATAAACCGCTCAGTATAAGCCTGTGCATGAACCCAGGATGGCCCTACAGCGACTCGCACCTTTGGAATGTTTTATCATCAGGGGATTGCTCTTATCTACATACCAAGGACATTTCAGACATGGCACGCATCGTTCACTGCATCAAACTCGGTCAAGATTTAGAGGGTTTGGACTTTCCCCCCTACCCTGGCGAACTCGGCAAGCGCATCTGGAGTGAAGTCTCCAAAGAAGCTTGGGCCGCTTGGCTCAAGCACCAAACCATGCTGGTCAACGAGAACCGATTGAATTTGGCAGATTTGAAGGCTCGCCAATACTTGGCGCGTCAGATGGAGAAACACTTCTTTGGTGAGGGTGCCGACGCGGCTCAAGGCTACGTGCCTCCCAGTGCTTGAGAGCCTAAACGCTGCACATCCTTGTTGATGCATCACCCCTTGAGCACTGTTCAAGGATTCTCGCCCCCATCTCCCCTCTCATGCAAAAGTCATCAAGTCCCAAAACTTTTGAGAGCGTCACTTGGGACGAGCGGGGAGAACCCAAGAGCCCTCGTTTTAACGACATCTACCGCTCTAGTGGTACTGACCACCCAGGTGGCTTGGCTCAAGCAAGACATGTCTTCCTAAAGGGTTGCGCTTTAATGGGCGAAAATGCGTTGTGGCAAAACGCCCGTTCATGGAGCATTTTAGAAACAGGCTTTGGTTTGGGCCTGAACTTCTTGGCCACTTGGGCCCAATGGAGGTCTGATCCCGCTCGCCCCAAAAGATTGAATTTCATGAGCATTGAGGCCCACCCTGTGAGCCCCGATGACCTGATCAAGGGTGCAGCACATTGGCCTGAGCTCCAAGAGTTGGTTCTTCAACTGAGAGCTCAATATTGGGGCCTTGGAGAGGGCTTTCAGACCTTGAGCTTTGAGGGCGAAGCGGTCTCACTCACACTGTGCATTGGGGATGTGCAAGACATCTTGCCAGAAATCGTAGGCCAATTCGACAGCATCTTTTTGGATGGCTTCAGCCCCGAGCGCAATCCACGCATGTGGGAGACATTGACCCTGAAGGGAGTCGCCTCCCACGCCAAACCTCATGCCAAATTGGCCACTTGGTGCGTCAAAGGTGAGGTTCGAGAGCGCCTAAAGGAAGTGGGCTTTGAGGTTCAAAAGCTCGAAGGCCTTCCTCCAAAGAGAGAGTGCTTGAGCGCTCTTTATGCCCCACATTGGCGCACCCATGAAGAACTTGATCCATCGCTTCTCGCTCAAAAGCAAGAGGCACTGATCGTTGGAAAAGGGTTAGCTGGTGCGAGCTTGGCAAGAAGCCTGGCCAAGCGAGGAATGAAGATTCGGGTAATAGACGAACTGAAATCTAAGGGAACCGGATCTGGTTCTCAGATCAAGCCTTTGAGAGCGGGCGCGAGTGGCCTACCCGTTGCAATTTTTCACCCCATGGACAGCAGGGACGACAACTTGCAATCCAAAATGACACGCATGGGCATACGCATGCTCTTGTGGCGCATCGAGCATTTGGGCTCGAGCTTGATCGCTACCGCTTTTAAAAGAGTGGAGGTGCTGGAGGTAAAAAAAAGGAGCAAGAACAAAGAGTCACAAAAGCACTGGGATGAGTCGTCTAATGCGCCTGATCGAGAGGAGACACTGGAGCCCAACGATTGGAGCGCTCCAGCCAAAAAAACCAATGCATCTCGACCTCAAATCCTGCACAAAGTGGGCGGCTGGATCCGACCTCAAGCGCTCATCGATGGTTTACTCGATCACCCCAACATTGAGGTGATTGAGGGCTTTGAGGTCAATGCCCTCACCCCCCACCTTGAGACAGAAAACGAGAAGGACAACTCAAAGCATTGGCAGGTGGTGAGCACACGAGGCGAAACCCTTCAAACCTCGACGCTCATTTTGTGCGTGGGTTTTCACACACGAGAATTACTGGACACCTTGCTCTCATCAGACTCCAATGCCCCTGCATGGCCCATACAAGCCATCAAAGGACAAATGACACTGGGGTGCATGCACGAGCTCAATGAACTGCTCTCACCTGGAACAACACTCAGCTCCGGGGTGCTCTTGGGCAAAAGAGCCCATGTGGATCAAGCCACTTTTGTGAACCAAGTTGAAAACGTTCACCCCGAGCAGCAAAGTCCAAGTTTCTACATTGGTTCAACCTTTGAGAGAGATCAAATTCAAATTGAGAACACCCCTGCCAGTGAGCGCAAAAATTTACTCGACTTGGCTCAAGTCATTGAGAGCGAAACCCAGCTTAAAACCACCCCAGAAGCCTTAAAAGCCTCTTTGAACCTTGAATCTTGGAGTGGTGTGAGATGCACCACGCCAGACCGCATGCCCATTGTGGGTGAGATTCGAAGAGGACTTTGGGTCAACTTTGGC
>Ga0164297_10004623_pt1 | contig 12200 bp, 12 predicted proteins | sample GEODES058metaG_FD_113539 | JGI IMG/M metagenome (GOLD analysis project Ga0164297, IMG submission 113539) | Dystrophic lake water microbial communities from Trout Bog Lake, Wisconsin, USA - GEODES058 metaG | ecosystem: Environmental > Aquatic > Freshwater > Lake | place: USA: Trout Bog Lake... | reverse complement strand
CCGGCCCCGGCGCACTCGATCTCGGCGACGATGCCGCGGTATTTCTGCCGCCGGCCGGTCGTGAAATCGTCATCGCCGCCGATGCGATGGTGCAAAGCGTGCATTTTCTCCCCGATGATCCCGCTGATCTGGTGGCGCGCAAACTGCTCCGCACCAATTTGTCCGATCTCGCCGCCATGGGGGCGGCCCCATTCGGATATCTGATGACTGTTTCGGTCCCCCGCGGCACCCCGGATGCCTGGTTCGCGGCCTTCAGCGCTGGCTTGGCCCTCGATCAGGCCGAGTTCAACCTCAGCGTGCTCGGCGGCGATACCACCTCCACCCCCGGCCCGATCAGCCTGTCGCTGACCATTCTCGGCACTGTCGGCCCCGGCCAGGCACTCCGCCGCCACGGCGCGCAGCCCGGGGATGGCATATGGGTCAGCGGCAGCATCGGCGATGGCGCACTCGGGCTGTTGGCGGCACAGGGGCAAATCGCCGACCCGGACGGCTATCTGGCCGATCGCTACCGCCTGCCCCGTCCGCGCCTGGCCCTCGGCGCCGCTTTGGTCGGCATCGCCCATGCGGCAATGGATATTTCCGACGGGCTGGTGCAAGACCTCGGCCATCTCTGCCGTGCCGGCGGGCTGGCCGGGGAAATTCTGGCCGATGATCTGCCGCTTTCACCCGCCGCGCGCGCCGCCGACCGGCGTGATTTATGCCTGACCGGCGGCGATGATTACGAATTGCTATTCGCCGTCCCCCCGGCCCATGAGGCCGCGCTGGCCGCCGCGTCCCGCGCCACGGGCATTGCCGTCACCCGCATCGGCACTTTCCGCGCCGGACCGGCCCGTGTAACCGTGCTCGACAGGGATCGCCACGTTATGACGCTGCCGAACGGCGGCTGGAGCCATTTTGCATGAACCGTAATGTCTGGATGTTGTTTTTCTGTCAGGCGTTGATCAACGCCTCCGGCATTGCCCAGGTTTCGATGAGTTCTCTGGTCGGCTACGCGCTTGCCAGCGATAAATCGCTCGCCACCCTGCCGTTCGCCATCCAGATGGGCGGCACCATGGCCGCCTCCATACCGGCCGGCATCATCTTCGCCCGCCTTGGCCGCCGCGCCGGCTTTATTGTTGGCAATCTCAGTTCGCTGTTCGGCTGCGGGGTGCTGTTTTATGCCGTGCTGACCGCCAACTTCCCGCTCTTCTGTTTCGGCTCGCTGCCGATGGGCATCGGCTTTGGCATCGGCCAGCATTACCGCTTCGCCGCCTCGGAAGTCGCGGACCCTACCGCCCGCGCCCGCGCCATCGCGTTGGTGATGGCCGGCGGGGTGCTGTCCGCGCTGCTCGGGCCGGAACTGGTCATGCGCACCAAAACCGCCTTGGCTCCGGTGCTGTTCCTCGGCACCTACGCCGCCACCGCCTTGCTGCCGGTGATTTCGATCATCCTGCTGGCCATCGTCAAACTGCCCCTGGCCCCGCCGCGGGCCAAAGTGCCGACTCCGGCGCTGGAAATTCTCGCCCGGCCGTCCTTCATCACCGCGGTGATCGCCGGCATGGTCGGCTATGGCAGCATGAACCTGATCATGACGACCACGCAGTTGCAGATGATGAATTGCGGCTTCGGTGTTGATGATGGGGTGAACGTCATCCGCGCTCATGCCTTCAGCATGTTCGCCCCCGGTTTCTTCACCGGCCGCATCATCCAGCGCTTCGGCGTTCATCGGGTGATTCTGGTTGGCGGCGTGCTGTGCATGGCCTGTGCGGCGCTGTCGTTCGGCGCGCCCATTTTCATGAACTTCTTCGTCGCCTTGTCGTTGCTCGGCCTGGGCTGGAACTTCATGTTCGTCGGCGCCACCACGCTGCTCGCCACCGCGCATAACCCAACCGAGCGGGTGAAGGCGCAGGCGATGAACGATCTGATCGTGTTCAGCACCGTGACCCTCACCGCGCTGTCATCCGGCGCGCTGGAACATGCCGGTGGATGGACGGTGGTGAACTCCGCCATCGTGCCGCCGGTGCTGGTGGCAATGGCGCTGGTGGCCTGGCACCGCATCTATCTCGCCCGCCGTGCGGCAGCGGCGGGGCTCGCAGCGCACTAAAACGCCGGTGGCACGGGCTGCAATGCTCCCTGCCACCGCCATTCCTTGCCTTGCCGGTCGTGCCGGTCTAGACACCCGGCCCTATCCTATTCCTCGATACGAGAGCATCCACGATGAAGCAGCAGGCCAACCTGATCCGCGCCGGCCAAGTGATCGAACATGACGGTCGCCGTTGGACCGTGCTCAAGCAGCAGATCATCACCCCGGGTAAAGGCGGCGCCTTCATCCAGGTGGAAATGCGCGACCTCAAGACCGGCAACAAAACCAACGAACGCTGGCGCACCGCCGATACCGTGGAACGCCTGCAAACCGAACAGCAGGACTACAACTACTCCTACACCGACGGTGAAAACCTGGTGTTGATGGACCCGGTGACCTTCGAGCAGCGCATGGTGCCGGTGGCGATTCTGGGCGACCAGGCGCCGTTCCTGCAAGACAACATGCAGGTGCAGTTGGATCTAGTGGAAGGCGACCCGGTGGGCATCATGCTGCCGACCAGCGTGGTGCTGGAAATTGTCGAAGCCGATCCGGTCGTCAAAGGCCAGACCGCCGCCAGCAGCTACAAGCCGGCCCGTCTGTCCAACGGCGTGAAGTGCATGGTGCCGCCGTTCATCGAAACCGGGGAAAAAATCGTCGTTCGCATTGAGGACGGCACCTATATGGAGCGGTTCAAGGGATAAGGGACATGTCGGTCCGTCTTTCCCCCCATATGGTTGTGATGCAGAACGCCGCGCAGCGCGCCGCCAAGCGCCTGCTGCGCGACTTCTCCGAAGTCGAACAACTTCAGGTCAGCATCAAGGGTCCTGGCGATTTCGTCAGCCAGGCCGATCTGCGCGCCGAAGCCTCAATCCGCGAGGATCTGGAAAAGGCGCGTCCGGGTTACGCGTTCCTGATGGAAGAATCCGGCGCGTCTGGCTCGGATGCCTGGGCATGGCGTTGGGTGGTGGACCCGCTGGACGGCACGTCCAACTTCCTGCACGGCATTCCGCATTGGGCGATCAGCATCGGGCTGGAACGCCGGCTGCCGGATGGCAGCTTTGAGGCCCAGGCAGGCTGCATCTATGCCCCGGCGGTCGATGAGATGTTCTGGGCCGAAAAAGGTACCGGCGCCTTCCTCAACGAACGCCGGCTGCGGGTTTCCGGGCGGCGCAATTTGCAGGAAGCGATGTTCGCCACCGGCATTCCCTTCGCCGCCGTCTCCGCGCGCCGCCGTTTGGCGTTCGCCCGCACTTTGGGCACGCTGATGCCGCAAGTGGCTGGCATTCGCCGCTTTGGCGCCGCGGCGCTGGATCTCGCCTGGGTGGCCGCCGGCCGCTATGACGGGTTCTGGGAACTTGGCCTCAAGCCGTGGGATATCGCGGCCGGCCTGTTGATCGTGCGCGAAGCCGGCGGCTCGGCGACCGATCCGGATGGCGGCGATGCCCGCCTGTCCGGCGACGTGGTCGCCTCTAACGGCCATATGCATGCGGTGCTGAAAGATGCGGTTGCCGACGGATTAGCCACCGCGCGCGGCGCCTGATCGCACGATTGCGATCGGATGGCGGATATTGCCCCGGCTCCGATTGAGCCGGGGCGGTCGGTCGGCTAGACTGGATCGACATGAAAATTCGCACCGTCCACCTGCTCGCGCTGCTGTGTCTGCCTGCCATCGCAGCCCAGGCTCAAACCCGCCCGCCCACCCCGGCCAAGCCGCCGGCAGCCAGCGCGCCCCCCGCCGCCACCAGCGTTGCCGCACCGGCCATGCCGGCAGCCCCGCCAGCGCCGCCGGTCATCCCCCCGCCGATTACCGTGCCGGCGCGCCCTGCCCCGCCGCCACCGGCTTTGCACGTCGCCGCCGACGCCCCCGGCAGCACAACCGCCCTGCCGGATGGCCTGCGGGTCAGCTTCGGCGCTGATCGGGCGGAGTTGAACCCAACCACCGAACGCGCGGTGCGGGCGCTGGTGCACACCGCCCCGGCGGATGCTCGGTTCACCCTCGTCGCGTCCGCCACCGGCAAGCCGGACGACGCCTCGGCGGCGCGGCGATTGTCATTATCCCGTGGCTTGAATGTGCGCGCGGTGTTGATCAATGAGGGCATCGCCGCCAGCCGCATCCTGCTACGCTCGCTTGCAGCCCCGCCGAGCGGCGATGATATGCCGGACCGGGTTGATATCGCCGTACAACCTAAATCAGGAGGCTAGCGCATGACCCGGCCGACCGTGTTTCTGCTGCGGATGCTCGGCTTCCTGGTGGCAATCGGTGTGGTGGTAGCGTTGCTGGCCGGCACCCTGCTCACCGCCTTTGCCGCCAACCCGTTGCTCAACAGCCTGATTTCGCTGGTCGCCGCCATCGGCATTGGCTGGAATTTGCGTCAGGTGCTGCGCCTCAGCCCGGAGGTCGCCTGGCTGGAAGCCTTCCAACGCAATCGTGGCCGTATCAGCGCCGCCCCGGCTCCACGCCTGTTGGCGCCAATGGCCCGCATGCTGGCGGCCCGCGTGAACGAACGCGGCGAGGCGGCGGCCGAGCGCTTCACCCTCTCCCCGCAAGCCAGCCGGGCGCTGTTGGACACCATTGCCTCCCGCCTCGACGAGAGCCGGGAATTATCGCGCTATATGGTCGGGCTGCTGATCTTCCTCGGCCTGCTCGGCACGTTCTGGGGCCTGCTGCTCACAGTTGGCGCGGTGTCGGACGTCATCGCCTCGATGTCGGTCGGCACCGGGGATATCAACGCGCTGTTCGAGCAGCTCAAAGGCGGGCTGGCCAAGCCATTGCGCGGCATGGGCACCGCCTTCTCCGCGTCCATGCTCGGCCTGTCCGGCTCCCTGGTGCTGGGCTTTCTCGACCTGACCGCCGGGCAGGCACAAAACCGGTTTTATAACGAGTTGGAGGAATGGCTCGCCGGCCTCACCCGGCTCTCCTCTGGCGTGCTCGGCGGCGATGGCGACGGCAGCGGCTCGGTGCCGGTTTACGTGCAGGCGCTGCTCGAACAAACCGCCGAGAACATGGAAAACCTGCAACGCACCCTGCTGCGCGGCGAGGATGACCGGCGCGACGGCACCAACGCCATCCTGGCACTCAGCGAAAAGCTGGCACAACTGGCAGATACCATGCGGGCCAACCAGCAACTCATGCTGAAACTGGCGGAAACCCAGGCCACCATCGCCCCCGCCTTGCAGCGCCTGGGCGACAAAACCGGCGACGACGTGGCCCGCGCCCATTTGCGCAATATCGAGCTCTACGTGCAGCGCCTGATCGCCGAGACCGAACAAGGCCGGGCGCAATCCACCGCCGAACTGCGCAACGAAATCAAGGTGCTGACCAAGACCATCGCCGCCATCGCCGAAAGTGACCCGCGATGACCCCCCGCACGCTACCGGATAGGGCCTAGCACATGGCCCTACGGCGACGCGGTGGCGGCGGCCATGGCGAAATGAACGCCTGGCCCGGCTATGTCGATGCGCTCTCGACCTTGCTGATGGTCATCATCTTCGTGCTGCTGGTCTTCATCCTCGGCCAGGCCTTCCTGTCGCTGGCGTTAACCGGGCGCGATCAGGCGCTGGACCGGGTGAACCGCCAACTGGCGGAATTATCCGATATGCTCTCGCTGGAAAAAGGCCGCAGCGCGGAGTTGAAGCTCTCGGTCGCCAGCCTCAACCGCGATCTCGCCGCCGCCGGCGCGGCACGCGACAGTTTGGGCCAGCAACTCAGCGGGTTGCGCGACCTGCAAGCCCGCACCGTCGCGGAACGGGACGCGCTGCGCAGCGACCGCGACCAGTTGGCGGCCCGGCTCGCCGATGCCGATTTGCGCATGCAAGCCCAGATCGCCCGCAGCGCTCAGCTCCAAACCCAACTTGGCGACAGTGCCAAACGCGCCGACGCCGCTGCCGACGACGCCGCCACCTCGGCCGCGAAACTCACCACCACCCAGCGGGCGCTGGTAGCAGCCCAGGCCGATCTGGCCGCGCTCAACGCCTTGCGGGCCGAACTCGAACGCAAAGTGCAGGATGCCGCGGTGCGGGCCACCACGGAAGACCAGCGCCGCGCCGCGATGGCGGCTGAACTGGCGCAGGAACGCAACGTCTCGGAGACCGGCCGGGCGCAACTGGCCCTGCTCAACAAGCAGGTCGCCGAATTGCGTGCCCAGATGGCGAGCGTGCAAGCGGCGTTGGATGCCTCCGAAGCCTCCGCCCGCGACAAGGATGTGCAGATCGTTAATCTCGGCAGCCGCTTGAACGCCGCTCTGGCGCAAAAGGTGGAGGAGTTGCAGCGCTACCGCAGCGATTTCTTCGGCCGCCTGCGCGATGTGCTCGCCAACCGCCCCGGCATTCAGGTGGTCGGCGACCGCTTCGTCTTCCAGTCCGAGGTGTTGTTCCCCTCCGGCAGCGCCGATCTCTCCGTCGCGGGCTGGGAGCAGGTCAAAGCGTTGGCGGAAACCCTGAAGGACCTCGCCAAGGAAATTCCGCCGGATGTGAACTGGCTGCTGCGGGTCGATGGCCACGCGGACCGTCAGCCAGTGCTCAGCAACCGCTTCCCCTCCAATTGGGAACTCTCCGCCAACCGCGCCATCACGGTGGTGAAATTGCTGGTGGGCGAGGGCGTGCCGGCCAACCGCCTCGCCGCCACCGGCTTTGGCGACAACCAACCGCTTGACCCGCATGACACGCCAGAGGCCTATGCCAAGAACCGCCGCATCGAATTGCGGCTAACCGACCGCTAATCACAACAAGGAACCCCTAGCGTGGCCGATGAAGACGACGTGCGTGACTGCAACGGCACCAAGCTCGCCGACGGCGACTCGGTGCAGGTGATCAAAGACCTCAAGGTCAAAGGCACCTCCGCCACCCTCAAGCGCGGCACCCTGATCAAGAACATTCGCCTGACTGGCGATGCCGGACTGATTGAGTGCAACGCCGACAAGATCAAAGGCCTGGTGCTGAAAACCGAGTTTTTGAAGAAGGTCTAACTCGCCGTCGCCGTCCCCTCTGTCGCATGGCCGGGTTTCAGGCCATGCGGCATCAGAAACGCCACCGCCAACGCCCCGGCCGCCAGCAGCGCGCCAGCCCAGAACACCAAATAAAGCGCCGCGTTCACCGCGCCCGCCAGCGCCGCCAGTTCCGCCGGCGCCAGGGCGGCCCGCGCGCTATGGTCCATCAGGATCTGCACCGGGTCCCCCGCCGGGCTCGCCGGCAGCCACAGGTTCAACACCGCGCCCAACATGGCGGTGCCGAGCGCCGAGCCGGCCATGCGGGCGAACACCGTCGATGCGGTGGCAATGCCGCGCAACCGCGGGATTGCGGCACTTTGCACCGAGACCATAAAAGTGGAACTGGACAGCCCAAGCCCGGCTCCGATTACCGCCGTGGCAGCATCGACCCCGAGGATGGAGCCGAAGCTGAGCACCAGCGGCAGCGCCACGGCGCCGATCAGCAACAACACCCCACCCAGCAGCGCGTTGAAGCGGTAGGACGTGCGCAGCATCAGCCGCCCGCCTAGCGTGCTGGCAATCGGCCAGGTGATCGTCATCACCGCCAACGCCGTGCCGCCGACTAGCACCGGCTGCCCCATCACCCCCTGCACGTAAACCGGCAGAAAGGCGGTGCACCCCATCATCGCCGCCCCAATGGCCCCGCTGCCAAGCGTGCCGGCCAGGATCGAGCGATTGCGCCACAGGCCAAGCGGCAGCATCGGCTCGGCCGCTACTTTTTCCTGCGCCACGAGCAGCACAAAGGCAACACCAGAAACCGCCAGCACCAGCAGCGTCCACCACCCCAGCGTGCGCGCCTGCAACAGGGCCAACATCAACAACCCAACCGCGACAACGATCAGCGCCGCACCGGCGAAATCAATGCTATGCGGCCGCTCCAGCTTCTGTTCCTTGAAAAACACCGACAAGGCCAGCACCGCCGCCGCACCGATCGGCAGGTTGAGCCAGAAGATCACCGACCAGTTCAACCGCGTCACCACCAGCGCGCCGAGCAACGGCCCCAACACGGCGGCGATTCCCCACACGCTCGAAAGCCAGCCTTGCAGCTTCGCCCGCTCCGCCGGCGCATAGATGTCGCCAATAATGGTCGATGAAATCGGCAGAATGGCCCCGGCCCCCAGCCCTTGCAAAGCGCGGAACCCGATCAACGCCACCATGGAGGTGGCAAAGCCGCACAGGGTGGAGCCGAGCAGAAACACCGCGATGCCTACAAAAAGCACCCGCTTGCGGCCAAACAAGTCCGCCAATCGGCCGTAGATCGGGATGCTGACCGATTGCGCCAGCAAATAAGCGCCAAACACCCAACCAAACAGCGAGAACCCGCCGAGGTCGGCAACGATGGTGGGAATGGCGGTCGAGACAATGGTGGCTTCAATCGCCGCCATAAACATCGCCAGCATACAGGCGGCCAAAATAAACGGACGGCGTTGGGCACCGCTGGGTGTGGGCATCGTGTTCAAAGCGCTCGCACTCCTTGCCGCACCGGTAAGCGACGGCCGAGATATAGCGTCCTGTGGCGTTTCGGGAAGGCTTTAGCCACCCGGCGCGGCGGTGCCATGCAGCCAGGCAATGAAGCTGGCAACCTCAGACCGTGGCGCCGTGCCCTGCGGCGTCACCACATAAAACCCGGCCTCCGCCGGCAGCACGAAGTCGAACGGTTTGACCAGCCGGCCAGCAGCAAGGTCGGCCTCCACATAGGCAGTGCGGCCCAGGGCAACCCCCAACCCATCCATCGCTGCCGCCAGCGCCATCAGGCTAAGGTCGAAGGTCAGTCCCGGTCCGGTGGCGAGCCGCGCCGGCAGGCCGGCGGCGGTCAGCCAATGCTGCCACTCATCCGCATACAGCGACATATGCAGCAGCGTGTGCTGAGCCAGATCCTCCGGCCGCGCCAGCGGCTTCGGCCCCGTTAGCAAAGTCGGGCTGCAAACGGGAAAAATATCCTCCGCCATCAACCAATCCGCTTGCAGGCCAGGCCAGGCACCGCGGCCATAGCGAATGCACAGATCAATCCCCTCTCCGGCCAGATCGATCAGCGCGGTGGTCGTGGTCAGCCGGATTTCGATATTGGGGTATTGTGCCTGAAAATCCGCCAGCTTCGGCAGCAGCCACTTGGCCGCCAGCGACGTGGTGGTGCTCACCGTCACCACCGCATGCGCGCGCGGCCCGCGCAGCCTTGCGGTCGCCTGACGCAAATCCTCGAACGCCGCCCGCACGGACGGCAGATACTCCTCCCCCTCGCGGGTCAGTTCCACCGCACGAATGCGGCGCAGGAACAGCTTCACCCCCAGCTGATCCTCCAACTTGCGTATCTGGTGGCTGATCGCGGTCTGCGTCACATGCAGTTCATCGGCAGCCCGGGTAAAGCTCAGATGCCGCGCCGCGGCTTCAAACGCCCTAAGCCCGTTCAGTCCGGGGAGAGGAAGGGTCATAGGTTCCAATATGGGTGAGACAAGCTCATGCGTAAGGGTGAGATTTAAGAATTTGTGCAATGCAGCAAAACCGCCAAATGATGCTGCGTCAAGCAAAGACATCGAGTTGGGGCAGGAAACGCGTTCACTGACTGAGCAATCAGATGGAGTTTCCAATGGCCCATATCGTATCCCTGCCCGGCTTTCACCTTCCCAGCTTTTCGTTCGCCCACCGTCTGGGCGAAACCCTGCGGACGTGGCAAACACGTTCGCGTGAGCGGCAGGAACTGTCGCTATTCAGCCTGTTCGACCTGAAGGATATCGGCATGACCGACGCCGAACGCAGCTACCAACTCTCCAAGCCGATTTGGCGTGAATGACAGCGACCCATGATAGCCTGACGGTCACCTGGCGTCGGCCGAGCGCCGATCTGTCGGCCCTCGCCAGCCTGACCGGGCTGGACTTCCTGCGCCGCATGTTAACGGACCCGGATGCCGGGCCACCGATTGCGGCATTGGTCAACATGCGCGCCGTACGGTTCGATTTCGGGATGGCGGTCTTTGAGGCCACGCCCGGCGAATGCCATTACAACCCCCTCGGCACCGTGCATGGCGGCTGGGCCTCTACCGTGCTCGATAGCGCGTTAGGCTGCGCGGTTCATAGCGCCCTGCCCGCGGGATCCGCCTACACGACGCTGGAATTAAAGGTTAATCTTGTGCGCGCCATCACCGCCCGCACCGGCACGTTAACCTGCGAGGGCCGCACGATCCATGTTGGCGCTCGCACCGCGACGGCGGATGCCAGGCTTGTCGGCGCCGATGGCAAACTCTACGCCCATGGCAGCACCACCTGCATGATCTTCCCTTTGCCGACGGTTTGACGAACAATGCGGCGCATTAAGGGAGCGCCCGCATGTCCATCACCAAAATTCTGTCCGACTACAGCGCCAATCTGAAACTCGCTGACCTGCCAGCCGAGGTCGTCACCCGCACCCGGTTTCTGCTACTCGATCTGGTCGGCAATATCATCCGTGGCCGCTATGATGCAGAAAGCACCCCGGCCATGCTGGCGGCGGTGCGCGCGTTGGGTTTGGGGCACGGCACATCCGGCGTCTTTGGAGACCCGGCGCGCTACAGCCCGATGGGGGCCGCACTGCTGAATGGCGCATTGGCGCATTCGCTGGATTTTGATGACACGCACGCCGCCGGATCGCTGCATCCCGGCGCACCCGTCATCCCCGCCGCCATCGCCGCCGCGGAAATGACCGGCGCATCCGGTGCCGATCTGTTGGCCGCCATCGTGGCCGGCTATGAGGTCACCTGCCGGGTGGCGCTCGCCCTGCCCGGTGGCGCGCATTACCAGCGCGGCTTCCACCCCACCGCCACCTGCGGCGCCTTCGGCGCGGCGGCGGCAGCCGGGCGGGTGTTTGGCCTGGATGGCGATGCCATCGCCTCCGCCCTCGGCATCGCCCTCAGCCAATCCGCCGGCTCGCTGCAATTTCTGGCCAATGGCGCCTGGACCAAGCGTTTCCAGGTCGGGTGGGCCGCCGCGGCCGGCCTAACCGCCGCCACCCTGGCGCGCGAAGGCTTCAAGGGTGCGGCGGATGCGCTGGAGGGCAAAGCTGGCTTCCTGCGCGCCTATGCGCCAGATCCGGTGCCGGAGCGCGCCATCCAAGGGCTCGGCCAGGAATTCGAACTGATGCGGACCGCCGTCAAACCGTATCCCTCCTGCCGCTACGGCCATGCCGGGATTGATGCCATGCTGGCCTTGCGGGCGGAGCACAACCTGCAACCGGCCGAGGTGGAACGCATCGTCTACGGCACCTCCCGCTCCGGTATGATGCTGGTGGGCGAACCGCCGGAAAAACGTGCCAATCCGCAAAATGTTGTCGATGGTCAGTTCAGCGGCCCGTTTGTGCTCTCCACCGCCCTGGTCACCGGTGCGATGGGCTGGGACAGCTACCGCGAACTGCAAAACCCGGCGATCCGCGCCTTGCTGCCGAAGGTGATCTGCGAAGACGACGCCGATGCGCAGGCGCTGTTCCCGAACAAAATATCCGGCAAGGTCACCATTACCGCGCGCGGCCAAACTTTCAGCAAGTTCATCACCGACCCGAAAGGCGAGCCGGAAAACTTCCTCAGCGAAGCGGAATTACGGGCAAAATTCGCCGGCCTGACCGATGCGGTGCTCACCGCTCCGCAGGCGGCGAAGCTCGCCGATGTGGTGCTGGCCGTGCAGAGCGCGCCGGATGTGTCCGCCATGCTGCGCGCGGCGGTGCCGTTGGCAGAGGTGAAACTCGCCGGGTGACCAATCCACCGATCGAAGATTACGCCCTGATTGGCGACTGCCGCAGCGCGGCACTCGTCAGTCGGGCCGGCGCGATCGATTGGCTGTGCTGGCCACGCTTCGATAGCCCATCCTGCTTTGCCGCCTTACTCGGCACGGCCGAGCATGGCCGCTGGTTGCTGGCGCCCGCCGACCCGTCTGCCGCCGTAACCCGCACCTATCTGCCCGATACGCTGGTGCTGGAAACGGTGTTTACCTGCGCCGATGGCGAGGTGGCGATCCTGGACTTCATGCCGGTCGGCGGCGCACACGCGCATATCGTCCGCCTGGTGCAAGGCCGCCGGGGACAGGTGGCGATGGGCATGCATCTTACGGTGCGTTTCGACTATGGCAGCGCCATCCCGTGGGTTACGCGCCTGCCGGACGGGTTGCAGGCCGTCGCCGGGCCGGATCGGGTGG
>Ga0164297_10004621_pt1 | contig 12201 bp, 9 predicted proteins | sample GEODES058metaG_FD_113539 | JGI IMG/M metagenome (GOLD analysis project Ga0164297, IMG submission 113539) | Dystrophic lake water microbial communities from Trout Bog Lake, Wisconsin, USA - GEODES058 metaG | ecosystem: Environmental > Aquatic > Freshwater > Lake | place: USA: Trout Bog Lake... | reverse complement strand
CGTAGATTAAATCCGCCTGCTGAAAATATATTGATTGAGCCGTTTTTACTAAACTCTAACCAGTGACTACCGCTTTGACTACCAACGTATAGTATATCTTCAGTGTCATTCATTAGAATTTGATGCCCACCACTGGTACGTAATCTTATTAGTTGATCTGTTCCATCAGCTGCCGACCCGTCGTCCATAACAAAACTATGACCGCCACTGCGATAAAATACCACATCTGGATCACCTGGAACTTGATCACTAGAAGTACCTTTGCGACCTGGGGTACTAATACCATAAACGTTGCTTGGTGCTTCGCGCATACTACTGCTACTAATAGCACCACGGACAGGATCTCTATCTAAACCTTGAGTAACATAACTCATTGACGCAGACGGGTGTGCATAGCGAGGAGTATTAACCAGGCCGTCAGAATTAAATGCTGTACTATTAGAAATACTGTATTCACCAACTGGTAATACACTATCACTTGAGAGGTATTGATCAACTTCGCCAGCACCTGTGGGTTTTGTGTGTGCCGAGCCACCAATATTTCGACCTATGCCGGGAACCATATGATGATTAGGACTATTGTATACGCAGGCAAACCAATAACCACGGCGCATGTCGCCAGCAATAAATGTAACTAATACTTTATTTCCCACATCTGGTGGAACACACCACATACCGTAACTTTGTCCAGCAGTTGCTGATCCATCGGGGTTATTACCTTGATCTGCGCCAAAGGTTGTTCCATAAAAAGGGCTAGCATAACTAACTACAATTTGATCTGATTTGTTACCTGCATCGGGATTGTCAACAATGCCGCTAAACTCAGGAATACTTACAATAAGCTGTCCCATGCGACTGCCCTCAACGTGCCCTTGTACTATTGCTTCGTACGGTCCTGGATCAATACTAGAACCAGAGTCTTTGCTATTTGCCTTTGACTCTTTGCTAGCACCTTTATATCTTAGATTATCTGCCATTTATTGATTATTCCTATTGTCTTGCCTGAACACCAACGCCGTTTGTGTTATTAACTGAAAGTCCAGCATTAGTAGTCAATTGAAGTGTGCCTGGTATTAGTGTTGCCTGCCCATTTAAATTTGTTCCTAGTAAAGGACCAGTAGAGTTGGTAGCGGTATTTACTAAATTTGTAACCGGCAAACTTGCAGTTGGAGAAGTAGGCGATCCGTTGGTACTAGTCGATTCACGTTGGTTAGTTTGACTAATACTTGATGCTGAGTTTGCCGAGGGCGCTGTTTGATTAAGCAACTCAGACCCCAGTATTCTTGACAATGTTACAGTTTGATTAAATACACCTTTAGAAAATTTATTTACAACTTTTGTTATTTTATATTGTCCACTAAACAATGAAGTCACTGTACCATTGCGTTGGAGTTCCGGATACATTAATCCAGTTTGACCGTAATCGACATCTATATCAAGCGGAGTATTAATCTGTAATCCAGCATTTAGCTGTCCGGAATCCATTCGCATATGACCATACGCAACTGCAAAATCATATTGACTCATTGAATCCCAACTATTATAAATTGCCGACTGTGTTGGACTAGGTGCATATAACCAATCGTCCTGTTTAATAAGTGTAGGATCCCCAACTATATCAATATCAATTACCAACATGTCGGCGTTGAACTGTTGTTTAGATTTTAATACATCTAATGCTGTGATAGCCGCTTGGCGACCACCAAGTCCATTAATTAAACTCATGTTTTGTAACTTAGGTTGTACTCTTACTTTTCCTAGTAGAGGAGTATTTTGCAACTGAGGGGCTACTGTTGTAGCAATAAAGTTTGAGGACCACCCATATCCGGCTCCGGCATCTTCACCTAAGTTTTGTACAGATGAATCGGCTGTTACCTGTGCAGCCGAAGAAATAGTTGAGTAGGCCAATACTGCTGTATAAAATGCCAGATTAAAATCTGCTTTGATTCCAAGTACTTGAGTATTTTCGCCGGTGTATGTGTAGTTATAGAGCTTGCAAGTATACGGACGAGTGTCAGCTAATGCGCTAGGATCCTGTGAATGTGTGCCTCCCCAAGTAGCATATTGGTGTATTTTAAATGTTGATTCATATGCAGGGAAACATCTCATTTTGTCATACGAATCATAACCAAGGTGTATACCACCAGATCCGTCGATTCCTTTATGTAATATTTGCGATACAGTTTTGTAAGTGTTAACAATAACACCATCATTGGAAGGTTGATAGGAAGTATAAGAATAAATGCCGGCGCCTAGTTGATCATCGGCAAAAAATTTACATTGTGCAAACGCTTTTTGTATTACAGTATTAATATCTTCGCCATAGGTAAATGTAAAAGATTGTTTAGTTAGATCAACGTCTATTGCCGATTGATTCCCGGCGCTCAATGGTGCTGTCTTTGGATCAACCACCGATGATGATGCTATGTCTGGATCTATATCAAACTTTAAAGTATCTGCTAATGCACGGCTTTCACGTTTAACTTCATCTAAATAATATTGATTATATTCATTTGCTACATTATTAAGTAGTTCGCCAAAAGTACTGGCTGTTACTGTAATTGCTTTAGGCAGTTTACAATGCATTTCTTTATAGGGAACATGCCCAGCTGGTGTAAATTGACAGTTATATTCGGCGCCGCCGCTGCCTACGTGCATTTTTATCGAAGTTATGTGTATCGGAAAACGTTTTCTATAAATTTCCGTTTGGTTAACTGGGATTTGATTTCCAGCATCGTCATATCCAAAAAAATCAATCTGTAACAAATATGTTTGACTAACATAATCATTATTTGGTTTAGTAGCCGCGTACGATGCTAGTACATTAAGAAAAGTAACACCATAAGGTTCTAATATTTTAAACTTGCCGCCTAAATCGTTTGTTTGTGCAGTTAAAGTGTTCGATCCAATCATTGTCATAATTTCAAGATCTTGCAGGTAATAATTTAATCCACCAGATCCGGGTATTCTCTGATTAGGATATAATCCTGAATCTTCTGCTAGTACGTAACTGTTAGGTAAAGTTTGTGCTAGTGCGGTATCAACATCAGTACATTGTGCCAGATCGTCGGCGTCTTCAAGGTCCAGCCACCACAAACTTAACCCATAGGTATATGATGCAAAATTATCCAATGGATTAGGTACCGGGATAGTCGGTGCTGGTTTTTTAACTGTCATTGATTAATATCCAATTGCTTGATTAACTATTGCAATACTCGGTACATAAATTATTGTGCCAGTAGTAAAACTCAACAAAGGATCTATTAGAATGTCAGGATTGCGTACAGCAAACACCCACCATAGGTCGCTATTTTTATACATGTCGTATGCTAGTAAATCAGGACGTAAGTTATATGCCGCATCAATTTGATATAATGCATCTGTTACATCTGCAGGAATAGTTTTTCCTGCCCACACGTCAAGGAATGGCCCCCATGTTCCTGTACCATAGTATGGACTTGCTTTGCTATATGTAGTTGCCATTATAGGAATCCTCCATTCTGAATACCTTTATTAGCATATTGTGGTTGCTTAGTTGCACCAAATGCGCTACCCGGCATTCCGGCACCTGTGGAGTTGATTAATGCACCAGCGGCAAAATCATTTAAACTAAATCCTTGGCTTTGTGCAAGACGACTGTATACAGGCTGTAAGGTCAATGTCATAGTACTAGTAGTTGGCAAGCGTGTACTATTCAATCGATAGTTTTGATATTGAGGATTGTATCCTGTGTTGGTTGCCGCAGGCTCTGGGATATCCATGTAGTCACAATCGGCTGGCATTGTGTGTCCAAAACTTGTAACCACACAAGGAACATTAGGCAGATAGTATTGTCCGTAACCGTTCAAGTAAACTATCGGTGGAGGATTACCGGCATTTAGATCTGCGCCAAAGAACATTTTTGTACACGCTCTAAAGAAATAAATTGCCGCTAATAGATATTGACCATCATTTACGTTTTGTACTGAAAAATCTGCACTAATAGTAATAGCGGCTACTTCAGAACTTGTGTAGTTATATTGTTTATAGTTGTTGTGTACAATTTCTTGCGGAGTGTATGTTGCATTATGCGTGACTGCTACTTGTGGAGTATATGGAAATACTACGCCAACACGCTTCGATCCACTGCTACCAAATAAGTTACCAACTTGTCCTTGTACCGCACTGGTGCCGCCTCCGGTTTCTTTAACCAATGGGCTTAATAAAATATTGTTTGGATCATTATAAAAATACGTACTGCCCGGTGCTAGACTAACCCGCACACGCCAATCATTTGCGGCTTGTGGGTAAATTAATACAGGACCTGGGCCAACAGTTTTATTACTATATTGGAACATGTCAGCTACGTTTTGACGTGTACTTGCAGAACTCAAGCCAACTGAGCCCAATAGGCTAGATGTTATTGCTGATCCAATCTGGGATCCAACACTTCCGGTTCCTCCAGAAGCTCCTGGTAATACTGCATTTGGTAATACTGGCATAGTTAATCCTGTTTATACAGTATTTATTACCTAGTATAAACGGCTAATATAATGTTTATTTTTTAAAATAGGTTGACCTTTGAAACTTAAATATGTTAGTATGTGCTAACTTTAAAGGAAACAAAGGATGGCCCGCAATAACTATCTAAATAATAAAGATATTCTAAAAGAAATACACAAAAGCAAATCAACTTACTGCTGTTTTGCAAACCCAGAAGATAATGCTTACGACATGATTCTTCCAGATGTAAATAAAATCAATAAAAAGAACATACTTCAAGCTCGTAAAGATCGTGCAGAACGTCTGGCTAAACTAGCACACGAAGCTGCCACTAGTGACGGTACAAAAGCCAAACTTGCTGATTTTGAAATTAAACTTAAAGACGTTAAAGATACTGATGTTGTATTCCGGGTAATGACCTGGGAACATATTCCAGTCGACGATGTTAAATCACGCAAAGCCGCTGTCAAAGCCTATGAGTTAGATGACGATGGTCCGGCACGTAGCGAATATGATGATGACGAGTTAGACATTGCAGGTAATACAAAATATGTTAAATGCAACTTTCCCCCATTCTTTCACTATAAAGTTACCGAAGAGGGCGAACCATACATTGTAGGCAAGAGCCATTGGAAGGGCACACTTAAAAAAGGCGAGTTCAGTCGTGACCACGGTAAAATGACTCCTAAGCTAGCTCATATGTTTATCAAACTGTGTGAACGCTATGCCACCCGCTCAAACTGGCGTGGTTATACCTACAACGACGAAATGCGTTCACAAGCATTATTACAGTTAAGTCAAATTGGTCTACAGTTTGATGAGTTTAAGAGTCAAAATCCGTTTGCCTATTATACCGCGGCAATCACAAACTCATTTACTCGTGTTCTAAATATCGAAAAGCGTAATCAAAATCTGCGTGATGATATTTTAGAAATGAACAACTTAACACCATCCTACACACGTCAAGGTGCTAAGATTAGTACAACAGCCGGCGGTAGTGACGGCGGTTACGACGATTGATAAAATAATATTTGATCTTTGTTATTTTTTAGTCTATACTATATGTTATGACTAATCTATTCAAAAAGGCCGCGGTCTTTACAGATATACATTTTGGGCTTAAATCAAACAGTACTCTACATAACGAGGACTGTTTGAACTTTGTTAAATGGGCTACTAGTAAAGCTCTAGAAGAAGGGTGCGACACCGCACTCTTTCTTGGTGACTGGCACAATAACCGTGCTAGCATTAACATTCTCACACTTCAATACAGTCTACAAGCACTAGAACACCTAAATGCTAACTTTGACAACACATACTTTATTCCGGGCAATCATGATTTGTATTATCGCGATAAACGTGATGTACAATCTGTGGAGTGGGCCAAACACCTCAGTAACATTCACATTTGTAACGATTGGGTTACTATGGGCGATGTTACTATTGCTCCTTGGCTCGTGGGCGATGACTTTAAGCGACTTAAGAAACTCAAAGGCAAGTACTTGTTTGGACACTTCGAACTCCCAGGATACTTAATGAATGCTATGGTTGCTATGCCAGATCATGGCGAAGTAGATCCTAAAAACGACATGAAGGGCTTTGAACATGTATTCTCAGGACACTTCCATAAACGTCAGACCAAAGGTAATATCACTTACTTAGGCAACTGTTTCCCACACAACTATGCTGATGCTGGCGACGATGATCGCGGCTTGATGATCCTAGAATGGGACAAAGAGCCTGTATATCACGCTTGGCCCGATCAACCTATGTATCGTGTGTTTAACTTGAGCGACGTACTTAAACATACCGAAGTGATGCTTAAACCCAATATGCATGTACGTGTTAACTTAGATATCGATATCAGCTACGAAGAAGCTACCTTTATCAAAGAAACGTTTATTGATACGTATAAGCTACGTGAGATTACGCTTATCCCGGCTAAGGTAACCGACTTAACTGAATATGAAATACAAGGAAACATTGAGTTTGAGTCTGTAGATCAGATTGTCTACAGTCAACTGAGCACAATCGACAGCGAACAGTTTAATAAAAACTTATTATTAGACATATATAGAAACCTTTAATGTACAAGTTTGAGGATTTACGTAGACTAGAAATCGAGCCCACAAACACTTGTCAGGCTCGTTGTCCTCAATGCTTGCGTACTCCGCCAGACGGTACTGTTAACCGTAGTCTCAAAGATACTTTGTCTTTAGACCTAATCAAAAAACAAATACCTGTGGAGTTTTGGGGTCGGTTAACTAGTATTAACTTTCAAGGGAGTACAGGCGATGCACTGGCATATCCAGATCTAGTTGAGTTGATTCAGTATATGAAACAGCATACAGATGCCAAGTTTAGTATACACACCAATGGTGGATTAGGTTCACGTACAACTTGGGAATCGCTGGCAAAAGTGTTAAATACTAATGATAAGGTAGTATTTGGCATTGACGGATTGGCCGATACTAATCATTTATATCGAGTTGGTGTTGACTACGGTACTGTAATACGCAATGCAAATGCATTCATTGGTGCGGGCGGTACTGCACATTGGCAGTTTATCACTTTTCGACACAACCAACATCAAGTTGCTGTAGCCGAAGCCCTGAGTAAAGAACTAGGTTTTAAACATTTTTACCTACGTACATCAGGCAGGTTTACTGACACTAACTCGCAAGCAGTTTACATTGACGGTCAACTTGCCCATCATATCGAACCCAGTGACTTTACCTTCGAACAGCCTGTTCATTTTGAGCATCAACTTAAAAGCAACATCAAGACTACTGCTATTAGTTGCGAAGCCGAACATACCAAATGGGTAGCTATCTATGCCGACGGAACCGTGTGGCCTTGTTGCCATTTAATGGGATGGCATCAAACACACACGCATAATATTTCCAAGTTGATTAATCGTAAGCTGGACGATGTTATTGAGGATTACTCAAATATTAGCCTGCACACGCACACTTTAGAAGAGATCATCAATAGCCCTGTTTTTCAAACCCGCTATCCTGCTAGCTTTGCAAGCAATCAACCAATACCAGTGTGCGTAAGCCACTGTAGACAACAATGAACCGACAAGAACTAAAAAACACTTTAGAAAAAGACTACAGTTTAGTATTGTTTGCTGACTTTGCCGAAGTTAGCCATGCGCCAACGGCAGCCTATCGGTTATTAGAATCCATACGTAAAGATGCATTTGCTGACAACGAGCGCATTGTATTTTATGGTAACTGGCCCAACATAGATTTGGTTAATCACGTAGCTCAAGCAAGAGAGTTACTTGATATCAGTGAGTTTTTTTGTATTTGGCAAAACGATGTGGAGGACGCTTTAACACCCGGAACAGGTTGGCAGCTTGCTGACACAGTATGCCCTTTACTATGGAGTCACTTAGAAGTTAGACATACAGGAGATGTTTATCCTTGCTGTGTCAATACTACCCCGGTAGGAAATGCTAACGAAAATACCTTAACAGAAATCTTTAACAATGATAAGATGGACCTTTTGCGTAAGCAACTGAGCACCGGAGGGCGACCCGATAGTTGCGATCATTGTTGGCGCTTAGAAAAACAAGGATTATCTAGTAATCGTCGATGGCATGTAGGTAAGAATCAAGTTAACTTTTACGCTAAGTGGTATGACAATGTTAAAATACGTAGTTTAGATCTAAAACCCAGTAATGTTTGTAACTTTAAATGTCGTACTTGTAACCCCAGTAATAGTTCAATGATTGCCGAAGAATTTAAAAGGTTTGGTGGTATACCGATAGTTAAAGATCGATGGGAAGAATATAGCGAATACACATGGAACGAATTAAATGGTTTATTGCCCACTATTGAAAACTTAGATTTTTTTGGCGGAGAACCTTTTTTGATCAAAGAACTAAAAAGATTTTTGCACAACGCAGTTGACAGCGGTGATAGTCAGCACATTAGACTACACTTTAATACCAATGGGAGTATCTTTCCATTAGATGTCATTGATGCCTTAAAACAGTTTAAAGAAGTGGATATTGCTGTTAGTATTGACGACATTGGTAAAAGATTTGAGTTGACTCGCGGAGGAACGTGGGATGAAGTATCTACTAACATTTTAAAATTTAAGAAACTTGGATTTACATCATATATTTTTTGTACTGTTAACGTACAAAATGTCTACTATCTAGATGAACTTATCAGCTGGGCCAATGAAAATAATATTGAATATGTATTCAACTTTTTAAATTTTCCAAAATATCTTAATATCGATTCATTGACCGATCAAGCAAAGCAAATGGTTGTTGACAAATATCAATCATCAACTGACACCCAGTTACTGGCTTTAGTAGCCCGAATTCAAAACTCTGCAGGTAGCAACGGCATTGATTTTGTTAATCGAATGAAAATGTTAGATCGTATACGAAAACAAGATTTTACCAGCACTCATAAGGAAATTGCCCAAGCTATGGGTTACGACTTGCTTTCTACCCAACAACTATAGTATAATGATAATCTATGTTTAAAATTAAAACTTTAACCGTTAAGAATTTTATGAGTGTAGGTAATACTACACAGGCTGTAAACTTTGATCGCAAGGACTTAACATTAGTCTTAGGCGAAAACTTGGACCTTGGCGGAGACGATTCGGGTGCAAGAAACGGTACAGGTAAGACTACTATTATCAATGCCCTTAGTTATGCCATGTACGGCAATGCTCTTACTAATATTAAGAAAGATAACTTAATCAATAAGACTAATCAAAAGAACATGATGGTTACTATTGATTTTGAAAAGGATGGCGTTGACTATCGTATTGAACGTGGACGTAAGCCTAATACCATGAAGTTCTTTGTGGGCGATACAGAAAAAGAAATCACCGACGATGCACAGGGTGACAGCAGAGAAACACAAGCAGAAATAGAACGTATGCTTGGTATGAGTCACGATATGTTTAAACATATCCTAGCCCTAAACACCTACACAGAACCATTCCTGGCACTTAAAGCCAATGACCAACGTACTATTATTGAACAGTTACTTGGTATTACACTACTAAGTGAAAAAGCAGATAGATTAAAAGAAGCAAACAAAGCTACCAAAGATGCTATTACTCAAGAGGAGTTTCGTATTAAGGCAGTCAATGATGCTAACGTTCGAATACAAGAACAGATTGACTCGTTAAAGCGCAGACAAACATTATGGTTTAATAAACATGCAGAAGAAACGCAGAAGTTACAGATCGGAATTGAGGAGCTTCAGAAAATCGACATCCAGGCCGAGATTCAGGCACACCAAGCGTTCAAGACGTGGGATCAAACTCGCAAGGATATCAATGAACTATCGTCGGCGATTAGTCGGACAAAGCTGGACCTTGGTAGGGAAGAAAAAACTATTAGCAAGATATCAGCAGACATCCTTTCGCTGGAGAATCATACGTGCCATACCTGCGGTCAAGAGTTCCATGACGAGAAGCACCAACAAGTTTTGGGACAGAAGCAGAGAGATTTGGCAGGAGCAACAGAGTCGGCGCAAACACTTACTGCCACATTGGCTGAACTACAGTCTGCTCACGATGGGTTGGGCAAGTTAGGTCCGCGCCCAGACACCTTCTACGACCGAGAGTCAGATGCTATTCATCATCAAGCTACTGTAGATAACTTAATCAAACAGCTAGAGGTTAAACTAGCTGAAGTAGACCCATATGTAGAACAGATTGCAGAAATGCAAGAAACTGCACTAGAAGAAGTCAGTTACGACACAATCAACGATCTTACCAATATTAAAGAGCATCAAGAGTTTTTATTAAAACTGCTAACAAACAAAGATTCGTTTATTCGTAAACGTATTATTGATCAGAATTTAAGTTATTTAAATGCCCGCTTGGGACAATACTTGGATCGCATTGGATTACCACACACAGTTAAGTTTAACAATGACTTATCTGTATCCATTACTGAGCTAGGTAGAGATTTAGACTTTGACAACTTGAGTCGTGGTGAACGCAATCGCTTAATTTTATCCTTGAGCTGGAGCTTCCGCGATGTGTGGGAAAGTCTATATCAACCCATTAACTTGTTATTCATTGACGAGTTAGTAGATAGCGGTATGGATAGTTCCGGAGTTGAAAACTCTTTAGCTATCCTGAAAAAGATGAGTCGTGAAAGTAACAAGAGTATTTGGTTAGTTTCGCACAAAGATGAGCTAGCGGGTCGTGTTAACAATACACTACACGTAGTTAAGGAAAATGGATTTACAAGTTACAACACCGATGTTGACATTACTTAGTCACAGACGTATACACATCGAGATCAGCAGTAAGTGTACATTAAAATGTCCACGCTGTCCTCGCACGGAGTTAAAGCCCGAGTTAGTTAATAGAGAAATCAGTTTGCTTGAGTTTCAACGTGCTTTTACCGCAGACTTGCTTGCTGAAATAGATGAAATAACATTCTGCGGTGACATTGGCGATCCTATCTATGCTCGAGATTTTTTAGATATTGTTAGGTATATTAAGGCAAGCCGTTTTGATACACATTTGATTATTGTTACCAATGGTAGTTATAAAGATACTGCGTGGTGGATTGAACTAGGCGAAATGTTAAATAATGACGATACTGTAACTTTTAGTGTTGACGGGTGGGATCAAGAGTCTAACGAGCAATATAGAGTTAACAGCAACTTTGAAAGTATTATCAATGGTGCTAAAGCCCTACGTGCCAATAGCAACTGTATTATGAACTGGTCGGCTATTTACTTTAACTTTAACGAAAAAGAAATGGGACATATACAACACCTAGCAGAACACCTAGGGTTTGATACATTTGAAGCTGTAAACAGTACCAAGTTTGACGGTGAGTATTTGGTCAACGGTATCGATCCTCTTAAACCAAGTCCAATGTATACTGTAGCTTCAGGAAAATATCGTGTAACAAGGTCACCTATTAGTGATCGTGGCGGCAACCGAACACTACTACGTCGTTATCCTACCAAAGCAACACATCCTTGGGCTCGTTGCGTCAATGGCGATAAGGAAATGTTTATTAACGTAGATGGATTAGTGTTTCCTTGTCCTTGGTTTAACTCAGGATACTTATACAACGACTTTGTAGAAAAGCACAGAGATCGGATTAGTATTAAGACACGTACACTAAAAGAAATACTAGCAGATCCTGTATGGGAAGAACTATACACACGCTTTGAAGTAGCACCATTAGATATTTGTAAGTTGAAATGCCGTGATGCCCAATAAAGATATATTCTGTAACATACCTTGGTACGAGCTACACATCAATCACGACGGTAGCTACGATCTCTGCGGCTGTATGAGTAAACTTATTACACAAACCGAAGATGCTCGAGAATGGAACATTCGTAACTATCCTGTTGCTGAATATTGGAATAGTCGCAGACTCCGTGACGAGAGATTACAGAAGATGAGCGATACTCCTAACCCTGCGTGTGGAGTATGCCAACATCAAGACTCTTTAGGTAGTCATAGTAAACGTATCAAAGAAAACTTAAAGAGCGTATTGTTTTATGATCGTAACTTTTATAAGAGTTGGGAACAAAGTCCACACCGAGCCGCATTTGAATACAGCGCCACAAACGATGGTGCTACAGTTACCCGGCCAGTTAGTTATCATTTAAGTTTAGGTAACGAGTGTGATCTAGCCTGTGTGATGTGTAGCCCAAACTCAAGTTATAAACTAGCCGCAGACTACAAGGCACTAGG
>Ga0164297_10004617_pt1 | contig 12206 bp, 6 predicted proteins | sample GEODES058metaG_FD_113539 | JGI IMG/M metagenome (GOLD analysis project Ga0164297, IMG submission 113539) | Dystrophic lake water microbial communities from Trout Bog Lake, Wisconsin, USA - GEODES058 metaG | ecosystem: Environmental > Aquatic > Freshwater > Lake | place: USA: Trout Bog Lake... | reverse complement strand
TTCCCATTTACTTGAAATATTTTCAATTGTTTTGAATTCAATTAAATCATCTTTATTTTTTAATAATAAAGGTGTATCACCCAATACACTATCTTGGTCACATAATATCATGATTTTACCATAGCGTAATTCAGAAAGATTTATATATTTCTTTCCTTGTTGCAATCCAAGAATCTTTTTAATACTGGTAATTTCTTCATTTGCTGCAATTTTTGCATTTGCTGCATCTTTAACATTAAGAATTTTTCCACGCAATGGAAAAACTCCATAATGTTCTCTACCAATAATACTCAACCCGCTGATTGCCATAGTCTTGGCACTATCTCCTTCTGTTAAAATAAGAGTACATGTATCGCTTTCTTTAGTTCCTGCCAAATTTGCATCATCAAGTTTTGATACATACAGCTTCTTATTTTTTTTGCCATCTGTTTTGACTAGTTGTTTTTCTTGATGAAAGTCTGTGAGACTTATAGCTTTTTCAATGATTCCAGATTTGTATAATTCTGTGAAAAATTTTACTGATAATTCACATTTAGAACCAAATTTAGCAACTGGTGTTGTCAAAGAGTCTTTTGTTTGTGTATCAAATGCTGGATTTACAATTAGACATTTTACAAATACCATAAGATTATCTTTTATATGTTGAGCTTTTACAGCTTTTTTAGTTTTAGTCAAAGCCATTTCAGAAAGTTTCTTAGTAATTTGATTTGTTATATATTCAACATGCTTACCACCACGTGTAGTATTAATACCATTTGCAAATGATAATTGTTCAAATTGATGAGATTCAGAATAAGTAGCAGAGACTTCCCATCGTTCATTACAAGTTTCAAATGCACGAGGATGAGATTGTTTTGTTCCAATAAAAAAATCTATATATTTTTCAAAATTCTTGATATCTAATTTTGTATCATTAAAAAACACAGCAACAGTTGTATCAGTAATAGCTGCAGCATCCATTGCGCGTCTATGAAAAAGTTCATAGATTTCATCAGTAAATTCTGATAATCCGAATCGTCTAAAATCTGGAATAAAGGTAATCTTTGTATATGGTGCTTTTCCACTTGTTTTAATTACTGGTTCTTCAGTAATTTTCATATTATCTGAGAAAGTTTGCGTATATATTTTTTTCTTACGATGATCTACTGTTTCAACAATAAATTCTTTACTAAAAATATTAGCTAATTTTGATCCATACCCATTTTTACCTCCCCATAACTTTTCAACTTCTTGATCATAATTACTAGATGTTAAAAGTTCTCCAAAGATCATTTGAGGAAAGTAAATACCTTCACTATTCTTTTCAATATCGATACCATCTCCATCATTATAAATCTCGATAGATCCAGTTGTTTTATCAATTGTAATCTTAATATTTTTAACAAATCTGATATCTTCTTCTGGTCCTTTCTTTGATTTTGCTTCTTCTTTCAATCTCATAACATGATCAAGAGCATTTACAAGAATTTCATCATATATTTTATACAAACCTGGTACATAATTGATGTTCTTTTTAACCATTGTCTTGGTTTCTGATTCATATAGATAAGTTTCTAGTTGTGTCTGTTCAACACTACCAATATAAGTATCTGGTAGGGTGTAAATATGGTCCCGTAATTCATGTTTTTTATACTTTTGTTTTGAAGCCATTTAATGTTATACTGATTAGATTCTTAAATAAATTCAAATTTTATTTTATTCAAATATAATATTTAGAGGATATTTTGATTGTATAAATATTTTAGAATATTTATTATATTCTTTTATATATTTTCTAGATTTAGCTTTAAATTCATCATATGAAGGAAAATCGTATGATGTGTCTGGTACCTCATAAACACTTTTAAATTGTAATTTATCTTCTGGTTTGCATAATAAAACTTCACCATGAAACGTTGATGGATCTTTACCAAAATGTTCAGTACCAAAATATATCCACCCATCTATAAAATCTAATTCTGAATTATTACATATTAATTTAATTAATTCAGAATCTAGAAAATCATTAGATTTTCTTTCACATCTTTTAGGTTTTCTATATCTAGTAGAAAATACTCTTTTCGTAAGTGGAACTTTATATGGACGAGGCATCGCACATGTTTCTACTATAGTTTCATGATATAATTGTTTAGTATCATCATCCATTGTAGTGCTTTTATCAATAATGTCCCATAATTTTTTAATATTACCAATATTACCAATATCTAAAAGAACAAAATCTTTAATTACTTCAAATTCAATATTTGCTCCATGATGTCCTGGGTTATAATATAATGGTATTATGTCTGATGATTTAATATTATCTGTTTTTGGATCTGGGGGTCTTGGATATATACAAACTAATTTAGAAGAATCCATTGCTGTACCATATGCTGATGCTGTTTTTCTATCTGTTAAATAAAAAGGTTTATTTAATGCATTTGCAATATCATTATTTAAAATTTTTTGATACCATTTTTGTATTTCACTATCAGTACTAAAATTTGCAGTTGTTCCATGCCAAATACTTTTTCCTTTTTCGAATGTATAAGTTTTAAATCCATTTTTAACTCTTCTAGTTATAGTTTCATCAAGTCTAGTAAATGGTCTTGTAGTTTGTTTTTCAGGTGTTAATGATGCTTTTTTAGTTTTAGTAGTTTTTTCAGGTGATCGCAATGATGCTTTTTTAGTTTTAGTAGTTTTTTCAGATTCTATATTTTCTTTTGATGAATTCTGTCCCATTATTATTAAATAATAATTTTTAATTAACCAATTTTAGTTCTTCAACTACTTCCATGATTTCTTCTGCAATTTTTGATATTGGTTTTCCTTCCATATTAATAACTTTGATTGGATATTCAAGAGATGCTGCATATAAGTATGCTTTTTCATGAAATTCATGAAGTTTCTCAAGATAATCAAGAGGAATATTTTCCTCTGATTGACGTCCTCGCTTATTGATTCTTTCAGAGCATTTCTTAGGATCTGAGCGTAAATAAATATATCCATTTGGTATCCAAATATTATTACTTTTTTCATACATCTCATGTAGAGATGCAAATTCTCTATCAGAAAGACGCCCATTTTCATGATTAATTGGCATAAATACATTACGTTGAAAATATGGAGAACGTTCCATCAGCATAGGAAGAACATGTGATTTTGGTTGAATCCAACATCTGTCAAGCCATACACGAACTTGAAATTCAAAGCCACTTTTGTTATTTTTATACATATCATCCAAATAAGTTTGCCATTTATTAACTGGTTCAAGATCAACTGGAAGTTTATAATTTAAATGAATGTATTCAAGTACAGTTGATTTTCCTGCACCAATATTTCCATCTAATGTAAAAATTAATGATTTTGCATTTGTTTCTATTTCCATTCTTTATTTCTTTTTAAATAGATAACTTTTTTGATTATTTTGACTTACTTATTTGAGTATTCCAAATTTCTTGTTATTTATCATTTTTTTGTATTTTGCTTCTGTAAGTGTTTTGTCTTTTAATTTAATACCTAATTTGTATGCGAAAGTATCTAATGCTTTAAGCATTATTTTTAAATTTTCCCTAGAGATTTTCATTGAATGATCTTTTTCAATTATATCTTTAACTATTTTCTTAACAGCTTTTGATTTACTAAATAATTCACAAGGACATGAATGCGCTCCTCCTTGCATTTGTTTATCATATGCTCCTCCTTGCATTGGTGGTCCTTGGGCTGGTCTAGCAATACCAGCATCCCAATCAATTTTACCAACATTCACAGCACCTACATTTTCATTTCCTGCAGAATATACATCCCCTTCAATTTTATATCCATAGAATTCTGCTGGCATAGCTTCGCCACCCTTCATTCTTTTTCCACCATTTATTAAAACAATATTAATAACTTTAGAAATTTCATCTTTAGTTACAGAAGTTTTCATGGATGCCATGGCAAACGCAGTTGCTAATGTAGCTACACGAAACACTAAAAGATTAAAACTATTTTCTAAAATTTTTTCACTTTTAACAGTTATATTATAATCTTTTATGAAATGCTTTGTTAAAGATTCCATTTTACAAATATACAAGAATTTAAATTAGAATTATACTAGAATTAAATCAGAGTGATTAAAATATTAGAATTAAATAGAATATGAGCCACTTTAATCAAAATTACGCTTCTATTGATAATATAGAAGAATCTTCTTTAATTGCTACTGGTAAAATCAATGGAAGAGTTGATTTAATATCACCAATGCCAGCATTTGATATATCAACATTTCAAAATAGAAAAATTGATAATAATAACTATAAAAATGAAGCACTTGAAGGACAATTAAGTAAAACCGCAGTATCTGATTTGTATTTTTCACCAACTAATATTGATGCATTACAAGAAGGCATTCGTTATAGAGTTTTTAAAGAAAGTGGTATGACTATTGGCAGACAAAACGATAATGAATTAAAAGTTATTATGAGATCTATATATTTACAATATTCAGTAAATGATTCGTCTGATTGTGTATCACAAGTTAAAAAATTAAATGCTGCTGTATTAAATTGGGCAGTTCCAGAAGTTCTTAGTAATGTATTACAATATCAAACTTATCGCAAAGATGCTAGTACATTACCATTACCTTTTGATAATCCACAACTTCAAACAATGAAAGGAACAAGACAACCTATATTATTCAAACTTGAATAAATGAATAAATTTGTTTCTTTTATGTAATACAGAAGAATCTATGGCAACACCAAGTACACCAAGTGTTAATATGTCATCATCAACACAAATAAGTGACTCACAAGCAGCTATGCAAAAATTATACCCCAATATGACAACTGCACAATATAACTCATATGTTGCAAATAAAACAAACTTTTTCAAAGGTACTGTTGCTGTTTGCGTAACTTATGCAGTATTTGCAGCTGGCTTATTATTAGTGACTTTATTTTCTGATAGTGCGAAAGAATTTGTTGGTGATACAATTATGCCATTTACAATAACTTTTGTTATTGGAACTATAATCACAGTTGCTGTTGTAATTATGCAAGTAGTAAATTATAAACCAAGTATACCCGCTAGTAATATTTATGATAAAGATGTATGTCCAGATTATTGGATTTTAGAACAAACACCAGATAGTGAATTAAAACAAGCATCAACCACCAATCAACCATTACTTAAATATCGTTGCAGACCAGATCCAAATGTCTATAATTATCCAACTTTCTATGATTCAACAAATAGTAAATTATCTCAATATCAAAATAATAACTTAGTTAATGCTCTTGGATCAGCAAATACTATTGACAAAACTGGTGTATATACTGGTGTTAACCAAAATATATATGGACATAATCCAATAAATGTTAATGCAAATACATCAGCTTCACAAATAAGATATGCATTACCAAATACAAATACTGATTTAACTAATTTAGCAAAAACACAACCTGCTTTAGCTAATTTATTAGGTGGTGTTGGTTCTGGTGCAACTAAATCTTATTATTTACAAGATATGTATGGCAATACTGCAATTGGTAGCACACCAATATGGAATTCAACAAATGATCCAAATGCAACAAATGCACAACAAACAATGATGTGTGATATGGTTTATCCAAGCTATTTATCTGCAAAAGATTATTTAGATTTCCCTGATAAACCAAATCAATATCGCTGTGCATGGGCAAAACAATGTGGTATCCCATGGACCACTGCTTGTCCTGATTCAAATGATACTTTACCAACCGATATTAATATTAATTCATTACCATCAAATGCACCAGGAGCATCAGTAACTCCACCACCAGGAACACCAGGGGGACCACCAACAATTGTATTTGGACCACAAGGCGCTAGCAGTGTTCCAATTTCTGCAACTGGTCCTTAAAAATATCGATAAAATTGCTTAAGAAAAAAATGATTTATTTTTATAACTATTGAATACAATGGAATCAAAAGACACGCGAATGAGAGTTATTAAAAGAGACAATTCATATGAAAATATTTCTTTTGACAAAGTATTGAATCGTATTCATAATTTATGCTATGAACTAAATGGTGTATCAGCAGATGAAATAGCGCAAAAAGTATGTGCTCGTATTTATGATGGTGTTAAAACAAGTGAACTTGATGAACTCGCAGCACAATTATGTGCATCCTTTATTACTACTCATCCTGATTATGGTATTCTAGCATCTCGTATTATTATCAGTAATCACCATAAAAATACTTCACCATCTTTCAGTGAAGTTATTACTATTCTCAAAAATAATGTAGATATTCATGGTAATCCTTCTCCATTAGTTTCTGATGAACTCGTTGCAATTATAAATTCTCACAAAGAAAAGCTAAATTCTATTATTGATTATACACGTGATTATGGTTTTGATTATTTCGGATTCAAAACTCTTGAACGTTCTTATTTAACAAAAGTTAATGGTAAAATTATTGAACGTCCTCAACATATGTGGCTTCGTGTTGCACTTGGTATTCATGGAAATGATATGAAAGAAGCTATTGAAACTTATGATTATATGAGCAAGAAATATTTTACTCATGCAACTCCAACACTTTTTAATGCTGGTACTAATAAAGCAAATTTGGCATCTTGCTTCTTATTGGGAATGGGTGATTCTGTAAATGGAATGTATCGCAAATGCCTAGCAGATTGTGCTGATATTAGTAAATCTGCTGGAGGAATTGGTATTCATATTCATGATATTCGTGCAAAAATGAGTTATATTCGCGGTACCAATGGGTATAGTTCTGGTATTGTCCCACTTCTTCGTGTTTATAATCAAGCTGCATTACATATCAATCAAGGTGGGCGCCGTCAAGGCAGCATTGCAGTTTATCTAGAGCCGTGGCATGCAGATATTGAAAATTTCCTAGAATTGCGTAAAAATCATGGTAATGAAGAAGAACGTTGTCGTGATTTATTTACTGCTCTCTGGATTCCAGATATCTTCATGAAACGTGTTCAAGATGACGGAGATTGGTGTCTTATGTGCCCAGATGAATGCCGTGGTTTATCAGATTCTTATGGTGATACTTTTGATCAATTATATCTCAAATATGAATCTGAAGGTAAATTTCGTAAAAAAGTAAAAGCACAACAAATCTGGATGGCTGCTATGAAATCACAAATAGAAACTGGTACACCATATCTTCTTTATAAAGATGCTGCTAATAAGAAATCTAATCAACAAAATATTGGAACTATTCGTAGTAGCAATTTATGCGTAGCCCCAGAAACTATGATTTTAACAGAAAATGGGTATTTTAAAATTAAAGATTTAGAAGAAAAAGAAGAAAAAATATGGAATGGTCATGAATTTAGTAAAGTAATTATAAAAAAAACTGGAACAATGCAAAAATTAATTACTATTGGATTTAATAATGGAATAACAATTAGATGCACACCATATCATAAATTTCATATAGAAACAGGTAAAAGACCATTTGAGAAATCAATTGTTAAAATAATTGATGCAAAAGACTTAAAAATTAATATGAATATTGTTCGCTATAATTTACCTACTTTAAATACTGGTACAGAAATAATGAATTCACCATACACACATGGATTATTTTGCGCAGAAGGTACTTATCAAAATATAAATAATTTAAAACAATGTAATTTTAATAAATGGAATGAAACAGATTTCTGTAAAAGACATCAAAACTATAAAAAAATATATAATTCTAATAAATGTTCTGCAAATTCAGGAGAACCAATACCATTGATATCATTGTATGGTGATAAAAAAAAATTACTTAATTTTATTGATTATATTTATATATTAAAAAATGATGAAATTAATAATAAAATAACAATTGGATTAAATCATAATATTCATCCTAAATATTATGTTCCAATAAATGGAACAATTGATACTAAATTAAGATGGTTAGAAGGATATCTTGATGGGGACGGTTGTTTAATATTCTTAAATGGTATTAAAAACATTCAATTTACATCAATAAATTACGACTTTATTAAAGATATATTTTATATGCTTCAAACACTTGGAGTCAATACTAAAATAAAAACTGCACATTCAGATAACATACGTTTTTTACCTGATGGTAAAGGTGGAAATAAAGAATATTTATGTAAAAAATTATATCGTGTAAATATTGATAATGTATCATTAAATCATTTATCAACTTTAGGATTTTCTCCAAAAAGATTAAATATTGATGAGTTAAAAAATTCCTCAAATATATCATCTAGATATATTAAAATTTCTAAAATAGAAGATAATAATGAATATGATGATACTTTCTGTTTTAATGAACCATTAAAACATACAGGTATATTTAATGGCGTACTTCTAGGAAATTGTACCGAAATTATAGAATACTCATCAGATACTGAATATGCAACTTGTAATTTAGGTTCTATTGCATTGCCTTCTTTTATTAAGAAGACTGCAAATGGCGAGTCTTTCTTTGATTTTGATGAATTGCATAAAATTGCTGGAATCTTGACACGTAATATTAACAAAATTATTGATCGCACTTATTATCCAGTGCCAGAAACTGAACTATCTAATAAACGTCATCGTCCAATTGGTATTGGTATTCAAGGTCTTGCAGATACTTATGCAATGATGAGAATTGCATTTGATAGCCCTGAAGCTGCAAAACTAAATCGTGAAATATTTGAAACAATTTATCATGGGGCTTTAAGTGCTTCTATGAGAATTTCAAAGAAACGCGCTGAAATGATTATTGAAAAAGAAGCATATGTTAAAGATATTGCAAATTTATCAATTGATAAACTTGATAGAATTGCAGCTATCAATGATTATCTTAATTTAACACAAGATGAAGCAAAATTAAATTTGATTGATAACTATTCTGGTCAAGATTATCGTGGAACATATGCAACTTTTATTGGATCACCTATATCTGAAGGTAAATTTCAATTTGATTTGTGGAATAAAGCACCTGAAGGTGAATGGGATTGGGAATCTTTGAGACAAGATATTGCTAAATGGGGTATTCGCAATAGTTTATTATTGGCACCAATGCCTACTGCATCTACTAGTCAAATTCTTGGATTCAATGAATGTTTTGAACCATTTACAAATAATATATATCAACGTCAAACATTGGCTGGAGAATTTACATTGATTAATAAATATTTGATTAAAGATTTGCTTGAACGTGGTTTGTGGAATGTGGAAATGAAGAATAAAATCTTGATAGCTTCAGGAAGTATTCAAGAAATTGCAGAGATCCCAGTAGAAATTCGCAATTTATATAAAACAGTTTGGGAAATCAAACAAAAAGTGCTCATTGATCAATCAGCTGATCGTGGTATATATGTATGCCAATCACAAAGTTTAAATCTTTTTGTAGAAGAACCAGAACTTAATAAATTATCTGCAATGCATTTCTATGCATGGAAGAAGGGATTGAAAACAGGAATTTATTATTTACGCACAAGACCAAAAGCCAAAGTTTCTGCATTTACATTAGATTCACCCCCATCATCTTCGGCAAATGCAGCAAACCAATCAGTATTTGCATGCACAAGAGAAAACAAAGATTGCTTAATGTGCTCTTCTTAATCAATAAAAAATAAATTAATGCAATTAATAAAAAAAAATAAATAACTGTAATTAATGAAAAAAAATAAATAACTGTAATTAATAAAAAAAAATAAATTAGTATATTGTAATGATAATTATCTTATCGATAATTTTGGTATTATTAATAATATTAGTTATAATTGTTAATAGAAATAGTAAAGAACAATTTGGTCAAAATGATGCAGCAGCTCAACAAGCGAATATAATGCAATTAATTGCTACAGGATTTAATCCTACTCCTTCATTATCTTATAATATAAATAATGATGCAGGTTATCTTGTTACTTATTATGGATTGGGTTATATAGATAATTTATATAATAAAACAATTTGTCTTTCAAATAAAATTTATATAATAAAAGAACTATATACTGATCCTTTGCAGAATAATGGTGTTAATATTAATCAAGTAACTGCTGGTTATAAAATAATAACAAATTATATAGTTTGTTATGATTCTGATCAAACTTCTCCACGTTGGTATGAAATTATACCAGATATATCATGTAATAGTTCATTACCAATACCAAAACCATTATTTGATTCGTCACTTTCTAATACTGGACCATGGTTATTTACATCATGTGGTTCAACAGGAAGATGGGGACCTTCTTCACAAAATCAAATAAATATAGCTTATCAGGGAAGTTCATTAGAAAATCAAGTAACTTTTATACAAAATGTGGCAGCATCTGGTAATGCTGCATTTAGTAATGGTGGTCAAAAATTTACATTAGCTGGAATTACATATCCAAGAACTTTTTTAATCATAATAGCTGGTGCAAGTGGTGGAAATTCAGGTAATTATAATGGTGGTAGAGGAATTGTTATACAATCTCAAATAACTATAAATTATCAAACTGATATATATATTGCTGTTGGACAAAAAGGTATAACTATTACAAATACATTAGGTAATGGTGGTGGTGGAGGAGGAGCATCAATAGTTGTAACTATAAATAATACACTTTTACAAAATGTATTTGTTGCAGGTGGAGGAGGTGGAGCTGGATATAATTCAAATGGTGGAAATGCTACTATAAAATCTGTAGCTGATGCATCAACATTATCACCATATACAAATCCAGTAAATGGAGGAGGATATATTACCACAACAGCAGGATATGGTGGAAATTTCTATTATTATCTACCAGGACGTAGAACTGTTTCATATTATTCATATTATTATCTTCAAACCGCAGTTGGAGATGGATTATTGAATCCTATAGCATTAAATAATCCATTTGGTTATGTTTATGGTATTAAAAAAACACTAATTCATCCAGATGGAGGTTTTGGAGGTGGAGGATCTGGAAGTGGGATTGGTTATCTAGATTCGACAGAAGTAATTCCATCAAATGGTATAGATGCAGCAGGAGGAGGTGGTGGTGGATATGTTGGTGGTAGTGCTGGTATAAGTGCTCCATTAAATAATATTACTCCCGCAATTGGTGGATCATCATTTACTAATTATAATTATTCGAATGATCAAAATAATTCTGCTACACAATATTTTGGTACTATAAATGGACTTCCTGGTGATGGATTTAACAATCCTGATTCTGATGGATTTGTACTTATTTTAGATCCAAATCAATGTTGGTTGCCAAATTCAAATGGTATTGACTATAGTCTTAATCAAAATATTGATCCTAATATATGTAATTCACAACCAAAGCCAGTTTGTCCTGTAAATAGTGGTTGGGTACCAAGTCTAAGTCAAAAGAAATATATATGGTCTGGAGGAACATACGACTCGCATGTATGTCCTCCAAGTCCTGGTGATTGTACTGATGGCGAATGGATTGGCAAAGGTCCAACACAAGGTTATAGATTTTCAAGTAAAAATTTAAATGATAATTTCAAAAGTGAAATTTGTTCACCAATGCCTACCTGTCCTACAAATGCTAGTTGGAAACTTAATACACAAACACAAAGATATGTATGGACTGATGCAAATAATAACCCTGTAAATACTTGGGATTCAAATGTATGTCCACCAAATCCAAGTGATTGTTGGATACCAAATGGTCCTGGACAAGGTTATAGTCAAAATAATGCAATTAACGATTTCAGTCTTTGTACACCTATGCCAACATGTCCAGCAAACGGTGTTTGGACAGCAAATCTAAATCAAAATAAATATATTTGGTCTGGTGGTACATATGATGCAAATGTATGTCCAGCAAATCCTGGTGATTGTACTGATGGCAGATGGATAGGTAATGGTTTAGGTAATAATTACAGTTTTTCAAGTCCAAATTTAAATAATAATTTTAAAAGTGAAATTTGTCCACCAAAACCTACTTGTCCATCAAATGCTAGTTGGAAATTGAATGCACAAAATAAATATGTGTGGTCTGATTCAAATGGTAATGCATTAAATAATTGGGATTCAAATGTATGTCCGCCAAGTCCAAGTAGTTGTTGGATTGGAAATGGTCCTGGGCTAGGATATAGTCAAAATTCTGCAATTAATACAGCATTATGTTCATCAGATCAACCAACATGTCCAGCAGGACAATGGGTTCTTAATACACAAACTCAGAAATATACATGGTCTGGAACATATTATGATTCAAATGTTTGCCCACCAAATCCAACTGATTGTTGGATTGGAAATGG
>Ga0164297_10004614_pt1 | contig 12207 bp, 7 predicted proteins | sample GEODES058metaG_FD_113539 | JGI IMG/M metagenome (GOLD analysis project Ga0164297, IMG submission 113539) | Dystrophic lake water microbial communities from Trout Bog Lake, Wisconsin, USA - GEODES058 metaG | ecosystem: Environmental > Aquatic > Freshwater > Lake | place: USA: Trout Bog Lake... | reverse complement strand
ATTTTCGGGATCAACTTTGAGCGTTTTTTTCTCCATCTGTATTTCCCACTCCACCAGGGGGCCTAGTTTGGGGGACAGACCAAGGCATTCAACTAACAAATCACAAGGCCACTCAGTAAGAGCCCCACTGGTCTCGGTTATGACCACGTGGGTTAAAGTGCTCCCCCCATCAAGGGTTTTTAATCCAGTGATTTGCCCAACCACGAATTGAACGGCCTTGGACTTCAACGCTTGATTAAATTGTCCTTTGAGCTCCTCATTAATGTCTAGTTGTTCTCGCCTGTAGACCAAGCAAACTGATTGTGTTGCCTCTTTTTGAGCTGCTTCAAGGGCTGTCCTAACGGCCACTTCGCTGGATCCGTAAACAACGATCTGTTTTGCATTGGATGAGGCGTTTTGAGGTATCTCGTTAACAACCTGGGGAGGGTGAGATGACTCAGGCGAGGTGCTCCTGAATACCGTAAGCTCTGGCAGTGGAAGCTCCTTGTGAACGAATGCACCCACTCCTGCGGCAATAACAACACACTTTGTTTGAAACCGAAGACCCCCCTGAGTTGTGATTTCGTAACCCATCTCATTTGGAAGCAGACTTTTCACGGTCTGCTTTAAATGAAAGATAGGTTTAAGGGGCTCAATTTGTAGGGCCAATTGATCTATTAACTCTTTGCCCGTAATTTTTGGAATTCCAGGTACGTCATATATAAATTTATCAGGGTACAGGGCACTACATTGCCCACCAATTGAGGGTAGGGAGTCGACGACGTGGACTTTTATTTCGTGCAGTCCGAGCTGAAAAATTTGAAACAGTCCAACAGGGCCTGCACCAATAATCAATACGTCGGTATTTAAGGGGGTGTTTGACACAAATTGAAATTAAGGGAGGCTTTAAGGGCTATTTTTTGTTGGATATAGTGGAGTTAAAAAAGAGCGAACTTGAAAATAACAAATTAACTTGAACTATTTATGATTAACGAATCAATTCAGACAACTTACCCTCTTTGTCTTTCCAATCGTCTGCATCGGGCAGTGGAGATTTACGTTTGGTAATGCTTGGCCAGCCAATAGTGGATAACTCAGCGTTTAGGGCAGTCATATGCTCTTGGTCTGTGGGGACATCCTCTTCAGCGTAAATAGCATTAACCGGGCACTCAGGAATACAGACTGCACAGTCAATGCACTCATCTGGATCGATGGTTAGGAAATTAGGTCCCTCTCTAAAGCAGTCCACTGGGCAGACATCAACACAGTCCGTATATTTACAGCGTATACAAGATTCAGTTACTACGTGGGTCATGACAATTTAGATATAAAAAATCTGGAATAAGATATGAAAACACAAAACCTAACATTCAAGAAGAGTCGCAATTGATTCGAATTAATCTCATCAACAACCGTATTTTAGTGTAAGTGAGAGACAACTAAAATGAACTATGGTTTTTTTCGGTCAGGGGTAATTTACTCGTAAGCCACGCTTTATCTAGCGTGCATACGCCGTCCTTAGCGTGCGAAAGCGGGTACAGGGTTAATCGTATCTCCCTGATAAAAGCCTTTAAAGTGCACTAGCAAACGTCTTCCGTGCTCAATGTCTTGGTCTGCCCTGAGCTCCGCGCTTGTAAATCCAGTTCTAGCCATTTGAATCAATTGATCGATCAAGACGTCACCCGTTGCACAAATGTCTCCTTTAAAACCCCTTCTTTTACGAAGCATTACTGCCTGACTAAACGCTCGACCGTCTGTGAACTTTGGAAAGTGAAGGCGAATTGTGTGGATCCCCTCAAGACGAGCTTCTAAGGGATCTGTATCGTTGCTAATTTGCACCACACCAGGGTCTAAGGGGTCTGATTGACTGGATTTTGCAAGGAGTAAATTTAGGTGCATAGAGTTGATGAATCAATCAAAACAATTTGGTGAGGCGCAATTGAGGGGGTGCGATACTTTAATTCACCACAGTTAAGCGGGCATTGTTTGCTCGCTGGAGCGGCTCAGACGCACTGCATTGGCAGCAACCTTAAAGGATTCGAAACCGACGCGCTTTAGCGTATCTATGAAGGGCTCAAGGTGATTTCTGTGTTGGGTATAGTGAGTCAAAACGGATTCAATAACACCAACCACTTCATGCGCCGTAAAAGAAGGACCTACCACCCGACCTGGGACTGCGGCACCTCCTAAGAGACTGCCGTCCGATCCTCCCAAAGTAACTTGGTACCACTCCTGGCCATCTTTGTCTACTCCAAGTATGCCAATATGCCCACTGTGATGGTGGCCACAGGAGTTGATGCAGCCGCTGATGTGTAAATCTACTGGACCTACGTCAAGCACCTCATCAAGATCGTTAAATCGCTCAGTAATGGATTCTGCTATGGGTATAGACCTGGCATTGGCAAGAGAGCAGTAATCGCCCCCTGGGCACGCAATCATATCCGTGAGCAACCCAATATTAGGTTGAGCCAAGCCAGCTTCTTTTGCTTGCCTCCAAAGCTCGTGTAGGTCATTTTCGTGTACCCAAGGCAAAACAAGGTTTTGAGAGTGAGTGACCCTTGCCTCTGAGCAAGAAAACTGTTCGCTAAGAGAGGCTGCTGTCTCAAGTTGCTCAGCCGTTGCATCCCCAGGCGCTTGACCGTGTCTTTTGAAGGAAAGTGTAACGATCCTGTAATTTTGAAACTTATGCTGAATTACGTTTTGTTTCAACCATCTCGAAAAATCTGCCCCAAACTCTGATTCTTTAAGGCGGGGAGAGCTTGGAGCGTCCAAACTGTGGGTCACCTTACTGGGTACTTCAAAAAGAGCTGATACGCGTGCAAGCTCTTTATCCGTAATGGTGTGGGGGGCATTGTCCTCATTAACGATGCGATCAAATTCCGCGTCCACCTCTCGAGTGAAGCGCTCTCTCTCAGCTTTTACAAGGATTTTGATGCGTGCTTTATAAATGTTGTCTCTTCTGCCCCAGCGGTTATACACGCGTACCACGGCCTCAATGTAATTGATGATTTCGCACGCCGGTAAAAACTCCCTCAACACTGGAGCAATTAAAGGTGTACGCCCCATTCCCCCTCCAACTAAAACTCTAAACCCAAGGTTCCCCTTAGGGTCTTTGTGAAGTTGAAGTCCCAGGTCGTGCCAGCCGGTTGCTGCACGGTCCTCCGAAGACCCAGTTACGGCTATTTTAAATTTTCTGGGCAGATAAGCGAACTCTGGGTGCAGTGTGCTCCACTGTCTGAGTATTTCAGCATAAGGTCTTGGATCTGCGATCTCATCGGGAGAAATACCCGCACACTCATCGCTGGTAATGTTCCTGATGCAATTGCCGCTTGTTTGGATACCGTGCATGTCCACACTGGCAAGTAAATCCATAACATCTGCACTTTTATCTAAAGGGATCCAGTTGTACTGAACGTTTTGACGCGTGGTCAAGTGGGCCATTCCTTTGACTAAACGCGGGCTCGCTTTTGGCGGATAGGCGCTGTGGGCGTCAATTTGGTCTTGGGTACTTTGGGCGTGCTCAAAAAGATCGTTGGAGGGCTGATCATATTGCCTTGCAATTTTTGCAAGAACCTTAAGCTGAGAGGAGCTTAGCTCTCCGTAAGGCACTGCAACTCTCAACATTGGAGCGTAACGCTGAACGTACCATCCGTTTTGAAGGCGAAGTGGTTTGAATTCGTCTTCGCTTAATTTGCCCATCTGGTAGCGACTTAATTGGTCCCTAAATTGAAGTGCCCGGTAACGAATGAACTCGCGATCAAAAGAGGTGTATTGATACATTATTTTTTTTAAATCTTTGAAGGACCAAGTTCCTTCATAAGAGGGTTTCAGTGGTAGTAAGCTCTGTGTAGGTAATGTAGTATCAACGTGCGAAAAAACAAACTATTTATTAGTTTTAGCTATATAACTCTACGAAATAAGGATTATTTTAAATCACCCTGTATGTTTTTTCAACATGTTAGATAAATTACGCTCTAAGGGAGAGGGCTCATGATGGATATCACAGGTCAAAACCTCAGCGCAAAGCGCAGCCAGGGAAAGCCCCTTGGCTCCAAGACCAGTTACTACGGAAAGTCCCCCTAAAAAATGCGTAGCGTGGCACTGATTTGGAGTGTTACTGGCTTTGCTAATTGCTTCATCGGGACCCGCAAAGTGCTGTACCCAGGGAAGACGGTTTTTTGTGTTGCATCTAATTCCCTCCCAATGACGGATTTCCTCTGTATTTTTGACTATCTCATGGGCGCGGGGATACAAAACACTTAGTTTACTCAAGTTTGCCTCATCAACTTCCTTGAACTCTTTGACGTTGGAGGTGCCTAACCCGCACTTCGGTGGTGTTTGAAAATCCATCAGTTCATCTGTGAAATCACCAATCCTCTCAAATGTGGAGCCCGTGAACCAACGCATTTCACCAACTCGGTGGGTGCCTGTTGAGGAGCTAGTTGGGTGAGGAGTGGTGCAACCCAATAAATCTACGCCAGGTTGCCCGTTAGACTTCTCTTGAGTTGGGGTAGCTGCTGGTATGCACATAAAAGTGCCCCAGCCATTCACGGGAAAGGAAACCAGCTTAGCTGCCAACTCTCCACCGATAGCCCCCCATGTGAGTTGCCCACGAGTGAGCTCAAGCTCAGGGAGCTTTGAACGAAAACGATGGGGTTGGCAGGCTAAGCCTTTGGGTTGCGCAGGAATCTGGGCCAATGGGCTCGCGTCCAGCAATGGGGCCAGCAAATGGTTCGCAGCAAAAGAGTTTGCAACGATAACGTGGTTCCAGGGTGAATGATGTGAGTCCTGAATAGGATCAAATGAGCTTTCTCCAAGGGCGGTTAGGGCACTCAGGGCATTTAGGACATTTTCTTGGTCTAAACCTTGTGGCGCTTTAAATTCGTGGAGCTCTGCAGTGCTGTTTTCAGCTCGCTTTTGATTTTGGGTTTGTATCCGATCTCGCGCTTTTGGCTGGCTGATATCTAATCTCCAGGCGCCAGACTTTTCTTTTTTAATATCTTCTAAATTTTGATTTCGGGAATCGCTTGAATTTGAGTCTTTTGAGGCAACACGGCTAATTTTAGTCACCTTAGAGGAGCCAAAAAATTTAATATTTGGGTGCTCAAGCAACGCCTTTACGAGCTCTTGGGGTACGACCCACCCCCCCTTAGAGTGCCAAATTTGGTGTGGGCGGGAAAGGTCTGATGTTGTCGGCTCATTAGAGCTGTAATTGTTAGCCTGTGTGTGCTCAAGCCCGGCACCGAGCTCTGGGTTGGAGGGCTGTGTAAGTTCATACCACTGTGCAGCTTGTTGCAGGCCTAGGAGGGCAAAGCCCCTTGGATCGGGATTTTTTTTCCTCAAAAGTACAGAACTTTTTAAGGGCTGGGATAAAGATTTTTCTTCACTTTCTCCCTCCGATTGCGAATCAAAGGGGTGATCTTCTCCTACACGTGGCGAATCCATGCGCACTTCAAGCACACCGCTCAGATCCCAATTGACTCCTTTTGAGTCAGCCAACAACTGGGGTAGGAGTTGGCGAAGAAGTCTTATGCCGTGTCTGGTTAGTTTGGATTGCGGGTTGTCGTCTGCACTCAGTTGGGTGCTAAAGATTCCAACAGGCACAGACGAGGCTGCTGCTGCTGGGTGACTTGCGCAATCGAAAACACTTACAGACCAACCTCTTTTGGCCATTGAGTAGGCAGCAAATGCGCCCGCCAAACCCGCCCCAATAACCGCGCAGCGTCTACTATCCATTTCGTTGACCCACTCTGGAGTGCAATTGTTTATGCCTTTGCCTTTGCCTTTGCCTTTACTTTGTCCGCGGTAAGTGGCTTCCAGTCGGTGTCTTTTAGGTTCGATTCCTTTTAATTTATTGCAATCGAAACCATGAATATTCAAGCTTCTCAAGACGTTGCCAGAGACGCACCAAGTGGATAACGTGGTGCCTATTTTTGCAGTCCTGGCAATTCGACCCAAAGCTTTGTGAGACCACATTTGGGGGTTGACTTTAGGGCTATGGCCATCTAGAAAAATTGAGTCTGTTTGCACGTCGAGGTCTTTGACCACATCGTCAATTCCTCCGATACAAAGTAGTAAAGTTATCAAACCACCCTCAAACTCCAAGCGGTGAAACCCAGGCAATAAACCGTACCACTGTGTTGAGAGTTGATGAGTAAGGCCGTGTAATTCGGGCCAAAGTTTTGAGCTTAGTATTAAATCATCCCGCGTCACGGGATGTTGTTCAATGGATACGTAAGTCAAACGTTTGGGTCGCCGATCATGCGTGAGGCTGAGCCAATAACTCCAGGTACTTAAAAAGTTCAGTCCCAGACCAAAACCCGTCTCCAGTATCGTCCAGTGCTCTTGATGAGCCCAGTTCGGATGATCAGTCCAAAGCCGAGCGCCTTTAATAAACACTTCCCTGGACTGGAGGAGCCCTAAATCTTGGAATTCCCCCACAGAGCCCTTGACCGATGAAATGCTTCTGTAATTATCTGCAAAAATCCTGCTCTTAGGCACTCCACTTAGCGTCCATTCAACAGGACTCAAGCTCTGATCAGGTGTTGGGTGGTGGAACATACCCTTGCACTGCGTCTGCACCTTCTCCAAAGAAGTGTTTCTCCATTTGTCTCGCTAAATACTGACGTGACCTGAGGTCCGCAAGATTTAATCTATTTTCGTTGACTAGCATTGTTTGCTGCTTCAACCAGCCAGCCCAAGCTTCTTTGCTCACATTTTCCCAAATCCGCTTGCCCAGTTCTCCGGGGTAGGGGGGCATGTCTAATCCCTCAGACTCTGTGCCCAGTTTGATGCAGTTAACCATGCGTGCCATAAAAATAAATTCCTAAAAATAAAGAGATTGCTAATTTTCCAAATACCAATCATATTACATCTTGGCACTCTGTTTGTACTAAAGTGGGTGTGGATTGCGTGACAAAGTGCGCCATTTCCCTCAGGCGAGCGACTTGGGGAATGAGGCAACGATTTCCTAAAGCAAGATGAATACAGATTACGATGCTTCACCGAACCCAATGAACCCAATGAACCCAATGAACACAATGAACACAATGAACCCAATGAACCCAATGAACACAATGAACCCAATGAACCCAATGAACACAATGAACACAATGAACACAAGGATCACAAGGAATTAAATAAATCAATCAACGGTATCAACTGAATATTTAATCAGCTTTATGCGGTTCGTCGATTCTGATAAAAGAAGGTAAAAATAAAATATCTCTTAATCACCTTGACCCATTAAGTTTTCGCGGCTTGATCGATAATTAGAGATAGTTAAATGCTTTTATTAAATAGATTTTATTTTTATGATCTTTGAAATTTTATACAAACCGCGTTCAGCAAGCGCGTTACTGAGCCTAACATGCATTGCACTATTGGCATTTGGCATATACCTTCAAGAAATCGTGGGTCTTGAGCCTTGTCCAATGTGCATTGTTCAAAGATATGCATTCATCTTAATTGCTGTTTGCTCGGGAATGTCTTATTTTATAAATAGACCTCGCTCATACTTAAGCTTATCTATAGTGACTCAAATTGTGGCTGTTTTTGGGGCATTTGTAGCCGCTCGTCAAAGCTGGCTTCAATGGTTTCCCCCGGAGACCATGAGTTGCGGGCGAGATCTGTACGGGATGATTGAGAATTTCCCGCTCAAACGAGCCATTCCGATGATTTTCAAAGGCAGCGGCGACTGCACCGTAGTGGACTGGACATTCCTTGGTGGATCTATTGCCAATTGGTCTTACTTATGTTTTCTGGGAATCATCACATATATCGCATTGATTCAAGTTAAATCGTTCAAACGGCATAGACAACTAAAATCTAACCAATCTAACCAAGCTAACTAATCTAATCTAATCTAACCAAACCAATCTAAATGTCTGTTCAGTCCTCTTGGACTAGACAGTGGGGAGAGCCATTTAACTACGGATTCATTTCACAAGAGTTGCCAAGGCACTCATAGTTTAAAGAAGTTTTTTAACGAGCACTTTACTTTTACGGTCCCAGTTGTATTTCTTGTTCCTGGCGGGTGGAAGCCACTCAGTGTCAACAATAACAAATCCACGTTTTACAAACCAATGTTGTGTGCGGGTGGTTAAAACAAAGATGCTCTCTAATCCCATTGCCTTGGCGCGACTCTCGATTCTTTTGAGTAACTTTTCACCATCACCCTGAGATTGGGACTGAGGGGAGACGGTAAGTGCGGCCATCTCTGCAGTTTTATTCTCCGGAAAAGGGTAAAGAGCAGCGCAACCAAAAATAACACCGTCATGCTCAATTACAGTGTATTGTTCAATATCTCTTTCAATCTCGCTTCTTCCTCTCTTGACCAATGTACCGTCTCGCTCAAACGGCTCAATCAGCTGGAGCACTCCCCCAACATCCTCATGAGTTGCCTCTCGCAAACTCTCCAACTTCTCGTCCACGACCATGGTACCAATTCCGTCGTGCATATAGATCTCCAAGAGCAGTGCACCATCCACAACAAAAGGCAAAATATGGCTTCGCTCTACCCCGAACTTACAGGCCTTAACGCAGTGTTGTAAATAAAAACCTATATCGAGTGGATTTGTTGCGGGTGGGAGGGACTCTAAAATCTTCTCAGCCGCGTCTAGTGGGAGTTCAGTATCAACGGGGTTCTCATCTGACTCTGGCTCAAGAGGTTTTTGAAGAATACCGGGCACTTCACTTAGGAAGATTAATTTATCCGCTTGTAGCGCTATAGAAACGGAAGTTGCGACCTCCTCCATGGATAAATTAAATGCCTCACCTGTTGGGGAGAATCCAAAAGGGGAAATGAGCACCAGCGAGCCTGCGGTGAGCGTCTGCGTGATGCCAATGACATCAACTTTGCGCACTAGACCGGAGTTCATGAAATCCACGCCGTCTATGATACCGACAGGGCGGGCAGTGATAAAGTTCCCTGAGATGACCCGCACCGTTGCGCCTGCCATAGGGGTATTTGGCAGCCCTTGACTGAACGCGGCCTCGATTTCATAGCGAAGCTGTCCCGCCGCCTCCTGAGCGCAGTCCAAAGCCACATCATCCGTGATGCGCATGCCGTGAGAGTATTTGGGAATATGTCCTTTGGCCATGAGCTGTTCGTTGACCTGCGGCCTAAAACCGTGAACCAGCACCAAATTCACACCCATACTGTGAATGAGCGCCAAGTCTTGTACCAAATGGGGAAGCTTTCCTGCCGCGATCGCCTCTCCCGCTATTCCAACCACGAAGGTTTTGCCTCTGTGCATATGGATGTAAGGCGCAACTGCGCGAAACCAAGGGACAAATGTAAAATTAAATACGGTTGACATCATCAATATTTATCGATTGTTGCGATTACTGATTCAATATTAACAGACATAGAGACTTGTAGACTGGGATAATGCAAGATATCAATTCCCGATTAAATTGGGAATTGTCACCCATCTTTCCCCACAAATCGCACCTCATGCTGAACACGTCCATTGAATTTCCTGAAACCTTGCCAGTCTCGTTGCGCAAAGGGGAAATCATGCAAGCCATTGAGGATCACCAAGTTATTATTGTCTGCGGTGAAACTGGCTCGGGCAAAACAACCCAACTCCCCAAAATGGCTCTTGCACTTGGTCGAGGTGCGTTAAACGAGAACTCGCCTGTAACGGGAAACCAAGCGGGACCTAAGACAAGGAAGGTAGCCCGACTTATTGGCCATACTCAACCCAGAAGAATAGCCGCTACTTCCGTAGCAAAGCGCATTGCCCAGGAACTTAACTCATCTGTGGGGCAGTGCGTTGGATACAAGGTTAGGTTTCAAGACAAACTCAGTGCATCTACTCGAATTAAGCTCATGACAGACGGTATTTTGCTGGCTGAAACGCAAAATGACCCGCTTCTTAGAGCCTATGACACCCTCATCATTGATGAGGCGCATGAGAGAAGTCTGAACATAGATTTTTTGCTGGGTCATTTGAAGCAAATTCTTCCCAGTCGACCGGACTTAAAAATAATTGTCACCTCTGCCACCATCGATGCGGATCGCTTTGCGAAACACTTTGCAAGCAATTTGGGTCCAGCCCCAGTCATTATGGTGTCTGGGCGAACGTTTCCTGTTGAGATGCGTTACAGACCCTTTGAGGAGGAGCGAGATTACACTTGGCTGGACGCCCTGTCAGACAGAGTTGATGAACTGTGGGGCGTCTTGCCCTTTAAAGAATCACTCAACGACGCCCCAGAGGGGCCCACGCGTTCATTACCCTCCATGGGGGACATACTGGTTTTTTTGCCCGGTGAGCGTGAGATTCGGGACGCAATGGGGCATTTGAACGCTCACCTCAGCACCAAAGTTACCTTGCGCCACTGTGAGGTAATCCCCTTATTTGCACGACTTACTCAATCCGAGCAGGAGCGGGTTTTTCAGACCGGTGGTGCGCCCAGAGTTGTGCTTGCAACCAATGTGGCCGAGACCTCTTTGACGGTACCTGGGATTCGCTACGTCATTGATTTGGGGACAGCGCGGGTTAAGCGCTATAACTACAGAAGTAAAGTCGAACAGCTTTTAGTAGAGCCGGTCTCCCAAGCCGCGGCCAACCAGCGCGCAGGTCGCTGCGGACGGGTGGCGCACGGAATCTGTATCCGTATGTACAGCGAGGATGATTTCAACTCTCGCCCCAAATTTACCGAGCCCGAGATCCTAAGAAGCTCATTGGCGAGTGTGATTTTGCGTATGAAATCTTTGAAGTTTGGGGATGTCGAGCATTTCCCTTTCCTTGAGGCTCCGAGGCCGAAAGCTATTGCAGATGGTTACCAATTGTTGGGTGAGTTGGGGGCAGTAGATGAAAGCCTAGAGCTCACAAAAATGGGTACAGAATTGGCTAAATTGCCCCTTGATCCACGTATCGCCCGAATGATTTTAGAGTCAAGATCCAGACAATCGCTTGAACAGGTGTTAATTGTTGCATCTGCGCTTAGTGTCCAAGATGTGAGGGATAGGCCCTTAGAGCATCAAGGAGCGGCAGACTCTGCACATGCTAAATTCAAGGACGAACGCAGTGAATTTAATGGTTATTTGAAAATATGGAAATGGGTTAACGAACTTCGAGGCACCAAGACTGCAGAGGACGGAGTCAAAACTCATCAACTAACGAATCGTCAATACGAAGCGCTATTAAAACAAAATTTCCTGAGCGCAAGACGCATTAGAGAGTGGCGTGATGTCCATTCGCAACTGCTTTTACTTGTCAAGGAGCAGAAGTGGAAAATCAACACTGAGACGCCTACGTATGAGCAATTGCATATTTCTCTGCTCAGTGGTTTATTAGGAAATATTGGTTTTAAAGGCGAAGAGCAAGACTTTTATCTTGGCGCTAGAGGAATTAAGTTTTACAGGCATCCGGGTGTTCATTTAAGCAAAAAAGCACACCGTTGGGTGGTCAGCGCTGAGATTGTTGAGACGACCCGTCTTTATGGCCGGGGTATGGCAAGTATCGAACCTGTGTGGCTTGAGAGTTTGGGGGAACATTTACTCAAACGTCAGCTCTTAGATCCCAAATTTGACCAACGAAAATCAGAGGTGATTGCTTTTGAACGGGCAACCCTTTACGGTTTATTGGTTTATAGCGGCAGAAGCGTTCCTTATGCGCGGGTGGACATGGCCGGAGCCAGAGAGATCTTCATTCGCCAAGGACTGGTTGAGGGCCAGTGGCAGGGTGCTTTGCCCTTTATGGCGGCGAATCAAAAAATGATCAAAACCGTTGAGGACTTAGAGCATAAGTCAAGGCGTCAAGATGTGCTTGTTGATGAGGCACTTATTTTTGCTTACTACGACCAAAAAATACCGGCCCATATTTTTAACGCCATCACTTTAGAGAAGTGGTACAAGGAGGAGAGTTCAAAGAGCGCCTCTCCCCTGCTTTATCTGACCAAAGAGGAGTTGATGCGCCATGAGGCCCAGGGTGTAACGACTGAGGCATTTCCGAAAACACTCAAGCTTGGCGGTGTTGATTGCTCAGCCACTTATTTGCATGAGCCTGGAGACATACGGGACGGTATCACTGTTGGAATTCCTTTGTTTGTCTTGAACCAAGTCAGTGAGGAAAGAGTGGCTTGGCTGGTGCCTGGAATGCTAAAAGAAAAGATCTTGGCTTTGTTAAAGAGTTTGCATCAAAAACCCAGGGCTCGTTTGGTTCCTCTGCCCGAGGCAGCAGAGCGTTTTGCAAAGCAATTAAGTGCCGATGGCGTGTT
>Ga0164297_10004613_pt1 | contig 12210 bp, 6 predicted proteins | sample GEODES058metaG_FD_113539 | JGI IMG/M metagenome (GOLD analysis project Ga0164297, IMG submission 113539) | Dystrophic lake water microbial communities from Trout Bog Lake, Wisconsin, USA - GEODES058 metaG | ecosystem: Environmental > Aquatic > Freshwater > Lake | place: USA: Trout Bog Lake... | reverse complement strand
TGATTTACGGGATTAATGAACTGCCATCCGAATACAATGAACAGGATAACAATAGCAACTTTGGTTATCACTATGATGCCGTTCACCCATGCTGATTCTTTGATGCCCCTGATCAATAGTATGGATAAAAGAAATATAATTAATAAAGCGGGAAGGTTCATGATACCATGATCCAGCAGCGCACCTTGTGCATCCTTCAGTTTTTCAAATGGCGAGTGACACCATTTATAAGGTATCTGAAAACCAAAAGTATTCATCAGTAATTTGTTCAGGTATTCGCTCCACGCAATGCCCACTGTAGCTGCGCCTACTGCGTATTCCAGTACAAGGTCCCAACCTATGATCCATGCTATCAGCTCGCCCATAGTGGCATAAGAATAGGTATAAGCGCTGCCTGCTATCGGTATCATAGATGCAAATTCGGCATAGCAAAGGCCCGCAAAAGCACATCCGATCGCGGCAAGAATAAAGCCGATAGTTACAGATGGGCCGGCATAATTTGCAGCAGCAGCAGCAGTTCTTACAAACAGACCCGCACCAATTATTGCTCCAATGCCCAATGCTATGAGGTTGGTAGCGCTCAGTGTACGTTTCAGTTGTTTCTCACCGTCTTCAGAATGTTTGAGGAGATGTTCGAATGATTTTTTGCTGAAAATGCCCATGTTTATTATTGGCTGAATGTTAAGAGGCTAAGATAGCTATAATTTCATTCGGTAGGGAATGACCGGTTGTTTCTACAAATTTCTGACAATTGTTGGTGGAATATCAGTTCATTTTCAACGACGGCTATGCCGGTTCCGCTATCAATTCTTTGGCATGGCTGATGGCTGTAGCGCCGGGTTGCTCGCCGCCTATCATACGGGCTATGGCTTGTACCCTTGCATCCGCGTCAAGCACTGCAACTCTGGTTGATAACCGCCCCTTGGCGTCGGCCTCTTTAAATACATAGAAATGCCGATCAGCCCGCGCGGCAACTTGTGGCTGATGGGTGATACAGATGACCTGATGGTAAGCAGCCAAACCCGCCAGCAAACGACCTACCTGTCGTGCCGCTTCCCCGGATATCCCCGTATCTACTTCATCAAAGATTAAAACAGGCATATGCAAAGCCTTGGCAGTCATTGATTTGATGCACAGCATAATACGGCTAATTTCACCGCCTGATGCGGCCTTGCCCAGCGGTTTAAATTGCCCGCTGTTGTTGGCATCCAGCAAAAAACTGATCTCATCAAGGCCGGTATTGTTGGGTGCAACATTGGCCAGTTCCACTTTAAATTTAGCATTGGGCATCCCCACCAATGGTAACAATGCGGCAATGCTTTGCGTAAATGGCTTAATGGTAGCCTTTCGTTGTTTCGTCAGTTGTTGGCCTGCGTCCAGCATCCTTTTTTCAATCGCGGAAAGTTCCTTGGTCAGCTTGTCTATGATGTCGGTTAGATTGTGCGATCGTTGCAATGATGTATCCAATTCCTCACGTAGGTCTATCAAAGCTTGGGTATGCTGCAAGCCGTGTTTTTTCAGTAGTTTATAACCCAGATCTAACCGTTGCTGCAGGTGTTCCAGTTGTTCAGGGTCCAGCGATATCTTTTCTTCTTCCTGTTCCAGTTCGTAATGAATGTCTTTCAATTCTTCCGCTACAGATTGCAGCCGGTCAGCCAATGGTTTCAATGATGGTACCAGATCGGTAATGCCCTGCAATTGCTTGCCGTACCGCACCAATTCGTTGAGCAGAGGCGTTTCTCCTTCGGCCAGCAGTGCCTTTCCGGCCTGCAAAATACTTATGATGCGTTCTGCCTGACTGATCTGTTTTAACTGTATTTCAGCCTGTTCTATTTCATTGAGTTTAATGTCGGCCTGTACCAGTTCGTCCAGCAGGAACTGTTTGTAATCGGCTTCTTTTTGCCATTGAGCCCGCTGTCCCAGATGTTGCTCTAATTCCCGGTGCAGCGATTTATACTGATCGTAAAAAGTTTTATAACCTGCCACCATGCCCAATGTGTCGCCTACCGCATCTACAGCTTCTAATTGAAAATGGCTGTCATCTATGGCCATATTATCGAACTGGCGGTGCAGGTCCACCAATAAAGATGTGAGTTTATTCAGCACAGACAAGGTCACCGGTGTATCGTTCACAAAGGCGCGGGATTTGCCTGCCGCAGTGATCTCACGTCTGATGATGCATTCGTCTTCAATGTCCAGGCCTTCAGCTTCCAGACATTGTTTAAAATAGGTATTCCTACGAACGTCAAACACGCCTTCCACTACCGATTTTTCATCTTTGTTGAGCATCACAGAGCTATCGGCACGTTCGCCCAAAATCAGCGAAAGAGCGCCTACTATGATACTCTTACCTGCTCCGGTCTCACCGGTCACAATATTTAGGCGTCCGTCGGGAATCACTTCCAAACGCTCAATAATGGCATAGTTAATGATGGTTAGTCGCTGCAGCATGTTTACGGGTATAAAAGTAATGCTTTCGGAGCGTTTTTTGCGCAGCTAACTTGTAAGCACCTAAGGACAAATAATTCACTTTGTCTCAGTTAGTCGGCTATCCCAGTTATATTTGTGTTCATGGAGCAAAAACAAGTGTTTCTGACCAATTCGCCCACCCGTTGGCAGCGGTTCAAATGGACATTTAGGATCATAGTATTCTTTATTGTTGCGCTTCTGTTTGTACTGGGTATTGCGTTGGTAAAAGAGTTTATACCCGGTCTACCGGCTTTAAGGTCCGAACAGGCACAAAACTCAATGTTACTGACCAATGGTAAAAATGCAGCCATCAACGCAATTGATAAAAAATACCGCGGATTTGGTCAATATATTTCCGGAAAAGAGGCCATGTTGAAACATATCCGGTATGTCAATAAGTCGGATACCCTGCATAATTTTCCGGCTCCGTTAAGAGCAGCGTTTTACGATGCCAGCGACGAACAGGCATATTTCTCGCTGAAGAACAATATTTCCCGCATCAATATGATTTTGCCGCTGTGGATGACCATAGACACTGTTGCCGACACTTTGTTGGTGAATACGGATCTGCGCGGTATTGAGATCATCAGGGCGTCGGGCGTTAAGGTAGTGGCCGTGGTTTCCAATTTTGCAGGTGAGGATTTTTCAGGCGCTCCGCTGAACAGGATATTTGCTGATGCTACAAAAAGAGAACGACTGGAAAACAGCATCGTAGCAGAAATTCGCCGAAACAAATTTGCAGGGGTAAATGTGGACTTTGAAGAACTTACCGAAAAGAGTGATGCTTCACTGGTGCAGTTCATGAGTGAGCTGTATGGTAAAATGCATCCGCTTCACCTGTTGGTAACGCAGGATGTAGCGCCGTTCAATACAGATTATGATCTGCATCGCTTGTCGCTGTGCAATGATTATATGTTCCTCATGGCATATGACGAACACAATAATGGTTCCGCCCCCGGTGCCATCAGCGCTCAAAAGTGGATAGCCGCCGCACTCGACGAAGCGCTCGACCGGATCGACTCTTCCAAATTAGTATTGGGTATTGCGGGCTATGGTTATGACTGGCCACAACAGGGCAAGGGCAGTGACGTAACCTATGAAGAGGCGCTGAGTGTTGCCGGCGAATCGGATGGCCACGTTGTGTTTGATACAGCGACATTTAATCTTTCGTACGCTTATACAGACGATAATAATGTGCCCCATCAGGTTTATTTTACTGATGCTGCCACTAATTTCAACACCATCCGCTATGCCACCGGCTACAACATTGCCGGTTTTGCGCTGTGGCGCATGGGGTCAGAAGACAGCCGCTTGTGGTCTTTTTACAATAAGAACATTGGTGACAAAGGTGTCGACTCATTCAACTACGACATATTGCGCAATGTGAATGCCACCAAGGATGTGGACTATAAAGGAGAAGGCGAGGTGCTGGACGTGGTCACCACCCCCAAGCCGGGTATTATTATTCCCACGGTAGACACGGAGGAAGATCTGATAACAAATGAGCAATATGATAGCCTTCCATCGATCTTTGTAATACGAAAATATGGTAAGAGTCCCGGTAAAGTAGTGCTGTCGTTTGATGACGGCCCGGATGAACGGTATACTCCCAGAATATTAGATATACTGAGCCATGAGCATGTGCCAGCGGTATTCTTTCTTATTGGCGAAAATGCGGTCAATAATATACCGTTGGTGAAACGGATGTACAATGAAGGCTACGAGATTGGCAATCATACATTCACCCATCCCAATATTGCCGGCGTAAGCATGGCAAGAGCGCAATTAGAGCTCAATAGTACCCGATTGCTGATAGAGAGCATCACCGGCCATAGTACTATTCTGTTTCGCGCTCCGTATAATGCCGATTCAGAGCCAGAGACCATGCAGGAACTGGAACCTGTGGCATTGGCAAAGGGGGACAATTACCTTACCATAGGCGAATCTATTGACCCCAACGATTGGGAAAAAGGTGTTACCGCCGATACTATTTTCAGCAGGATAGTGCAACAGGAGCACTTGGGAAGCATCATTCTGCTTCATGATGCAGGTGGTAACAGGGAGGCCACCATAGCGGCGTTGCCTGCCATTATAAAATATTTTAAAAGCAAAGGATATACTTTTACTACGGTGGCCGATCTGCTACATGAGAACCGTGACGAACTGATGCCTGCTGTACCCAAAAACAGGGCATACTATCTCATCCAGTTCAGCTACCTTATGGCGCTGGCGAGCGCTTATGGCAGTAAGTTATTGATGTACTTGTTCATCAGTTGCATCATTCTGTCCATACTCCGTATAGTGATACTGGCCGTGTTGGCCGCCCGGCAACAGCGCACCGATAAACACCGCCAATTGCCCAAGGTAACTGAATTTCCTAAAGTCAGCATTATTGTTCCGGCCTACAATGAGGAAGTAAATGCAGTGAAATCGCTGCACAATTTATTGCGGTGCACCTATCCCAATTTCGAGATCATTTTTGTGGACGATGGCAGCAAGGATAGAACCTATGAGTTGGTTGCGGCCGCGTTCCACGACCATCCATTGTTGCAGGTATGTACCAAGTCGAACGGAGGCAAGGCCTCGGCATTAAATTATGGTATTGCGCGCTCAGATGCCGGGTATGTGATGTGCATTGATGCCGATACCAATGTGGCAGCCAATGCACTTTCCTTAATGATGGCTCATTTTGCAAATGCTAACACCGGTGCTGTGGCCGGCAATGTTAAGGTGGGCAATGAAGTGAACCTGCTGACGCGCTGGCAGAGTATTGAATACATCACCAGTCAAAACTTCGACCGCAAGGCGTTTGCCTACATCAATGCTATCACGGTTGTGCCCGGTGCCATTGGGGTGTTTCGCAAGAAAGCTATTGAAGATGCGGGTGGATTCACGTCTGATACGTATGCCGAGGATTGTGACTTGACCATGCGCATATTACGCGCGGGCTATACCGTAGAGAATGAGAATAGCGCAATAGCACTAACTGAAGCACCGGAAAGTCTGGGTCAGTTCATGAAACAACGTTTCCGGTGGAGCTTTGGCGTCATGCAAAGCTTCTGGAAGAACCGCGATGCACTCTTTAACGGTGCTTATGGTTCATTAGGCTGGGTTGCCCTGCCCAACATTCTTATTTTTCAAATGCTCATACCATTAATCGCGCCTATTGCTGATGTCATGATGGTGGTAGGGCTTTTTACCGGTAATGCCGGAATGATACTGATCTATTATGGACTCTTTATGCTTATTGATCTGGCGGTAGGTATTATGGCTTTTAAGTTTGAACATGAAAATGTTTTCAAGCTGGTCTGGTTTCTGCCGCAAAGACTGGCATACCGATGGCTTATGCTGTATATTTTATTCAAATCGGTGAGACGTGCTTTTCAGGGGCGACTGCAAAGTTGGGGAGTGCTGAAACGTACCGGAAATGTGGGTGCCACACAATAAGATATTTTATTGATAATGGCGCTTGCTTGGTGACCACAAACAGGTAAGTAGCTGATGTGGGTCATTTGCATAGAAAAAATATTTATGCATTTTTGCTCCCAAAAAAGAGCAGATGAAAACAGATATTTTCGGTAAAGTTGCCTTAGTGACCGGCGCAGGTTCAGGAATAGGCAGAGCTACAGCTATTTTATTTGCATCACTTGGCGCCAGGGTGGTGGTATCAGATATTGATGAGACAGGCAGTGCAGAAACGGTCGACATCATCCGTAAAAAAGGTGGCGAAAGCATTTTTATTAAGGCAGATGTTAGTCATCCTGCTGATTGTGAAAATCTTGTCAAAGAAACAGTTCGCCTATTCGGGAAGTTAGACATCGCATTCAATAACGCAGGCATCAGCGGTGAAAGCAATGCTACCGGTGTTATGAGCATTGAGGGCTGGAATCGCATGATCAGCATTAATCTTAGTGGTGTATTTTATTGCATGAAGTATGAGCTGGAAGTAATGGCTGCTGCAGGCAAGGGGGCCATTGTCAATATGTCGTCGATCTTAGGGCAGGTTGGGTTTGCAAATGCACCCGGATATGTGGCAGCCAAACATGGTGTTATAGGCCTTACACAAAATGGTGCGATTGAATATTCTGCAAAAGGCATTCGGATCAATGCAGTAGGGCCGGGATTTATCAATACCCCTATGCTCACCAATGCAGGTATTGATGATAATGTGAAAAAACAATTGACCATACTACATCCAATAGGTAGGCTGGGTGAGCCTGAAGAAGTGGCAGAATTGGTAGCTTGGTTGTCTTCCGATAAAGCATCATTTGTTACGGGTGCTTATTATCCGATAGACGGAGGTTATTTGGCAATGTGAGTAATAAGAAACAGGGATGGAAAGTCAATAAAAAAGCCCCGGATCTCGGGGCTTTTTTATTGGGAATATTTCAATTATTTTGTTATTTAGAGATCACCATTTTTGTAGTGTACTTCTCGCCATCTTCGGTGGTGGCGTTAATGAAGTAAATACCCGATGGTTCGTCAAATGCAATATTATTAACTGCATTCGTCATGATAGAAATTTCTGTCACTTTAGCGCCAAGCACATTTGTGATCACGATACTTGCAGGCTGAACATGAGCGGTAGAAAGTTTCATGCCAAAATTACCAGTGTTTGGATTAGGGAAAACTGAGAGGTTACCATTGTCTGCTATTACATTGTTCACAGCATTATAGCCGGGAGTTGAGAACCATTTTGTAACTGTATCGCTACCGCAATTATCATATCCAATATATTTAAGCATGAACCGACCTGCATTTAATACTACCAGATCAGTATAAACACCACCGTCACCCACTAAATAGCCCACTGTGTCACTTGAGATACTCCAAACACCTGAACGCTCTTTTCCTCCGCCTACCTGAGTAACAGACAAAGCATAGGTTGTGGAGGTTGACACCAGCGTATCCATAGAAATTGAATCTTTAGGAGGCTCATTTATAAACAAATGGACTGAAACCGTTGTAGAACCGAAAGCATTGGTATAGGTGTAATTCACCGTATCAAAAGTCAGACCGACAAGGCCTGTCACTATGCCATCGGCCGTTACTGAAGCATTAGCAGAATTGCTTGTGAAGACACCGCCCGGCAATGTGTCTCTCACTGTAATAGTGCCATTCAAACAAACTGTGTCTTTGGTTGTTAGAATGTTAGGTACGAATGGCGCTGTGCCGGTATAAACTGTAACTGAAGTGCTGGACATACCACATGCATTTGAATCGGTGTAGGTTACAATCGATTCGCCTACATAAAGACCTGTGATAACACCTGTCGTAGCATTTACCGCTACCAGCGTGTCAGCAGTCGCAGCGCTCCACATACCACCCGGTGTAGCATCATACAAAGTAGTTGTATGACCGATACCTACACTGTCTTCACCTGTAATAGGCAATACAGGAGCATCTACCAATACAGTGTCTGTTGCTACAGATGCGCCGCATGCGTTGGAAACCAAGTAAGAAATAATGGTAGATCCACCAGTTCTGCCGGTTACGTTGCCCGATCCGTCAACCCATGCAACACTGCTGCTGCTGCTCAGCCAGGTTCCGCCTGAAATTGATTCTGTTAAACTAATGCTGGTTCCCGTACAAAGTTCATTAGGGCCGGTTATCGTACCGGCATCTGCTGAAGTTTGTATGGTAACATAGAACGGTGGCGCTGAAACCATATTACAAGCGTTGGAATCACTATAAATTACTGTGTCCATTCCCGCAGCTACACCTGTAAGCATACCTGATGTACTGATGGTTGCGTTGCCATTTGTCACACTCCACATAGGCATTTCGCCGCTGTCGCTATCAGAAAGAGCGATATAACTGCCTACGCAGACAATTGATGTACCATTAACGGGCTTTGACGAAAGAAATGAATCTACATTGATCAAATAATTGGCAGAATTGACGCAGCCGTTTGTATCCATGACCATATACATTATGCCCACATTTCCGGCCATCACTGTAGATACTATACCATTGGTATCTATTGTTGCTATAGAAATATTACTGCTCGTCCAAGTACCGTTTGTGCTGTCTTCGGTGAGCGTTATTTGTGAACCGTTACAAACTGCGGTAGGGCCGGATATCATTCCTGCATTTGGCAGGCTCCATATTTTTATAGCTATGTGAACAGTCGCCGTGCCGCATGAATTAGTACTCGAATAATTGAATGTTACGGTACCGGGGTTAACTGTTGAAATAATACCTGTGGTGCCGTCAATTGTAGCCAAACGGGTATCTGTAGAAGACCATGTTCCGCCAGTTATCGTTGACATCAAAGTATCTGAAGTACCCAAACAGATCGGTGTTGTTCCTGATAACGTGCCGGCAGATGGCAGAGGCAACAGCGTTAATGTAGCAGCGCTTGATGTTGCATAAAAATAAGTTGTTGTATCAAATTCATACACCAGACAACGATATACAAATCCTGAAACTGAATCCTGTGCTGTAATAGTTAAGTTTGCAGAATCAACATTATTGTATATGCCTCCGTTTGTAAGCGTATCCCAAGTTGAACTTCCAGATCGTTTTACCAACCACTGATATCCCAAAGTGAATCCTGCATCGGCCGAAGCACCAACGGTAAAGCTGATACCTGTACCCGGACAAACTGACGTATCGGAAGGGTTTTGACTGATGGTAGGGCTTTGGGCTTTTATTGATACAGAAAACAATAATAGGGCAATAACAAACAGATTGGACAAATAAATAGATCTTCTCATAAACTATTGTTTCTTTTTAGGTCAGTTGTACTCAGATATCAAGTACCTGATTAAGTTTTATTAAAAAATTAAAAAGCAAATTTAACGTAACTAAATATTACCTGCAAATTACTGTGTTTATATTGTTATAATTAATTTATTATAATGTTAATTTGTGTTAATAGTTGCAATAGGGTAGAACTCATACATTAATTATAACTACTTTTGTTTTCGTGACATATTTATGGGACCACGCAGTAAAGATCATCTCCGCTTTTGATGGTAAACAGCCGCTTTCATCTTTCTTAAAATCATATTTCAGGCAGTACCCGATCTTGGGTAGCAGAGACCGGAGAATATTAAGCAATATTGTATACAGCTATTATCGGTGCAGCAAGGCAGTGGATACCGGCGCAAATAAAGAATTGGCATTTAAGTCATTAATATACAACTGCTTAAGCCACTGTGGTTATAGTTATGATTTTATATCAGATGAAGCAGTAACATTGCCGTTCAATATTGAGCTTCTGATAGATGCCGACATCCCTTTTTCAGGGGGTATAGAGCGTACGGAGTGGCTGACTACCATGTTAGTGCAGCCTGATCTGTTCATACGCGCATTGAATCCTAAAATAGTGGAAACACAACTGGAAAAAGCTGCTATAAAATTTTATCGAGTCGGTGAGCAATGTATCTCAGTTGCTAACATTACTGCTTTAGATAAGGTATTGGAAAATAAATATTATGTGGTACAGGATGCTTCTTCCCAGAAAACAGGCAATTTTTTTGATCCGCGGGATGGGGAACGGTGGTTGGACTGTTGTGCCGGCGCCGGAGGAAAATCGCTTATGCTGGTAGCAAAAAACAGAAAAGTTCAACTTACCGTATCCGATATCAGGGAAAGTGTACTGGCTAATTTAAAGAAAAGGTTTGCATTGTATGGTTATACGCAGCCTGAAATTGTGGTAGCAGATGCGGCTGATGAGGATAGTATGAACAAGCAATTTCGCAATAGGCAATTCGATCACATAATTTGCGATGTCCCCTGCACCGGTTCAGGAACATGGTCCCGAACACCTGAAAATCTTTTCTATTTCGATCCGAAATCAATTCAGGTCTTTACAAGTCGGCAGCAAAAGATAGCCGATCATGCTTCGCGCTGCCTTGCCGTAGGCGGCAGATTGTATTATATTACCTGCTCCGTATTTAAGGCAGAAAATGAAGATGTTGTAGCTGCATTGATCCGTTCAGGGCAAATGAAACTCATAACGTCACAACTGATCAACGGAACGTCCATTAAGGCCGACAGCATGTTTATTGCAGTATTGGAACGGATCTGAGCGTTTATTGCAACTTGGCCAGTGCTGCTTTCATTTGTACCATTGCAGCCTCCAATTGTTCCATCCCGGCGGCAAAGGATATCCTGATGCAATCCGGCTCACCAAAAGCGCTTCCGCATACAGTGGCCACACGTGCTTCGTTCAGCAGATACATGCTCAGGTCCTCATCATTCAATATTTTAGTATCACCGGCGCTCTTGCCGAAAAATGAACTGATGTGCGGGAAGGCATAGAATGCGCCTTGAGGATGGTTGGTCACAACCCCCGGCATTTCCATCAGCGATTGTGTTACAAAGTCGCGTCTTTGCTTGAAAGTGTCGCGCATCTTATAAGTAGGGGACAGATCACTCAACAGCGCTGTGATAGACGCACGTTGGGTGATAGAATTTGCACCCGACGTGATCTGCGCTTGCAGCTTTTCGCATGCCTGCACCACATCAAGCGGGCCTGCCATATAACCCAGTCGCCAGCCGGTCATGGCAAAGCCTTTGGACATGCCGTTCACTATTATTACCCGGTCTTTTAGTTCTGTGAACTGTGCAATGCTTTCGTGTCCTCCGGCAAAATTGATATATTCGTAGATCTCATCGCTGATGATCGCAACATAGGGATAGCGTTTGAACACCTCTGCCAGTGCTGCTAATTCATCACGAGTGTATACACTGCCGGTGGGATTGCAAGGCGAACTGAATATAAATAGTTTTGTCTTGGAGCTGATTGCAGCCTCCAGTTGGTCGGGCGTCAGTTTAAAGTCGTTCTCAATACCGCACCGTATAAATTTTGATACGCCGCCGGCCAATTGCACCAGCGAACTATAGGTAACCCAATATGGGGTAGGGATGATAACTTCGTCATCCGGGTCTATCAAACTTAAAACGGCATTCGCCAATGATTGTTTGGCACCTGTAGAAACGATAATCTGTTTTGGTTCGTAGTCCAGATTGTTGTCGCGCTTTAGTTTGGCGCTAATGGCGTTCAGCAGATCGGGCATGCCGGCTACAGGCGGATACTTGGTGTATCCTTCATTCATTGCTTTTACTGCCGCTTCACAAATATGTTCAGGTGTAATGAAATCAGGTTCACCCAGGCTCAGGTCGGTCACATTGATCCCTTTCGCTTTCATTTCGCGGCTAAGCTTAGCCATTCTTATCGTCTGAGGTTCCTTTATTGTAGCCAGTCGTTGCGCTAATTGCATGAGTTCTGTGTGCTTATATAAAAAACGGCAAACTTACTAAAAAATAAGCTTATTTTGGTAAAAGCCTGCGTAATATGGGTTTCGACTGATTGGTTTATTTTAGATAGTTGCAGCAATTTTAAGTTCAAATGCAATTTTTTTAGTCATTGGTATAAAATGTCATCAACACTAATGCTGACTTACGTTCCAGCAATTTTTGGCGTGAAAAATGTCCTTTAGTTGTTAGTTTACTGATAACTTTCTCGTCGGTATTACGCCGGATTGCATTTGGGACATACTAATGATTTAGCTAACTAAAAAAGATCATCAAGCACGGAAATTCATTGATCCTTAAAAGGAATCTTTTCCAAATCACACCGCTACATTAAAATCTCTTAAAGCTTCATTCAAACTTGTTTTTAGGTCGGTTGAAGGTTTGCGTTGGCCTATGATCAGGGCACAATTGACCTGATATGCTCCGGCAGGGAACTCTTTAGTATAACTGCCCGGTATCACCACGCTGCGTGCG
>Ga0164297_10004612_pt1 | contig 12210 bp, 10 predicted proteins | sample GEODES058metaG_FD_113539 | JGI IMG/M metagenome (GOLD analysis project Ga0164297, IMG submission 113539) | Dystrophic lake water microbial communities from Trout Bog Lake, Wisconsin, USA - GEODES058 metaG | ecosystem: Environmental > Aquatic > Freshwater > Lake | place: USA: Trout Bog Lake... | reverse complement strand
GAGATGACTGCTATGCCACCCATTTTATGCGAAAGATTACCTGCCTCAGCATAACCATAGGAGGCTGAGACAGCAGCGAGCAAGAGGGCAATATCGCTTGCTTGTAGAGTGCCATCACTTTGTTGAATGGAAAACGCAATAACCAATCCACTACCAATAATTGCAGTAATCCAAAATCCACGTGACGGCCTTTCGCCAAAACGCAGCGTCGCGAATAAGGCGGTGAGTAGTGGAGAGATGCCTAGAACAATTCCACCATGAGAGGATGGCAAGTTCTGCATTGCGATCGCAATGGAAATCGGAAAAACAAACGAAATCAGAACAGAAATGATTGCAAGAGTTGGAAGATCATTTCTTTTCGGAAGTGAAATATTTTTAATTAACAGGTAAATTAAGGCTGCCAACCCTGCGATAGTGGCTCTGTAAAAAGACAGTGGCACGGCTCCAAAATCTGACACCGCCATTTTTGTTGCAGGCAATGTCATGCTAAAAATGACTACACCTACCAGGCCGAGCCAAAGCCCTTTAGTTTCTCTATCCAAATCGAAGTCTCATCATGATTTTTTTTGCATTTATTAGTACGAAGTTTACTAGAGGCTTGTTAGTATCGATCTCTGTTAAATTAAACATTTCGCATCAATAAAAGATTAGAGACGCTGATTATGAAGGTATTAATTACGGGTGGGGCTGGTTTCTTGGGGCAAAAACTTGCCAAGCAATTGTTGAATCAGGGTTCCCTGAAAGATTCTGAGGGTCTGGTTCAAAAAATTGATGAGCTAATTCTTGTTGACGTGGTTCAGGCCAATGATTTTGGGGATTCCCGTGTTCAGGTAATCGCGGGTGATATCGCCGATCCTAAACTAATCAAAGGTTTAATTACTCCTGACATCAAATCAATATTCCATTTAGCTGCAATAGTGAGTGGACAGGCTGAGGCTGACTTTGATGTGGGTATGCGTATCAATTTGGATGCAGCCCGTCTATTACTAGAGACTTGTCGTGAAGTAGGGCATAAACCAAAAATTATCTTTACCAGCTCTGTTGCGGTTTACGGCGGCTCCCTCCCAGAAGTTGTATTAGATACAACAGCACTTAATCCGCAATCATCTTATGGGGCACAAAAAGCAATTTGTGAAATTTTGCTCAATGACTATACGCGTAAGGGTTTTGTGGATGGCAGAGTGTTACGTTTACCTACTATCAGTGTTCGTCCAGGTGCGCCCAATAAGGCAGCCTCTTCTTTTGCGAGCGGCATTATCCGTGAGCCATTGAATGGAAAACCCTCTATCTGCCCAGTTTCAACAGACTTGCGTATTTGGTTGCTTTCTCCGCGATATGCAATTGAATCTTTAATCTCTGGACATGATTTACATTCAAGTGCTTTGGGCTTAAATAAATCAATCAATCTTCCTGGCGTATCGGTCAGCGTGGGTGAAATGATCGAAGCGCTTTGTAAGGTTGCCGGTGAAGAAGTGGCTTCAAGAATTTCAATGAAGCCAGATCCAAAAGTAGAGGCAATTGTCAGAAGTTGGCCTGGATCTTGGGATGCCAGCAGAGCCAAGAGTTTGGGTTTAAAAGCAGATCCTAATTTTGAAAGTATTGTGCAGGCTTATATTGAAGATGAGTTGAAGAGCTAAGACCTAATATAGTTAAGACTTCGGGATGTTTTCAACTATATCTCGTGCTAAAGCACTACCTTCTTCTTTCCAGAAGCTTCTGTCGGCGAATTTAAGTCTCTCTGCAGCATTGATCATATGCCTACTGGCAGCTTGGCGGGCCAAATCGGCATTTCCAGAGGAAATTGCTGCAACGATTGCTTCATGTTCCTCTTGAACTTGTAGCGCAAAGTCTACTCTTCGATCCTCATTGGCTCTAGTAACACTGGTGGCTGCCCGAAGAGAATAAGAAAAAGTATCTACAAACTTGAGCCAATAAGGATTTCCGGTTGCCTGAGCAATCAGCATATGAAAACGTACATCCTCTTCAACACCACATTCTCCTGCATTCGTTGCTTTTTCAATTTTTCTAAGAGCATCTTCAATATCTGAGAGTTGCCCTGGTGTTCGTCGAACTGCAGCTAGTGCTGCTATCTCAGATTCAATTCCTCTTCGCACTTCAATAATGTTTTGCAGTGCATGCACAGATTGTTCGGTGACTTCATTCACCATTTCTGGATTGGGTTTGAACTTTTCTCCAATGAAAGTGCCGCTACCTTTACGAGACTCCAAAACCCCATCAGTCTTGAGGGTAGCGATTGCTTCACGAACTACTGTTCTGCTTACCTTGAAATGTTTAGCAATAGTTGATTCAGAGGGAAGACGAGTTCTTGGACTTAAATTGTTTGCATGAAATTGAGTCAGCAGCGTATTGGCAATACGCGAACCAAGGCCTCCTGCTGAGAAGTGGCTTTTTTTAATTTCTATGTTTGCTAGTTCCAGAAATTGACTCATGAGCAACGATATGAAAAGTTGTCTAATTTAAATTATAAAAAGTATACAACTTATTAGGGTAAAAGCTAGATATAAATCGTTGACCCCTATATTTTTTATGATTAGGATCCCTATGGTTAAGTTGTATAAAAGTTGTATAGTATCTTACAGAAAAATAAACGCTAATTTAATTTAGCCTCACAGGGAGACAGTAATGACTACTGCAAGTACGGGCACCCCGAGTGCCTTTGAAGATTTAACTTATAAGAAAGTCGCATGGCGCATCATGCCTTTGCTCATGATTTGCTACATCGTGGCATATCTTGACCGAGTCAACGTTGGTTTTGCTAAATTGCAAATGTTGACTGACTTAGGTTTTAGTGAGGCAGTTTATGGTTTTGGTGCGGGCGTATTCTTCTTTGGATATTTCATTTTCGAGGTGCCTAGCAACATCATCCTGCATAGAGTAGGCGCCCGAGTATGGATTGCTCGAATTATGGTGACTTGGGCAATAGTTTCTGGTGCCTGCATGTTCGTAAGTACACCAAGCTCCTTCTACATCATGCGCTTTTTACTGGGCTTGGCCGAGGCTGGCTTCTTTCCTGGCATCATTTTGTACCTCACATACTGGTTCCCATCGCAACGCCGCTCAAAAATTGTTTCAATCTTTATGGCTGCAATTCCTTTGGCGGGATTAATTGGCGGCCCTCTATCTGGTTGGATCATGGAGTCAGTTGCTGGTCTTAATGGCCTTACTGGATGGCAATGGATGTTTGTGCTTGAGGCAATCCCAGCAGTGGTTTTGGCTGTGATCGTTTTCATTTACCTGGATGACAATATTAAAAATGCAAAGTGGCTTAATGCGGAAGAAAAAGCATTGTTAGCTGCCAATATTGAATCTGATCAGCAAACTAAAGTAGACCATGGTTCATTCGGTGCGATTCTTAAGGATGGACGTCTTTGGCTTGGTATCGTGGTGTACTTCTGTATCGTGATGGGTCAATACGGACTAACCTTCTTCTTGCCAACATTAATTAAGACTGCTGGCATCAAGGGAGTATTGAATATTGGCTTATTTACTGCAATTCCTTATGGTGCAGCAGTGATTTCCATGATTCTCTTTGGCCGTAGATCGGATAAAACTCGTGAACGCCGTTGGCATTTGGTTGTACCGATGTATATGGGCGTGATTGGTTTAACTGGAAGTGCACTTGCTGGTACAACAAATACTGAAATTGCAGTTGCCTTTCTGACCTTAGCGGCTGCTGGTGTATTGTCAGCTACGCCATTATTCTGGGCATTGCCAACATCTTTCCTGGCTGGGGCATCTGCAGCCGCAGGTATTGCTGCAATTAACTCCGTTGGAAATCTTTCTGGCTTTCTTGCACCATTTTTGATTGGTGCTATTAAGGACGCAACGGGCTCTTCGAATATTGGACTTTACGTTATTTCTGGCGTGCTAATTATTGGATCTTTTGCAGTTCTTAAATTCCCTGCGAAATTAGTCAACAAGTAAGCGTTCAGTAAATTAAGTGCCATCTGCATTGGATAACGATGGCACTTTTTATTTAAAAGGTAAAAAATGAGTTCCCAGAAAACATCCGTTGGTGTTATTGGTCTTGGTGCAATGGGACGTGGAATGGCGGGTTCGTTGCGGCGTGCAGGTTATGAAGTCTATGTTGCCGATGTTCGTAAAGAAGCTGCCGAAGAATTTGTTAAAGATGGCGGCGTTGTATGTTCGTCCCCAGAAGAAGTAGCTAAGCATTGCGATATTCTGGTGAGTGTTGTAGTCAATGCCGCACAAACAGAAGAAGTGTTATTCGGCAAAAATGGTGCAGCAAATGCAATGAAAAAGGATTCCGTTTTTGTGATGTGTTCTACGGTTGATCCTCATTGGTCTGTTGCATTAGAGGAGCGCTTAAATGATATGGGAATACTGTACTTAGATTCCCCGATCTCAGGAGGCGCCGCAAAGGCCGCTTCTGGCGAGATGACTATTATGAGCGCTGGCAAACCGCAGGCTTATGCCAAAGTAGGTGGCGCATTAGAGGCGATGGCTGCTAAAGTCTATCGCCTGGGTGATAGAGCTGGTGCTGGTAGCAAAGTGAAGATCATCAATCAGTTATTAGCAGGCGTCCATATTGCAGCTGCTGCTGAAGCTATGGCATTGGGCTTGCGTGAAGGGGTTAATGCAGACTCACTATATGAAGTGATCACTAATAGCGCTGGCAATAGTTGGATGTTTGAGAATCGTATGGCTCACGTGCTGGCCGCCGATTACACCCCACTATCTGCAGTAGATATCTTTGTTAAAGATTTGGGATTGGTTTTAGATACGGCTAGGGCAAGTAAGTTTCCATTGCCGCTGAGCTCAACGGCTCACCAGATGTTTATGCAAGCATCGACTGCAGGATTTGGGAGAGAGGATGATTCAGCAGTAATCAAAATATTCCCTGGAATTGAGCTTCCAGTTAAAAAATAAATTATTTAGAAGAAAAGATATTTACTTATGGCTGTGTTGTTGGGTTGCATTGCAGATGATTTCACAGGCGGTACTGATTTGGCTGGCATGCTAGTCAAGTCTGGGATGAAGACAATCCAATTAATTGGTGTCCCTACTGAGCCAGCACCAGATGATGTTGATGCAATCGTAATTGCTTTGAAGTCCCGCACAAACCCAGCAGCGGATGCCGTTGAAGAATCACTGCGTGCTTTACAGTGGTTAAAACAGCAAGGTTGCCGGCAGTATTACTTTAAGTACTGCTCAACATTTGACTCAACTTCAAAGGGTAATATTGGTCCAGTAACTGAGGCTTTAATGAAAGCGCTCAATGCAAAATTTACAATTGCTTGTCCAGCATTCCCGGCCAATAAGCGAAGCATTTACAAGGGGCATTTGTTTGTTGGTGATGAGCTATTAAGTGAGTCGGGTATGCGCAATCATCCCCTTACTCCTATGACAGATTCAAACTTGGTGCGAGTACTGCAAGCGCAAGTAAACGGAAAAGTTGGACTTACGGATTACACTTTTGTTAAGGGCGGTGCCAGTCTAATTGATCAGCGTTTCGCTGATTTGCAAAAAGAGGGGTATCAATTTTCGATAGTGGATGCGCTTTCTGATGCTGATCTATATAGCATTGGTGCAGCCTGCGCCGATTTGTCTTTAGTCACGGGCGGCTCTGGAATAGCTATAGGATTGCCAGAGAACTTTAGAAAAAAAGGCCTACTTAAAATTACTGTGGATGCCAATAAGCTTGGGGCTGTTCGCGGCCTCAAAGCAGTTATTGCGGGTAGCTGTTCTGTAGCCACTCAAGAGCAAGTGCGGGTCATGAAAGAAAAATCTCCCGCATATTTTGTTGACCCCATTTCCTTAGTCGATGGTAAAGATGTGGTTGCAGAAGCGCTTGCTTGGGCATCTGAAAACATTGCAAAAGGCCCGCTCTTAATCTATGCCACCTCAGCTCCAGATGTCGTGAAAAGTATTCAGGAGAGAGTGGGTGCAGATAAAGCGGGCGAGATGGTAGAGCATGCTCTTGCACAAATTGCTCAAGGCCTTATCAAACTTGGTGTTGGTCAGTTAATTGTGGCCGGTGGCGAGACTTCTGGTGCGGTAGTGAAGGCACTCGGCATCTCTGGCTTGAGAATTGGTCCTGAGATAGCCCCGGGAGTACCTTGGACCAAGGCTATTTTTGAACAGTCAGATAAGGAGTCCTTGGTGCTGGCATTAAAGTCCGGTAACTTTGGTGGCCCTCAATTTTTTAATGAAGCCTGGGATTACATTCAATGATGATTTCTATTAACGCTCAGTCTGAAGAGTCAAGGCAACGTGAAAAAATAGTTGAGTTTGGAAAATCCATTTTTGACAGAGGGCTTACCGCTGGCAGTAGCGGTAACTTAAGTGTTCGCTTGGATGATGGTTGGCTTTTGACTCCAACTAACGCGTCTCTAGGTCGTTTAGATCCTGCCACCCTTACTAAATTAGATTGGGATGGCAACATGGTCAGCGGATTGCCACCCTCTAAAGAAGCGTTTTTGCATCGTGCAATGTATAAGACCCGCAGTGGCGCAAAAGCGATTGTGCATTTGCACTCAACCTATTCCACCGCAGTTTCATGTATGTGTGGATTAAATCACGATAGCTGCATACCCCCTCTCACACCTTACTTTGTAATGAAGGTGGGGCGCCTACCATTGGCTCCATACCACCGCCCAGGTGATCCCGACTTGGCTTCAGTAATTGAAAGCTTAGCCGTCAAAAATTCTTCGGTACTGCTAGCTAACCACGGCCCAGTTGTTTCTGCTGACTCCATTGAATCTGCCGTTAATGCTGCAGAAGAGCTAGAGGAGACGGCTAAGCTATTTTTGCTCCTTAAGGGAGTTGAGACTCGTCCATTGAATGAGACGCAGATTCAAGATTTAAAAAAACAGTTCAACCTCGATATTTAATCATTTTTGCTCAAGGGTATATCAGTGCCAAAGTTTGCCGCCAATTTAACGATGATGTTTAACGAGTATGATTTCCCAACTCGATTTCCCGCTGCTGCAAAAGCTGGATTTGATGCTGTGGAGTTTCTGTTTCCATATGACTATCCACCTGCTGATATAGGTCAATGGCTTAAAGAAAACAAGTTAAAAAATGTCTTATTTAATCTTCCTCCGGGTAACTGGTCTGGTGGTGAAAGAGGTATTTCAGCATTACCTGGAAGAGAAGATGAGTTTCGCGCTGGAGTTGTAAAGGCGATTGAATATGCGATAGCATTGGGAACGCCGCAATTGCATATGATGGCAGGCTTAATTCCTGCGAACTCTGATTTGACACTGCATAGCAGAACATATTTATCAAATATGAAGTTTGCTGCAAGGGAGTTGGCTAAGCATCAACTCAATCTATTGCTTGAGCCAATTAATACACGTGATATGCCAGGTTATTTTCTCAACACCCAAGCTCAAGCACATCAACTTCTTGCTGAGTGTGGTGAGTCTAATGTCAGAGTTCAAATGGATTTCTATCATGCTCAAATTATGGAGGGTGATTTGGCTATGACTTTTAAAAGGTACTATAAGAATATCGGACATATTCAAATAGCCAGTGTCCCCAGTAGAAATGAACCAGATGATGGCGAGGTAAATTACCCATTCCTATTTAAGTTGTTTGATGAAATGGGCTATGAGGGTTGGGTGGGTTGTGAGTATCGACCCAGGGGAAAGACTGAGGATGGATTAAGCTGGCTTAAGCAATCCTAATGATGTAATGGCTCAAGAACATTCCCCGTATCGAATTGGTTTAGTTGCTAATAGGGCTCATCAGGATTCGCCGAACTCGACCTTGGTGCAGCTTTTGAATGGGTCCAAAGCTTCCATCACCGAAGTTTTGAAACCACATTTTTCGGTAGTCGGTAGAACTATGGACAGCATGAAGATCTATGACTTACTAACCAACTATCCGGATATTGAACGTCTCCCTTACGGGCATGATGGTGGTTTAATGCGTTTGGTTGCGAGGATTGTGGATCCAGAGCCAGCCAAGTCCTTAGATGCCATTATTTATTTAATGGACCCAGTTGATCCTTCTTCAGCTTTTCCTGAGGCCATCGCGCTTAAGCGCCAGTGCGTTATTCATGGGAAACCTTTTTTATCGACACTAGCTGGCGCAAGAGAGTGGATTGAATTGGAGGCAATGAATTTGACCGGGAAAACGAACCCAGTCCTAGATCCTTCCTTTGCATACGGGAGCCAGGGAATTGCATTAATTGCACATGATGCTATGAAGCCAGAAATGCTCATGTTGGCAGAAAAGCATTTTGAATTACTCGATCGCTTTAAGGTGCGCTATGCAACAGGTACAACTGGTGGGTTGCTGAATGAATTAGCTAAACAGATAAAGGGCGGCAAAGAAGGAGATGGATGGGTGACTGCTTGCTTGAGTGGTCCAATGGGTGGTGATGCCCAAATTGCTGACCTGGTTCTTGATAGGAGATGTAGTCGAATACTATTTCTAGAAGATCCACATGTTGCGCGCCAGCATGAAGCTGACATTCAGTTGCTTGAGCGGGCGGCCCGGGTTGTAACCGATTTTGCATCTTGCAATAGTGACAATAAGAGCGCTGATCGCTGGTTGGCACTTCTATCAAAAAGAGCCTAGTTTCTTAGCAATTTCCTATGTTTAAAGTTGTGGGTGCAAGAGTGTGGTGTTGATTTCGCTACTTCATAAACTTTCATTAGAGCTCCTTGAGCTGCACTAAGATTCTGATAAATAAATTAACTAAAACAGTGACTTAGGAAGAGATTTCTAAGTCTTTTTTGTTTGTGCCATGTAGGTCAGTATGTTTTCGACAACGTTTCCATTGAGTGCCCCTGCATTAATACACATTCGGCTGTTTATATTGCTAGAAGTAAGTTTGTATATAAAATGTTTTGAACTTAGTGCAACCCTATTTTTTAAAAATAATATAAGTGAGACTTTATGAATTCCACCATTCATCCCGGTAGCCAAGAGATAAAACTACGTTGGTACACAGGTTTAAATCCAAAACACTGGAGGGTGCTGGCGGCCAGTTGGTTAGGTTGGGTTTTTGATGGTTATGAGGCTTATGCATTATTTATTGTGATGCCTTTTGTGCTCAAAACCATGCTCACCCCGGAGATGCTTGCAAACAAAGCAATTTATGCAGGCATAGCAATCGGCATTACCTTATTGGGCTGGGGTATAGGGGGTATGGTTGGTGGAATCATGGCCGATTATGTTGGACGCAAAAAGATGATGGTCTATTCCGTATTCTTTTATGCTTTATTTACAGGGTTTACTGCCTGCGCCAATGATTTTTGGGTATTTTGTTTTCTCCGCTTTATCACTGGATTTGCAATGGGGAGCGAATGGAGTACGGGAGTGGCTTTACTGGCTGAAACCTGGCCCAATCATGCCAGACCAAAAGGCGCTGGATTTTTGCAGTCTGGCTTTGGTTTTGGAACACTCATTGCTGCCTTAACCTGGTTTGTGCTCTCGCAAACAATGCCCTTGGGACAAGATACTTGGCGCCTAGTCTTTGTAGTGGGTGCCTTACCTGCTTTCTTCTGTCTCTATATTCGCCGTGCTGTAGATGAGTCTGAGAAATGGGTTCAAGCTATTCGAGCACAACGTTGGGCTGCAACCGAATCAGTTGACGGTGAGCAAAAGCAAGCTAAGCGACCATTTACCCTCACCGAGATATTTAGAGAGCCAGAGAGTCGCAAGCGGACTATTTTGGCTTTTATGCTTTCCCTTACTACGACTGTTGGTTGGTGGGCAATCTCAGCATTGCTGCCTGAGTACGCGGTACAAATTGCAAAAGCTGGCGGTGAATTGAACCCGGCTATTTGGGGCTTAAGAGCTGCTTTGTTGTATACCGGTGGGGCAGTAGTTGCATATCTGATCTCAGGATTTTTGGCTGATGCTATTGGTAGAAGATCTTTCCTATTTCTTACCTATCTTGGGTCTTTAATCACTACGGTGATTACCTATCAGCTAGTGCATTCAATTGAGTTATTGATGGTATCCGCCTTTATTAACGGTTTCTTCACCCTGGGATTTGCCTATTCATGGATGGCTATTTATCCAGTAGAACTCTTTACTTCTAGTGTGCGAGCAACTGCCGCATCTTTCATCTTTAATGCGGCACGTTTGATAGCATGGGTTTTCCCAATTATTGCTGGTAGCATTATTAAAACCTTTGGCAGCATTCCGCAGGCTGCTACTTGTATCGGCCTTATTTATCTGATTGGTTTAGTGGTTCCTTGGTTTATGCCTGAAACAAGAGGCAAACCATTGCCGGAATAAATCAGTCAAAGATTGAGATAAATTAGAAATAAATTATGAGTAATCAGAGCGAAGCCACAGCAAAAAAAATGCCACTCGCAGGAATGAAGGTAATCGAGTTGGGAACGCTAATTGCAGGCCCTTATGCTGCAAGTTTGCTTGCACAATTTGGTGCCGAGGTAATTAAGATTGAATCTCCCGGGAATGGCGATCCATTGAGAAATTGGCGCAAGCTTCATCATGGGACATCTTTGTGGTGGTATTCCCAAAGTAGAAATAAAAAGTCTATGACACTCGATCTGAAGGCGCCAGAGGGTCAGCAAATTGTGCGTGATTTAGTGAAGACGGCGGACATTGTGATTGAAAATTTCCGTCCAGGCACACTGGAAAAGTGGGGCTTAGGTTGGGAGCAGCTCAAGCAAATTAATCCCGCTTTAGTAATGGTGCGGGTATCTGGGTACGGACAAACTGGCCCATATAAGGATCGTCCTGGATTTGCTGCGATTGCGGAATCGATGGGTGGCTTGAGAAGCTTGGCTGGTTACCCCGACCGTCCTCCCGTTCGTGTTGGAGTGAGTATTGGCGACACATTAGCCTCTTTATATGGTGTGATCGGTGCACTAATGGCCATGTATCACCTCAAGGTCAATCAAGGTGAGGGTCAGTTTATTGATGTTGCCTTATACGAGGCAGTATTCGGTGTAATGGAAAGTTTAATTCCAGAGTTCTCAGCTTTTGATTTTGTGCGCGAACGCTCAGGTGCCTCATTACCAGGGATTGCACCTTCTAATACGTATTTATGTGCAGATGGTCATTACATCATCATTGCCGGAAATTCAGATAGCATTTATAAGCGATTGATGCACGCTATCGGGCGTAGTGATCTTGCAGGCGATCCTAGTTTGGCCCATAACGAGGGACGCGTTCAGCAAGTAGATATGCTTGATCAGGCAATTACAGATTGGACCACTCGACATCTATTGGAAGATGCTCTGGCCATTTTGGATAAGGCAGAGGTGCCAAGTGGTCGTATCTATACTGCAAAAGATATCTCTTCTGATCCCCATTATGAGGCGCGAGAAATGCTCGAACCCCATACGCTTCCGAATGGTGATGTAGTTCATTTTTCTGGAATTGTGCCAAAGCTTTCTGCAACACCTGGGCAAACGCATTGGTTGGGCCCTCAACTTGGAGAGCATACCGATCAAATTTTGCATGATTTGGGGTATGCGCAGGAGCGCATTGCTGCTTTGCACGAACAAGGTGTTATTTAATCGAGAATCATATGCCAACCAAACTATTTATACAGGATGTGGCGGTGAGGGACGGATTTCAAATAGAGTCACAGTTCATCCCAACCGAGCAGAAAATCCATCTCATCAATAGTCTTTCTCATACAGGTCTGGCGAAGATTGAAGTCACATCCTTCTCTTCGCCCAAGGCGATACCTGCATTAGCGGATGCCGAACAAGTGATGCGCGCGATAGAGCGCGTTGAGGGCGTGGAGTATGCGGTTTTAGTGCCTAACCTAAAGGGGTGTGAGCGTGCTTTAGCATGCGAAGTAGATGAAATTAATTTGGTGATGTCAGCAAGTCAAAGTCATAGTCTTGCTAATTTGCGCATGACTCCTGATCAATCCATTAAACAGTTTTCTGAGATTGCCAAGCTCGTTGGTAATTCTGCAAGTATTAATGTATCGCTTTCAACGGCATTTGGTTGTCCATTCGATGGCGATATTCCGCAAGAGCAGGTGTTAACTTATATCCAAAAAATAACTGACTTAGGAATTGCAAAGATTAGCCTCTGTGACACCACGGGTGTGGCCAATCCGATGCAAGTAGAGCGCTTGATTCATGCAGTAGTGAAGCGATGGCCTGATTTAGTCATTACTGCCCATTTTCACAATACCAGAGGCATGGGTTTGGCAAATGTCATGGCGGCACTGAATGCGGGGGTAACCCATTTCGATGCTTCATTAGGTGGTCTGGG
>Ga0164297_10004611_pt1 | contig 12215 bp, 13 predicted proteins | sample GEODES058metaG_FD_113539 | JGI IMG/M metagenome (GOLD analysis project Ga0164297, IMG submission 113539) | Dystrophic lake water microbial communities from Trout Bog Lake, Wisconsin, USA - GEODES058 metaG | ecosystem: Environmental > Aquatic > Freshwater > Lake | place: USA: Trout Bog Lake... | reverse complement strand
GAGACTTATAGGCCAGACGTGCGCATTCATGCCCACCTCACACACGAGCGAGTAACTCTTTATTTGGATACCTCGGGGGAGCCTCTTTTCAAGCGTGGTTGGCGTTTTGAGAAGGGAGACGCCCCGCTAAAAGAGACTTTGGCCGCGGCAATGTTGGCTGCAAGTGGGTGGAGTATGCCCGTGTTGCAAGAGGGCACGAGTGTGCCCATTGAGGGAGCTAAAAGCGGTGTCGATGCGGGTGTGCCCCTTTACGATCCGTGCTGCGGAAGCGGCACAATTGCTATTGAGGCAGCTCAAATAGCCTGTCAAATGGCTAGCGGCCTTGGTCGTCGATTTGGATTTGAAAAGCTCAGACCCTTTGAGTCTAGGTTGTGGAATGAGCTGAGAGATGCGGCAAAAGCCCAACAAGTGCCTGCAAAAGCGCAGGTTTTCGGCAGCGATATATCCCACCGGATGGTGGATTTTGCGGAGCAAAACGCAGCTAAAGCCGGAGTCTCAGAGTTCGCTGCATTTCGAGCTGGTGATGCCCTACAAAGGATGCCACCTGTTGAAGGTGGGGGGGTTTTGATGGTGAATCCGCCCTACGGCGAGCGTATTGAGACGGCAGGGGTTGCAGGCGCTCGTCAAAATGCTACTACCGAGGATGGGGGAGAGTTTTTTCTCCCGCTTGGCCACTCATTTGAAAAACAATTACACCAACTGGACCGCTTGGATTTTGACGCCCGATATGAAGTTGTCCAGCAAAATGAGACTTAAAGAAAACAGGCGAATTCCGATGTGGAATGGCCCCATCGAGTGTCGTATGTTTCGCTATGAAATAAAAAAAGGACGCATGGCAGATGCAACCCCTACCGCACCTCCAACCTAAGGCCAGTGTCGTCATCGACACAAACGTTGCTTTAGACATGTGGGTTTATAAGGACAAGGACGTAGAGGGCTTAAAGGCGGCCTTGCAAGGGGCGGTCATTGAGTGGATTGCAACGGATGTCATGAGACAAGAGCTAAGCAGAGTGTTGATGTACCCACACATAAACGCAAGACTTGCAAGTGCAGGCTTTAGCACAGTGGATGTAATGAGCTACTTTGACGCCCTAGTTGTTTTAAAGGACGTAGCTCCCAAATCCCCCTACACCTGCAAAGACCCGGATGATCAAATGTTTATCGACCTAGCCTCAACCCACCGTGCAACTCTGGTGAGCAAAGACAAATGTGTACTGACCATGAGAAATAGGCTCTCAAGGTTGGGAGTTGGAGTGGTGAAGATTTGGACTGATGAGCTCATCACCCCAACTCTCATCATTTAAGCGCGTCTCGCATACGTTGGATAACGCTTACATAATCTTTTTGCCCAAAGATTGCGCTCCCAGCCACAAACGCATCTGCTCCTGCATCAGCGACAAGGCGAATATTATCTACCTTGATGCCCCCGTCTACCTCCAAATGGATGGACTTGCCCGAGCTGTCGATTAATTTTCTAACGCGCTCAATTTTCTTGAGTGAGGCGCTAATAAAAGATTGCCCACCAAACCCCGGGTTTACGCTCATGATTAAAATTAGGTCTAGATCCTCAATTACCTCGCTGAGCACTTCAAGGGGTTCGGCGGGATTAAAGACCAATCCCACTTTACAACCAGAGGACTTGATGGCTTGGATGCTGCGGTGGACGTGTCGCACAGCATCTGGGTGAAAGCTGATGAGATCTGCGCCCGCGCTTGCAAACGCCTGTGCCAGCGCGTCCACCGGCTCCACCATCAAGTGAACATCGATGGGCACGGGCTTGTGGTGCGCTGTCAAGGCAAGTGGCTTTAAAGCCTGACAGATCATAGGCCCGAACGTTAAGTTAGGCACATAGTGGTTGTCCATCACATCAAAGTGGATCCAGTCGGCTCCTGCATTAATTACGTTTTGAACCTCTTCGCCAAGCCTGGTGAAGTCGGCCGATAAAATGGAGGGGGAGATGATGAATTGTTTTGTCATGGTTTTTAAAGGGGCCTTTAAAGTTTTCAGGGCCTACATTTTCTACATTTACTTCAGTCAGCTCGACTAGTTCAAGGAGCACATGGAATTCAGAGGTTTAAAGGCCATTTTGCCTCTGCGGCGAAGACCTACTTGCCGAACTGCTTTTGGCTATTATCAAGGGTGCATTGACTTTTTGGGTGGGCGGAGAGAGGTTTTTTACGTGTTTTTGGTTTTGACGGCTTTCGAATGTCAAAATACAGCATCATCAATCATTTACAGGGACCCGCCCTGCATCAGATGCCTAATTACGAACTCAAAGTAGAAGTCAAACCTAAATTTATCTCTGAGCAATCATCCGCTGAGCAAGAAATTTATGCATTCAGTTACACGGTCACCATTAAAAATACCGGTTCTGTTGCTATGCAAGTGATCTCCAGGACTTGGCATATTAATGATGCAAACGGGTTTCACGAGAAAGTGCGCGGCCTAGGAGTGGTTGGGTACCAGCCCTTAATTCAGCCCGGCGAGTCCTTTGAATACGTCAGTGGAGCAAGGCTTAGAACGCCTACAGGCACGATGCACGGGAGCTATTTTTGTGTCTCCGAGGACGCAGAAAAATATGAGGTGGATATACCTATGTTTGTCCTGGACGCACTCAGCGATGAAGATCGTCGCTCAAGCCTCCACTAGAGCGTCAAGAGGGTTTAAATTTAGATGGGCGAATTCGATATCATTTCCAAGTACTTTCACAGAGCGCCCAAAAGGGCGTTGCTTGGGGGCGGAGATGACTGCGCTTTATTGCAACCCACTCTTGGCATGACCCAGTGCATAAGTAGCGATATGCTGGTCGAGGGTAGACATTTTTTATCAACGGTGGATCCCTACAGGCTAGGTAAAAAAGCTTTGGCCGTCAATCTCAGTGATTTAGCCGCGTGCGGCGCAACCCCGCAGGCCTTTACACTTGCGCTCTCCTTGCCAGGGCTCGATTCCAACTGGTTGGAGTTTTTCTCAAACGGGCTGTGGGACATGGCCCACGAGCACGAGATCGACCTCATTGGTGGTGACACCACCAAAGGCCCCTTAACGATATGCATTACGGTTTTGGGGGAGGTGCCTAAGGGGCTTGCATTGCTCAGAAGCGGTGCAAAGGCGGGTGATGATATTTACGTAAGTGGAACCGTTGGGGACGCTGTGTTCGCTCTTGAGGTATTTAGGGGCTATGCGGGAGCGGGGGAGAAGACTTTTGAGCGCATCAGAGCCCGCTTAGAGCAGCCCACCCCAAGGATTAAGTTGGGGCTAGCGCTCAGAGGCACCGCAAGCGCTTGTATTGATTTAAGCGACGGGTTGGTGGGAGACTTGGGGCACATATTAAAGCGATCAGGAGTGGGTGCAACGCTAAACACCGATTGGGTTGAGTCAAGCTTGGCGCTCAGCGAGGACTTAAAGGCGCTTGATTTCCAAACCCGTTTGGCTTACGCATTGAGCGGGGGAGACGATTATGAGTTGCTTTTTACAGCAAACAAGAATGCTTGCATGCGAATCCAAGAGGTGAGCCGTGAGCTCAACCTCCCGATCACCCGCATTGGCGAAATCACTGAGAACCTAGGGCTTAGAGTGATGGATTTAGAGGGTCAAAAGATGAGCCGAGCGTTCTCCTCCTTTGATCACTTTGGGGGTTGATGCCATATGATTAATTCTCGCTTCTTACTCTCCCACCCTGCGCATTTCATGGCCCTTGGTTTCGGCTCGGGTCTAAGCCGCTTCGCACCCGGTACTGTTGCCACGCTTTGGGCTTGGGCTGTTTATCTGGTTTTTCAAATGTGGCTGCAGCCTATTGAGATTGGCGTCGTCATCGGAGTCTCGACTTTAGTAGGTTGGTGGGCTTGCACCGTGACTGCTCAGCATTTGATGGAGAAAGATCCGGGATCCATTGTTTGGGACGAGATAGTGGCTTTTTGGCTCATCATGTGGATTTGGATGCCGGTTGGGTTTGGAGGACAATTGGTTGCGTTTGTGATCTTTAGGTTCTTTGACATTGCCAAACCAGGGCCTGTTAGGTGGGCCGATCAATTCTTTAAGGGCTGGGGATATAAGGGCGGATGGGGTATTTTGTTTGATGACTTTGTGGCCGCTTTTTGTACCTTATTGGTACTGGCCTTGTGGAAAGCAACATAAGGGTGAATAAATATGGGTAACGATACGGGAAACGATATCTTGGTAGGTCGACTGTCTGCTGCGCTGATGCTGCGCGGCTGGTCCATGTGCACCGCAGAGAGTTGCACGGGCGGGCTAATTGCCGCGAGTTGCACTGCGCTTGCCGGCTCTAGCGAATGGTTTGAGAGAGGTTTTGTTACCTACTCGAACGCATCTAAGAGTGAAATACTAGGGGTCGATGCGGCATTAATTCAAAAACACGGCGCAGTCAGCGAGGAGGTCGCACGGGCGATGGCGCTGGGTGGGCTTAAACACTCTAGAGCGCAGGTTTGTTTGGCGGTGACTGGGGTTGCGGGCCCAACAGGGGGGAGCGCAGACAAACCAGTGGGCACAGTTTGGTTTGCTTGGGCGCTACCAAGTAACGGGGGGCCAACTGTTGGGGCAGATGCGATTTGGATCAGCAGCGGGAAAATGCAGTTCGCAGGAGACCGCAAAGAAGTGCGAGAACAAACGGTTGTGCACTCCTTTAACGGAATTGCAAAATTAATAGCTGCTTGATTATTAGGTTTTCAACCCTCCAAGCTAACGTTAAGATAGATGAGTTTTGTTTGATAGATTGGGTGAAAGAAATCCAAATATCACACCACATTACGCAACACAATTTACGGTAGTTCTAGGTATCGCTTATATTGAAGTTTTTGTAACACGACGATTGGAGTCCTCATGAATTCAAAGAACACGCTTAGTAGACGAAAAATAATGACGGCTGCGCTAGCGGGCGGAGCAAGCTCGGTCTTGGCTTCTTGGGCAATGGGCGCGGATAGAACCAATTTACCAATCGCCTACGGGGAGCGAGAGCTAAGTGTTTTTCCTGAAAAAAAACCAATGATCGTACTCACCTCTCGCCCACCTCAGCTGGAGACGCCTTTTAATTATTTTGATAACCACGTCATTACACCGAACGATGAATTCTTTGTTCGTTATCACTTAGCAGGGATTCCAACTTCAATTGATCCCGACTCCTACAGGTTGAGGGTTCTGGGTAACGTAGGCAAGCCCCTAGAAATTTCTTTAGAGGACCTTAAGAAAAACTTTCCTTCCCAGCGAATAGTGGCAGTTAATCAATGCTCCGGTAACAGCCGGGGGTTGTTTGAGCCACGCGTCAACGGTGGCCAGCTCGGCAACGGTGCCATGGGAAATGCTGCTTGGGTAGGAGTTGCTTTAAAAGATATTTTGAGGGCGGCAAATCCGGGGGTTGGTGCAAAGCAGGTTACTTTTGATGGATTAGATAAACCTGTTTTGCAAAGTGATTCCGATTTTGTAAAGGCACTTGATATCGACCATGCCATGAACGGTGAGGTCATGGTTGCATACCAAATGAACGGGGCCGATATCCCGTTTTTAAATGGTTATCCCATCAAACTCATCGTGCCCGGCTACTACGGCACTTATTGGGTAAAGCACTTGAGTGAGATAAAAGTAATAGATGAGGTTTATAACGGGTTTTGGATGAATCCGGCCTACCGTATCCCCGACAATGACTGTAACTGTATTGAGCCGGGAACAACCCCAACTAAAACCATACCCATTAATAAATTCAATGTCCGCTCCTTTATTACTAACCTTACCGATGAGAGTCTAGTCTCGGTTGGTAAGTCTGCGTTGGCAAAGGGTATAGCCTTTGACTCTGGCAGTGGAATTCAAAAAGTATTGTTCTCTCCCGACAATGGGCTAAACTGGATAGAGGCAAGACTCGGGCAAGACCTGGGTCGTTATTCATTTAGAGAGTGGCGGGCTGAGTTCACACCGCAACAAAAGGGTCGCCTTGAATTAAGGGTGAAAGCCATTAGTAACGCAGGCGAAGTCCAACCGATGACCGCAAAGTGGATGCCAGCAGGCTACATGCGAAATGTGGTTGAAACAGTCAAAGTTAATGCAGTGTAAGGACGGACATGAAAAAAATACTTCTCTTTATCTCAGTACTTGTGTTGACCTCATTCACAAACGCTAAAACAATTGAGTTGCCAGGGGATACGGTTTTATGGAGACCGTCAGATTTGCCAGGATATACACTAGCTTTACAAAAATGCTCCGCCTGTCATTCAGCCCATTACGCGGAGTACCAACCCCCCAACACAGGCAAGGGATATTGGAACGCACAGGTTTTGAGAATGAAAAACGTTTTCAAAGCACCCATTGCGGATGAGGAAGTTATAGGGCTTGTGGAGTATTTGAACGCGACTTACGGCGCAAATAGAAAATAATTTAACCTAAGCGCACCCCTAAGCTGAATGACTGACGATTTTTTCTCGGTTAAAATATTGTCACTATGTTTATTCATTCCACCACTGTTACAGGTTGTAGTTGCCGGGGAGCTTGGCCCTGGCGTGGCTGATCCTTTTCCGAATCAAATTAAACAGTGGGCGTGAGTAAATCGGGTTTTGAAACTTACTACAACCTTTCAGTACGTAGTCCCTCTTTCAATAAGCCCGACAAAACCCGCTCTATTTTAAAGACAAGCCTCTTAATACAAGGCGTTGATGTGGAGCATATATTTTGGTGACACCTAAAGAGTTTGATGAATTGGTTGCAAAGGGTTACAACCGAATTCCAATTATTGAGCAAGCATTTGCAGATCTAGAGACCCCTTTGACTTTGTACCTCAAGTTGACTCAGTCCTCGTTGGCCGTTGGCGAAGAGGTGGGGAAAAATAGTTTCCTATTGGAGTCTGTGGTCGGCGGCGAGCGCTTTGGAAGGTATAGCTTTATTGGACTCCCCGCCAAAACGTGGATACAAGCAAGTGGATACGGTGCAGCCGCCAAAACCCAGGTCATCCATTTGGGCAACGTTTTAGAAGAGCGCACCGGTAATCCGCTTGAATTTATTGCTGATTATCAAAAGCGCTTTAAGGTTGCGTTAAGACCAGGGCTTCCAAGATTTTGCGGGGGATTGGCGGGCTATTTTGGCTATGATAGTGTGCGTTATATAGAGAAAAAACTGGAGCAGACCTGTCCCCCTGACACACTTAAATGCCCTGATATATTGCTGCTTCAAACCGAGGAGCTAGCGGTCATCGATAATTTATCGGGAAAGCTTTACATCATCGTTTACGCAGACCCGAGCGAACCAGATGCTTACGTACGTGCCAAAGAGCGTGTAAGTTCTCTAAAAGCCAAACTATCCACGCCCGTTGTGGCTCCTCTAATTGAGCCCAGGGCTAAGGCTCCCGTAGAGCGTGAATTTGCTAAAGAAGATTTTTTAAAAGCTGTCAAACGTGCAAAGCAGCTAATTGAGGCTGGGGATTTCATGCAGGTACAGGTCGGGCAAAGGTTAAAGAAAAGCTTCACCCAAAGTCCCTTGTCTTTGTACAGGGCTTTGCGCTCTTTAAACCCAAGCCCTTACATGTACTTCTACAACTTTGGGGACTTTCAGGTTGTAGGTGCGTCTCCAGAAATTTTAGTCCGACATGAGCCCACCCCTGAGGGCGCTAAGGTAACTATCCGTCCTCTTGCTGGGACAAGACCGAGGGGCGCGAGCGAGCAAGAGGACCTAAAGATTGAAGAAGAGTTGATCAACGATCCCAAAGAACGCGCCGAGCACGTTATGTTGATTGATTTGGCGCGAAATGATATCGGCAGAATAGCAAAGCCAGGTTCTGTAAAAGTGACCGAAGCCTTCAAAGTTGAGCGCTATAGCCATGTGATGCATATTGTCAGCAACGTTGAGGGATTGGTTAAAGACTCCTTGGACAGCATGGATATTTTTAAGGCCACTTTTCCCGCAGGCACCTTAACTGGCGCTCCCAAGGTGCATGCAATGGAGTTGATTGATCAGCTCGAGCCTTCCAAGAGAGGGATTTACGGTGGGGCATGCGGTTATTTGAGCTTCGCAGGGGATATGGATATTGCAATCGCAATTCGTACGGGAATTATTAAAGACGGCGCTTTGTATGTCCAGGCAGCTGCAGGGGTGGTTGCAGACTCGGTGCCTGAGCTTGAGTGGATGGAGACAGAGCACAAGGCGCGCGCTTTGCTGAGGGCCAGCGAGTTGGTTGAGGAGGGTTTGTTATGAGCGAGCTCAAGATTTTGATGGTTGACAATTACGACTCTTTCACCTACAACATCGTTCAGTATTTTGGTGAACTTGGGGCGCAGGTCACGGTTCTTAGGAACGATGAGCTGAGCGTTGAAGACATAGCTGCGATCAACCCAGACCGGCTTGTCATATCACCCGGTCCTTGCTCGCCCATGCAGGCTGGGATCTCGGTTGCAGCAATCAAGCATTACGCTGGCAAGATCCCCATATTAGGTGTGTGCCTTGGACACCAAAGCATTGGCGCCGCTTTTGGGGGGAAGGTTATCCGGGCAAAGACATTGATGCACGGCAAAACCAGTTTAATAAGTACAACGGGCGTGGGTGTTTTCAGTGGACTGCCAAAACAATACACTGTCAACAGATACCACTCTTTGGCAATCGAACGAGAGTCTTGCCCCAAAGAGTTGGAGATCACGGCTTGGTGCGATGACGGAGAAATAATGGGTATCAGGCACAGGGAGTTGAATGTGCAAGGAGTACAGTTTCATCCAGAGTCAATTCTCACAGAGCACGGACATGCGTTGTTAAAAAACTTTATGGACCTCGCTTGATTAGCTCGTTTAAAGTAATTGGCATTTAAAAACACTTTTAATTGAAATTGGATTTTTACCATGAGTATTACCCCAAACGAAGCATTACAAAGAACCATTGAACACCGTGAGATTTTTCATGACGAGATGCTGCACCTCATGAGGATGATTATGAAAGGGGAGATGTCTCATCTGATGATGGCTTCCCTGCTAACAGGTTTGAGAGTGAAAAAAGAGACCATTGGCGAGATCACGGCAGCCGCTCAAGTGATGCGCGAATTCGCAACTCCTGTGCATGTTAAGGACTCGAGAAATTTGGTTGATATCGTTGGCACGGGCGGGGATGGCTCACACACGTTTAACATCTCCACTTGCGCCATGTTTGTCATCAGCGCAGCAGGAGCGAGTGTGAGTAAACACGGCGGGCGCAGCGTCAGTAGCAAAAGCGGGAGCGCAGATGTGCTAGAGAGTTTGGGGATCAATATAAATTTAAAGCCCACTCAGATCGCTCAGTGTATTGATGAACTAGGGGTCGGTTTTATGTTCGCCCCTAACCATCACCCGGCCATGAAAAATGTGGCTCCTGTTAGAAAAGAGCTTGGCGTGAGGACTATTTTTAATATCCTTGGGCCGCTGACGAACCCAGCTCAAGCTCCCAACATTTTGATGGGCGTTTTTCATGAAGACTTGGTCGGAATTCAAGTGCGCGCGCTAGAGCGTTTGGGGGCCAAACACGCTTTGGTGGTTTACGGTCGCGACGGCTTGGATGAGCTTAGTCTGGGAGCTACGACTTTGGTTGGAGAACTAAAAGACGGAGAAATCAAAGAGTATGAGTTGCACCCCGAGGATTTTGGTTTGCCAATGAGTAGTCTTCGTGCTTTAAAAGTGAGCACACCCCAGGAGTCCCAGGCAATGCTCATGTCCGTGTTACAAAACAAGAGTGGACCGCCAAAAGATGTGGTTTGCTTGAATGCAGCAGCAGCCCTTTACGCAGCTAATGTGGTGGAAAGTATTCGCGACGGTTTAGACTTGGCCCGCAAAACGATCGAATCTGGTGCAGCCCTAACTAAGATGGAGCAGATGGTCACACTCACTCAAAAATTAGCAAAATCGAACTAAATTTACATTCACAGAAACACAACGGACTGGACTATGAGCGACATATTAAAAGAGATAGTGCAAGTCAAGCACATCGAGATCGAGGAGAGCAAGAAAAAGGTATCGCTCGAGTCCATCAGGGCTGATGCGTTTACAAGAGTGATGACGCGCGATTTTGTGGGGGCAATTAGAGCCCGGGTCACAGCCTCTCAGTCCGCTGTTATTGCAGAGGTGAAAAAAGCCAGTCCTTCCAAAGGTGTTTTGAGAGAAGACTTTGTTGCCGCAGACATTGCGCAAAGTTACGCTCAGTCAGGCGCGGCGTGTTTGTCAGTATTGACGGATAAACAGTTTTTCAAGGGGAGTGTCGACTACTTGAAACAAGCGCGTGCCTCTTGCGATTTGCCAGTACTGAGAAAGGACTTTATCGTCGACGCATACCAAGTGTATGAGTCCAGGTGTATGGGGGCTGACTGTATTTTATTAATTGCTGCCTGCCTACAGGACTCGCAAATGATGGAGTTCGAATCCATTGCCAACAGTCTTGGGATGGCGTGCTTGGTGGAGGTTCATGATTCAGCGGAGCTCGTTAGAGCCTTAAAACTCAAAACGCCATTGGTCGGTGTTAACAACAGAAATCTAAGAACCTTTGAGGTCGATTTATCAACCACCCTGAATATGATTGCAGAGGTTCGCAGCGCTGGAGTCGAGAAAATCTTAATCTCTGAGAGTGGTATTCAAACCAAGTCGGATGTAACGCGACTCAAAGAGGCCGGAGTAAATGCGTTCTTGGTGGGCGAAGCTTTTATGAGAGCCCCAGACCCTGGAGTTGCGATGGCTAATTTGTTTTTTGAAGATTAGGTCGGCGCCCTTAGTTCCTTAGCAAAAGAAGTCATTTTTTTATGAAAACTGTCGGGGATTTGTTTGAGAGTGAGGAGAACTGCCTAGGAAAGTTTGACCCGTTTGGTTCTCAATTGATAAAGACCTTGGATGTGAAGTGGGTGGAGTTATTAAGGGGATTTTGGAGATCAGAGGCAGGCGCTCAACTTGCCGCTTTTATAAACAGTCGTATACAAAATGGCGCGCGAATATACCCCGTAGATTTTTATAAAGCATTGGAGCTCACCCCATTTGATAGTGTGAATGCGGTTATCTTGGGCCAAGACCCCTATCACGGCCATGGGCAAGCCCACGGGCTGTCCTTTTCTGTACCCGTGGGCGTTAAGACACCTCCTTCTCTTGTCAATATCTTTAAAGAGTTGGTGCGCGACCCCTTGGTTCTGGATTTTCAGATCCCAGACCACGGAAATTTAGAGGCTTGGGGGCGCTCTGGAATACTGTTGTTAAACACCACGCTCACGGTTGAGAAAGACGCGCCCGCCAGTCACGTAGGCCAAGGCTGGGAGGTACTGACAGATCAGTTAATTAGCGCTCTTGCAAGCGTTGATCGTCCGGTTGTATTTATGCTTTGGGGTGCGCATGCGCAGTCTAAAGCCCAACTGATAAAAGACAGGGGAGAGAACAGTGCGCATTCAAAACTTGTCTTGATCTCAAACCATCCCTCTCCGCTTTCTGCCTTAAGGGGGAAGACGCCTTTTATTGGAAATGGCCACTTCTCTTTAGCTCAAGACTGGCTTGCCAAAAGGAACGTAAAGATAAGCTGGGAGCTGTTGACGCATTAAATTAGTAATAAATCATAATATTACATCTAAAATTTGATATTTTTGAACTATATACTCCGAGTATTTTTTGAAGACTTTTTTCAACAAATGGAACGTCTGAATTCCAATAAATCGCCCGCAAATAGTAGCAATGTGGCTTTAAATCAATAACTTTTCCTAAATTTATGTTATATTAATGGGTTCGCCGGAGGGGTGCCCGAGTGGCTAAAGGGGGCAGACTGTAAATCTGTTGGCTTACGCCTACATTGGTTCGAATCCAATCTCCTCCACCATCGAAAGACGTGTGCCTGACAAAGGGCGGCCGGCGACTGAAGGTAGAAGTGTTACGGTTTACCGCGGGATTAGTTTAATGGTAAAACTACAGTTTTCCAAACTGTTGTCGAGAGTTCGATTCTCTCATCCCGCTCCACATTTTTGTGGGTGTTTTGGCGGTGAGTAGGATATGCCCATGTGGCTCAGTGGTAGAGCACTCCCTTGGTAAGGGAGAGGTCGCGGGTCCGATTCCCGCCATGGGCACCATGGTTTAGTTTCGGGTGCGATGGCACTTAATTTCTTGAGTTAATTTTTCGGAGTCTAAAAAATGGCAAAAGGCAAGTTTGAGCGTACCAAGCCACACGTTAACGTGGGCACGATTGGTCACGTCGACCATGGTAAGACGACGCTGACAGCGGCGATCACAACGGTTTTATCTGCTAAGTTT
>Ga0164297_10004609_pt1 | contig 12219 bp, 11 predicted proteins | sample GEODES058metaG_FD_113539 | JGI IMG/M metagenome (GOLD analysis project Ga0164297, IMG submission 113539) | Dystrophic lake water microbial communities from Trout Bog Lake, Wisconsin, USA - GEODES058 metaG | ecosystem: Environmental > Aquatic > Freshwater > Lake | place: USA: Trout Bog Lake... | reverse complement strand
TTTTGAGTTCGCGAGACTGTCTTCAACTGTCTTCTACATGGTGAACCTCTTTAAGGGTCTTGATGACGCAATCACTGTGTGATTTGTTCGCAAGGACTTTTCGGGTGGTGAGCCTCTGCGAGCCATTGCTTTCCAGGGAATGATTGCTTCATGTGTTGCTGATTAGTCCGCCAAGCTTGATACTGCGTCGCGAGGCTGCGAGATGGCGCTCGTGCTACGTTGCAACAGCGCTTCGTTGGAGCGCAAAGTGGACGCACACGCAGCGTCGTCGCGCCGCGGGAGAGCGTCGACAGTAGCATTGAGGCAGCAGCAGCGGCTTAGCGCTCCGGGACTGCTTGTTTTGCTACGCTGCCGACAGCGCAGGCTGGCAGTGTGCACTCAAGCTGGACTGGATGGCCTTTCGGAGCCGTTCCGAGCGAAGGTGAAGCGGCGGAGCGAGAGGAACAGAGTCGCCGACGCCGTGTCGGACGCGTGGCGGCAGTTGAGTGAAGACCCGCTGAAGCGGAGAGTTCTGACCACCATCTGGCTTCTGCTCTGCATCCGCGGCGCGCAGTTCGTGCCGCTGCCTGGCTTCCAGAACGCGCCCAGCTCTGCGGTGAGTGCGGCGGCAGGGAACGTGGTGCAGCTGTTGCTGCCCGCCCAGCTGACTCAGGCGGACCTCACAGGTGAGTCGCACACAGCACAGCTGCTTCATGTGTGTGATGCCCTGCACCTCCCTGCATCTCACACGCCGTATGATCATCATCGCGACGCAGTGAATACGAACGTGCTGAGCGTGTGTCACATGGGCATCACGCCGTACATCACATCCAGCATCGCCGTCTCTTTTGCCCTGGCTGCAGTGCCCGAGCTGCGGCAATGGCGCAAAGATGCCGGGGCGGAGGGCACCGACGTCATCTCGCAATGGGGCCGCCGCATCGGTCTCGCATGTGGCTTCCTGCAAGCCTTGTGGACTGCATGGCAACTGCGCCCCTTTGCAGCAGGCAGCCTGGGCGAAATGTCCTTGTTGCCATACATGTTGTGCGCGTCACTGCCGCTGACGGCGGGGACGAGCAGTCTCATGTGGATGGCGGAGGAGATCACGCGCCATGGCATCGGTCAGGGCACGAGCATGGTCATCTCTCTATCTTGTGTTGCCTCCTACGCCGTCGCCGCGCGACAGCTGCTCCCCGCGCTGTTCCCCGCCGCATCTGCTGCTGCAGCTGCCACGACGCATGTGCCTGCACTAGTCGCATGCGCTGCGCTTCTTGCCGTCTTTTTCCAGACTGCTCTGGCTGTGCTCATCACCGAGGGCGTGCGCAAAGTGCCAATCTCCTTCTTCCAACTCCAAGGCGGTGCCACCGCGGGCGCACTAGTAAGCACTGCCGACGGCACTGGCAGCGGTGGCGGAGAGGCGCTCCGCGGGGATCACATCCCTTTGCGAATCAACCCAAGCGGCATCCAGCCCGTGCTGTTCGCCATCTGCCTGCTAGACGGCGTTCCATGGGCGCTGAGCGCACTGAATGCCCCGCAACTAGTACAGGGGGCGCTGGCGGCGGTGCTTGACCCGGGCCACGTGGTGTACTATGCCCTGTATGCGGCTGCTGTCTTTGCGTTCTCGTTCCTCGACCTCGAGGATTTGCCTACTGAAATGGCGGAGTACCTGCTCAAGTGCGGGGCGCGCATCCCGGGCGTGCGCCCTGGAGCGAATACGGCGGAGTACCTGCGCAATCAGCAGACCAGTGCCAGAGCCTGGGGCGGTGCCATGCTCGCGCTGCTCTCGGTCCTCAGCCAGCTCGCAGATAAGGCGCTGCAGCGTGCTACCGGCGTGGGTGTGGGCTTCACCGGCCTGCTCATCATCACCGGCACGGCTCTGCAGTGCCGCCGCCAAGTGAGGGCGCTGTCTGAGAAGCCAAGACTGAAGAAGACACTCGAGATGTTGTAGCGATCACAGCTTGTAGACATTTCTACAGGCGCGAGAAGCCACGCTGGTATCGAAACACAGGAGTGTCTCTTCGCCAACTGCTTGTCATCCCGTGCTCTTTGGGTGTACGCGCTTGAGCATTCCGACAGCGCAGCGATTACTATCCGCCCTGCTGCTGTTGTCCGCGCAGTAATGCCGGCGTTGGTTGACTTGTCAGTGCTGGTCAAGCACGTCTCCGCAGCAAGCCAAGCGCCCGCTGGCGACGTCGCTTCCCTCTTCGGAGCCGTCTGCGAGCAGGTAGCTGAGCGTCTTCTCGTCGGCACGGGCGTCCTCCTCCCTGGCCTCGGCTCCTTTGTGCCGGGACCTGCATTTCTGTTGGACCCAGGCCTCGGGGGCCTTGTGCTGAGCGGGGAGCGGGGAGGCACGCCCACGCCTGGCGCACGAGTAGCACCATTGAACTTCGCAGCCGTGGCGGCGCGCGCGCGAGTGGCTCGGCCGGCGAGCACGAGTCTTGTCAGGGCATTGCTTGCCTTCATAGCCGGCCAATTGCGTGGCCACGCCAACATATCGCTCGACTTCGGCGTCGGTGTACTCAGCCACGGCAACGGAATGCCGTGCACGTTCACTTTCAGCGACGCATTCCTGGCGCGCTCTGGCCGTGTGCCTCCTCCCCTCCGGGGCTCCCGCCTCGCACCTGGGCACCCTTCCGCCACCCACGGCGAGCCATATGCGAGCTTCAGCAGCAACAGCGATGTGCTGTCACCCGACTGCGCACTTCTGGCGGCCGCGTGTCGCGCGGGCGACACAGGACGCACAGGCGTGGTGCCCCGTGTGACAGTTGAGGCGCTTCTTCGAGGACCATGCGCAGCTGCCATGACGGCGGTGGATGCGCTGTCACTGCTGCGCCTGCTGGATGACAGCACTGATGCCATGGATGGCGGCGTGCGATACGTGGAGCTTGCAGCGGCTCTCACGGCATATACGCGCCACGCGCAGCTGCCGCCGCCGCCGCCGCCACGCAGCAGGGTACCGCAGGCCGCAATCAGCGCATCCCCGCAACGCACGCCTACCCGCACTCCTCCCGCCGCAAATATGCAGGAGGGAGCACCTGCGCTGCCATCGACGCCAGTACCTGCGCCGAATGACGCCTTCCTCTCGCGTCGCGGTGTGGACGCATATAACTCCGTCCTGCGTGCCAGCAGCCGTGCGTTGCTTGCCTCCACCGGAGGTGTGGCTCCCAAGGTAACTGCCACAGTGCCGCTGCTGGCATCGTCTGGCCTCGGCCGGGCCACCTCGAATGCTGCCGCCGCCACGCCTGCTGCCCAGCCCCATGCACGGCAAAGTGCGGCAGTTGTGGCCCCGCCTCGGGGCTCACTGGCAGCCATCAAGCGGGCGGAGGTCGAGGCAGATGCAGCTCGACTGCGGGAGCTGCACCTCATGTTGGAACAAGAGGCGAAGCAAGCAGCTGCGGCGAAAGTGGAGAAGCAGCGCGCTCTGCGCGCGCTGCTTGATGAGCAGGTGGCGAGCAGGGCCGCGAGCAGAGCAGCCACTCCGTTTATTGCGACTGCCGACTGGTGAAAGCAGACCAAGGTCGACGAGGCACTGCTATGTGTTTTATTGCGATGAAATAATAATAATGAGGCGCTCATTTCTGCGCGACGAGGCATCCCATGAGAGCGCCAGTCAGCTCGTAGAATGTGGCCCTTGAGAATCCAGCGTCGCGCGCCATCTGCTCCAGCTCGCGGCCAGTGTAATACGCTGCAATACTGCCCTTCAGATACCTGTACTCATCGGCAGCGCCGGCGGCGGTGGCTACAGGCACAACGAGCAAATCCAGAAATGCAGACTGGATGCCTGTCGTCACGACATCGCTGCTTTTATTGAAATCCAGCACCGCGAGCCGCGCACCCGGGCGCAGGACGCGATGCAGCTCTGCTAGACATGCGCGGGCGTCGAGGACGTTGCGCAGTCCGTATCCGCAGGTGGCTCCGTCAAACGCGTCGCTCTCGAACGGTAGCTTCTGCGCATCGCCAGGCATCCATGATATGCGACACCGGTCCGTAGCGTCTGTAGAGAGCAGCTCCTCCTCTCGTGTCGCTGCGCGCGCAAGCTGCGCTTCAGCGAAGTCCAGAGCAGTGACGCAGCCATTGGGGCCCACCGCCTGAGCGAGGCGCAACGCGAGGTCACCGCTGCCGCAACACACGTCTAGTGCGTGTCCACCCACGGGGGGCGCGACCCACTGCACAGCACTCGTCTGCCACGGGAAGAGACAGGGAGAGCAGGTGAGGGCGCTGAAGTCTGCACTTTCGCGAGCCACTGCGCGCCTTCCAGACTCTGTGCAGCCCCAAGCTGAGCGTGTCGTTCAACGTGTCGTAGATGGGCGCGATGTCGTTGAACAAGCTCTGTCGCCCACTCGCGTCCAGGAAGACGTCCTCACGGCTACCGGCACAGCAGCGTCGCCGCCTAGAGAACTCAGGCCGTGTGCGCCCCCTTCCGGAGGCGTGTCTGCTCCGAGTCACCGTCTGCATCTGCATACTTGCTCGGGGAAAGACTGTGAAACTGACGCCACGCTGTCCGGATTGACGCCACGCTGTCCGTGTCATTTCGTGTCTCTCTGAGAGCGCGCATGCGCTGCGCTTTCGCGCCGCAGCACCACTGGCAGCCATGCCGTGGGCAGCTGCCCCTGCAGCGTAGAATCACCTGCGGGCGCTGCGTCGCCTTGTCTGTAGACTTAGTCAACGTCGCAGCAGACGCTGCCCGGTCATCGCTGGGAGCAGGGTCTCTGGCATTCAGTCTACAGTCCGGCGCAGGAGCCGCTGGAGTTGGCCTCGCAGGCATAGCCACGCTCTCAGTGGCTGGTCTCTCATCAGACTCGGCCGCACACCATACGGCCGAGCACCTGACAGATACGACTGGCAACGGCGGAGCACCGCCCTCGCCGCCTAGACGCCGAGGCAGAGGCGACGGTCGAGGTGATGGCGACAAGCGCCGGCGGTCGAGGCAGCCTGGCGACAGCTCCGTGACGCTATGGGACACCGCCGTGGTCGCCGTCCTAGCGGCAGCGACTTCGTGCGTGCTGCTGATTCTGCGTGAGGATACTCTGGCCTGCGCTTTCAGCGTGGCAGCTTTCGCAATGCTCCGGTCTCTGTCGCCCTCATTCACTCTCCTCCTCATCGCCTGCATCGCTCTGTTCGAGGCAAAGAAGCATCTGCTGCCGCTGCTGCTTGCTGACCCGCCGAGGCAAAATGGCTCACCATCCAAGTCACGCGCGACCAAGAGGTGAGACGGCTGCCATGCTGTATCTGCCAGACATGTGTCTAGAGACACGCGTGTACGTGAAGCATGTATTTGTTGTGCCAGCAATGTGCTGTAGCAACCAAGTCATGGTCTGTCGTCAGCCGGTCCCGAGCTTGCTCTCCTGCAGCGCCATTAATTCGCTAAGCATCGATGTCAGCTCCTCCTTCTCTTTCGCTAGCTTCTGCAGATCCGCCTCCAGACTAGCTGTCCGCCGACTAGCTGCCGCCAGCGTAGCGGTCAGGCGCCCATTCTCCTCCTGGTAGTCCTTGCGAGCGCGAGCAGACTCGGTCGCCGCCAGCTTCGCTGTTGTCAGCTCATTCAGCGCCGCAGCCCGCTCCGCTATTGCCTTCTCTGCTTGAGCTTTAGCGGCAGCTGCGGTGGATTGAAGTGTGTCCAGCATCTCTTGAGCAGCGCCACAGGCTTGAGATGCAGTCGCAGCCGCCGATTTAGCTGCTGCGAGCTCCGTCGCCAGCGAATCTGCACGCGCGCGCTCCTTGTCTGAAGCGCGGAGCTATGGCATCGAACGTGCGAGTCAGAGAATGAGAGATGCCACAGCGACCAGGTGCCATGTGCTGACGCACCGCCTCCTCGCCTGCACTACGCAGTGTCGCAATGCTTTGCTTATGCTGCGCCTCCACTTCACGCATGCGGTCGCCCCACTTGGCTTCATTCTGCTGCGCCACCTGCCACTTGGCCTTGGTCTCGCTGTACCGCTCAGTCAGGTCCTTGAACTGCTGCAGCAGAGCCGCGTACTCGCTACTCAGCCGACTATTCTGGGCCTCCAGCAGCCCGATGCGCGACGCCTGCGTCTGACTCGCACGGCTGTTCGCGCTCAGCGTCTGGCTCAGCGTCGCTTCATACTGCGCAAGTGCCCCCTCCAGGCCTCGCGCCTGCGCCTCCGCGCTCTCAGCACGCGCCTGCGCTGCACGCAGCTCGCTTGTCAGAGACGCCACCAGGGCGGGGTCGCCACCACTCGGAGGCTGGGGCGCCGGCGCGGTCGCAAGCTTCGTCCGCAGTTCTGCTTTTTCGCGCTCTGCGCTCTCCAGTTGCGACTTGACGCTCGTCAACTGGGCACGCAGACTCGCCGCCTCGGCCTCAGCAGCGCCCTTCTCGTCAGCAGACGCTTTCGCCTGCGCGAGCTCAGCACGAAGAGCCGCGGCTGTGTCAGTCGCGTCCGCCGATTCCCGCTGTGCTTGAGCGAGCTGCCCCTTCAACTCTGAGCGCTGCTCGTCTCCTCCTCGTCGCAGCTCCGCAAGCTCCGTCTCCGCTGCCTGAGCGCGAGCAAGAGCCGCGGCCAGTGCGCGGTCTTTCTCCTCCACTGCTGCAGTGGAGACTCCGTTGCCGCCCCCTGCGGCGGCTTTCTGAGCCTGAGTCAGTGCGCTGCGCAGTGCCTCCTCACGTGCCACAGCCGCGTTGTGCTTCGCCGTCAGCTCCTCCAGCGCGCGCCACACGGAGCCGGTTGTGGCTGGACTTGCGGGGCTGTCAGCCACCGGCGGAGGTCTCAGTGGCGCGGTAGCTGCGCGAGTCGGCCCCGGTGTCTTCAACGACTCTGCTTGAGCGCCGGGCGCTGGCGAGTATTCCATAGGAACAGGAGAGTCTGGGCCAGACATCAGCGGGTTTCAAAGTGGTACTCAGTCTCGTGGACACGACGAGACGGCACCTGCGATGCAAGCAGTTCACAGCGCTCTCGAGGTGAATGTTGGAGACAGCCGCACGGCGAGGCGAGGCCCTCGACCATCAGAAAACGCACCCACACCAGCACAAAATTGCACTAGTGCGGCCACTTCGCCAGAGCGCAAGGCACCCGACGTGATGAACGGCAATGCCAACGCTCCTATGACGTCAGCAGAGCTCGCCACATTTGTGCGTCTCTGCGTGGACGCTTGAGCAAGTGTCTGTCAAAACTCTTTCCTGGTCATCACTGACAGCTCTTGCATTCTACGCTGCGCTCTGCTTTGTCGCACGACAGGTGCAACAGATGCTGACGCAACTGGTGTGTTGACGCTCGTCCAGTCACACGGCTTGCGGCCTTTCTCTCGCTGACACCAGCTGAGCTTCCTCAGAACTCCACGTTCAACGACCTGTCGACCACCATCTTGCACAGAATAGACGACGTGGGCGCAAAAATCGATGACCTAGAACGAGGTGCGTGTGCCATGCTTGCCTACTGCCCCGGGGCGAACAGGAGCTGATTTTGAGTCTCCCAACGCAGAAGTCTCTGCTCTGCGAGTACGGGAAGCGAGCACGCTGTCGCCTAATAGCCGCGCGCCTCGTCGTTGAACAACCGCTGTGTAAAGTAAAGAGAACTTGTGCACATTGAATCGAGTCGACACTACAATGCAGTTGCAGACTCTGCTGCCTGCGCCCCTGTCGTCGGCCCTCCACTCGTGGCGTTTGTGCTCACTCTTGAGAGGTCCACCACTTCGCGCATCTTCCCACTGTTGAGCAGAAATTCACGGAAATGCCCCTGTATGGCCGCCTGCAACTCCCTTCGCCGCCCATCATCAAGCTGCGCGTCACGCACCGCGGCCTGCACATCCGCAACGCGTCGCAAGCGGACCTCTAGCGCGGAAAGGTATGCAGCAGGCAAGGCGAACGGGCTGCTGGGTGCAGCGCCGCCTCCCGCGGGTAATGAGGCTGTCTCAGCTGTGCTGGGCGCAGCATCGCCACCGCTTGCTGGACTGGCCACAGAGAAAGGCACAACCATGGGCGCATACTCATCCGGCGGAAGGCATGTCAATCCACAGCCCCCGCTGTTTGGTGCCCCCTGTTGAGACTTGCCCTCTCCGACAGCATGCAGCTGCACATGCGCTGGCGGATTCAGTGTGTACGCCTCGAAACACTTGTTGCCAGCTGCTGCACCGCCAGATGGTAGACCGACACGTTGCAGGTGCGCTCCCAGGGCATCATACCACGTGTTGTGAGGTCCCACGCGGCAGTGGCGAGTATCACCCAACACAAGCACTGGGCTTGGAGTGAACACATGCAGGTTACATCCGTGACAGCTACGCAGCTGCACGTGTGCGGCAGCAGCAACAACGGTGCATCGCTCGCAGTGCTCCAGTCGGAGGGCGGCTGCGCATGCGCCGACAATGACTGTGCAGTCCATGCAGTTGGACAGGCTGGTCACCGCGCATGGGGCTAGGCAATAGATGATGGCTTCTGAGCAATCCCACAGGCGAATAGCGCCGGTGCAAGAGACGTCTGTATCACGCAGCAGGAGTGTCGCCCGCTGGCAGCCTTCCACGCGCGCATCACCCGGGAACAAATGCAATGATGATGCTGTCACTCCTGCAGGGGAAGCAGCAGTAGCGCTGCCATTCACGCTAGCCCCGCGGACGGTGGGTCCAGGCGGCAAGCACGAATGGTTGAGCCAATCGCGTGCAGCGCCGATGGCGATGCTCTTCTGCACGCCTCCAGCAAACGCAGGCGCAACCTCGCTCAGGCGCGTGCTGCAGAGGATGAGATGGAATGTGTGAGGACAGTGAGTTCACATGAGCAAGAGGGGCGGGGCGGGTTGACGCGCACCCTGGCGGGTGGTCTGCCAACGAGAACAAGAACCCGATGCGATCAAACTCAGCAACAGAGAGCTGCACATCCGACCTGCATGTGGCACACAAGCGATGATGCGAGATGTCAACACACTTGAAACGGAGCACAACATCCCCCATACTGGCTCGGCCATCGCAAAAGTGACGCACCCGGCTGTGCCTGCTGCTGGCGTGGAGCGCAGGAGCGGCAGCAACGCAGACAAGTGGCGCAGCACGAAGCTGCGCTGCAGGACTTCGTCCTCGGCTGCACTGCCAGTAACGCCGTGCAGTGCCCCTCCCCGTCTCGCCGTCTTGGTGGGTGACAGACCCGACTTGGACGCGGTGGCCACCTGGAGCGCGTGTGCCGCGCCGCCCGGCGCCGGTGAAGCAGTGCTTCCTGGCCCAACCTGGGGCTGCTGCCCTTGTGTGTCCCCTGCAGGCCACACGTCCCCCGCGTTGCGGATGGCGGACTGCACGTGCGGCCGGCTGTACGTGTTGACGAAGAGCAGCAGCAGCAAGTGGTGTGCGTCCACTCCGGCCCCCGGCTCACCTCCCCCACCAGGCGCACTCCCTGCAGGCGCGACGGCGTCGAGCACGTCCACCAGCACTTGCGCGACCGTTTGTGTCACCCCCAGCGCGTCACACAGCGCGCTCAGGGTCACCAGGCGGCGGTCTGGTGACGAGCTGTTCGCTGGGACGGAGTGCGCCAGGAGGCGCCGTTGGAAGCTCTGGCCGCAGCAGCAGAGCGACGTGAGACGGGGGAATCAGTCCCGCACGTCTGCAGCTTGCAATGCGCGTGCATACACACACATACAACGCGCCTGTAATGCTGCTGGGGAGTCCAACCTGGGCAAGAGTGGCGTCAGAGGAAGGAGGCCCAGCTCAAAGACTTTGCGCCGCACGCGCAGTCGTGTCGACGACATAAGACTGCCCAGCCGCGTGGGCTTCACGCGAAGTTTTCGTGCTCTGGCCGCACAAAAACGCCTTAGCTCAGCACAAAAGCGCTCCTCTCGCAGGACAGGTGTGCGCCCCGTGCTGCCCTGCGCTGCCCCGTGCGACGAGTCCCGTGCGCTGCCGCCGTTAAGTCTGACGCCTAGCGCGTGACCGTCGTTGCTTCCTCTGCTTCTGGTGGGCCCAGATGGCGTCTTTCGCGGAGGCGCCTGCGGGCGATGTGGAGCGCGGGGCGAAGATCTTCAAGACCAAGTGCGTGTGCGCCACTGGCGGCGGCGCCCGCCGCTCTCCGCGCCCGCAGCACCGTCTGACCACTGCTCCCCTTTCCCCTTGCCTTGCAGGTGTGCCCAGTGCCACGTCGCCGAGAAGGGCGCCGGCCACCGCCAGGCACGTGAACTGCGCGCCCCGCACGCCGCCTAAAGTGGGCGACGACGCAGCCACTGCGCCCCGCAGCCGCGAGGCGGACTGCCGCGTCGAAGAAACCCTGGGGGTGGCCGCCCTGTGCAACTACCTCACCGTCGTGCAACCCACTCGCCGGCGCGGCGCACTGCAACTCTGTCCGCGGGTTAAGGTCACGTGCACAGTCCATAGCGTGCTGACGCAACACGATTCCCGAACGCAGGGTCCCAACCTGGGCGGCCTCTTTGGGCGAGTGTCCGGCACCACCGAGGGGTTCGCGTACAGCGCGGCGAACAAGACGGCGGCCATCACGTGGGGCGAGGACACGCTGTATGAGTACTTGCTGAATCCGAAGAAGTACATCCCGGGTGCGCACGCAGTGGTGGTGGTGCGCCTCCTGTTGTCGTGACTGACGTTGCTGTGCGCAAATGCAGGCACCAAGATGGTGTTCGCCGGCCTCAAGAAGCCGGAGGAGCGTACCGACTTGATCGCGTACCTGAAGAAGGCCACAGCTTAGAGCTTTTGGACGCCAAATTGCAATGGCATCCGTCCACTCAATTAAAAGGAAGTGAAACCTATACCGCGTGATGTCCGTATGTTCTCAGGAGGCAGCGGCGGCGCCATCAGCAGGTCCGTCTCGATAGGGATGGAACAGGAGCTTGGTGACACTGTCGTCCACCATTCGGGCGACTCCCTCTATGCCGCCAGGCACAACAGGCTGGCCAACCACGAGGCCGCCTCCTGTGCTGCCATCCAGCGCCTTATTCGTCGTCAAGGCCCTGGCTCTAGGTTCAGGGCCTGCTGCCGCAGTTCCTCCTGCGATCCAGACGCGGGCCGCGTAGCTGCTCGCCAGTCGGCTCAGGGACAACTGGATGTTGCTCAGCATTTGAGTATCTAGCCGGTTCACCATGGTCAGCAGCGTTGAAACCACGCGCTCCTGCTCCAGAGTGCGTTGGGCAACAGTTGTGCGCACAACGTCCACAGTCTCAGGCGCCGTCGCCGGGGCAGCCTCCTGCGGTGGCGCCGGTTCAGCGCCTGCCATTTTCCTCGACTGCGCAGGAGGCTCAATCGTGTCAATCTTCTCCTGCTGATGTGCGGCTGCCACCGCCTCTGGCATGGGCACACCCCTTGCTGCTCGTGCCCGTGCTCTTAGTTTCCTCACCCTGACCTTTTTCTCCAGAACTTTTTCTCCAACACCAGCAGCAGTGGTCTGCGCCCGCTTGCCCGACGTTTTCGGGACTTCACCGGCAGTGGGCGCTTGCACCAGCTTCCTGACACCCCCGCTCGCTGCCCCCGCTCGTATCCGATTTGCTGCACGCGCACTATTTGCTGGCGGCGCGCCAGGCGGCTGTCTCTGTGGCGGCGCCGCCGCTTTGGCTGTGGCTCTGGGGCAGGGACGGGCACTTCGCTTTGCTTTGACAGTGGCCCTCGGCAGCGCATGCGGCTGCATTGGCCCCAGCGCATCTACGAGCACACACGAGAAAGCGCGTGAGTATACGGGTGTGATTAGTGCGTCAACAGTCTGGCGCACCTCCAAACAAGTCAGTGTCCAGCCACCCCGGCTGCGGGCCCCTCCCACCAGGGCGGTGGTCAGCAGGCAGCAGTTGCGAGCCTAGTATCTGCGCCGGGGGAAGGCCAGCTGCGGCTGCAGACGGAGGTGCCCATCCGCCAGGAGGCTCGAAGCCGGCGTCTGCGTCAAAGCCCACCGGGGCGCCTCCTGCGGCGTTATTTCTGCGCACCGTGAGCACGGCACAGGGAGAGTACATGCGTCAGTGAGCTGAGGTCGCGTGCGAGGCGACTGTGTCGGCGCTGGCTTGTGCGCACTGTGTGTGCTGCCCAGAACGGCTGCGCTGACTGGACTCCACCCGGACGGGGTACGCACCGACCCCAAAGTTCGTCCAGGTCTATGCCAAGGCCGTGCCAGCTGTCGGCTTGCAGAGCCGCATGAGCAGAGCGTGGTGGGTGGACAACAGGCGCCGCCTGAAGATAAGGCAGTTTCCAGGGTTGTGAGCGCCTCTGGCACACCACCCTCAACAGTGCTTGCATTGGACTGCGGCGCCGCGCCCGGACGGTGGACTGAATCCACAAGCAGCGGCACTGCGAGCACGAACGCCCACACGCGGCGGGGAGGCACACAGG
>Ga0164297_10004606_pt1 | contig 12225 bp, 9 predicted proteins | sample GEODES058metaG_FD_113539 | JGI IMG/M metagenome (GOLD analysis project Ga0164297, IMG submission 113539) | Dystrophic lake water microbial communities from Trout Bog Lake, Wisconsin, USA - GEODES058 metaG | ecosystem: Environmental > Aquatic > Freshwater > Lake | place: USA: Trout Bog Lake... | reverse complement strand
GGCGGTGCTCTGGATGTAGAGCTCATTGCCATCGCGGCGAATGAACAACACGGGCCCCGAGGACTTGATCGCACGCAAGCTGCGAATGGCGAGCTTCACCGGACTCTCGAGAGGCTCGCAGGTATCCTCATGGAAGGAACGGAACACCTCATCGAGGGCGCGGCCCATGGCATCCTCGAGACGCCACCCGGTCAGCTCCTCGGCGACCGGATTGAGGTATTCGATACGCGCCCGTTCATCGGTGGTGATCACCCCGTCGCCGATCGACTGCAGCGTGATCTGGGCGCGCTCCTTCTCCCGAAACAGCGCTTCCTCGTAGAGCTTGCGTTCCGTGACGTCGAGCTCGACACCCAGCAGGCGCGTCAGCACTCCCTGCTCCACCAGCGCCTTGCCGCGTGACAACACCCAACGCCAGTCGCCGTCCCGATGACGGACCCGATGGGTACTCTCGAACCAGGGGGTCCGTCCGTTCACATGCTCGCGCAGTAGCTCGGTGACCCCATCGATGTCGTCCGGATGCACGAGCTTTTTCCAATCCGGAGCCAGCGACATCTCGTCGTCGTCATACCCCAGCATCGATTTCCACTGAGGCGAAAACCAGGTGCTCTTGGTGACGGCGTCGTAATCCCACACCCCTTCGTGACTACAGGGAAGGGCTAGTGCGTTGCGCGCCTGCAGATGCCCAAGTTCGCCCATCAGCGCGAGACGCTCGAGGCCTGCGCCGAGGCTCGAGCCCACCAGCTTCAACAAGAGATGGAATGAGGCGTCCCACGCATCACACGGGGCACCGACGCCGATGCCGAGAAATCCATAAGGGCGCCCGCGAACCGCAAGCCCCACGAGCAACACCGCCCGCATCCCAAGTTCGCCGAAACGCTGCGCCTCCAGGGCACACTCGGGCCGTGCGGTCAGCGTGTCACGAATCTCGAGCACACGGACATGCCCAAGGCGCTCGCGCAACCAGGGCAAACGCGCCAGCGACTCACCCCGAAGCACCTCGGGCGAGGCCGTCACGAACAGATCCTTGGAACACTCGACGGCACGAATGGTCTGCCCCGTCGAATCGTAGGTCGCCAGAAAAACGGCGTCGGCGCTCGTCGCCTCGCGCAGCAGGTGGAGGTTTCTCGACACCACCTCGTTGGCGGTGGAGGCATCCAGATTCTGAAAATCCACCGCCACCTTGGTGCAGGTGACGTCGATCCCGAATGACAGGCCGGCGGATGCCTTGGCCCAGCGCTCGGACGTCAGCACGTCCGAGGCCGTGAGACCGCTGTCCTTCAGCGCCCTCAACACTGGCAACTCCCCGCGCATTGCGCCGGCTCCACGCCCTGCGGCACGGATTGGCAGCACACCGGCAAGGGAGGGTCCATGCGAAGCACTCGGATCAAACCACCGCTTGCGGCCAATGACCGCGCGATTCTGTCATATTTGTCGAAGATTGCAATCTAACTACCTGCCGTCGCAGTAATTTTCCATTAAGATTGCATCAGCAAGCCGCACCCACTAGAGTCCGCTCGTGAGCCACGATCACCACCCCAGCGCCACTGCCGCCATGCACGACCATGGGCACCACAGCGCCCACGAGCACACCCACGAGCACACCCACGATCACACGCCTGCTCATCATCACGCCCACGGGCATGGACACGGGCATCACCATGGACATGGCCACCACGACCACCCTGGACACGGGCATGGACTTGGCGTCGCCTTCTGGTTGATCGGCGGCTTCATGGTGGTCGAGACGATCGGTGGCTTCTGGTCAGGATCGCTGACGCTGCTCGCGGATGCCGGCCACATGTTCGTCGACGCGCTCGCGCTGGCACTCGCCTATTTCGCGAATCGGCTCTCGAAGCGCCCCGCCTCGGCCACGCGCTCCTTCGGTCACAGCCGCCTGCAAGTGCTCGCCGCCTTCGTGAACTCCCTCCTGCTGCTCGGCATTGTGGCGGCGATTCTGTTTGAGGCCGGTCAGCGCTTGCTGACGCCGCAGGCGATGACACACCCCCCGGTCGCGCTCGCTGTCGCCATCGCCGGCATCGGCGTCAATCTGCTAGCGGCCTGGTTGTTGCACGGCAATCATCACGACCTCAACGTCCGCGCGGCTTATCTGCATGTACTCAGCGATCTGTTGGGCGCCGGGGCTGCGGCATTGGCGGCGGTGATCGCGATGACCACAGACTGGATACGGGCGGACGCCTGGCTTTCGTTGGTCGTCACCGCCCTGATCGCACGGGGCGCATGGCAGTTGCTGCGTCATTCGGCACACGTCTTGCAGGAAGGCACGCCCGAAGGGTTCGACGCCGACGAGCTCAAGCATCATCTGACCACGAGCGTCCCCGGCGTGACCGACATTCATCACGTTCATGCCTGGTCGTTGACGCCAAGCGAAACGCTACTCACGCTGCATGGTCGTCTGAACGCTGACGCAGACCACGGCACCACGCTCGCGGCCATCAAGAAAGTCCTTACGGACCAATACGGCATCTCACATTCGACGATTCAGCTGGAATCCGCCGGATGCGCGGATGGCCAAGACCACTGCTCCGCCCATCAATCGGTCGACAAAGCCGCACACGCCGCCTCGTAGAGCGTATCGAGCTCCACGCGCAAGCTGTCCTGCCACTGCGCCAGTTGCTCGGGATCAAGCCGCTTCGGCACCACCTGCGGCCGCCCGACATTGACCACAATGCGCGCGAACGGCCACGGCAGCAGGAACCGATCCCATGCCGTGAAACGCCAACCCCGACTCGCGGCGAAGGAGATCGGCAGGATCGGCCTCCCCGACAGCTGGGATACCAAAATGGCGCCGGGCTTGAATTGCTGGCGGGGCCCCGAAGGGCCGTCCGGGGTGATGGAGGGCGAAATGCCCTCCTTGAGGGCCAGATAGTAGTCCCGGAGCGCTCGCGCACCGGTGTTGTTGGATGATCCGCGGATCACACGGGCGCCGACCAGACGAGCCGCCATGGCAGGCAGCTCACCATCGACCGACGGACTGATCAAGAACCCGAGCGCGAGTCCACGCACCCGCTGCTGCAACAGATACTGCACGCTGAAAAGCTGTTGCCCGTGCCAGTAGACCGGAATGATCGCACCGTCCGCGAGCGCCTCGGCGGCATTTTCGTCACCGATCACCCGAACGACACGACAGGTACGCCACCAAAAGCGCACCAACAACATCGCGACCGGCAGACCCAGTCGATAAAGCAATCGCCTTAGCGCGGTGAGTCGTCGGCCCGAGCGCGTCTCCTGCGTCGGACCTGGCGTCGGATCCGGTGTCGCATCAACCATCCTGATCTCCCTCGAGCGATACCGCCCCATCCGATGACGCCGGGAGTCCGATCATCGCCGCGGGCAGCGAATGCCTGATCGCCTCCAATACACCCACCACCGGGCCATCCCTTCGTGCAACGCACGCCACATGTCGATCCGACAGTTCGATGGCCCGCAGATGAAAATACTCACCGTCCACCGAGGCGCGATCGCCCTCAAGACGCACCTTGGACACCGCTGCTAGACCAAGCCCAGCGGCCTTGAGCACGGCTTCGATCGCGACCCAGGCCCCCGACGGTTGCCAGCGCTCGCGCTGCAAGCGCTCGCACTCGGCGGCACCGAGTACAAAGGCGATGTCCTCCCAGCGGGCCGCCATACGATCCTCGAGGTCGATGCCTACCGGCGACTCAAGATCAACGAGACACGCCACGAGTCCCGCGGCGTGCGAGATACTGAACTCCGGTCCGCCCGCGAGCATCGGCTTTCCCGATGCCGGAAACTGCAGCTGGCGCCCGTCGAAAGCTCGCCCGAGCTGCGCACAGCCGCGAGCGAGCAGCGCGACACCGAGCAAGGTGGCATTGCGATCGACGGCTTCGCGCTTTCGCGCCACGGCGTCACGTCGCGCTGCGGGCAACAGCGGCAACACCCGCGCATCCAGTTCCGGACAAGGGTGCCGCGGGATGTCCGTGTAATGTAAACTCAGCAGTTGCATACTCGTTTTCGGACGCCCCCGACACGCATGTCGCGACCCACCGACCAGCATACCGCGAGCGACGCCCGGCCGCCCCTGGCAGACGACCAGTTTGACGTGGGGTCCACCGAAGACTCCCTCGAGCGCCTGTCGGCTGCCGTCGCCGCGCACGGCGATCTGTTCCGCATTCATGCGCCCGGTCGCGGATCCGACACGTGGTTCGTCAACAATCCCGCGGACATCAAACGCATCCTCGTCACCAACCACCGCAACTACACCAAGGGCGTTGGGCTCGATCGGGTCAAGATACTGCTCGGCAACGGCATCATGACGAGCGAGGGCGACCTATGGCGCAGCCAGCGGCGCATGATCCAGCCCTTCTTCCATCGTCGCGTGGTGGAGAAATTCGCGACCCTGATCGATGACAGCGTCGCCGAGCGTCTAGAGCACTGGGCGCAGGCCGCGCACACCGGGCAGCCGATCGACATCACCGAGGAAATGAGCCAATTGACGCTGGATATCGTGCTCCGCTCGATCTTCGGCAGCGATCTGGAATGGCTGGCGGGCCGTATGGGCAGCAACCCATTCGCGATCGTCTCGGACCATTCGGCGCGCGATCTGCAATTCGCCTACAAGTTCCGATCCCTGTGTCGACTGGTGGGCGAGTTGGTCGAGAAGCGCCGCGCCGGCCGCGAAGAGCATTTCGACTTTTTGGGCATGTTGATGCATGCCACCGACCGCGACAGTGGCGCACCCATGGCCCCACGCCTGCTGGTCGACGAGGCGATGACTCTGGTGGTTGCCGGTCACGAGACCACGGCGAGCGCACTCAACTGGACCTGGTATCTACTGGCAACGCACCCGGCCTGCTACGAGCGTCTGATCGCCGAAGTGGACGCCATGCCGAGTCAGACCACGCTCACCTTCCAGGACAGCGAGGCCCTGCGCTACACCCAGGCGGTTCTGCGGGAATCGATGCGGCTTTATCCTCCGGGCTGGATCCTGAGTCGGCGAACGATCGCCGAGGACACCCTGTCCGGCTTCAACATTCCGGCCAACACCGACGTGATGCTGAGTCCGTACCTCATCCAACGCCATCCACGCTTTTGGCCCGATCCCGACGTCTTCCGACCGGAGCGCTTCCTCGACACCGCGTCGGACCCTTCGGATCAGTGGATCTATATTCCCTTCGCCGCCGGACCGCGTCACTGTGTGGGCGAGAATCTGGCGATGTATGAGATGACCGTGCACATTGCGCGAGTGGCGCGACGCTGGCGCTTCGAATACCTCGACGACGGCCCTCTGGACATCGAGGCGGCCATCAATCTGCGCACCCGCCGTGGGCTGCGCATGCGCCTGACGCCACGCCAGTGAGAACTTCGAAACCGCTCGCCGAAAAAGCGCGCCTAGGACACGCATCATGCCCCATGAGACTCTGATCGACCTTCTTGAAGCCAATCGCACGGTCGCTCGTGCGATTCACTTCCATGAAGGCGAGCACGACGAACGTATCGTGAGCTATGGAGAACTCTACGAGCGCGCGCTCGGTCTCCTCGGACATCTCGAGACACTCGGCGCCCGACGTGGCGACAAGATGATCCTGTTCCTGAACGACAACCCGCGCTTCATCGAGGGTTTCTGGGGTGCGCTCGCGGGTGGCATCGTACCGGTGCCGCTCGCGGTGGGCATTGCCGATGAGCACCGACACAAACTGCTGCGAATCGCCCGAAAACTGGGCGATCCCCTGCTCTACACGGACCGCAAGAATCTCGATCGCCTCGCGGAGTTCGCAACCCGCGTCGGCGAAACAGCCACCTTCGAGAAGCTGAAGCGACGCGCTTGTCTGATCGACGAACTCGGCGACCTGCGCGCGTCAGGCCACCTCCAAAGGCCCGCCGCCAGCGACACCGCATTCATCCAGTTCTCGTCGGGCTCGACCAGCGACCCTAAAGGCATTGTACTGACCCACGCCAACGTGATGGCGAACATGGCGGGAGCCACCGCCGCGGCCGGATTCAACGAGAACGACGTGTCGTTGAGCTGGATGCCACTGACGCACGACATGGGCCTGATCGGCAAGCATCTGTTCATGTTCGGCAATCGGATCGAGAACCACTTGATGCCGACGGAGCTTTTCATCCGTCGCCCACTGCTTTGGCTGCAACTGGCCAGTCGCCTGCGGGCGTCCATCTTGAGCTCACCCAATTTCGGGTATCGGCACTTTCTCAAGGTGCTCGGCGAACGCACCCTCGAGTCGGTCGATCTCAGCGCGGTGCGCCTGATTTTCAACGGTGCTGAGCCGATCTCACCGGAGCTATGCGACGAGTTCATGTCGAAGATGGCCCCCTACGGCATGAAGCGCACGGCCATGTTTCCCGTCTACGGTCTCGCGGAAGCCTCGCTCGCCGTCACTTTCCCGCCGCTCGGTCAGGCGTACAGCAGCGTGCGCTTCGATCGCCATCGCCTGATGCTGGGCGCCCCCGCGGGCTTTGCATCCGCCGAAAGCCGCGACGCCTTGGTACTCATGAATGTCGGTCGACCGATTCCGGGCACGGAAGTCAGAATCACTGCAGACGACCGCTCGGCGTTGGCCGATGGCTCGGTCGGACATCTGCTGATTCGCGGCGGCAACGTCACCGCCGGTTACTACGAGGCACCCGAGATCAACGCCAATACCATCACGCCCGATGGTTGGCTGGATACCGGCGATCTCGGCGTGATGATCGGCGGAAGTCTCTACGTCACCGGCCGCGCCAAGGAGATCATCTTCGTCAACGGCCAGAACTACTACCCGCACGATCTGGAAGCCATCGCCCAGACCGCACCGGGGCTCGAGCTCGGCAAGGTCGTGGCCGCGGGCTGTCGCTCGATCGGCGCAGAAGCGGACGCACTGACGATCTTCGTCCTGCATCGTGGCACCCTCGAGGAATTCCTACCGATCGCCGCAGCCGTCACTCGCCTCCTCAACGAGCAGGCTGGCCTCGAGGTGGCGCACGTCGTTCCCGTCAAACGCATCCCGAAGACCACCAGCGGCAAGATCCAGAGAGTGGCCCTCGAGACCGCGTTCGTCGATGGAGAATTTGCGACGGAAATGGCGGCCCTGGAGCGCCTACGCAGCAATTCGCCCACGACGCCGAGCGCCCAGAGTAGCGTTGAAGCACGTATCCAGGCGATTTGCGACGCGGCGCTACCCGGCAAGCAATTAGGACTTGAGGACAACCTCTTCGAAATCGGCGCAAGCTCGCTGACGCTCATTCAGATCCACGAACAGATCGACCAGGAATATCCGGGGCTCATCGATCTGACGGAACTGTTTGATTATCCGACGGTCGCCTCCTTGGCGCGGCACCTCGACCAGAAGATCGGCGCGTCGCCGAACTGATACGTGCCGCCTCCCGACGTCATCTCGGCTGATCCACCGACGACACGGCGAGGCCTTGGCGACTACGACATCTCGCGGCTTGGCGCCGCGAGAGCGCCATTCTGGTGGATCCTCATTGTCAGTCTGGCGTGCCTCGTGGTGTTCGCCACCCTGCCCGGGCGACCCCTCATTCTGCACACGCTGCAAAAACTCGCCCATCCCTGTGTCTTCGGTGTCATCGCACTGAGTGCCCTGGTGCTCCAGCAGCAGCGCTCCGACGGTGGGGTTGGCCGGCACTATCTGGTCGCGCTGGGTTGTGCGGTCGGCCTCGGCGCGCTCACCGAGGCCCTCCAGATCCTGACGCATCGTGATCCTACCTGGCGCGATGTACTGCTCGATACGCGTGGCGCGCTACTGGCGCTTGCGATCGCTGCCTGCTTCGACCGACGCACGCGGCCGGTGCCCGATCGCCGGCGGCGCGCACTGTTCGTCTCGACCGCCGCGGTGTTGCTGCTCATCACACTCACCCCACTGGCCGTGACGCTCACCGCCTACGCCAATCGGAGCATTCGATTCCCCGTGCTGTTCGCCGCAGATCGGTGGATCGATCTGCTGCTCGTGTCAACGGCAGGCGCACCCGCGATGCGTGGACCATTGCCTGCGGCCTTCGCGCATCATCCCGGTGAACTCGCGCTTCATGTGCCGCTCTACGTGCGCCCGACCGGAGCCGTTTCGCTGGATGAGCCTCGCGCCAACTGGCACGGCTTTCGCGAACTGCGGATCGAGATTACGAATCCAGCACCGGTGCCGCTGGAACTGGCGCTTCGCATCGACGACCGTCGACACCTGCTCACCGACCGCGACCGTTTCATCCGCCCCCTCACGGTGGAACCCGGCCGCGCCACGATCACGATCGATTTGGCAGACATCATCCACGGGCCTGCCGAGCGCACCCTCGACATTGGCGACATCACCAACGTCTCGCTGACCCACACCGGTGCCGATGCCGGTGAGGAATTCTGGCTCAACACGGTGACGCTACACTGAGGGCCACACCCCCGAGAGCACACCCCCGAGAGCACACCCCCGGAGGACACGCCGGAGCACGGTGGCCGGGAACCGGCCAAGGGGGGCAAAAGACCGAACCGGGCTCAGCACGCCGTGCGCCAGCGCCGGCAGCAGCCTGACGGAGGGTCAACAAACGCACGCCAAATGATTGATAGATAGCGTTATTTGTCACTATCTGGGACACAGCCGACCTTACCTGAGGTCAGTGTGGTGCCGGTGGAGGGAATCGAACCCCCGACCTCTCGCTTACGAAGCGACTGCTCTACCAGCTGAGCTACACCGGCACGAATGGCCGCGAAGTATACGGAAACATCCACCCGAGCGGCAATGCAATTGCAGCGGCGTCAGCAGGATCGTGAGACGTCGCGCAAGGCGCGGGGCAAGGCGAACACCACATGCTCGAGCCGGCCGGCGAGCTCCTCGGCAGGCTCCGCACCCCAGACCCGCAGCTGATCCACTACCGCGGTCACCAACACTTCCGGCGCCGAGGCGCCCGCCGTGACGCCCACCGCCCCTGCCGATGCGAACCACTCACGGCGCAGATCGGCCGGACCATCCACGAGATAACCGGCGATGCCACTTTTTTCGGCGATCTCCCGCAGGCGGTTCGAGTTCGAACTGGTCTGCGAACCGACGACGATCAGCACATCGCACTGCGCGACGAGCGCCTTGACCGCATCCTGCCGGTTTTGTGTCGCATAGCAGATGTCCTCCTTGCGAGGCGACACCAGCTCCGGAAAACGTTGCTGCAAACCTTCGACGACCTTCGCGGTGTCATCGACCGAGAGCGTCGTCTGGGTCACGAACGCCAGTCGCGAAGGATCGCGCACCGCGAGACTCGCGACGTCGGCGACGGTCTCGACCAGATAAATGCGCCCACCCAGTGACTCGTCGAATCGGCCCATCGTCCCCTCGACCTCGGGGTGCCCGGCATGCCCGATCAGGATGACCTCGCGAGCATCACGCGCATAACGCGTGACCTCCATATGGACCTTGGTCACCAGCGGACAGGTGGCATCGAACACCTGGAAGCCCCGACGGCTCGCTTCCTCCTCCACCGCACGCGACACACCGTGCGCGCTGAATATCAGCACCGCACCGGCCGGCACCTGCTCGAGTTCCTCGACAAAGACCGCACCGAGCGCTCTCAGGCGCTCCACCACATGACGGTTGTGCACCACCTCGTGGCGCACATACACCGGGGCGCCAAAGAGCTGTATCGCCCGCTCGACGATGTCGATCGCACGATCGACACCCGCGCAAAACCCGCGTGGATTCGCGAGATAGAGCTTCACGCGTCACCAGCGCCGGTGGCTGGCTTCTTGCGCGCCTCGATGATCGCATCCAGCACCATGCACAGCGCACCCAGCGTGATCGCGCTGTCGGCCACATTGAAGGCCGGGAAATACCAGGACGTCTCCCAGTGGACATGGATGAAATCGACGACATAGCCGCGCATGACCCGATCGATGACATTGCCAAGCGCACCGCCCAGGATCAATGCCAATCCGATGTTGAGGAGCGACGGGCCTGCCGTCGGCGATCGCAGCAACGCGATCAGAATGCCGCCACTGACCAAGAGCGCGAGACCCACGAACAGATAGAACTGCCAACCGCCCGCGTCACTCAGAAAACTGAATGCGGCGCCGAGATTATGCAAACGGGTGATCTCGAGTACCGGCAACCAGTCGTGCCGCTCGAACAACTGCAGCCGCGTCACGATGAGCCACTTGCTGAACTGATCAGCGGCGATCACCAAGAGGGCCAGCACGATCCAGCGTAGCGCGCCGAGCCGTGGCCGCACGACGGTGCTCAAGCGAACCTCCGAATCTCACCGGGCCCTTCGACGTTGGTGACACAACGACGGCAGGCTTCGGGATGACGCGGATCCGCGCCCACATCGGCACGGCGGTGCCAGCAGCGCACGCACTTGGCACCCGTGGCCGGGGTCGCGCGCAGATAGACGCCTTCACCGACCGATGGCGCCGGCTCCGCCTCGGGCGGCACCGGACCACCGATGTGCAAGGTTGCCTCGGAGGTCAGCAAGGCAAAACGCAGCTCCTCGCCGAGGCCCTCGAGACGTGCGGCCCGGGCGGTATCCACCCACACCTCGACCGCAGCATCCAGCGGCCCACCGATGTGGCCCGCCGTCCGCAAGGACTCAAGGGCATGACTGACATCGCCCTTCAAGGCGATCACAGCCTCCCAGTCGATGCAGGTCTCGCCACCGACTGCCGGCAGCGGATGCCATTGACTCAGAAATACCGACTCCGGACGACCCTCGAGCGATGGCATGGATGCCCAGATCTCCTCGGCCGTCATGCTGAGGATGGGTGCCAGCCAGCGGACCATCGCTTCCGCGATATGCCAAAGCGCCGTTTGTGCTGAACGCCTCGCAGGACTCTCCTTCGGCGTGGTGTACAGCCGATCCTTGAGGACATCGAGGTAGAACGCCCCGAGATCGACCACGCAAAAATTATGGATCTTCTGATAGATCTGGTGGAACTCGTAGGCGCGATAGCAGGCGATGATCTCGCTCTGGAGAGTCGCCGCACGCGCGAGCGCCCAGCGATCGAGCTCGATCATCTCCGAGGGCGCCACCGCCATCGACGCAGGCGCGAAGCCCGCGAGATTGCCGAGCAAATAACGAACCGTGTTGCGCATGCGCCGGTAGGAATCCGCCGTCCGTTTCAGGATCTCATCGGAGACGGCGATTTCATTGGCGTAGTCGGTCGCCGCCACCCAAAGTCGCAGCACGTCCGCACCCAGCGAGGAAATCACCTTCTGCGGTACGACCGTGTTGCCGAGCGACTTCGACATCTTCCGGCCCTTCTCGTCGACCGTGAAGCCGTGCGTCAGAACACCGCGATAGGGCGCGTGCTCATGCATGGCCACGGACGTCAACAACGACGAATGGAACCAGCCGCGGTGTTGATCGGAGCCTTCGAGATAGAGATCGGCAGGCGCCGTGATCTCGGGCCGCAAGATCGACACGCACCAATGCATCATCCCAGAATCCACCCAGACGTCCATCACGTCGGCGGACTTCTCGTACTGGGCAGCCTCGTCGCCCAGCAACTCTTCGGTCTTGAGATCGAACCAGGCATCGATGCCGTCGACCTCAACGCGTTGCGCCACCGCTTCGATCAGCGCTTCGGTACGCGGATGCAGTTCGCCCGTCTCACGATGCAGGAAGAACGGGATCGGCACACCCCAGGTGCGCTGCCTCGAGATGCACCAGTCGGGACGGTTCTCGATCATGCTGAAGATGCGCTGCTCGCCCCAACTCGGCGTCCAGGTGACGCGCCCGATCTCAGCGAGAGCCTGCCGACGCAGGTCCTTGCGATCCATGCTGACGAACCACTGTGGCGTCGCCCGGAAGATCAGCGGCGTCTTGTGCCGCCAGCAGTGCGGATAGCTGTGCTGATACGCCACGTGTGCGAGCAGTCGCTGCTGCGACTTCAGCAACTCGATCACCGCCTCATTCGCCGCAAAGACCTGTAGTCCGGCAAATACCGGCGTGCTCGCGAGAAAACGTCCGTCGGCCCCCACCGGATTGTCGACCGGCAATCCATACCGATTGCCGACGATAAAATCATCAAGACCATGTCCGGGGGCGGTATGAACGGCGCCGGAGCCCGCATCAAGCGTCACATGGTCACCCAAGATCACCGGCACCGCACGCTCGTAGAACGGATGGTTGAGTGTCAGACGCTCAAGCGCAGCCCCCTTGATTCTCGCGATCTCCCGCATCCCTTCGAGGCCGGCACGGGCGCAGACCGAGTTGACCAGATCCGCCGCGATCAGCAAGGTCTCGAGCCCCTGTGGGCCCTCG
>Ga0164297_10004604_pt1 | contig 12229 bp, 9 predicted proteins | sample GEODES058metaG_FD_113539 | JGI IMG/M metagenome (GOLD analysis project Ga0164297, IMG submission 113539) | Dystrophic lake water microbial communities from Trout Bog Lake, Wisconsin, USA - GEODES058 metaG | ecosystem: Environmental > Aquatic > Freshwater > Lake | place: USA: Trout Bog Lake... | reverse complement strand
GCCATAAAAAGCTTCTTTTAAAGTTCAACTACCTCAAACGCCCAAAATTTTGTGAATCCTTGTGGAGGCTGTTGTGTACTCTGTAGGGACAGTTTTACCGTCCATTAGTTTTGAGGCGATGGAGTATGCTGCAAGGGTCGCTTCATGAAAGCCACACAGTATTAATTTTCTCTTACCCGCATAGGTATTGATATCTCCTACTGCGTAAATACCTTGAGCACTTGTTTCAAAATTTTCAGTGTTAACTTTTAGGTTTTTTTTCTCCATCTCTATACCCCAATCTGATATCGGACCGAGTTTAGGAGAGAGTCCGAGGCTTTCAATTAAATAATCACACCTCAGATTTTGATCCTCGCCCTGGGAATCTGTGATAACCAGGTGAGTTATCTGCTGCTCATCATCAGACAGTTTGAGTCCGGTTATCTGTCCTACTTTAAATTGAATTGAGTTACTTTGAAGAGATGATTCCAACTGCGATTTGAGTGAGTCATCTATTTCAAGTTGCTCTCGTCTGTAAACCAAGCAGATTGAGCCATGATTAGGGGTTTTCTGTGGTGACGCTTGTTGCTCGAGTAGTTGTTTAGCTCTAAAGGCGGCCCGAACTGCGGACTCATTACCCCCGTAAATGATTATGTGATCAGCCTCTTCCAAGGCCACATCTGGGAACTCATTAAAAATCTGAGTCTTTTGTTTGACGCTGGAGTTGGGGGGAATTTGATCAATAGATGATCTAAATGATGATCTGAAGGGGTTGAGATCGCTTAAGGGTAACTGTTTGTGAACAAATGCACCAACCCCGCCTGCAATCACTACATATTTTGTTTCAAATATTAACCCACTCTGCGTTGTTGCTTCATATCCGCTGGGTATAGCCTTCAGGCTTTGCACCCACTGGTTTAAGTGAAAGTTGGGTTTTAATGGCTCAATTTGCTTGAGCAGTTGGTTAACCAGTTCTTGGCCTGTTATTTGGGGCGTTGCTGGTATGTCGTATATCAGCTTATCAGGGTATAGAGCGCTGCATTGCCCGCCGATCATGGACAGACAGTCAACGATATGAGCACTGATACCAAGAAGTCCAAGCTGAAAGACTTGAAAAAGTCCAACGGGGCCTGCCCCAATGATCAATACATCTGTTTGAATGGTCTTTTCTATTTTTGGGTTTGAAATAGACACAGATTTGTGGCAGAGTAACTTAAGGCTTTTAAGTTAATTTAAATTTAGTAAAAAATCAGCGAACCAACTCACTGAGCTTTCCTTCTTTGTCCTTCCAGTCGTCAGCATCGGGCAGCGGCGCCTTGCGTTTTGTGATGCTAGGCCAACCGATTCTTGATAGCTCAGCATTCAAAGCAGTCATATGCTCTTGATCGCTTGGAACGTCTTCTTCTGCGTAAATTGCGTTGACTGGGCACTCTGGAATACATACAGCGCAGTCGATGCATTCATCAGGATCAATGGTGAGAAAGTTTGGCCCTTCCCTGAAGCAGTCAACGGGACATACATCGACACAATCGGTATATTTACAGCGGATACAAGATTCAGTTACTACGTGGGTCATGACAGTTAGAGATAAATGATCTGAAATAAATTAATCAATCAATGCAGTGAGCGAAACTATGATCAAGGAAGTCAATTAATTTTTTGTTGAGTTAGTATTTTAGTTCAAAACCTTGACTCTGGCATTAGAGGCTTGGTTAAGTTGGTTTTTAAGCATCTGTGCGGGCAAATGCGGGCTTAGGGTTGATGACATCGCCCTGATAAAAGCCTTTAAAGTGCTTTAGCAAGCGCTTACCATGTTCAATGTCTTGATCGGCTCTAAGCTCTGCGCTGGTGAAACCTGTTCTGGCCATTTGAATCAATTGATCAATTAAAACCTCTCCGGTTGCGCAGATATCACCCTTAAAGCCCCTTCTTTTACGAAGCATTACTGCTTGGCTAAATGCGCGGCCATCGGTAAACTTGGGGAAATAAAGACGGACGCTGTTAACCCCCTCAAGAGCGAGCTCAAGAGGATCCGCATCGTTGCTGAGTTCAACCACTCCAGCTTTAAGAGGGGCTGGTGCTGAAGCGTTTAAGTGGTAAAGGTTAAGTTCCATAAAAAATATTCAGTAAGGTACTTGTAATTGCTAGTTTGAAGCAAAAGGTTAGTTTGTACAAATTAAGTAGTCGATTAGCTTGTCATTGCATCAGCCGGAGCTCGACTGAGCCGAGCGGCATTGGCAACCCCTTTGAATGATTCAAATCCAACTCTTTTTAGTGTGTCTATGAAGGGTTCAAGCTCTAAACGGTTTTGAGTGTAAAAGGTTAAAACTTCCTCGATTACCCCGACCACCTCATGAGCGGAGAAAGAGGGGCCAACCACTCGCCCAGGGGTTGACACACCGCCTAAGTTGCTGCCGTCTGAGCCCCCAAGAGTGATCTGATACCACTCTTGACCATCCTTGTCCACGCCCAAGATACCGATGTGTCCACTGTGGTGGTGACCGCATGAGTTGATACATCCACTGATGTGCAAGTCAACTGGGCCAATATCAAGCACTTCATCTAAATCCTTGAATCTCTCGGTGATTGACTCAGCGACTGGAATAGAGCGAGCGTTTGCAAGCGCGCAGTAGTCTCCTCCAGGGCAAGCGATCATGTCGGTCAAGAGCCCAATGTTGGGGTCCGCCAAGCCAGCCTCTTTTGCGGCGAGCCACAGGGAGTGAAGATCTTTTTTGTGAACCCACGGGAGCACTAAATTTTGTGCGTGGGTGACCCTAACCTCTGAGCAAGAAAACTTCTCACAAAGATCCGCAGCTAGCTCAAGTTGCTCAGCGGTTGCGTCCCCTGGAGCTTGACCCCGTCTTTTAAAGGAAAGCGTAACTATTCTGTAGTCATCCAATTTGTGGGCGCTGACGTTTTGTTTGAGCCACCTTGTGAAGCCATTTGCGAGTTCGCCAGCTAAAGCAGGTTGTTCAATTGATGTTAATGAGGAAATTACCCCTTGATTGCTCCTAACTCTCTCAGGAACTTCAAACAATGCAGAGACTCGAGCCAACTCCTTATCCGTGATGGTGTGCGGCGCATGATCTTCTTTGTGAATTCGCTCAAACTCAGCGTCCACCTCTTGAGCAAACCTTTCACGTTCGGCTTTGATCAAGATTTTGATACGTGCTTTGTAAATGTTGTCACGTCTACCCCAGCGGTTGTAGACCCTAACAACGGCCTCGATGTAGTTTATAACTTCGTTGGCCGCAAGAAACTCTTTCAACACGGGCGCGATCAGAGGTGTGCGGCCCATGCCGCCTCCTACCAATACTTTAAAACCCAAGTTACCATCTTTACCTTTATGCAACTGCAACCCTAAATCGTGCCACGCAGTTGCGGCTCGGTCCTCAGTAGAGCCCGTAACAGCTATTTTGAATTTCCGAGGCAGATACGCAAATTCCGGATGCAGGGTGCTCCATTGGCGAAGAATCTCGGCGTAAGGTCTTGGATCTGCTATTTCATCGGGTGCGATACCCGCACGCTCATCGCTTGTTATATTTCTAATACAGTTACCACTGGTTTGAATACCGTGCATATCCACACTTGCGAGCAAATCCATTACGTCTGCACTTTTATCGAGGGGGATCCAGTTGTACTGGACGTTTTGACGGGTTGTGAAATGTGCCATCCCTTTTACCAACCTGGGGCTAGGGATCGTTGCGGCAGAGCTGGCCGTTCCAATTTTGTCTTGCATTGCCTGAGCATGTTCAAACAATTCTTTTGAGGGTTGATCAAACTCTCTTGCTATTGTTGCAAGTACACGAAGTTGTGCTGAGCTAAGCTCACCATAGGGCACAGCCACACGAAGCATGGGTGCGTAGCGCTGAACGTACCAACCATTTTGAAGGCGCAGGGGCTTAAACTCATCGGAGCTTAATTTGCCTGCATGGTAACGGTTTAATTGATCCCTAAATTGAAGGGCGCGATCACGAATAAATTCTCGATCAAAAGGGGTGTATTGGTACATGTTTGATTTTGGCAGCACCACAAGACTTATCTCGTTGGTGTAAATGTGGCAGTTTCTATGTTTTCAGGATGATTACTATAGCCATTTGCAATGTAAAACCAAAATACTAATTAGTTTTAGCCATATGACTTTAGGAAATATTGGATATTCTAGGTCAATCCCTTATTTTTTTTAACATTTTTGCCAGATTCCTCTCGATTGGACATGGTTCCTTGTGAATTTCACACACAAGGACTTCAGCACATAGGGGGGCCAGAGTAATCCCCTTAGATCCAAGCCCCGTTAAAACGGAGAGCCCACTAGGTAAACTCGTCAGAGGATCCATAAAGTTTTGAACCCAAGGGAGTCTGTTTCTGGTGTTGCATCTGAGCCCTGTCCAATGTAGAAAGTTTGATTCGACCTTGTTAGAGGTCACTATATGATAAGCTTTTGGATACAAGCACTTTAGCTTTTCTAAGTTTTGTGAGTTAAGTTGATTGATGTTTTCACCGGCAGTCTGGCGTAGATTTATAGCTAAAGTTTGATCGATTAATGATTTGTTAGAAGCAATCTTTGGCTGGTCAGTGGATAGCTCATCAATCCACTGTGAATAGTCAGAATTTTGATAGTTTGAAGATTTATCTAAATTGGTCTTCATTTGTGAACTTAACCGTTGGAATGTCGACCCCGCGTACCATGCCCAGAGTTCTCCTGAATTAATTGTCGGCGTATTTGTTATGCTAGTTTTTTTTAAGAATGATTTGCCATTTTCATTTTCATTTTCATTTTGGTATTGGTTGGTGTGTTGATTGGTGTGTTGATGGGTTTTATGCTCAGACTCAACTTTGATCGGTTTACATACAAAACTACCCGCGCCATTGACAGGAAAACTAAAAATATTTTTTGCCTGTTCAGTCGTTAAGATGCCCCACGTGATTTGTCCTCGAGTTAGTTCTAGATTAACTTCTAGATTAATTTCAGAAGGGATAACTGTGGAGTCATTTAGATTCAAGTCTGAGGGAAGTGAAGACCCTTTTGATAAATTGGTTAGTGGCTCTAGCAAATACTGCGCGTTAAAAGAATTGGCAACAATGACGTGTTCCCATAGAGTTTTTTCCGAATGATTTGATGACGGATGGTCAGTAGCGGGTGAGGGTTCTGATTTAATCTCCCACTTTTGAATTAAATCATCAGCAGAGTAGGGGTCTCGTTGATTACTTGGCTCAGTTGACTTTGTTGTTTTATTTAATTTGTGGGCAAGTAATTTTGTGATCCTCTGACCTGCACGAAACTCAATATTGGGGTGTGCAAGCAGAGCATGAACCAAAACACCGCTCTCAACCCATCCGCCTTGGGCGTGCCATATATCGGGGGACCCAAACGAATGACTCGCACTTGAATCCGCTCTTGATTTGTAATCAAAGGTGAGCTCGTACCAATCCTTAGCTTCTTTGGACTGTAAAAGCTCAAAACTCTCTGGGTCAGAATGTTGTTTCTTTAAAGGTCTTGGAACTGGTGCTTCTCTATTTTCACAATCAGGGTCTATTTTCTTGTCTGGATTTATAAAGTAATCCTGATCTGCCCTTACTATATTTGGTCTTGTCTCTAGTACACCGGTGCTTTGCCAACTTGATCCTTCTGAGTCACTCAGAAGTTGCGAAAGCAAACCGCAGGTGACTCTTACACCTGCCCTGCTGAGCTTTGATTGGGGGTTGTCGTCCTTGCTGATTTGAGTACTAAAAATACCGACCGGCACGCCAGATGCAGCACCTGCGGGCTCCTTCAAAAGATCAAAAACAGTGACCATCCAACCTCTTTTTGCCATTGCATAAGCCGCACTCGCACCAGCTAAACCCGCGCCAATAACGGCACATCTTCCTTTGTGGTTTGTTTTCATGCCTAAATTTTTTCCTGAGTAAACTCCCTCCAATCGGTGTCTTTTAGGGGCAAGTCCATTTAATTTAGTGCATCTAAATCCGTGAATTTCTAGGCTTTTCACAACCTCCGCAGCTACGCACCAAGTAGATAAGGTTGCTCCAGCTCGGACTAAGTTTGCAACTCGCCCCAGTGTTTTGTGAGACCACATTTCAGGATTGACCTTTGGACTGTGTCCGTCCAGGAAAACCGAATCTGCATGCAAATCAAGCTCAAGAATAGTTTTATCTATATCTCCAATACACAGCAGCAATGTGATCGCTCCACCTTCAAACGCTAGCCTGTGAAATCCCGGTATCATGCCGCGCCAACTCAGCGACAAATTCGTTGCTAAGTTATGAAGTTTAGGCCAGGGCTTTACACTGCAAATGATGTCTTCGACCGAAACCGGGTATTGCTCGAACGAGACATAAGTAAATCTTTTTGGGCGACCCATTGGGTCTTGACTTAACCAATGATCCCAAGTAGAAAGAAAATTCAGACCGAGCCCGAACCCAGTTTCCAATATGGTCCAGTGCTCTTGGTTATGCCAACTCGGGTTGGTTCTCCAAAGCTTTGCACCTTGGATAAAAACCTCTCTCGACTGTTCAAGCCCCAGGTCTTCTAGTTTAAATGACTCAGCTGTAGTGTCGATATCTGAGGAGTGAGAGGCAAAACTTCTGTAAGTCTCGCCGAATATTTTACTCTTCGGTACCCCGTTAGAAGCCCATTCAACGGGGCTATCCGAATGATCAGGCGCTTGGTGGGGGAACATACCCTTGAGCTGTATCCGCACCTTCGCCGAAAAAGTGCTTCTCCATTTGTCTTGCTAAATACTGCCTTGAGCGAAGGTCAGCCAAGTTGAGTCGGTTTTCATTAACAAGCATCGTTTGCTGTTTGAGCCAAGCCCCCCATGCCTCTTTACTGACCTGTTCCCAAATGCGTTTGCCAAGCTCTCCAGGGTAGGGAGGTAAATCAAGTCCCTCAGCTTCAGTGCCAAGTTTGATGCAGTTAACCATGCGTGCCATAGAGTTTAAATTCCTTCTAATTAAAATACTTTAAAAACGCTCTTGCTTTAAAGTTTCACATGCTAGATGATAATGGGTTTTTGAAAATATCTTAATTTTAGGTTTTTTTATGTCGTCTGATTTATTAAAAAATATATTCAATCCCCGCACGGCCAGTGCAGTTATTGCATGGGTTGGTATTAGTTTGTTGTCGTTTGGGATATACCTCCAAGAGGTTGTGGGCTTGGAGCCTTGCCCTATGTGCATTGTTCAAAGATATGCTTTTATCTTGATCGTTGTTTTTGCTTTACTTGGCTATTTTCTTAATAAAACACGCGCATTTATAGTTTTATCTGTGTTGGTTCAAGTTTTTGCTGTTTTTGGGGCCTTTGTGGCCGCAAGGCAAAGTTGGTTGCAGTGGTTCCCCCCTGAGACAATGAGTTGTGGGCGTGATTTATACGGGATGATAGAAAATTTTCCACTCAAACGAGCCATACCCATGATATTCAAGGGCAGCGGAGACTGCACCGTAGTTGATTGGACTTTTTTGGGGGGATCAATTGCCAATTGGTCTTATCTATGTTTTTTAGCCATCATTACTTTTTCTGCAATTGTGCAAATTAAATCCTATAAGGCAGCAAAGTCAAATGATCCCAACCCATTGGTTTGAGGGATGAAGCTTTAAGGGATGCAGGTTCAATTTTTTTAAAGCTTGTCAATTTCAAAGTAATTCGAGCTGAATTGAACCAGGATTTGCTAGCCAAGCAGCAAACTCATCCGCTAGTTGCTCACTCTCGCTCACGGCTTTTTGCCAGATTTTTATACGAGTAGATGGATCTTTTGCGTATCTGACAAAGTCCTGTCGGTCTGGTAATTTTGAGTTTGGTAATTTTGCAACCCAATTTGGATTTGGTGCCAATACGATGACTCTGTCTAAAAAATGTGTTGATCCGTGTCTCCATTTAAGGGCCTTGTCTAGCCAACCAGGGACAAGAGAGCGCTGGAAATGAGGGTACAAAACAAACCCTGGAGCAACTGAGTTGTAATCCCAGTGCAAATGGTAGTCCGTGATTCCACCGTCCCAATATGCGCCATTTGGAGCACCTGGGATACAGGGTACTGATCGCATTACGAACGGAATTGAACAACTTGCTTGAATGGCTTGAGTTAGATTTGAGGAATTCAACTCAAACTGTGAACTCTGAAATCCGTCCGCTCTCCAATCAAAATTCAAATCTAAGCACTGCTGAGCTATGTTCTCGTCATTATGCTTAGTTGCAGTATGTACGTTCACTCTCTCCCGCGGCACAGAAAATAGTGTTCTCTCAAGCCACATACCCAGTAATTGTCGAGAGGCGATGTTAGATAGGTAGGCTAGCGCGTAGCCAACCGGTGTACTTATATTACCTTCATTGGCAAGGATATATTTACCCTTTGATACAACCACGTTTAGCTTGAAGGTTGGGTGGTTTAGTACGTCTTTGACATGATCTGCAAAAAAGTCATTTAACGTCTCGTTAAATTGGGCGCTCACCACATCAGCTGATGGGCGTCTTTGTCCACTTGGGATGTCGTATTGCTGATGTATGTAATCATGCTCTAAGCGCTTAGAAGCTTGAACTGGATCGAGCATGCAGGCGGCCCCCATACGCCAAGCGCCAATTGAAGCGCCAATTAAATCTATGAAGTGGGGGGCTGTTTCAGCTGCTATTTGAGGGGCTCTAAGCCAGTGGCCAAATATAAATCTGTCCAAAGGCCCAAGAAGCAAGCCTTTTGGGCCTCCTGCAGCACCTGCAATTACTTTGATATCCTCAGGTTTTAGTCCGTTGGTTTTAATGTGCTTGAAGGCAGAGGCACCAGCATAAATTTTAAGGGCTTGAAAAGTCAAACTTTAGACCAATTTCTTAACAAGAACGATACTTTTGCGGTCCCAGTTGTATTTTTTATTTCGTGCTGGGGGAAGCCACTCCGTGTCGACCACAACAAAGCCACGCTTGACAAACCAATGGTGAGTGCGTGTTGTAAGGACAAAGATACTCTCAAGCCCCATTGCTTTAGCCCGTGCTTCAATACGTTTAAGTAGTTTCTCGCCGTCCCCTTGTGACTGGGATTGGGGGGAGACAGTTAACGCGGCCATCTCAGCTGTTTTATTTTCAGTATAAGGGTAGAGCGCCGCGCATCCAAAGATGACGCCGTCATGTTCAATAACTGTGTACTGTCCAATATCTCTCTCGATCTCACTTCTTCCTCGTTTAACCAAGGTACCGTCACGCTCAAAAGGCTCTATGAGTTGTAAAACTCCTCCCACATCTTCGTGTGTTGCTTCTCTTAAGCTCTCAAGTTTCTCGTCAACAACCATGGTACCTATTCCGTCGTGCATGTAGACTTCAAGTAAGAGCGCACCGTCTACTGAGAAGGGCAAAATGTGACTTCTTTCAACACCTGACTTACAAGCTTTGACGCAGTGCTGCAAGTAAAAACCCATGTCTTGAGGGTTCATCGCAGAGGGAAGAGACTCCAATAACTTTTCTGCTGCGTCAAGCGGTAATTCGGTGTCGATTGGATTGTCCTCACCCTCTGGCTCAAATGGTTGTTGAGGAATACCGGGAACTTCAGTTAAAAATATCAGTTTATCTGCTTGCAACGCAGTGGACACAGAGGTCGCTACCTCCTCCATGGATAGATTGAAGGCCTCTCCTGTGGGTGAGAATCCAAAGGGTGATATGAGTACGAGGGACCCCGCCGCCAGAGTCTGTGTAATACCGATAACATCGACTTTGCGGACTAAGCCTGAGTTCATGAAATCAACCCCGTCTAGTATGCCTACTGGGCGTGCAGTAATAAAATTACCCGAGATCACCCTAACAGTCGCTCCAGCCATTGGTGTGTTGGGCAGCCCTTGACTGAAGGCGGCTTCAATCTCATATCTAAGTTGACCCGCTGCTTCTTGTGCACAGTCCAATGCAAAATCATCTGTTATGCGCATTCCGTGTGAGTATTTGGGTTCATGGCCTTTTGCCAGCAACTGTTCATTGACCTGGGGCCTAAAACCGTGAACCAAAACAAGGTTCACCCCCATGCTGTGAATGAGCGCTAGATCTTGGACGATGTTGGGTAATTTACCTGCGGCGATGGCCTCACCTGCGATTGCGACCACGAAGGTTTTTCCTCTGTGCATGTGGATGTAGGGTGCAACTGCACGAAACCAAGGCACAAATGTAAAATTAAATACGGTTGACATGGTCAATTAATGAGGTTTTGTTGCGAAGTAGTTGCGGATGAACGCATGGAGTCTTCTAACTTGAGATAATGCATCACTTCGTTTCGCATATCTGTTGCGAATTGTCCTCCATCTTTAGCCCAATCTTGCAATCTATAACCAACTTGTCCATTGAATTTCCCCAATCTTTGCCGGTCTCGTTGCGCAAAGGGGAAATTATGCAAGCAATCCAGGATCACCAAGTGATTATTGTTTGCGGTGAGACGGGCTCTGGTAAAACCACACAACTCCCCAAAATGGCTCTGGCGCTGGGGCGAGGTGGTGGAGCGCAACTAACAAACGAAAATGATCCCTTAAAAGACTCAAAGTTAGCACCTCGGCGGCGAATCATAGGCCATACCCAGCCCAGGCGGATAGCGGCAACTTCAGTGGCTAAAAGAATTGCCGATGAGCTCAATTCCAGCGTCGGGGAGTTGGTAGGCTACAAAGTGAGGTTTCAAGATAAATTAAGTGCCTCTACCCGAGTCAAACTCATGACAGACGGTATCTTGCTCGCTGAGACTCAGACAGACCCATTATTAAAGGCCTACGATACCATCATCATAGATGAGGCTCATGAGAGAAGTTTAAATATTGATTTTTTGCTTGGTCATTTGAAACAAATACTTCCCAAGCGACCTGATTTAAAAATTATTGTTACCTCCGCAACGATTGATGCGGATCGTTTCGCCAAGCACTTTGCATCCAGCACTGGACCTGCGCCTGTGTTAATGGTCTCTGGTCGAACTTATCCCGTTGAGATGAGATACAGGCCATTTGAGGAGGAGCGAGATTACAGTTGGTTAGATGCTTTGTCAGATGCCGTTGATGAACTTTGGCGTGGAATAACGAAAAAATCTGATTCAGACACTTCCCAGATATCGCTCCCAAAAAGCGGTGAACCCAACCCTAGTAATGAAAACATTTTAAAGACAGCAGAGCACGAAAGCAATGTCAAAAAGACAGAGTTAGGGCAGGAAGAGGTAAATTTAGTGGGGTTACAGGGGCCGCTAGGGTTAGGGGAGAGAGAGGATTTTGAGATTCAAAAATCATCATCTCCCACCACGATCAATATTGCCACACGGCCCACTCAACGCATTCCCACTATGGGGGATATCTTGGTGTTCCTGCCCGGCGAGCGTGAAATCAGAGACGCCATGGGCCACTTGAATGCCCACCTAGCTAATCGGGCTACGACTCGCCACTGTGAGGTTGTTCCATTATTTGCCCGTCTGACACAGGCCGAGCAAGAACGTGTGTTTCATACTGGGGGAGCACCAAGGATTGTGTTGGCTACCAACGTAGCCGAGACTTCTCTAACTGTGCCGGGTATTCGTTATGTAATTGATTTGGGTACAGCCCGCATCAAACGTTATAACTATAGAACCAAAGTCGAACAGCTCTTGATTGAGCCCGTCTCGCAAGCAGCCGCTAATCAACGTGCAGGCAGATGCGGTCGAGTCTCTGAGGGTGTTTGCGTACGCCTGTACAGTGCGGATGACTTTAACGGACGTCCCAGATTTACGGATCCTGAGATATTAAGAAGCTCATTGGCAAGCGTAATCTTGAGACTTAAGTCTTTACGTTTTGGATCCGTAGAGGAGTTTCCTTTTCTTGAGGCTCCAAGACCAAAAGCTATTTCAGATGGGTATCAATTACTCAGCGAGTTAGGTGCCATTGATGAGGATTTAGGTCTGACTAGAGTGGGTGCAGAATTAGCCAAATTACCCCTTGATCCGCGTATAGGCAGGATGATTTTGGAGGCCAGGAGCAAAGGGGCATTGTCTGAGGTGTTGATCGTTGCATCCGCTCTAAGTGTCCAAGATGTAAGAGATCGCCCCCTCGAGCAACAAGGTGCTGCAGACTCAGCGCATGTCAAATTCAGAGATGAGCGAAGCGAGTTCAATGGATACCTAAAAATATGGAATTGGGTAAATGAGCAACGAGGGACCAATGTAGATCCAAGCGGTAGCAAAACCCACAAACTAACCAACCGACAATACGAAAACCTATTAAAACAAAACTTCCTAAGCGTCAGAAGACTCAGGGAGTGGAGAGACGTTTACTCGCAGTTGTTGC
>Ga0164297_10004603_pt1 | contig 12229 bp, 6 predicted proteins | sample GEODES058metaG_FD_113539 | JGI IMG/M metagenome (GOLD analysis project Ga0164297, IMG submission 113539) | Dystrophic lake water microbial communities from Trout Bog Lake, Wisconsin, USA - GEODES058 metaG | ecosystem: Environmental > Aquatic > Freshwater > Lake | place: USA: Trout Bog Lake... | reverse complement strand
CCCTTCCATCCGAATATATATTCTACAAAAAACGATCCTGCCATAAGTTCGGCCAGCCAGCCCGATATGGCAGTTATGACCGGGTTCAGTGCATTGGGTAAAGCATGGTGCCAGATAACTTTGGGTAGTGAAAGGCCTTTGGCATAGGCAGTACGAATGAAGTCCTGAGAAAGTACATCCAGCAATGATCTGCGCATGAGTTGCGTGATAATGGCCAAGGGCCGTATACCCAATGCAAATGCAGGCAACACTAGATTACGAAGCGCCAAGTGCTTGCCGCCTGATAGGTCATATTCCGACAGACTGCCGGTCATGTCCAAACCGGTATAATTATGCAACAAAAAGCCAAATAAATAGGCTATCAGAAGGCCTGCAAAGAAAGATGGCATAGATATGCCGGCCACACTGGCTGTAAGCGCACTTGTATCTATCCAGGTGTTTTTCTTGATCGCAGCAAGTATCCCAAGACCGATTCCAATTATGGTGGCAAACAACATTGCCGTAATTGCCAATAAAAATGTTCCGGGAAGGGCTTCGCCCAGCATTTCATTTACTCCCCTTCGGGTGCGGTATGACCTGCCCAGATAGGGTGGTTTGATGACCAAAGAATAAGATTTGGTGTTAAAGCTTGTCCATTCAGGTATACCGTTCTTGGAATTGCTATGGTACAAGCTCACCGGTGACAGGTCATTCAGATAGAATAGATAGCGGGTAAAGACCGGCTTGTCTAAGTTCAGCTCGTGGCGGGCATTGGCAATTGAGGCTAAATCGGTCCGCTGCCCCATTGTTAGGCGCGCAGGATCGGCAGGTAATGCATTGAATAATAGAAATACCAATGTCACTACGCCCCAAAGAACGATTATGCTATAGCCTATTTTAGATATCAGGAACCGGATCGATGACATCTTTTACCGGTTTGTTTTGCAAGCGTAAAAAGTAACTCAGATCATACAGCTTATTTTATATTCAACTCGCCGTTCTCCAATACAATGTCGTTAGGATAATCCAGACTGCTCCATTTTTTGATCACTACACCATCTTTCAACAACATCAGTCCCGGGTCGGTACGCATAGCTGTTTTGTTGATGGTGCCATCCAGCATCATAATAGGCATGTGCTGAAGACCCCAAATTTCGCGATAAGTTTTGCAGGTTTTCCAACCCATAGAACAAAGCGCATAAAATTTGATCTTCATTGAGTTGCTTTTATCCAAAATATTCTTCAGTCGATCCATATTTTTAAATTCACCCTTCTCCGGATCGCGAACAAACCACAGGAACGTGTAGCCTTTGGCAGTCATGATCTCCTCAGTATGGTCGTCTCCGGAAGAATCGGACAACTGGAAATCATGTGGTATCGCAGGTTGGCCTGTACCCTCCTTAATTAGTTTGGTATTTGATGTTACAAACTTCCAAGAGGGGTCTTTCCATGGTATCTTATCGGACGGGAAGTCTTTTTTTATGCCGTCCTTTTCATAGGTTAAAATGGTCTCATATTCAGGTGGAGTTGCATCGGCAGCCGGTTGCATTTTTTGCCAAATATTGTTGCCTGCCTTGTACGGAAGACAGTCGTATATTGGTAAATGGTGCAGCGTATACCATTGTCCCGCAAGAACCAACACCAATGCAGCGCCAACAATTGAAAAATTAATGATCTCCTTGTCAAATACTGCAAATACCCGATATCGGAATATCCATAAAAATAGTGTTATGACAGACAATGCCACGTCTTTATAAAAGGTCATGGTATTTGAGATCTTGAAACAGTCGCCAAAACAGCCGCATTCCGTTACCTTGCCCGATGTCAGTGCATAGTAGGTGAGGAAAGTATAAAAGAGGTTCATCAGCAACATCAAAGTGATGTAACTGCGGTACCAATTGCCAACAAACATTGCAACTCCGCAGACCACTTCGATAGTGATCATCACCACGGAAAAAGTCAGTGCATGATTTTCGAAAGATGTCCATCCCCAAATTTCAAAAAACTCATTCATTTTATAAGCCAGTCCCAGCGGATCATTCGCTTTTACCAATCCTGAAAAAATAAATGTTGCTCCTAAAACGATCCTAAAAAACCAAATGACGTATTTCATGTAGTCTGCGTAATTTTAGGAGTAAAAATAAAGATTATCACCACAATATTTTTGTAAAGCTTATTTTTAACTAATTATTTTCAGCTATTGTGGCATTAGAAAATTATAAAGCTTTTTTTTGTTGCCGAAAATGTAATTTATTGATTTTTAACAATGCGTCTCTTTACATCTGTCTACTTGTTTCTGCTGGCCTATATAATAGTGGCGCTGGTGTTTTGGGAGGTCAGACTCCAGAAACAAAATGAGGAATTGTACGGCGTTCAGTTGATAAATCTGAGGTCGAACGTGGACAGCGCGACCAGATCAATACAATTCAATACCGACAAGAAAAAACTGGAACACGGTTTTAATGCCCGCACCAGCCAGTACAAAGGAGAAGGCATAACGTTTTTGTTGATAATAATGGTAGGCGCTTTTGTGGTTTACAGATCCATTTTGCATCGGATACGGATGTCGCGCCAGCAAAATAACTTTATGCTTTCTGTGACCCATGAACTAAAGTCGCCAATAGCGGCCATAAAGCTCAATCTGCAGACGCTTGAAAAATACCGGCTTGATGATGAGAAACGGCAATTATTGGCGCAACGCAGCATTAAAGAAGCCGACAGGTTGAACAGCCTCTGTAATAATATCTTATTGGCATCTCAACTGGAAGGAAGGCAATACAAGCCGGCAAAGGAACAATTCGATTTCTCAGAACTGGTAATGCAGACTGTGAGAGACTATAATTCGAGGTATCCCGGTAGATTTTCGGTGACGGTGAAACCCGAATTGGCTGTTTCAGGTGATAGTGTGATGCTGGTAATGGCGTTGTCTAATTTGTTAGAGAATGCAGTAAAATACTCGCCCGCCGATGATCAGATCACTGTTGATCTTTTTCAGAAAGGTCCAAAGGTGGTGCTTCAAGTTGCCGACCATGGGCCCGGTATACCCGATTCAGAAAAGAGGAATGTCTTCAATAAGTTTTACCGGTTAGGAAACGAAGAAAGCCGAAAGACCAAGGGAACCGGATTAGGCCTGTACCTAACCAATAAAATAGCGCTGCAGCACAAGGGCACAATTGTTGTGAAAGACAATGAACCACAGGGCTGTATTTTTGAACTGGAGTTACCGGGTTAGCCGCAGGCTTTTATGGTTTGGTGCCGATGTACTTCCGCCATTTTTCTATTACGCTTTCCATATCGACCGGTATTTCGGAGTTAAATTGTATCCACTCTTTACTTACCGGATGAACAAACCCAAGTTCTTTAGCGTGCAATGCATGACGTGGTAATAATTCAAAACAATTATCTACAAACTGCTTGTATTTTGCATATATGGTGCCTTTTACTATTCTGTCACCCCCATAGGTGGCATCGTTGAACAAAGGATGTCCGATATACTTCATGTGCACACGGATCTGATGTGTACGGCCTGTTTCCAGCCTTAATTCCAGCAGCGTTACATAATTAAATCTTTCCAGCACTTTGTAATGAGTGATCGCCTCCTTGCCGTGCTCGCCGTCCGGAAAGGCATCCATGATCTTTCTGAACCTCAGGTTGCGGCCTATGTGCGCCTCTACGGTGCCTTCGTCATCGTCAAAGTCGCCCCATGCGAGTGCTATGTAGCGCCTGTGCACCGTATGTTTCTTAAACTGTGCAGCAATAAAACTCATAGCTGTTTCGGTCTTGGCTATTACAATTAGCCCCGATGTGTCTTTGTCTATGCGGTGTACAAGTCCTACTCGGGTCAGATTTTCGGTATCTAATTGTTGTTGCTGCATATGATACAGTACACCATTGATCAATGTGCCGGTATAATTACCGCAACCCGGGTGCACAACCATGCCGTGGGGTTTATTGATGATAATGATCGCTTCGTCCTCATAAACGATATTGAGGGGCATAGGTTCTGCAATGATCTGACTCGACTCTGGTCTGCGGGTCTCATATACTATGATCTCATCCTGCGCCTTTATCCGGTAATTGGGTTTTACCTTTTCGTTATTTACTATGATAAAACCTTCCTCTATAGCCTGTTGTATCTTATTTCGCGTAGCACCCTCTATGCGGTTCATCAGGAACTTGTCGATCCGCAATGGTTCCTGACGTTTGTCGGTGGTGAATTGAAGACGGATCACAGGCGCCTCGTCCGTCTCGGTAAGGTCTTCTTCCGGTTCTTCGTCGTCCCAAACGTCTTCAGTATCAACGCTCATAGTCATTTGACAATATTAAAGGAAATTGTAAAAATAAGGTATAAAGTGGTCAAAATATTTTTCTTTCGGGCTTTGATAATATAGATGCTAATTGATTGAATACTTTAGCCAAAATCATTTGCTCACAAGGGTATAGGTTGAAATAGCTTTTTTTAGCTGTTAACCACGACTTGATGGTCTACGCAATCCATAAATAGCAGCAAGAATCCGTTGTCGAAACTACTGCATGTGGTTTCTTGTCTGATCAATACCGTGCTGCTACAAAAAGCTGATCGTTGACACTGATATGATTATGCAATTGCATGTATTTTGGACCTGCAACATTTGAATCCGTAAAAAGTACATTATAAAACCATTACTGTTAATTCAATAAAATCATAGGCACTTAATTTTTTTATTATTTGCACTGCTGTTACCTTTGCAAATATTTTTAAAAAATAGCATATTGGAAATAAAACCATACTTAAGGCTCAGTGGTCTTGAACCACTGATCGTGAGGCCTGAGACCAATTTCGTAAACATTGGTGAACGAACAAATGTTACGGGTTCCAGGAAATTTGCCAGACTGATCAAGGAAAATAAGTATGAGGAAGCATTGTCTGTGGCCCGGCAACAAGTAGAGAGTGGTGCGCAGGTGCTGGATGTGAATATGGACGATGCGCTGCTGGATGGCGTACAGGCCATGACCACGTTCATCAATCTTTTACAAGCTGAACCTGACATTGCCAAGATCCCCATTATGCTTGACTCGTCTAAATTCGAGATCATTTTAGCAGGGCTGAAATGTGTGCAGGGCAAGTGCATTGTAAATTCTATTTCATTAAAAGAAGGCGAAGCCAAGTTTGTAGAGCAGGCCTACATCTGCCACAGTTTTGGCGCTGCTGTAGTGGTCATGGCATTTGATGAAAATGGTCAGGCCGATACGTTGGACAAGCGAGTGGCATTTTGCGAGCGTGCTTATAGGATATTGACAGAAAAAGTAGGTTTTCAGCCACAGGACATCATATTCGACCCCAATATTTTTGCTATTGCAACCGGAATAGAAGAACATAATAACTACGCTGTAGACTTCATTCGGGCTACTGAGATCATAAAACAGCGGATGCCGTTGGTGCGGGTAAGCGGTGGCGTTAGCAATATTTCTTTTTCGTTCCGGGGTAATGATACCGTTCGCGAAGCTATTCATAGTGTATTCCTTTTTCACGCTATTAAGGCGGGTATGGATATGGGTATTGTGAATGCCGGGCAACTTCAGATCTATGACGAAATAGAGCCAATGCTACGGGAACTATGTGAAGATATAGTATGGAATAAAAGGCCGGATGCAACCGAGCGGCTGGTAGCTTATGCTGACACGATCGTAGCAAAAGATAAACAAGAAAAAAAGACTGACGAATGGCGTAATCTGCCCGTAAAGGAAAGATTGACCCATGCATTAGTGAATGGTATCACCGATCATATTGATGCGGATACCGAAGAAGCGCGCTTGCTGTACTCTAAACCATTAGAGGTGATCGAAGGTCCGCTCATGGATGGAATGAATGTGGTGGGCGACTTGTTTGGAAGCGGTAAAATGTTTCTGCCACAGGTGGTGAAAAGCGCCCGGGTAATGAAAAAAAGTGTAGCATATTTGTTCCCGTTCATAGAAGCTGAAAAAACGAGGAACCTGGCAGCAGGTGGCACCAACAAAGGCGCTGTAAAGATATTGATGGCCACGGTTAAGGGGGATGTACACGATATTGGTAAGAATATTGTAGGTGTAGTACTGGGCTGCAATGGCTATGAGGTAATAGATCTTGGTGTTATGGTACCGGCCGATAGGATACTGGATGCAGCTATAAAAGAAAAAGTGGATATTATTGGGTTAAGTGGTCTGATCACTCCGTCACTGGATGAGATGGTACACGTGGCTAAGGAAATGAAGCGCAGGGGGATGACACAACCTCTGATGATAGGTGGCGCTACCACCAGCCGCATGCATACTGCTGTAAAAATTGCACCACAATACGATAATGGAGTGGTATACGTACTGGACGCCAGCCGAAGTGTAACGGTTGCCGGCAGTTTGCTGAGTGCAGAGCAACGCCCGGAGTTTTTGGATAACATCCGCAGCGAATATGATAAGCTACGTATAGAGTTTGAAAGCAAGCGCGCAGTAAAGAACTATATATCTTTCAAAGAAGCGCAGGCCAATGGTGCAAGGATCAATTGGGACGGGTACCAACCGCCGGTGCCCAATAAGCCCGGCATTCATGTATTTAAAGGCCATGATCTTCGCGAGATAAGGCAATATATAGATTGGGGACCGTTCTTTATTGCTTGGGAGCTAAAAGGCAAATATCCTGAAATATTGAATGATCTAACGGTGGGTAGTGAAGCCACAAAACTATATAATGATGCTAACCGAATGGTCGATATTATGATCAGTGAAAATTGGTTGGTGGCTAATGGGGTAGTGGGTATATGGCAAGCGGAAAAAACTGCACCTGATACCATTGTGGTGAAGGATGTCGCAGGTGAGCCCATCTGCAATCTTGAAATGTTGCGTCAACAGGTGAAAAAGGCAGAAGGGCAGCCGGATCTGTCGTTGGCTGATTTTATTGCTCCGGAAATAAAGGACCATATCGGGGCTTTTGCAGTAAGCATAGATGGTATTGCGCCGCATATTGATCGCTTTACAAAGGATCATGACGATTATAGCAAGATCCTGTTACAGGCATTGGCCGACAGGCTTGCAGAAGCATTCGCCGAGTTGTTGCATAAAAAGGTGCGTACCGATATATGGGGTTATGTGGCTCAGGAGCAGCTTTCATCTGAAGAATTGATCAATGAACAATACCAGGGCATCAGGCCCGCACCCGGTTACCCTGCCTGTCCTGATCATACCGAGAAGAACAAGTTATTCGAGCTGTTGAAAGTGACTGAACACACCGGTATCACCCTTACCGAATCATTGGCCATGTATCCCGCAGCGTCGGTTTGCGGTTGGTACTTCAGTCATCCCGACAGTGTCTATTTTGGAATAGGCAAGATATTGCAGGACCAATTAGAAGACTATGCGTCGAGAAAGAGAATGCCATTAGATGAAATGTCGCGCTGGTTGTCGCCTATTTTGGATTAATGGCGGTTAAGATTGTAATTTGTAAATGTTTTGATGGTGCTTATAAAAATATCCGGCGTTGAACAGTAGTTTTAAGTATCTGCCTTATCATAAAACAGGGTATTTTTCCCGGTTGGTCACTGATTATATATCGGCTCAACAGGCTTTATTGCCGCTTTTTGAGTACAGCACGGACGAAAAAGGAATGGAACGTGCCATACAGGACAGGTCAAAATTTCCGGTAGATCGCGAGTTATTAGTAAGCACGTTAAAACGGCAATACAAAGGACTTCGCAACATTCCAAAGGTGGAAAGCAACATTGAGTCATTGGGTGCGGATACAACCTATACTATTTGTACCGCGCATCAACCCAATTTGCTCACGGGTTATCTCTACTTTATTTATAAAATATTGCATGCCATAAAGCTGGCAGCCGATCTGAATACCCAATATCCGGGAAAGCATTTTGTGCCGGTGTATTACATGGGCAGCGAAGACAATGATCTGGAAGAACTGGGGACATTTAGATTCGCAGGTGAACAATATGTATGGGATGGTGCCGGCCAAAAGGGAGCTGTAGGGCGAATGGCGCCCACAGGTATGCAACAACTGCTTGATGCACTTTATAAAGTATTGGGGCCACCCGGTGAGCATTGCGACAGGCTTAAAGAGTTGTTGCATATTGCCTATCTGCAACATAATACAATTGGCAGTGCTACGCAATATCTGGTGCACGAGCTATTTGGCGAATATGGACTTGTGATCATTGATCCGGACGATGCAGCGCTGAAACAGTCATTTGTTCCGGTAATGGAAAATGAATTGTTGACCCAAAGCGCGCTTGCCACTGTGACAAGGCAAATGGAATATATGGAACAAGCCGGGTACGCTACTCAGGCACACCCCAGGCCTATTAATTTGTTTTACTTGCATGATCAATTGAGAGAGCGCATAACGCTTGACGGCGAAAAGTGGAGCGTTGTTAATACCAATATTATTTGGAGCAAGCCGGATTTGTTGAAGGAACTTCATACCCATCCGGAGCGGTTTAGCCCGAATGTGATATTGCGAGGCCTGTTTCAGGAGACAATTCTGCCCAATGTAGCCTTTATTGGCGGGGGATCGGAAGTTGCCTATTGGTTGCAGTTGATGCCTGTGTTTCGCCAACACCATATTTTTTATCCATTGGTTTTATTGCGTCAATCGGTATTATGGATCAGTGATGCCAACAAATGGCAAATGAGCAAGGCAGGTATGGACTTAGATAGCCTTTTTTTGAAAGAAAATGTGTTGGTACAGCAGTATCTTGATGACCATACTGAAAAACGGTGGGAGTTGGTGAATGAAATGGCTCAGATCAGCCAAGTGCTTGATGCTATTAAATTGAGGGCAGGCAGCATTGATACTACCCTTGCACCTGCAGCGGAAGCAGCGAATAAAAAGATACAAAAACAGTTGTTGGCTATAGAAGCTAAGATGAAACGGGCGGAGAAAAGACAGACAGCGGTGCATTGGAGCCGGCTGCTGCGCGTAAAGGAACAACTGTTTCCCCGGCAAAGCCTGCAAGAACGTACCGAAGCCTTTTTGGAATATTATTTAGAATACGGATCCGGTTTTTTCGATGCTGTCTATGCCGGCATCCGACCGTTACAGCATGAGTTTCTAGTGGTTGAAGCATGAGGTAACAGAGTAGTGATCTGCCTGACATATATCTCAAATAGCACCTGTTGTAGTTTGTTAAACCAGTAGACTGTGCATATCAGTATGACAGCTTCATTCGTGCTACCTTCCCCGGAAATAGTTTGCCGAAGCGTGTGACAGCGCCAGAGAATCCATTTGCTCTCTGAAATAACTCATGCCGTCAGCAGTATAGTTGCAAGGACAATTTGCTTTTAGTGGTAAGTCAGGAAACAGATGATGATAATAGATCTCTTTCGGAATAATGGTGGTCTTCCAGTAAAAAGGCGGCGGATAATACCCATCGGCCCCTTTGCTGTATATCCACAAGGCCGCATTTACGAATGGGTCATGTAAGGGTGGCCTCCAGCCGTCATAGATCACGTTGAGTTTTGTGTGGTATAAAAATCCGATGCCTAAAAAACGCTCTGTGAAATAGTTGCGCGGCAGAGCATCGGCAAATTGTTGGGTATTGCCATATTTGTTCCATGCCCGCATGTATAGATTGTAGTTTGCGCAAAATGGATACAAATAAAAAACAAAGGCAATGATAGGGATCGCACAGCCTGATAAGGTCAATAGTTTCTCTGCTCGAGTGCCCAAACGTACATAGCAGTATATATGCCATAGCAGATACAACGGGGCATAGGCCGTTAACGCCATCCTGAAACTCAGGAACAGGGCGATCCTCAATATATTTTGGCTAAGGTATCCGCCGAAACGCTCGTATGGATCGGCAAGAAAAATAATGCAGTACAAGCAAATGGGAATACCCGATCCAATCAAAAGATAGGCCGCTGATCTGATGTATTTTTGATGTAAAAATGGCATTAGTACGATCGCAGCAAAAAAAGCGCTACACATTGCAGCAGCATAGTTCACCGGTCGGCAATAGATTTGCAGTACAAAAAAATTGCAAAACAGCGCTAAGCCACATAATATGGATGTGATCAACGTTCTTTTCCTGATGTTGGGATGAAAAAAGAATTTTAAAACAAGCAAGCCCATTCATCATAAACGCATAATAATGATTTTTATTTTTTTGAATTACTCACTTGTCATGTGCGTCTATTGCGGCAGTCGTGCGTAAATAGCGGAGCTATTGTACAATGCTGACTTTTTTTGCAGAGTTTACAAGCTGCGCCCTGTTGGTAAAGTTACTTTAAACGTGGTGCCTTTATTCAGTTCACTGATCACCTCGATCTGCCCCTTGTTGGCTTGCACAAAATCAAAACAAAGCAAAAGACCGAGGCCGGTTCCTTTTTCCCCTTCGGTACCATAGGTCGTGTTGTCAGTGATCGGTTTAAAAAGTTTATCCAGTTGCTCCTGTGTCATACCCACACCAGTGTCCGTTACGCTTAGGGTAACTTTTGAGCCGGTTGTATTGGCGGCGACGGTAATAGTGCCATTTTTTTCAGTGAATTTGATGGCGTTTGCCATTAAGTTGCGTATAACAATATCCAAATGTTCCGCATCGCACCATGCAATTGTTCCGGGTGGGACATTGTTAATAAAATTAATGTCTTTGTTTTTCAGATTTTCCTCGAAGAGGGTCAAATTCCGGACTATTATTTCGCAGATATCCACCAACTGAGGATGCGGTTGCACACTGCCGTCCATTGAGTTTTTTGCCCACCGAAGCAGGTTCTCCAGCAGCGTACCTGTTGCTGTCAGTTGTTTCACTAAACCTTCTTTTAGGGTCTTAAATTCATTGATGCTTATACGATCATCATCCAGCATACTGATTACAGTTGCAGAGGTGTTAATCGGCCCTCTCAGATCGTGAGATAATATAGAAAAGGCCTTGTCCTTAAAAAGATTCAGCGTCTTCAGATCATTTGCCTGTCTTAGCACTGCTGCTTTTTCTTTTTCAATTTGCGCGGTCCGTTCATGTACAATTGTCTCCAATCGCGCATTCTCTTGCTTAAGCAATCGTATCCTGAAATGCATGATCACGTAAATACAGCATATAAACCCAATGCAGAACAGTAAATAAGCCCACCATGTTCTGTAGTAGGGTGGCAATACCTCAAAGCTGTATGTTACAGCGTCACTCCAAACACCGTCGGGGCTTTGCGCTCTTAATTTAAAAGTGTAAGAACCCTCATGTATATTGCCAAAGGTAGCGCTGGTGCGGTCTGTTACCGGACTCCAGTCTTTGTCATACCCTTCCAAAATGTATTGATACTTTACCAGATCATGTCTGGAAAGTTCAATGGCAGCAAAGTCGAAAGTAATGTTGTTGTTTTTGTAGGGCAGCACTAAATTTTCAGGCAATGGATAAAAAGGCGTAATGCTGTCAAATGTAATTCCGCCGAATTTTCTGATGAGGCTATCCCGCGTGGCGGGCGACAATAATTCACCCAGAGTAGTGAGTTCTTCGTTGATCATCGCCAATGAGTCTGCGTTGAGATCGGTACTATTTTTTACAGTATTATTATTGCTGGTGCGGTGGTTCAAATTATTTTTCAATACAGTCCAGCAAATTTTTTCGCCGCCAATTTGTATTGCATTGATCAGAACACGGGGCGCCCTTTTATTTTTAATTAATTTGTTGTAGTCAAATTTCACGAGCTTATCAGCAGTACCTGCCCATATAACGCCGGATGTATCAATATACAGCGCATTATTATTCAGATCTTTTAGCGGAAAGCCATTTTTAAAATTGAAGCTTTCAAATACAGGAGTATATTGTATTGCAAGGTCATGGTTAGCGGTGTTGTTATCCGGGGGAAGTAAGTAATTTGGCTCACCGCCGGCATTTTTTGCTATATTATTATCGGTATTTTTTTTGAACCCTTTTAGCATTGCAAATCCTTCGTTGGTGCCAAACCAAATATTTCCGTTTTTGTCTTCGGCTACCGATACAACTACATTGTTCGCGAGCCCATCCACTGTGGTATAGTTGATAAACGAGGTGCCATCGAAGCGACTGATCCCACCACCACCGGTACCCACCCAAATATTTCCCCATTTATCCTGCGCCAGACTTTTAATGCTGTTGGATGCCAGTCCTTGAGTTGTGGTATAAGTGATAAATCTGGGTGCGCCTCCATCTGCAGGATGGGAAATGAATTTGCTCATTCCTCCTCTGAAGGTGCCAAACCACATATTCCCGTCTTTGTCTTTTAATGAGCACCAAACGGCATTGCTACCTAAGCCCTG
>Ga0164297_10004602_pt1 | contig 12230 bp, 15 predicted proteins | sample GEODES058metaG_FD_113539 | JGI IMG/M metagenome (GOLD analysis project Ga0164297, IMG submission 113539) | Dystrophic lake water microbial communities from Trout Bog Lake, Wisconsin, USA - GEODES058 metaG | ecosystem: Environmental > Aquatic > Freshwater > Lake | place: USA: Trout Bog Lake... | reverse complement strand
GCACACCTGCATCAGGAGGTGACTTCTCAGACTGTGCTTGAGCGCCACCAGATGCTGCCCGACCTCGCGACGATGTCTTACGACGGCCTTGCGCCACTGCAGAGGGAGCGGGCGCAACAGGCTCTTCATCAATCGAGGGAAGCCCGTGCGTAGTCACAGGTACAGCGCGACCGCGCGAAGGCCTGCGATGATGGGCGCACACAGACACCAGCAGAAGCAACATCAGCCACAGAACGGGAAACACAAATGCCAAGAAGGCAAAGGTCAGTTGTCACAAGACGTACCCCGCGTGTGCACTCGTCTTCTGTCGACCAATCTGTACCTCTTCCACCACTGCAATTGCGCCAGCTTGTAGCGCCGCAGTCGCTGCAGCTGCCGCTGCAGCTGCGGCAGATTCTGCAGCTGCGGCCGCGCATTTTGCCTCCGCCTGCGCAATTTTCTGGGCAGCATCGGCGGCCCGCGCATCTGCCAGCTGCTCGCGGGCAGTGATGTTGTCATGAATTGCACGCAACGCGCTCTCCGCGATATGCTTGTCTCTCAAAGCGGCGGCAGCGGCAGCAAGCGCTTCGTCTGCGACAGGAACCCGGGTCAGACAAGTGGAAGAAGGGGCGCCGCCTGCGCGTGTCAGTCTGCAACACCCCCCCTACGTACCACGCTCGGTACGCAACGCTCGAGCTGAAGTTTGAGCCGCAGCGGCGTCCGCCTCTGCTGCTGTGCACCTCGCCAAAGTGGCTGCCAGGCCGTTGTTCACTGACTGCGAAGCCTCCTCCTGCGCTGCTTGTGCCGCACGCTGCGCCTGTGTGAACACAAATAAAGCGCACCTGCGGTGTCACGGCCGGCGAGTCGAAGATTTGCCGGCAACTCTGCGTTGGGCGTGTGCGCACCTGGGCAAGCTCACCGCGTAGAACCTCCACCTCAGCGCGTGTCTCGCGCAGCTGGCTTTGAAGCACAGTCACCACGGACGCGTGCTCGGACCGCTCCTGAAGGACTTTGGCTTCCGCAGCGTGGAGGGCGGACTCCCAGTCTGCACGCACTTGCTGTGCGGCACGCAGCTCTTGTAGGAGTAACCCCCGGTCGCGCTCCAAGTGCGCGACGCGCTCCGTCAACTCTTTTGCTTCGACGCGTGACACAGCAGAATGGCCGCCGCCGTCGTGGAATCGAGACCACAGGGCTGTGACGCTGCCGCCTCCTTGAGGCCGGTCTGCGGACGAGCCGCCCCAAGGCCCCGCCCCGACGCTTGGCGACGCTGCACCAGCAGGGCCGGGGCCATACGTGCCAGGCGTGCGCGCAAACATCACTGCCGGTTGAGCACGAGCAAACAGCAGTTTCACCCAAGGGAACGTGCTGTGGCCACGTGTCCACGCTGAGGGTAGTCCTCCCCGCTCCGCAGTTCTGTCAGTCCCAACCCATGCTCGACATCAACTTGATTCGCCCCGACAAGGGCGGCGACCCGGTGCGTGCAGTGCTCCCTTGGAGCTGAACTTTCCTCCTTTCCCTGCCCTCACTGTCGTTGACGTGCTCTTGCCGACAACGCAGGCCTTGGTGCGCGAGTCCGAGCGCCGGAGGTATGCGGATCCGGCGCAAGTGGACCGTGTGATCGCCCTGGATCAAGTATGGCGTGATGGTGCGTCAGCACACACCTGCTCTTGGTCCCTCGCGTGGAGACCGCGCTCGCAACGAAGCTACACACCCTGAGTCCTGCACTTGCTTCGCTGCTTGCTTTTCAGCCCGGTATGCGCTGGATAACCTGAACAAGGAGTACAACGCACTGAACAAGGCTGTTGCCAAACTGAAGATTGTGCGCCTCCGCTCAAAACGCCTGAAGACAACCTCAACCGCTGGCACTGACGCCGCGTGTCTCTGTACCGCTTATCTATCCCCACCCAGGCGGGTGAGGACGCGTCTCAGCAGATCGAGCAGTGTGCCAATCTGGACAAGCAGCGCTTGACTGCGGAGGTGCGAGCCCTCCGCACGCTGTCGCGTATCGTGCCCTTCCTCGTGACTGATATACCTCAAACCGCGGCACACATGCAGGAGGAAGAGAAGGCTGCAGAGAAGGCGGTGACGGATGCACTGCTGAAACTGGGCAACCTTGTGCACGACAGCGTGCGCATTGACGACAATGAGGTGCGGCGACATGAGCTCGTTGCTGTGTCATACACCAGTAGTACTGCCTGCCAGCGGCTCTGATGCATCGCTGCTTGAATTTACAGGACAACAACCTGGTTGAGCGCACCTGGGGTGAGTGCCGCCAGGAGACGGGGTTGCCCAATCACGTGGACCTGGTCTCCATGCTTGACATTGTGGACCTGGAAAAGGGTCAGGAGGTGGCTGGCTCGCGGGGCTACTACCTCAAGGGAGTGGTGCGTTGGCGAACAGCAGCCTTCGTTTTGCTCGTGGCTCACCATCGCATCACATCGTCCATGCCGTAGGGCGTGCTCCTCAATATGGCATTAATCAACTACGCGCTCTCCTTTCTCGTGCGACGGGGCTTCACACCCGTGCAGACGCCCTTCTTCATGCGCAAGGTGAGGCCATCGAAAGAGTGCTGCACACACATGCTCGACGCCCCCCTGGCCATCGCATGCTTACGTTGTATTCGTAGGAGTGTATGAGCGAGTGCGCGCAACTGGAGGACTTTGACGAGCAGCTCTACAAGGTACGTTCGGGAACCTCTATTGCTGCACCCTATCCTTCTGTGACTAACCGACGACATGTGGTCTTCCGCTCTTGTGTAAACAACAGGTGTCTGGCGAAGGCGATGAGAAGTACCTCATTGCTACGAGTGAGCAGACGCTGTGCAGCATGTTGCGCCACAAATGGATCGACCCAAAGGAGTGTCCCATCCGTTTGGCGGGTTACTCCACGTGCTTCAGAAAAGAGGTATCTTGACCCTTGCACTTGCTACACTTGTTCACATCCCGCCTTACGAAGCCGCTCCCTGTAGGTGGGCTCCCATGGCCGCGACACGCTGGGCATTTTCCGGGTGCACCAATTTGAGAAGGTGGAGCAGTTCTGTGTCACAGGTGGGACCGGCCGCCGTAACTTTCGCATGCCCTGCAGCACAGTGCTCTGACGCTCGAAATGTCTTGGCTGCTGCTCAGGGCCTGACGACAATGCGTCGTGGCTGATGCAAGAGGAGATGCTGAAGAATTCGGAGGAGTTCTACCAGGTGCGTGTGGACTGCACATCCCCTCGACTGTGTTGCGATCGCACTCATTCGCCGTGCGTGCACAGTCGCTCGGTCTGCCATACAGAGTTGTCAACATTGTGTCAGGCGCACTCAACAACGCAGCCGCCAAGAAGTACGATTTGGAAGCCTGGTTCCCTGCCTCAAAGGTCCGCATCGTCGGTCACGTGTCGGGCCCTGCCGGGGCTTTTCTGACGTGCACTATCCCTCAGACTTTCCGTGAGCTAGTCTCCTGCTCCAATTGCACTGACTACCAAGCCCGCCGGTTGGAAGTCCGCTGCGGGGCTCCCAAAAAGGGCCCGGAGGGCAAGAAGTCATACGTTCACTTGCTTAATAGGTGCGGTCACAATTCAATGGTCACATTGTGCAGTGGATTCACTCACTGACCCTCTACGCCAGCACGTTGACGGCCACCGAGCGCACACTGTGCTGTGTGTTGGAGAACCACCAGACGGAGGATGGCTTCCGCGTGCCTGAGGTGTTGGTGCCCTACATGCATGGCATCACCTTCGTTCCGTTCGTGCGCAAGCTGGTCAAGGGTAAGCTGGTGGATGTATCTCCCGTCCCGGGGCCTCTGGCCTCTCTGGTCAAGTGAGTGCGCGATGATCGCTAGATGATCGCTCTCTAGTGGATCTACTTCCAAAAACAGTGCTCACAGTCCAAACCGTTTCCCAACCGGACGCCGTACAACCGTCGTAGCGGGAGATGCCGCAGCTGACGGCTGCTCCCGCGACACGGGTCTTTGTGGAGCGGCAAGTGCAGGTGCAGCCTGGGTTTGCTCCGACGCAGGCAAGGGTCTCATCCTCTTTCGTGCTGCGCCCGGCCCGTCTTCCTTGATTGTGAAAAACATGGGTCCTTGCTCTGCCAGCCAGTGAGGCTCGACGGCGGTGACGCACTGCATGTACTCCTTCGAGGTCATCACCAGCTCATGGTACACAATGTACTCGGGCGTATGGCCCAGGCCGTATAGAGCAGACGACGGGTGCAGGTGACACGGCATCCCGGAGCGGCAGTTCACGTACTCGCCGATGCCCTTCATGCGAGCAGCATTGTGGAAGTAGGCAGAGCAAATGGCCTGACGGGCAATGTCCCAGTCGGTGCCAGCGCTAAGAAGCTGCACGCGCTGCTGCTTCATGATTTCCAAGATCTGAGCGCGTACTTCGCGCGCTTTGGCCAGGCCTTTAGCGTGCAGGAAGTGGGTGCTGCACCAGTCGGCGCGGCACCCGTGGTTTTTCCACTGCATGTACACGTTCAGCAGCGTCAGGTGGTCGCTTTCAGGGACGAAGAACTTTTCACGTGCCGCATCAGAGGCTTCTTCGCGGTCCTTGGGGCGAAAGAACGGGCTGGGTACGCTAAGCATGGCGACCACAGTGACAACCTCAGTGCTACACCCCAGCTGCTCGCCCATGAGCAGCATCTTCGCGAGTGGCGGGTCCACTGGGAACTCCACCATCTTGGCGCCTAGAGGTGTGAGTGCGCCTTGTCCGTCCAGGGCGCCAAGCACCCAGAGCTGGAACATGCTGTTCAGCAGGTTCTCCACCGGCGGCGGGTCCATGAAGTCAAAGTCAAGCAGGTTTTCAACATTCAAGGACTTGAGCAGCAGCACCACATTCCCCAGGTTAGTGCGCTGGATCTCCGGCACCGTGTTCTGCAGCATCTCGTGCTTGTACGCAGCCTCCGTGAACAGGCGGTAGCACACACCCGGCCCCGTGCGCCCGGCACGGCCTTTGCGCTGGTCCACGGCTGCGCGGGAGCAGGGGAACACCTGCAGGGAGTCCATACCCATGCGGGGGTTGTACACCTTCAGCTTGCACATCCCAGAGTCCACAACGTACAGAATGCCGTCCAGCGTCAAGCTCGTCTCTGCAATGTTGGTGCTCACTACACACTTGCGCACGCCGTCCGGCGCTGCTTGGAAAATCTTGGCTTGCAAGTCGGCAGGCAGCTGGCTGTAGATTGGCAAAATGCTCATTGGCGGCGTCGTGCCAAGCTCGGCCAGTTGCTCAAGGCGATCCGCCAGCGCGCTGCAGGCGGCCTCGATTTCCTCTTGACCAGTCAGGAAAATGAGGATGTCACCCGCTGGATGCCCCAAGTGGATGGCCAGCGCCTGCTTCACAGCCGCCTCAACGTAATCCTCTGCCGGCGTTTTGCCGAACAGGACATCCACTGGAAAGGTGCGCCCCGGGATGGTGAACGTCGGCACTGAGCCAAAGAAGGCGGCGAATTTCTCGGCGTTCAGCGTGGCGCTCGTCACAATGAGCCGGAAGTCCCGTCTACGAGCAACAACCTTCTTGAGAATGCCGAAGAGGACATCAGTGTGGAGAGACCGTTCGTGTGCCTCATCCATGATTATGCAGCTGTACGAGTCCAGGTCCGGCTCACGCAGCGTCTCACGCAGCAACACGCCGTCAGTCATATACTTTATCTCTGTCTGCGCGCTCGTGCAATCTTCGAACCGGATGGCGTAGCCCACTCGGTCGCCCAGGGCGCAGCCAACCTCATCTGCGACACGCTTCGCCACCGACATGGCCTGCATAGGTTGGTGGAACGATCGGTAAGTGAGGCTGGGGAGTACATGGCTCATAGGGCAGGTGTAGTTTCACAATGCACCCGCAGCCAAAAACAAGCGAGCAAGACAAGCGACGCACCGCCACACGTCTGGGTTGAGTGCACCCGACGATGCCGTACTTGCCGTACCCGTCTTCGACCATGAATTGCGTCATCTGGGTCGTCTTGCCGGAGCCCGTCTCGCCGACGACAACCACGACGTTGTTCTCGCGGATGATATGCATCAGATCTTCTCGCACTGCGGACACAGGCAAGAAGGCGCGCTGCTCTGCAATCGTCCTGTTCCGCGCAAACTCCGACACAGCTGCACTTTTGCCGCTCATGTGTTTCGCAAACTGGCCGCCCTCACGGAATTCAACATCCTCACCCTCAGCGCCATCCTGTGGCGCCAGAGCTCCACCTTCAGCACCAGGCTGCTGCTGCAATCCCAGCAGGTTGCCCATGTGCGTGCCGCCAAGCTCCCAAAAGCGCTCCCTGGACTTGTTCTCGTCACGCTTGCGCCGGTATTCTCGGACAAGGGCTGAGCCTTTGCGAGCCACAACCGCCAAGTCGCTCGTCACGTCCTTCACTGGCAACACAGTGTCTGACTGCTTCGTCGCCACGGCACGGCCCTCCAGAAAGGGCGGCCTGGAGTCATGCACGAGCAGTGTGATGCGAGTCTCCTCTTCGTGCCCGTGGTCCTGCTCACAATTGTCGTCTTGGTCAGTTGACAACAAGGAGCACGAGAGCAAGCAAGTGGAGAGGCGCACCAGGTCAACTTCACGTACACGCGCGACGCCAGAGGTCACAAGCCGGTTTTCTTCCCACGCGTTGCGGTCCGCGTTCACTTGGTTCACGCGCTTGCTCTGTGCGAGCGTCATCAGACTGCCGTCTCTGCGAGTGAATCTTTTCTGCACCTCCACCTCGCGCTTCGCAAAGGACGCGTCGTCGCCGGAGAACGGGTCGAAGGCGTCGCCATGACCGCCGCCCTCGGCGTCGTCGTACCACGCTCTTTCAATCTGGCGGTCCACTTCACTGGCTGCTGCCCCCTCAGCCTCCTCGCGCGCACGCCCCGCATAGGAGCGAAGCTCTTCAGGTTGGGCAGCACCAGCACCAGCGGCGGCGAACACGTGCCGGCTGCTTGGAGCGGCCGAGGCCAGCGACGAAGCTGTTGGGCGCACTGTGTGTGCATCTGCGTCGGACAAGTGATCGCCCCAACGCGGCGGCGCGGGCCGCTTGTGTGGCAGCATTGTCAGGCGTTACTCCAGGGCCATGCTCCCGATGTGCTATGCACCGCAAAGGCAAAGGCAACTTGCCTTGAAGGCCGAGTGAGCATGCCACGTGGACACAGGCGAGGCAAGTGTGCCTCGCCGGGGAGCTGGTTACATCCAGACGTGTGCGCTGTTGAGCAATCTGAGTTGCGCTGCTCGGGAGATATGGCGAAGGCCAAGCGTTCAACGATACAATTCAAGAAGCGCCAGCTTCCTGCAGTCCTTGCAGCCCGCAAAAAGAACAAGCCCATGCGCCTGAAAGCCGCAGCAAAGGTAGCCAAGAAGAAGCAGGCAGCAGGTGCGTGCTCTTCTTTAGACGCAGCCGCCGCCGGCACCAGGTTGTTTGCGCCTCTGACGCGAGACTCTCCGTTGCTGCTGTTTAGCCAACGCCGGTGGTGGTGACGAAGAGGAAGAGGTGGAGGAGGAGCCTGCTGGCCCCGCACACGCGCCGTCCTTGGACGCTTTCCTGGATGGCGACTTTGGCGGCAGTGACGACGGTGAGGAGGAGTCGCTAGAGGACGACGGCGACGAGGCCGAGCAGGACGGCAGCGACGCAGACATGGATCTGGACGCGGTGCGTTGCTGGTGTTGAAACGCGTCCTCTGTTCAAGGCGGCGGTGTGCTCACAACAACAGCCTCTGTCTCTCAGGAAGGCGAGGAGGACGCGCTCGAGCAAGAAGACGAGCCGAGTGGCTCAGGTATGCACGCACTGCGCCAATGTGGCAAGTCTCCGATGCTGACACGCGTTCGGCGGTTGTGCTCCGTCCAGATGAGGAGCCTGGAGAGCAAACTGGGCGACTGGCTGACGTTCGCGCCTCCAACAAGGCGCTGCGCTCTGAATTAGCCCGCCACAAAGCCGACTTAGATGCGCTGAAGCGGAAGGCGCGTGCTGTGCTGCGATTAAGCCTGCGAGCGAGTCTCACAGCCTTCTTTGCATCGTCTCAGGACCCCGAGTTCTACGCCTTCCTTCAATCCACTGATGCAGAGCTGCTTGCCTTCCGAGATTCTGACGAGGAGGATGAAGGAGCGGAGGAGGAGCAGCCATCGGCAGGGAGACGCGATAAAGCACCAGCGCCGGAGGCACCAGCAGACCTTCTGACGCTTGCGAGAGCCAAGGCATGGTGTGCCGCCGCCTCGGATGGCACATCTCTAGGTGCAGTTGCAAAAGTGCTGCGCGCATTTCGTGCATGTGCTCATTTCGGCGATGCACTGGGCGATGGCAACGAAGCAGGTGCGCCCCTACAATGTTTTGCACACGTTGCACCGGGACTCAGGCCTGCAAATCTGCAGACGACTCTCCTAGCACGCTGCGCGTGACATCCAGTGCGGCGTTCCACCATGTTGTCAACTTCGTGATGGAGAATATGCCAGCCATCCTGCGTGCCCTCCTTCAGGACGGCGCCGCCAAGGGGAGCGCAAAGCAGCGCCACGGGTTTAAACCAGAGACAATGCCACGCTGGAAAAAAGTGGAGCCACTTGTGCGCAGCTGGCTGAGCAGCGGACATCACCTGTTGACACAGCTCCAAGATGCAGACATTTCAGCCTACGTGCTGCGCAGCCTCGCGCCCGCTGCGCCTTTCGCAGCCCCTTTTCCACGCCGAGTGAAGCACCTGCTGCGTGCGGCGCTGTCGCGCTTCGGAGAGGGGCAACCCACTGTCCGTGTGGCCGCCCTTACGCTCATCCGGGCGCTGGCGTCCAGCACCTCTTCTGATGGCCTGGACGCATGCCTGCGGGGCGCATACCGCACATTTGCAGCGAATGCCAAGTTTGGTGGCGGTGGTGGAGGAGCTGCGGGCGGGCAGCTGGAGCATGTGGCATTTATGGCGAGCGCCGTGTCGGAGCTGGTGTCCATCGACACTGGTGCGGCCTACCCTGTGGCTTTCAGCGCTATTCGGCAGCTGGCACTGCTGCTGCGTAATGCGCTGTCTGCACGGAGCCAGGACGCGCTGAAAGCGGTTCTCTGTTGGCAGACGGTCCATTGTCTCGAGCTCTGGGGCCGCGTTCTGTCGAGCCATGCTAGCCAGGCGAAGGACCCTCTACGGCCATTGGTATACCCTCTCATGCAAGTGGTCACTGGCGCAGCACGCCTGGTGCCAACAGCGAGATATGCGCCGCTGCGTCTGCGCTTGCTGGCATTGCTGCAGCGCCTGGGCGCAGCTACAAGCATGTACATCCCAGTCGCCACGCAAGCTGTGGATGTGATGCTGTTCACGGAGGTGTCAAAGCCGCCGCTTGCCCGCGCATCTGCGGGTGGTTCCGGAAGCAATTACGCGTCGTTGCTGCGTGTTCCAAAGACAGAACTCAAGTCACCGAATTTCCAGTCCTACGTGATTGACTCCGGCCTTGACATTCTCACCGAGGCGCTCGGCCAGTGGGCGTACCATCCCACGTTTCCAGAGCTCGCTCATCTACCTGTGCGAGAGCTGCGCCGGCTGGCCAAGCAGATGCATACGCCGGCACTACGTCGGGCAACCTTGTCCGTCGCGGAAGCAGCTGCCAAGAACGCAGATTGGGTGGCGCGCCGTAGGGAGGCGGCCACGTTTGCGCCCAAGGACTGTGGGCCAGGGTCACCCGCGTTGGCAGCGTTTATGGCAGAGGCGCAGGCGGCCGGAGCGCCATTGGCAGCCATTGTTGCCTCTCGCCGAGCGGCCGCTAGACAGCGTGCAGCGGCATTGTATGCAACTGACGTACGTGTTGGAGAAGGTGGCGCACCAGCTGGCAGAGCAAATCAAGTGGAAGCTGCCAGTGTGCCAAGAGAGGCTAAGAAGCGCAAGGCGGCAGAGCAGAAGAGGCCCCGGGCGGATGCCAAGTCACTGCATCTCGATGCGGGTGATGGTGACGATAGCGGTGAAGACGCCGTGGCGGAGCTCTCACTCAGTGACTAAGGGTACAATAACGACGAGTACGACAAACAAAATTGCTCCACCCCCGCAAAACCCAGTCGTGTCCTCTGGCGCTGTGTCGTGGGTTGGTGGAGGTCACTGTGTCTGAAGTCCCTTGCTGCTTCTTAGTCTTTGGCGACGTCTGGGGCGTTTACAGTCCCCACCAGGCAGCTATTTAAGTCGCACATTTATGTGAATGGCGGCAGGCGTGGTGCGTGAGGCCTCTTACGTGCTACACGTTGCACATCTCACTTGTGTGTGCTGCAGTTCTATGCGCAATCAGTGGCTTCCAGCCTTGGTGCAGGCGGCGTGCAGTCATATACAATGTCAACGTTGGACGAGAGCGTGGCAGACACTTTCAAGAGAGACGCTCGCCGGTGCGCATATTTCCACTTGATGTGATGCTGGCTGTGAAGTGCCCCCCTCACACGACACTTTCCCCGCCTCGTGCAGCGTGGCGTACAACGTGCGCGCAGTATTGCTGCCAGGACTGTCAGGCAGTGCTGGCGTACAGGTGTGAAGCTTAAAGCAGTCGCAGTCGCCTCTTGCGAGACAACTTACACTTCTCTGTTTTTTACGGCAGGCGCTGAGAGACTGGGACCTTTGGGGCCCACTCATCTTCACGTTGACGCTGGTGCGCGCCCACAAAGCTGCGTTGCCGCTGCTACAAATCACGACTTACACAGTCGTTCTGTAGGCTGTGCTGCTTTCCGCGCAGTCTTCCGCGCCGGAGACAATTTTCGCCACCATATTTGCCATCGTGTGGCTCGGGGCAGTCATTTTGACGCTAAACGTGCTACTTTTGGTGAGTGTCGAAATTCAGTCTGGAACTTGTGATTACGTCCTGCTTCGCGCCTGACGCTCCCATTTCCAAATGGCTATGGCAGGGCGGTCAGATAATTTTCTTCCAAAGCGTCGCCGTCATTGGATACTGCCTTTTCCCGTTGGATGTGCGTACAAACCTGCCGCACGTGTTGTATCGTTGTCGGAAATTTATCCAACGGCACGGACGCATCTACGACAGGTTGCAAGTATATTGTGTCTTGCATGGGGAAACAAGATCTACCAGCTAGTGCTGCTGGTTGTTGGTGCGTGACTTTGCAATCAATTGTTTCCGCTGTTTCCGACCTCTAACTTATTTCGTCCGCGCAGGGGTGCTGTGGTCGCTTCGGAGCTGCGTTCCATTTATTGCAACAGCTGTTCCTGAGCGTCGAAGGGCTTTGGCGGTGCGACTCGATTTAATTGTTTGGTCGGCATCATCTTCCACTTGCTTTCTTCACCCTCATTTTAACGTTTAACGTTCACGCATTCGCACAGGTCTATCCTGTGCTGCTTATGTACGCGACGCTCGCATGGCTGGCACTTCTGAAGGGATAGTTGTCGCTGGACGCCCTTGCAAAACACAGCACGCTTCGTTGCAGTACCATTGTGACTGAGCTGTAACACTTGCCATGATTGCATGCACACAGCTTGGGAGTCTCGATTTACGTGCACGCGCTGCATTTCAATCAAGCTTCAATTGCAGTGTCTCTTTGCGAATGCCACTCGCGTTGATGACGCGAATGTCCACAGAGTCGCCCGTGAAAATGTCGCGCTCACCTGATGCAACAGGATCGTTGACCTCAGAACAGGCATACAAGGTTTTGACAAACAAGCTCTGGGTGCCCCACCTGCAGATGCGAAGCAGTCCTTCACGAGGTCCAGCGCCTCCGCCTCTGACAGGGGTGTAGCCGAGCTCCGTGGTGGATGCAACAGTGGCGACACCGCCTTCAGCTGATTATCCAGCACAGGCATGATCAATGCCTGACCGCTGCCCTGACAGCTGTAATTCGTGCGCTCATAGCTGCCGATCGCGTCGTACGTGAACACACAGCCCTTGCCTGATAGCCAAAGCGCGGGTACAGGCGCACGTTAGGTTCTGCATGCGCTGTATGGAGCGCCTGTGCAGTTGGGGCACCCCGACGTGCCTTGCTCGTCTAAGCCAGCGCAGATGTTGAACGCGTAGTACGGAAAGAAACGCTTGTAGTACAGCGTGTTGCTCAACAGCTGCGTGACAGGCGTTTCATAAGTCAGGCACGACAGGACGTGTTGCCCTCCCTTGTTAGAAGGACACACCTGTGCCATAGCTGGGCACGACATCGGCCGCCCGTGGTCGTGCTCGTACATCACCTGTGCTGCCTGCAGCCGCTTCTGCAGCGTCACTGCGTCCGCGAGGAAGCCGGGCGAGCCGATGACGCAGCGGTCGGAACTGTGAAGCAGAGGGCGCTGTGTCTTAGGCTTTGCCTTGCGTGGACACACAGCCGTAGGCCAGGGAGGGGCGTGCACTCACAGTTGCATGAT